>Ga0316628_100002862_pt1 | contig 13027 bp, 8 predicted proteins | sample OWC_Aug_M2_C1_D5_FD_207648 | JGI IMG/M metagenome (GOLD analysis project Ga0316628, IMG submission 207648) | Wetland soil microbial communities from Old Woman Creek delta, Ohio, United States - OWC_Aug_M2_C1_D5_C | ecosystem: Environmental > Terrestrial > Soil > Wetlands | place: USA: Ohio...
CGATCCGATAGCCGGTCACGCCCACGTTGTCCGTCGCCGCCGTCCAGCTCAGATTGATCTGACTGCTCGACGCCGCCGTCGCGGTCAGGCCGCTCGGCGCCGTCGGCGCCTGTGTATCGCCACCGCCGCCGGCCGCGCGAAACGCAACCATCTGCATGACCCACTGTGTCAATTCGACCGGCGCAGTCGCACTGTAGCTTCCCGTTGCAGAGACAACGCGATCCTCGAGTATGTCTCCGTCAGGGCTGGTAATGACACGTTGCGTGAATCCCGAACCGGGCCCGGTTACGTGCGTCAACACGACATTCGCGCCAATGATCAAGTCATTCGCATTGGTTGTGGTCGCTGATCCGCTGCTGCTCATTTCACTGAGTCCGGTCGCAGTGGCCACAACGTCAACGGGGCTAACTGTCGCGACACCACTGTATTCAGCGATTCGAATGTCCGGATAGGCGGCGGATCCATCAAAGGTTACCGTTACGACATTCGCCCCCGCCGCGGCTGCGGCAATATTGGCGGCGTAGTAGATCGCCTGCGTCGCTGCGCCCACGCGCACCGTCGGTCCCACCGCAAGGACATACGCATTGCCGGTGGAATCCGTAACCGACTGAATGTGCCGAACTGAATCGTTCCAGCCGACTACGACGACGTTCAGATCACCTGCTGTTTGCGCAGCAGAATAGGGAATGGTCACCGTGCTCTGTGCCGTCTGCGGAGTGGCGTAATTGACCTGCACAAAGGCGATCGCGGCTCGCGCCAGACCGGGCAGGCCGACGATCGCGAGGGCGAACAAGGTCGCAGATAAGACCAGTGATCGACCCATCCTTCGTCTGCCGACGAAGTCTGCGGATCCCACAGCCGAGGCACACATTTCGACTCTCCCTTTCACGCAGGCTCGTAGTGTCACAGCCAGACTAGGGGACCTTCTGGCAGGCCACTCGTGCCGAATTATTCTCGCGACTCGACAAGATCTGCCGTTCGCATCCTCGTATTGTGGCCATGCCGGCGCGGCAGTCTGCAAACCGCCGGAGCGTCCGATGACCGACCCCATCCACCCAAGCGCGTGCCTTTAACGTTTTCCGCGATTAGCGCACGCAATGTACCTGAGAAATATTACTCCCTCGGACAAACACCATGTGCGACGGAGTTTGCAGACAGCCTGAGCATCAGCTCTGCGAATGTAAATTTTGTCGACAGCCGCGTTGAGATTATGACCGGACCGGCCCGACACGGAGCCGCGATCGATCTCAGCGAGCCGCTGGCGAGCCTACGTTGGTTTCGAGCTCGCGGATGTTTGCGTCCACGAAGAACTTTGCGGCCCAGTTTAGGTACTCATATCGGCCGTAGTCGCCGGTGACTGGATACGAGCCCTTGACGCCTCCGCGTACATTAGCGTCACCATCGATCGCCACGGTTCGGCGGACAAATTGATTGGCTAGTCGCGCTGCATCGAGCAACGTTGTTTCCCGCGTCCATGCGTAGAGATCGAACCAGGAGGCCGCAATCTGCACGGCGCCGGTCAGACAACTCCACGACACCGTCGGCCGCCAGTTTGCGTCGAATCGACCTGGCAGGAAGCCGTTGTCGCGCAAACCGAGCTTCGCGAGCGGCATTGCCAGCCGCACGGCTGATTCGAGGACAGCAGAATCATTTCCGTGCCGATACGCTTCAATCAATCCCCGCAGGCAGTAACCAAGCGTGTGAGTAAGAGGATGCTGCGGGTCATCGAGGCAGCAGTCTCGAAACCAGCCGTTCGGGAGTTGTCGCGTCATCGCCCAGCGAACCTGCCGATGTCCCGCTTCACCGTAGCCCAAACCCGGACCGACCCTGTCAGCCTCGAAGAGCGCCCAAGCCACGTGGGTCTCATAAGCCTTGTCTCCGGGCAGTGCGAACGGCGTTCCATGCTTTCGCCAGCAACCGTCCACGTCCTGACTGTCTCTCAGCCAAGCGGCAGCCAGATGCATCGCTCGCAGATATCTCGGGTCCCCGAACCGTCGGTAGCCCTCGACCAGCCCGAGCAGGATCTGGCCTGTGTTGAATGTCACTGGCACGACCGGCACAGCGTTCACAAGTCCACCTTGGAAGCCACCGCACGGCAACTGTATCGACACCAGCCAATTCAGCATGCGCCTGGCGCGACTTGGAGCGTCGGGTATCGCCGCCGCAGCATGCTGGGTGAGTAATGTCGGAATAATATATCCGGTCGTTTCCGGATAGGACGCGCCCCACCCCGACATCAGGCTGTAATGCCGCGCAACTCCACCGTCGGCAGTGGTTGACTCGTCTTGCGCGCGCGCGAGCCACTTGATGGATGCATCGATACACGCCCGCGGACCCGCATCGGATTGCAGATGGCCGCTCGCATCGAGTCGTGCTTCGTGGCGAGCCGCTGGCGTCTGACTTTTTCGCTCCTGCCAACGCGCAACCCGCCGTTTGAGTGCCCCGGGAACACAGGCCTTCACCCGGACAATCACTGCGCGCACATATTCTCCCCGTCTCATTTGTCGGTTGCAGCCCGCCTGGCGGAGCGGCCAACATTCTGGCGGACGACCCGCCGCCCCTCAAGCCTTTCGCCGAGAGGTCGATCACTACATTAGCGCGACATACCGGACGCAGATCGCACTTCGTCATCCCTCGGGGCGTGTGTCAGCGTGTTTGCGAACCTGCACTCAGCGGTACATGTAAACTCGACGCTGCGGCATCCCTCTTGCCATCCGCTGGAGACTGCTTGAGTTCACTCGAGATCGATCCGATGACCCGCGTCTTCGAGAATTCGCGGCCACCTCCGGTACGAATCATCGCGCTCGCCCCGAACGATTGGGATGGCCTCTGGATGAATCGCCAGCAGCTGTTGTCAAGACTCGCGCGCCGGCATGACGTCCTCTACACCAACGGCCCGTGGACTTCATGGGACCGATTCAGCGAGGCGTATCGACGCTCGCCGTTGCTTTCGCGTTTTGTGATGCGCGGGGCTGTCGTCGTCGACGAGCCTGGCCGATTGATCATGAGGATCCCCCGCTTTCCGGTCATCGACCGGCTCGCCATCAAGACTGTGACTCGCCGCTGGCGCAGGCGCGTTTCCCCGCACCCGGAGCGGCCGCTCGTCGCCTTCGTGTCTCATCCACAGCTCGAACCGCTGGTCGCGGACCTTGGGGCAGACTTCCTCGTGTACCACGCGTTCGACCTGTTTCGGTTGTCGCCCGACTGGTCGAAGGACCTCGAAGCCAAAGAGACGAGACTGCTTGCAGACGCGGACCTCGTCCTCGCATCGTCGCAACAAATCGCCCGCGATTTGACTCTGCGATCCGGCAGACCTGTCGAACTTGTCGGAAATGGGGTTGACTACGAGCTCTATGCCAACGCCAACAAGGATCCCGAACCCGATGACATCGCGCGCATTCCTCATCCGCGCATCGGCTATGTCGGCAACATAAGCCGGAAATTCGACTTCGATCTCATCCTCCAGCTCGCGGAACGACGTCCGTCCTGGCAGTTCGTTTTGGTCGGACCCGTCTATACCTTGCCTCCGGCAGACGCGCAAAAGCTGGAACGCTGCCGCGAACGGGCCAACGTACATCTGCTGGGTGTTCGCAGCGTCGATGTCGTCGCCCGTTACACGGCCGCCCTCGACGTCGGTCTGATATGTTACCGAACCGACGGCCTTTGGACGCAGGCCGCCTATCCGCTCAAGATGCACGAATACCTGGCGTGCGGTCTGCCAGTCGTGAGCATAGATCTGCCTGCCGTCAGAGAATTCGCTGCGGTCATTCGTATCTGCCGAGACGCACATGACTGGGAGCCGGCGATCGCTTCGGCACTCGAAGATGTCGCGCCCGGCGATACGATTCGGCGCCAGCAAATTGCGTCCTCCAACAGTTGGGATAGTCGAGTTGAGACTCTCGAGCGTCACTTGGCTGAGATGCTCGCCGGTCGCGTCGCCAACTGACATTTGCACTTTGGAAGTCACCGCGCGCCGGTCAGTACGTCAGCTGGCGCCAGAGCCACTCGAAGGGACCCTGCTGGTACCTACCAACGACCCAGCGGCTAAACGCGACCTGCGTGCCGTACACGGTCAATGCCACCGGCACAAGCAATGTCGGACCGACGTTACCTGCAAGGCGCAACCCCGGCCCATTCAGTACAAGGAGTATTGCCACGCCCTGCAGCAGATAGTTTGTCAGCGAAAGTCGCCCCGCTGCGCAAAGGCTGACGACAAGACCCCGGAATGATGAACTCTGCGCGACCAGGGCCGCGAGCAGCAGGTAGGCAGCAGCGGAAACAATGATGGCTACTTGCCTCATCGCATCGATCCAGAAATGCTGGGCCGTTCCAAGCGGATGCGCGGGTACCAGCGCGCCGATGAGCGCCATCCCGAGGCCGAGCCCGAGGGCGGTCCCGCAGATCCATGGCGCCCGCTGGTTGATCTCGATGACCTTCTGCAGCGAATGCGAACGCCAGAACGCGAAACCGAGCAGCATGCGGCCGAAGAAATACAACGCTTGCGGAATCCGGTGACCGACGTCCAGTTCAAAGTCAACTGCGAACGACAGGTTGTTGGTCATGAGTTGCCTCCAACTTCCGTCATGCACGATGAGCCGTCGTGCCTCAATCGCCGCATCAGTAAAAGGGCCCGTCGCCGTGGCTTGTGCGAGCGCCAGCGGCTCGCCAAAGAGGTGTGTCGAGAACAATGGCCATTCGTCCCATATCAATCGTGGCAGGAGCGCCGCGATCAGTCCCGCTACCACCAGTGCGCAGTTCGAAAATCGCCGCAGTGGAAGGAGGGCCAGGCCGCAGATGCCATAGACGTGTAGCAATTCCCCGGGAAACACCAACAAAAAATTCAACCACCCGATTATGAGCAGCACGAGCATTCGACGCAGAATGAACGGGGTCGGTTGCTGATTGGCGCGCGCCGCGCGCTCGGCGATGATCGCAAGACCCATACCGAACAGAAACGTAAAGATCGTGTTGAACTTGTTGGACACCAGCACGTGAACTGCCAGTCGGGTCTTCCAATCAAGGTCGAAGGTAGTGAGCGACGCGGCGCGCGTCGCCGTAAAGAAATAGTCGTTCAGGGCGATAAAGTTCGCGATCACGACGCCAAGAAGCGCGAAACCTCTCCATAGGTCGAGGACCTGCAACCGCTCCGCGACACGTGTCGGACCCAGTCTCGCGGTCGCCGCCGGGTTCGACTCAAGCGGTGCCTCGGACCCACGAGCCAGCATCAGCGTTGTGCCAGAATTCGAGCGCAGGCGCGCAGCATGGTCCCCAGCGTGCCGGCGGCGCGAAACTCCGCGGATTCGAGCGATACACACCGGGTGTTCGCGCTGAAGCCCGTCTTGAATCGCTCGAGTCCTCCACCAAACTCGTCGGTACCACCGATGTTGAACGCTTGCATGCCATCATGCCGCAAGCACTTGGCAATTTCATAAATCAGGAAATGTGCGGCGCCACAACTCATGCCACGCGGACTTGTGCCCTGCGTGTGATTGTAGCCAGCAGCGCGAGCGCGAAGAATCATGCTGGAAGCCTGAACCTCGCCGTCTAGTGTCGCCTGGAACATTTCGCCGGCGCCGCTTTCGAGCAACTGCCGAAAGGGCGTGATCTGTTCGACAGCGGTCACATTTTTGCCGAGCCGGAGTTGTCGCGTGATCGATGCATTCATGAGTCGCACATGAGCTTCGCAGGCAGCAGGATCACTCGTTCTGCGCAATGACAAGCCCGCTTTTGCACCTCGCTTCACCTCATAGGCGTGGCCTTTGCGCATCGCTCGAGTAGTGGGTGGCTCGGCAAGACTGATCACGTACTCGCGACGCTGCTTCGAGCGCGTCACGCGCCACAACCCTGGCATTGGCCCAGGCGCGGACGCGAAGCTGTTGACGGAGATCAACGTCACACCCGCGCGTCGACAGAAGTCCTGCACTCCCAGCCAGAAGCGATCATGGTCACGCAGGCTCGGTCGTGAAGGAATATCCAGCGTGACGTGAAGCTTTCCGACACGTAGGAAAGCGGCGCACCCCGACACAATCCGGGAACTCTCAAGTTCAAGAAGCACGAGCTCCTGGTCGCCTCGCCCCCGGCGGTACGCAGCGTACTGCGGAGTGCAAAAGGGATTTGCCGGTTCGAGCGCAGAGAGCGCCGCGAACCGCTCGGCTGTGGGATTCGAATCAACCAGCACTGTCAGCGTCACCCGCATCACCGGTAGTACATCGATCTGATATGCATGATATCGGATCAACGTAAGCGGAACTGAGACCGCGGTTCGCGTGTGCGGCATCTTCAGTCGAGAAGACTGCCAGCGCGGCACCCGTCACATTCGCTGCAAATCCACAATTGCACGCGGCACGGTTGACGCCCACACATGTACAATGCCGGCACGGTTGCTGCGCCCAGGAGTAGAAGTTGCATGTCTACAGGTCGATTGCGGGTCGATGACTGGGTTGAGGTGAAGAGCCGGGAAGAAATCCTTGCTAGCCTGGACGCCGATGGCTGCCTCGACGGGATGCCATTCATGCCGGAGATGCTTCGCTATTGCGGCACGCTCATGCCGGTGTCGGCCGTCGCACACAAGACCTGCGACACGGTTTGGCAAACCGGCGGCCGGCGAATACGCGACGCGGTTCATCTCGGGGACGCGCGCTGCGACGGGCTGGCTCACGGCGGCTGCCAGGCGGGATGCCTGCTGTTCTGGAAGGCCGCATGGCTCAAGCGAAATCCCAACACAACCGCCGAAACCCACGCGACCGCACCAGCAACCGGAACAGCATATGACCCCGTGCTGAGTCGGACGGTATTTGCGCCCGAAAGCACGACTGACCGGCCGGTCTATGCATGTCAGGCCACGCGATTGCACGCGTTTACCCAGCCGCTCGCCTGGTGGGACATACGCCAGTACTGGGCCGACTATCGCTCCGGCAATGCAGATCTGCGCAGGACCCTCTCGGTGCTGATGCTCGCGTGTATATACCAGCTGCGCAGTCTGCCGCTTGGCTACCGATTCAGTTGCTGGCTCTATGATCGCGCGCATCGATTGCTGCGCGGAACGCGCGATCCGCATCGTCCCGGAAGAATTCCTCACGGCGCGCCGACGCCCGACGCTCGCCTTGACCTGAAACCGGGAGACTGGGTGGACGTGAAGAGCCACGATGCGATCCTCGAAACGATCACCACGACCCGACGCAATCGCGGCCTGAGCTTTGATCCGGAAATGGTTCGATTCTGCGGTGGCCGGTTTAGAGTCGCCGGTCGCGTGACGCGCATCATCAATGAGAGAAGCGGCGAACCGATGCAGTTTACGAATCCATGCATCGTTCTTGAGAATGTCGCATGCCGAGCTGAGTACAGTCATCAGCGGCTGCTTTGCCCGAGACGCATCACGCCATATTGGCGCGAAATTTGGTTGATACGGGCGGAACTTGGCGCAACGACATCCTCCGAAGACAGCTCGCCCAAACGCGAGTGATCGGCCGGACGCCGCGCGGTCGCAAGCTGTTCATGAGCCCCGCTCCAGACCCCGGCACTGCGCCCGACTCGATCGCCCTCTCATCGCGGGTCGCACATGGCGTGATGTGGATGGGTGGTGGACGCATCGTCGTGCGCCTGCTCGGATTCGTCAGTACGCTGATCCTTGCGCGCCTGCTGTTGCCTGCCGATTTCGGCGTCGTTGCGCTCGCGACGTCGGTGATCGCAATCCTCGAACTGCTGACATCATTCACTTTCGAGATCGCACTGATTCAGAAAGCGGATCTCGCACGCAGTCACCTCGACACCGTCTGGACGCTGACGCTGCTTTTCAACACGGTGATCGCGGCATTGCTCCTGTTGCTCGCAGCGCCTGCCGCCCATTTCTATCGCGAACCGAGGCTCGAGCCCGTGCTCTATGCGCTCAGCCTCAACCAGATCATATCGGGGTTCGCGAACATTGGGACCGTCTATTTCCGGCGGCAGTTGAATTTCAGCAAGGACTTCATTCTGCAGGTGTCGACGAAGGTTGCAGGATTCCTGACGACGGTCCCGCTCGCATTTGTACTGCGCAATTACTGGGCTCTGGTCTTGGGAATGCTGGTCGCAAACCTCGCGACAACCACCGTCAGCTACGTGATGCACAGCTATCGTCCACGTCTCAGCCTTTCGGCCTGGCGCGAACTTCTAGGATTTTCGGTGTGGCTCCTGCTCAACAACTTCTTCACATTTCTTCGGAATCGATCTGCCGATCTGATCATTGGGCGCCTGCTGGGCGCTTACAGTGTGGGCGTGTTCAGCCTGTCTTATGAGATAGCCAGTCTTCCCACCACAGAAGGCGTTGCAGCGATCAATCGTGTCGTATTCCCCGCCTACATCAAAGTTGGCCAGGACGAGCACGCGCTGCAACAGGCGTTTGCCAACGTTCTCAGCGTCATCGCTGTGATCATGCTGCCTCTGACGGTCGGGATTGCCTCCGTCGCCGGCCTTGCGGTCGCGTTCCTGCTCGGTGATCGATGGACTGCAGCGGGTCCGATCGTCGCGGCACTCGCGATCTACAGCGCGCTCAGCTGCCTGCAGACCAATACAGGACCCGTGTACAACGCTCTTGGCAAACCTCGAATCATTCTCGTTACCGGAGTGATCCATCTCACCACATTGGTTCCGCTGCTCGTGGCCGTCGCCAGCACGCGACGCGTGGAATTCGTTGCGTGGGCATTCACACTGCATGCGGCAGTCATTGGATTTCCAACCACCTACATCTTGTTTGTACGCCACACTCCTGTGCGTTTTGCCGCGGTTATCGGCGCAATCTGGCGTCCGACGGTAGCGGCAGCAGTCATGTACTTGGCGGTACACGCTACACTTAGCTCGAGCGCACAAGTACACGGCATGTCACCCGGCGCTCAATTGGCGGCGGCTGTCGCCGTCGGTGGTGCAACATACGCCGGTCTGATCGCCGCCTTGTGGTGGACCACCGGATCTTCGCAAAGTGCTGAGGCACGACTGTGGAAATGGGCGCTGTCGCGCGGCAAGTCGCCGCTCTAACGACGCAGTTTTGCCACGCGCTCGACCTGTGCCTGCACGCGCGGCGCAAGGGCGGCGTGACTCAAGCGAGCGGCAAATACTTCGCGGGCCGCAGCGCCAAGCCGGTTGCGCAATTCGGGATCACGCTGCAATAGTTCAAGCGCGCGCGCAAGGTCCTCTGATCGGTCAGGTTCAATGACAAGACCACAGCCGACGAGATACTCGGGGATATCCGATACGGCCGTCGCAACAATTGCCTTCCCCATGGCCATTGCCTCGAGAAGCTTCGCGGGAATCTGCGCGTCGGCCTCCGGCGTTTTTCGCTGAGGAATCGCAACTGCGTCGCAGGCCGAAAGGAAGATCGGCACGTCCGCCGTTGGCCGGCCCTCGATCAACAGGACACGCCCGTCCGACTCGGCTGCGACCTCGCGTAGCTCGGCAAGATCGCGATAGTTCGCCGGCGGCACGATTAGCAGGCGCATCGCTGAACTTGGAGACTGCGCCATGGCAGCTAGCAGCACGTCTATTCCCTTGTGAGCCCGTGGGACGCCGATGAAGCCGATGACAAAGTCGGTCGGAGCCAGACCTAGTGCCGCACGCAATTTCGCGCCGTCGTCCGTTGGCGGCAGTGGAACTCCGATATCGCGCGGCAGGGGAACAACCTCGCCTCCATAAAGTCGTTGCAATCCAGTTGAGGCACAGAGCACGGCATCTGCACGTCGGACCATGCGATGCGCGAAACGCGTGTAGAGATCGCCGCCCGGATCAGAGAGCCGCCGCCACAGCGGCTGGTCGCGCCCGGGTGCTGTCATCGCAAGCTCGTCATCATCCACATACAGAACGACCGGCACCGACCACCGAGCCCTCGCGACAAGTGCCGGAAAAAGGCTCGGAAAGCGCGGCTTGCAGCAGAACACGACGTCAACCTGCAGTGGGCGAACGAGCCGTGGCAATTTGGGAACAAATGTTGCGTCGCGCGCGCTCGGCACCGCGACTATTCGATGCCGCGTGGTGGCCAACCCCGGCCATAACTGCGCTCCGAACTGCGGCCCTAGGATGAATACCTCATGCTTGTCCGCGAGCGCGTCCGCTGCCGAGAGTGCCGTCAGCGCGCCTCCTGTCGACAGATCGCTGGCTATTACGCAGACCTTCATCGATCGACCCCAGCAGGCAAGTCGGTCAAGGACAGTTTGCCGGCTAAGAAGAGCGCCGCGCGCGACGTGGTTTCGCCGCACCAGGTCAGCATGCGCTGCGACGAGCCCTGACAATCTCCACTGCGAAACGCAGCAAGCGTCGGGATGACGTCGAAATGGAACTTCACGTGGTCAAGCCCAACGGTTGTCGAAGTCGCGTGCTCTGCATACATGACTAGCGGTATCGGGAATCAACGTTCTCCGGGAATCCCATCAGCCGGTTCGGAATTTTCGGCGGGCGTCCGGACACAACGGTCGACCGTTAGAAGCATGATAATCGCGTTCAACCGACCGTGCTTGCGCGGCGCGCACCGAGCCACGGTCAACGGCATCGCCAGGCTGGCCCGCAGCGAGATCGTGGCCAAGACTGCCTTGCGAGGACACGGAGTGCGCGGTTGTCGATGTCAGCCCATTGCCGGAGACGGCGCGGCCGAAAGGATTGAGCATCGACAGTCTCACTTGGTGATCCGCGCACTGAAATGGAATCGCTCGTCTTCTAGAGCAGTTCGCTGCCCGAATCAACTGGAGCGACTTGCGTTCGCCACTCGTGGGCGAGCACGCTGCAACCTCTGGTCTGGCGTGCGTTCAGATCGCTCGGGCGCAGCGTCCGCAGGTCAGCTGTGCTACGCAAGTCACAGTTCCCTCAATCGGGTAGTAGAAAGCCTGAGGCTGCAGGCGATAATCTATCGTTTTGGTTATTCAATATCATCGCAAAGCACACCTTCGCTTGGGCGAGGTCGCCGAGAACGCCTACCGATGACGGAACTCGTTCACGAACTGCTGGAACGCTCGGCGCGGCGTGCGCCGCAGGCCGAAGCTCTGCGCCTAGGCACTCGAAGGCAAACCTATCGTGAGTTGTGGGATGCGGCCCAAGGTTTCGCGCGCGGAGTACTTGCCCTAGGGGCTCAAAGGCTCGATCGCATTGGAATCTATCTCCCGAAGCGCTTCGAGACAGTCGCCGCGATGTTCGGTAGCACCATTGCTGGCTGCGTGTATGTTCCAATCAATCCGCTCCTGAAGGCGCCGCAGGTACGCCACATACTGCGCGACTGTGGCATACGCATCCTCGTTACGGGCGTCGAACGCGCACGTGACTTGTTCGCGGACGACGAATCGGACCCGGATGCGTTGCGCTGGGTCGTTTGCGTCGACGGGCAATTAAGCTTGCCTGCGACGCATACCGCACAGGTTGCCGGTTGGGATTCCCTCCCCGGGGAACTCCGCGGACCCCACCGCGTCATCGACGCCGACATGGCCGCGATTCTCTACACTTCAGGCAGCACCGGCAAACCCAAGGGTGTCGTACTGTCACACCGAAACATCGTAACCGGCGCCGCCAGCGTCTCGCAGTACCTGGAGAATACGGCAGACGACCGGTTGCTCGCCGTGCTGCCCCTCAGCTTCGACTATGGCATGAGCCAACTCACGACGGCGTTCCGTGTCGGTGCATCGGTGACTCTCATGGATTATCTGCTGCCGCGCGACATTCTGACGATCGCCGTGCGCGACGGCATCACGGGTCTTGCGGGAGTGCCGCCCCTGTGGGCCCAGCTCGTTGATCTCGATTGGCCGGACGAAATCGCAGCTCACCTGCGTTACATTACGAACTCAGGCGGTGCGATGCCGACCGCCACGTTGCGCAAGCTACGCGCGCGTCTGCCGCGGACTCAGGTATTTCTAATGTACGGACTGACAGAAGCTTTCCGCTCGACCTTTCTGCCGCCCTCGGAGCTCGACCGGCGGCCGGACTCGATCGGCAAAGCCATTCCGAACGCGGACATCCTTGTCATTAATGCAGCAGGCAAGCCGTGTGCGCCGCGGGAGCCGGGCGAGCTCGTGCACCGCGGTTCACTCGTCGCGCTTGGTTACTGGAACGACGTTGAAAAGACGGCAGAGCGCTTCCGCTCGGCACCCTCCAAACCCGACGGCATCGTGACAGAAGAGCTCGCGGTGTGGTCCGGCGACACGGTGATGATGGACGAGGAAGGGTTCCTGTATTTCATTGGTCGACGCGATGAAATGATCAAGACCTCAGGGTATCGCGTGAGTCCGACGGAACTCGAAGAGGTGATTTACGCGACTGGCCTCGTGAGCGATGCGGTCGCCATCGGCGTTCCGCACAGTGCGCTCGGACAGGCGATCGTGATCGTTGCATCACCGGCCCGCGATGGCCATGGCGATGAGGACAATACTACCGCCAAGCTTCTCGATCGCTGCCGCTCCGCCTTGCCCGCATTCATGGTGCCAGCTTGCATCGAGTGGCGCGACAGTCTGCCGCGTAATGCCAACGGCAAATTCGACCGCAAACTCCTTTCGACCGAGTTCGCAAACCTCTTCGCGACGGCGGGTGGGTCGTGATCGAGCACATCGGCCGTCACAACGGCCGCTGGGATTTCGAGCTCAAGGGCGACGCGCTTGCAATCGGCGGTCGCACCGTCACACAGATCGCTGCCGAATTGGGCTCAACTCCCTTCTACCTGTATTCGAGTGCTGCCATCCGCCACCGCGCCGAGGAGGTGCGGCGCCTCTTGCCACAAGGAGCGGACTTGCACTACGCGATCAAGGCGAATCCCATGCCTGAGGTTGTGAAACTTCTGGGCGCTGTCGTCAATGGCTTTGACGTCGCATCGGCCGGCGAGCTTGCCATCGCCGCCGCTACGAGCATGCCGCGCCGCCAGATAAGTTTTGCGGGGCCCGGCAAACGCGACAGCGAGTTGGAAACAGCCGCGCGCGCAGATTGCATCGTCAATCTGGAATCCGTCAACGAAATGCGCCGTCTGCACGCGATTGGCGCGAGCCTCGGTCTCAAACCGGCGGCCGCAGTGCGCGTGAACCCCGACTTCGAG
>Ga0316628_100002863_pt1 | contig 13026 bp, 15 predicted proteins | sample OWC_Aug_M2_C1_D5_FD_207648 | JGI IMG/M metagenome (GOLD analysis project Ga0316628, IMG submission 207648) | Wetland soil microbial communities from Old Woman Creek delta, Ohio, United States - OWC_Aug_M2_C1_D5_C | ecosystem: Environmental > Terrestrial > Soil > Wetlands | place: USA: Ohio...
CTTCCTCGTCCCTCAAACGCCTGACCGCCTCGATTCGTGCGATGCGCTCACCGATCGCCTTGGCGCGCGGCGCGATCCAGGCCTCGACCGGCACGGTGAAGCCCTGCTTGCGCGCCCAAGGCTCCGCGGCCGGGCAGGCGTCCTCCAGCCACTTGCGCAGGATCCACTTGCCGTAGCGCCCCCGCGCCTTGAAATGGTCGGACAGGGGGAAGGCGAAGGCCGCGACCGCGGGGTCAAGGAACGGCGTGCGTCCCTCGAGCCCGTGCGCCATGAGGCAACGATCGAGCTTGAGCAGGAGGTCGTTCGGCAGCCAGGTCACGACGTCGGCCCATTGCGCCTGCTGCAGCGCCGTCAGCCTGGGCGGCGGCCTGGCCTCGGCGCGCCAGCGGGCGAGCACGGCCGGGTCGTCGGGCCTCGGCTCGGCCGGGCGGCCGCCGAGCCAGGCCGGCCGCAGCGCCCGGCGATAGCGGCCGTAGCCGCCGAACAGCTCGTCGCCGCCCTCGCCGGTCAGCACGACCGTGAGCGTCCCGCGGGCCGCCTCGGCAAGCTTGTAGGTGGGTAGGGTCGCGTAGTCCGCCGTCGGATCGTCGAGCGCCCAGGCCACCTGGGGCAGGATGCGCCAGAAATCGGCCTCGCCGAAGCTCGTCTCGCGCCAGTCCAGGTTCAGCGCGCGGGCCACCCGCTCGGCCTGCCCCCGCTCGTCGGCCGCGCCGGGCGCGTCAAACCCGCAGGTGAAGGCCGTCACCGGCCGCTCGTTCAACCGCGCCATCAAGGTCGCGATCGCCGCGGAATCGAGGCCGCCCGAGAGGAACAGGCCGTAGGGCACGTCCGAGCGCTGGTGCACCCGAACGCTGTCCTCGAGCACGGCGTCGAGGCGCCGGATCAGGCCGTCCTCGTCGCCGTCCGTCGCGGCCGGCGTGCGCGGCAGCGCTGCGCGCCTGCGCCCCGAGACGATGCGGCCGTCGCGCACCTCGGTCACCTCGCCGGGGGCGAGCCGCCGCAGCCCGCGAAACGCCGTGCGCTCTCCGAGCGTGTAGTTGAGCGCGACGAGCTCGCCCGCCGCCGCCTCGTCCAGCACCGCCTGCATCAGCCCGGCCCTGAAGAAGGCCCGGGGTTCGCTCGCGAAGGCGAGGCCGCCGTCGTGCTCCATGATGTAGAGCGGCTTGATCCCGAACGGGTCGCGCGCCAGCCACGCGCGGCCGTCGGCGCCCAGCAGGCACAGGGCGTACATGCCCCGCAGACGGTCGAAGGCGGCCTCGCCCTCCCGCGCGTAGAGGTGCAGGAAGGGCTCGAAGTCGGAGCCGGTGGCGAGCGCACCCTGCAGCCCGAACTCGGCGGCCAGCTCGAGGTAGTTGTAGATCTCGCCGTTGCCGATGACGATCGAGCCCGCCGCGTGCAGCGGCTGCCAGCCGCCCTCGAGGTCGATGATCGACAGCCGCGCGTGCGCGAGCGAGGCGGGGGCGGTCTCTTCCGTGCGCACCCCGTCCGGCCCCCGGTGGGCCAGCGCCCCGATCATCCGCGGAGCCGCCGCGCGCGCGGCCTCGCCGCCGCCCAGGACGCCCGCGATCCCGCACATGCCCTAGAGCGCCCCGTAGTCGGCGAACACCTCGGTCCACCGGCCGACGACGGCGTCCTTCGAGAACTCCGCCGCGACCCGCGCGAGGCCCGCGGCGGCCAGGTCGGCGCGGAGCTTCGGCGAGTCGATCAGCCGCCGCGCGGCGTCGGCAAGGGCCTCGGCGTCGTCGATCGGCACGAGCAGCGCGTCCTCCTCCGGCCGGATCAGGGCCTTGGGCCCCTGGCTCTCGGCCGCCACCACGGGCAGGCCGTGCGCCCAGGCCTGGATCACCACATTGCCCAGCGGTTCGTACCGTGACGGGAAGATGCAGACGTCGGCCGCGCGGTAAAGCGCCGAAGGGTCGTTCCGCCAGCCCAGGAAGCGCACCCGCGCGGCCACGCCCAGACCCTCGGCGAGCGCCTTCAGCTTCGCCTCCTCCGGCCCGGAGCCCGCGATCCAGAGCCAGGCGTCCGGCAGCCTGGCGAGCGCCGCCAGGCTCACGTCGTGCGCCTTGGCCTCGTGCAGCCGGCCCATGGCGAGCAGCAGAGGCGCGTCGGGCGGCGTCTCGAGGCTGGCCCGATCGACGGGCTCGACGGAGTCCGGCGCGGTGGCGAAGTTGGGGATGCAGCGCACCTGCCCCGCCGGCCAGCCCTGGCCCACGATCCAGTCGGCGATGTCCTCGGTGTTCGCGACCAGCAGGTCGAAGCCCTTGTAGTACTTGAGGTTGTAGTAGCCGCCGAGGCGGGCGACGCGCGCCCAGGGCCCCTTCGGCGTGTGCCGGGCGGCGCGGCTCATCCAGGCCAACGCCAGCTTGACGTCGCGGCTGCGGGCGAAGCCTGCGGCGCGCGGCCTCGTCACGATGTCGAGCGGCCCTCCGAAGGCCAGGGCCTCCACGGCCACGCCCTCGGCCCGCAGCGCCGCCTCCCGGCCGGGATGGGCCCGGATCGCCGCGGCCTCCTCCACGCCCGCACGCTTCAGCGCCGTCACGAGGTCGACGAAGTAGGTCTCAGCGCCGCCTTCGCCGGCGGTGCCCAAGAGGTGGAGGACGCTCATCCCGGCCGGAAGCTAGCGGTTCCAGGGGGCGAACCCAAGCCGCTTGAAGGCTCCTGACCGAAACCCTATAACCCGCGCCTCGCGCCCGAGGGCGCGGGACCCGTGGCTGGGTAGCTCAGCTGGTTAGAGCGGCGGATTCATAACCCGCAGGTCGGCGGTTCGAGCCCGCCCCCAGCTACCACGGACCCTCAGCAGCGAAGCGACGCGCCATTGGCCGAGACTCCCCGACCGCTCCCGATCACCGCATGGGCGATCACGACGGGCGAGGCGGGCATGCGGAGCCAGGCGCGCGGGCTTGCACAGGCGGTCGCCGGGACCGTCGTCGAGAAGGTGATCGCCCTGCGCTGGCCTCAGAGCTGGTTCCAGGCTGGATGGCCCGGCGTCCTCGCCGGCCTCGACGTCTCGGCGGGTGAGACGCTCGATCCTCCCTGGCCCGACCTGATCGTCACCTGCGGCCGCCGCTCGGCGATCGTCGGCCTGGCGGTGAAGTCGGCCGCGGACGGACGCCCCGCGCTCGTGCACGTGCAGGACCCGCTCGCTCCCTTGCGCGGCTTCGACCTCGTGGTCGCCATGGCGCACGACCGTGTCGAGGGGCCCAAGGTCCTGAAGGTGCTGACGGCGATGCACGACGTCACGCCGGCCCGGCTCGCCGAGGCGGCCGAGGCCTGGCGCGAGCGCATGGCGGACCTGCCCCGGCCGCTGACCGCCGTCCTGCTGGGCGGGCCCACGCGCCACAGCCCCTTCGGCGCGGAGGAGGCTCGCGAGCTCCTTTCCCGGCTCGCCGAGCGTCGCGCACGCGCCGGCGACGGCCTGCTCGTCGTGTCTTCGCGGCGCACGCCGGACGAGGCTCTCGCCGTGTTCGCCGAAGCCGCCCGGTCGGATCCCGCGGTCCGGGTCTGGGATCGGTCGGGCGACAATCCCTACCTCGGCGCGCTCGCGCTCGCCGACCGCCTCGTGGTCACCGGCGACAGCGTCTCGATGATTTCGGAGGCGCTCGCCACCCCGCATCCGGTCGACGTCTTCGTGCTCAACCTGCGTAAGCGGCACGAGGGCTTCATCCAGGCGCTCGTCGACGAAGGCCTGGTCGGGCTGTTGGCGGACGGGACGGACGCCCCACCGCACCCGCCCCTCGACGCCACCGCGCAGGCGGCCGCCGCGGTCCGCGCGATGCTCGCCGCACGCGGAGCGCGCTAACTAGACCAAGCTCCGCCCCGTCATGCGCTCCAGGACCCTCAGCGGCGAGGCGTCCGGGTCGCCCATGGCCTCCACGGGCAGGTAGAAGGTCTGCTCGAAGGCGTAGCGGCCGCCGAGCGCGGCGTGCACCACGGAGTCGGTAAAGCACATCCAGGTCGTGCCCGCGGGGAAGTCGACCGCCCAGCGCGGTCCGTTCGCCTGGTAGTCATCATCGTCCTTCGAGGCGTCGTGAAGCTGCAGCATCAGGGCGTCGTAGCCGGTGCGCCGGCCCTTGGTGACGTGCAGCGCCTGCAGCAGCGCGCCCCAGCCCGGCGCCATAGGCCTGGTCCGCGGCAGGAACCGCGCCGCATGGTCGGCGAACGGCTCTCCGACCCGCCAGTGGCGCGCCTCGCCGGCGGGGTTCACGTTCCGGAAGACCCGCAGGATGCGACGGCCCTGCACCGGGTTGGACGGGAAGGCGTCGAGGTGCAGCCGCCGGTCGTCCTTGCGCTTGGAGAGGTTGTGGTCGGCGCCGCGCGGCCGGAAGCTCGTGCGGCCCTTCTGCAGGGCGTCCGCATAGGCCGGCAGCAGCTTTCGTACCAGCGCCTCGGCCCAGTCGGAATAGAGCGCCACCGCCGCCTTCAGCCGCTCGCGACGGTCTCCCTCCAGCGGCGTGCCCTTCAGGTCGCCCGTAGCCGGATTGAAGCTGACATTCTTCACGCCCTCGTCCGATATCTCGGCGTAGAGCACGTCGTCGGCCCCGTCGGTGTCGAACTCGAGGCCCGGCAGCATCAGCACATGGCCGTGCTCGAGCAGCTCCATCGCCCGAGCGGCGTCGTTGCGCGAGACGACGGCGACGGGCGCCTCGGTCGCAACCTCTTGGACGCGGGTGCTCAACAGGATGCCTCGAAGCTCGGCGTGGGAGATGGGGCGCGCGACCCTATACACCACCGGCCCGGCCGCCGCGACGGGGCCCGCACGGCGTCAGGGACGCGCCAGCCCCCACTCGTTCCAGCCCGCGACCCCGGGGACCTTCGGCAGGAACATCGAGTCCGTGCGCTCGAGCTTGAAGCCCGCTTCCTGGATGGCCTTCGTGACCGGCCGCGATAGATGGCAGCCGCCGAACACGCGCGGCCAGATCCCGTCGAGCCGCCGCTGCCATTTCGCGATCCCGGGGTCCGGGGCCAGGCCGTGCTCGCAGAACAGGAAGGATCCGCCGGGCTTCAGCACCCGCCGAGCCTCGCTCAGCGCCGCCGCCGGCGTGCAGACCGAGCACAGGGTGAAGGTGCAGACCACCGAATCGAAGCTCCTGTCCTCGAAGGGCAGGCTCTCCGCCGTGCCGTCGTCCACCTGCACGCGGATGCGCGGGTCGTGCTCGGCTTGCTGGGCGATGGCGCGAAGTTCGGGCGAGGGGTCGACGCCGGTGACGGAGCTGACCTTCGCCGCGTCGTAGAAGGCGAGGTTGAGGCCCATGCCGATCCCGAGCTCGAGGACGCGGCCCTCGGCCTGCGGCACCACCTTCTCCCGCTGCTTGGTGATTTGCGGCGCGGAGCAGGCGCAGCGCAGGATCTTCGGCAGGATCCAGCGGTCGTAGAGCGAGGTCATGACGGCATTTTCGCACGGAACTGCGGTTACGCGGCGTCAGTCGCGAAGCTGTGAGCCCGGCGAGCCGGTTACGGGCGTACAATCAATTTCGGAGGGCTGGGTCGTCTGAATGGAGGCGCCGCATGGCCGAACCGATATATCCGACGTCGGACCTGAGGATCCGCCTGGAGGTTCTCGATCGCCTCCGGCAGGCCCCCGGGTTCGACGCCTCGGACGTTGAAGTCACATCCGACCACGGGGAGGTGCGCCTGAAGGGCGTCGCCTGGTCGGAGGCCGACTGCCGCCGCGCCGAGGAGGTCGCGGCTTCGGTCCTCGGCGTGAAGCGGGTGCGCAACGGACTGCTCGTCCAGGCCAAGAGCGGCGGCATGGGCACCGGCCTCCTCGCGCCCTGACGAGCTAAGGCGCGCAGCTAGTAGACCTTGGGTGCGGGCCCGATCGCCACGGGCCCGAGGGTCGCGCGGCCCGCCTGGAAATTGATCTCCGCCCGCGCCGCCTCGTCGGCGCCCTCCCGCGCCCGCGCGACGGCCGCCGCCGCGTCGGCCGTCTCCTTCGGCAGCACGCCGCTCTCGCCCATGGCGCCCAGCGCCCGCGGCGCCTGGCGTAAGGTGACGTCCAGGACGCCCCTCAGACGTCCGTCCGAGCCCACCGTCAGCGTCCCCGAATTCGCGCCGATGAGCGCGTCACCCGCCGTCACTCCGGCGCGCCGGACGCTCATCTCTCCACCCGCCTCCACCCAGTGGCGCACTGCGTCGGGCCAGTCCCTGCCGGTGAAGGCGCTCATCTTCGAGAGCGTGGCGTTCCAGACGATCGAGATCGGCCGGTCGCCGGCGATGCGCGCGAACAGCCCGGCGAGCCTCGCCTTGCCGTTGTCGACCTCCGCGAAGACCCCGCCCTGGTCGTCCGGCCCGGCGCGCAGGTGGAGCTCCACGCGGTCGGCGGCCGACAGCGAGAACGGCTGCGCCCCGGCTCCCGGCCGGAACGTCAGGCCGACGCCCTCGAAGTCGAAGTTCGGCGGCCGCTGCTCGAAGTGGCTGAGGCTTGCGCGGATCAGCTTGCCGGAGACCGTCACCGGACCCGCCTCGGGCCGCACGAACGTCAGGCCCTGCGGCGCAGCGATGATCCAGTGGGTGATGGCGTGAAGATACGCCTCGCCTTCCAGCTCCGGAGCCGTGAGCGCCCACCCCGACGGCTCGCGCACTTCCACGTCGCTCAGCGTCACGTCCATCCGGAACGGGTATCCGCCGATGTCGCGCTCCTTCCAGCCGATCTCATAGCCGGCACGCTTCAGCCCCGCGACCGCGGCGTCCATCCGCGCCTGCGTCTGCGCGCGGGCGATCGCCCAGAAGGCGGACCAGGCGAGGATCAGGACCAGGAGGAAGGCGAACGGCAGATAGAGGCCGAGCCGGCTTGGCGGTTTGCGGACGGGGGCGGGATCGGGCACAGACATGGCGAAGGGTGCGGTTGCGGCGGTCGGGGCGAATGGCGGGCGAGCGTTGGGTGTTCGGCTATGGCTCGCTCATGTGGCGGCCGGGCTTTCCCTACGTCGAGCGGAGGCCTGCCACCCTACACGGACGCCGGCGCGCCTTCTGCATCTATTCCGTCCACCATCGCGGGACGTATGAGCGCCCGGGACTGGTGCTCGGCCTGGCGCCGGGCGGCGCTACGCGCGGGATGGCCTACCGCGTCGACGAGAGCGGCTGGCCGGAGACTTACGCCTATCTCCGTGAGCGGGAGCAGCCGACGGAGACGTACTTCGAGACGACCCGCCACGTCCGCCTCGCCGACGGCCGTCGGGTCGAGGCGCTGGTCTTCCTGTCCGACGTGCGGCATCCGCAATGGGCGGGCGCCCTCAGCCTGGACCGCCAGGCCGAGCTGATCGCCGGCGCCACCGGCCTCTCCGGCCGCAACGTCGAATACCTCCGCGAGCTCGTCCAGCACCTGCGCGAGGAAGGCGTCCGCGACCACGCCATGGAGACCCTGCTGGGCCGCGTCGAAGCCCGCGAGCTGCGCGGCCAGGCCCTCCCTTAATGGGGACGCCGGACCGAGCGAAGCCCGGGTCGGGCGGGGTGGCGTGGGCCAGACACGGAGGCCGCTGTCCGATCGTGACTCCCTCACCCTGACCGGCTCGCGGTCTGTCCCTCTCCTTCAAGGGAGGGACTACAAGATCAGCAGCCGGTTCGACGCGGCCTCGATCCGCTCCTGCAGGAGGCGCATGAACTCGGCGCGCTTGAGGCCGGGCGGGATCGGCTCGAGGTACTCGAAGACGATGGTCCCGGGCCGGCGCATGAAGCCGTGGGCCGGCCAGTGCACGCCGGAGTTCGTCGCGACGGGGTGCACCGGCACGTCCAGCTCCCGGTAGAGGGCGGCCACGCCGGGCTTGTAGTCGCCCGCCACGCCCGGCTCCCCCCGGTGGCCCTCGGGGAAGATCACCACCTGGCGGCCCATGGCGAAGAGCGCCTTGGCCTCGCGGACCATCTGCTTGAGCGCGCTCGCGCCCGCGCCGCGGTCGATGTCGATGGTTCCGACCTTGGCCGCGTACCAGCCGAACCAGGGGATCCAGTTCAGCTCCTTCTTCATCACGAACACCGAGCCCGGAAGCCAGGTGAACAGGGCGAAGACGTCGAGCATGCACTGGTGTTTCGGCGCGACGATCGCCGCGCCGCTGGGGATGTGCTCGCGGCCTCGAACTTCGACCCGGATGCCGCAGATCGGGAGCATCCCAACGACCACGCGCCCCCAGAAGTGGAGCATGGCGAGGGTCCAGCTCGGCGGGCCGAGCAGCAGCGGCGTGCAGAGCACCGCGACCGCCGCAGTCCACAGGTAGAACAGCGCGACGTAGAGGAGCGATCGGATGGCGACCAAGGCTCAGCCCTTCTGCGGCGCCGCGGCATGCGGCCGCTCTCGCGGACCGAGGCTCAAGACCAGCTCGCGGCCGAGGATCGCCAGATACTTGCAATACTCCACCACCATCAACCGCGCCGCCGACGGTGATCGCCACCAACGCCTCGCGTTCAGCGCCGGCGTGGCCACCGGGTACGGCTGCAGGGCGACGCCGCGCGGCGCCAGCACCGCCTTCAGCTCCAGCATCGCCCGCGGCATGTGGTAGTCGGCGGTCACGACGATCAGGCTCGAGAACCGCATGGCCCTGGCCCAATCCTCGGTCTCGCGGGCGTTGCCAACCGTGTCGGCGGCGGTGAAGCCCAGGTCGACGCAGCAGTCGTAGAGCCGCTTCACCGCGTTTGAGACGTTGCGGATGTCCTCGCGGCTCGCCTCGCGGTTCACGCCCGAGACCAGCACCCGCTTGCCGTAGCCGTTGGAGAGCAGGTCGAGGCCGGCGGCGATCCGGTCCTTCGAGCTGGCCCCGGTCAGCACCACGATCCCGTCCGCGGGCTGCGGCTGGGCGGCCGGCGTCGACTGCTGCACCCGGGCGGCGAAGGCCCAGAGCCCCGCGGTCCAGATCAGGGCCAGGACCAGGAAGGCCGCGACGCTCCTCATTCCAGCGCCCGGATCAGCCCGCCGGCCGTCAGCCGCGCGGCCACGGCCGCCACGAGCGCCGCGGCGAGCGGGCAGGGGACGACGGCCAGCAGGTCGGACCAGGCCACCGGCAGGGCCGGGGTCACGCCCTGCGGTCCGCCCGCGATCCTCAAGCCTGCGCCCACAAGGATGGCCGCGCCTGCGCCGGCGAGCCCGCCGACCGCCGCCATGCGCGCGAACCGGGCCTGGAACAGCTCGGCGATGAAGCTGTCGGTCGCGCCCGAGAGGTGCAGCACCTCGACGACGTCGTGCCGCGCGGCGAGGCCCGCCCGCGTCGCGAAGGCCACCACCGAGGCCGCCGCGCCCGCGATCAGCAGGAACACGCCCGCCCCCAGCCCCCGCGCGAGGCTCGCCGAGCGGCGAACGCCCTTGATCCAGAGGCTGTGGTCGTCGACCGAGCCGTCGATGTCCTGCGCCTTGAGCGCGGCCGACAGCCGGGACGCATCGGCCGGGGCCTTGGGATCGAGGGTCACTGTGACGAGCCGGGGAACCGGCAGGTCCTCGAGGTCGTCGATGTCGCTCAGCCAGGGGCGGATCAGGTCGAAGGCCTGCTTGGGCTCCAGCGCGCGGGCCTCGGCCACGCCGGGCACGCCGGCCAGGGCCTCGGCCGCGCGGGCCGCCGCCGCGTCGGGGGTCTCGCCGGGGCTCGGGCGCACGATGATCGTCGCCGCGCCCCCGAGCTGGCCGATCCAGCCGCGCGCCGCCCGGTCGGATGCGATCACCCCGATCGCGGTCAGGCAGGCGAGGAAGCAGAGCACCGCCACCACGAACAGCAGCGCCCCGTCGCGCGTGTCCGCCTCGGGGAGCAGCGGCGCGGGGCGCCAGCGGGCCGGATCGAACGCGCTCATGCCGGCTCGGCGTCGTAGGCCGCGCGCGCGGTGAGCCGGCCCCCCTCCAAGTGCAGGACAGGCCGGGCCGAGCGGGCGACGAGGTCTTGGTCGTGGGTGGCGATGATCACCGTCGCGCCAAGGCGGTTGAGCTCGACGAACAGGCGGAAGATCCGAAGCGCCATCTCGTGGTCGACGTTGGCCGTGGGCTCGTCGGCGAGCAGGATCTCCGGCCGGTTCACCACCGCGCGGGCGATCGCGAGGCGCTGCTTCTCACCGCCCGCCAGTGTCTCGGGCATGGACTCCATCCGCGCGCCGAGGCCGACCCAGTTGAGCAGCTCGGCGACGTCGTTGCGGTACTCCGAGGGCCGACGCCCGGAAATCCGGAGCGGCAGGGCGGCGTTGTCGAAGGACGACAGGTGATCGAGCAACAGCAGATCCTGGAAAACGACCCCGATCCGGCGTCTCAGCGCCGGCCGGCTCTCCGCGCGCATCCGCACCACGTCGTGACCGAACAGCTCCACCCGTCCGGTCGACGGCCGCGCGGCCAGTGCGACGAGCTTGAGCAGCGACGTCTTGCCTGCGCCTGAAGGGCCGGTGACGAAGTGGAACGACCCGGGCGCGAGGGTGAAATCGAGCCCGCTCAGGGCCTCCGGCCCGTCGCCGTAGCGCATGGATACGCCCTCGAAACGCACGATCTCCCCGGCGGGCGAGGTGTCCGCTGCGGCAGGGGCGTTTCTGGACATTGAGGCCGAAATCGGCGACCTCGGAGCAGGGGTTGCTGGAAGCGTCCGATTCGCCTCGAATGATACTGACCTGTCCAGAGTGCGCCACTAGCTATTTCGTCGACGATTCTCGGATCCCGGCGGCCGGCCGGACCGTGCAATGCACGAACTGCGGCGCGCGCTGGAAGGCGCTTCCGGAGGGCGCCGCGCCGGCGCCCTCGGCCCCCGAGCCCTCCGCGGCGGCTCCCGCCGAATCCGCGGCGGCTGCGGCCGTCGAGGGTTCGCCGCCGGACCGCGACGAGGTCGTCGCAGCCGAGCCCGAGCCCCTGGCGCCCCCCAGGCCGACGCAGGATCCGTTCCGGCGCGCGGCGCTGCGGCCGAGCGTTTCGGAGCGGCGGCAAGGTCGGGCGAAGGCGTTCGGCTGGGCGGCGGCGGCGGCCGTGGTGGTGGCGCTCGTCGCCGGGGCCATCCTGTTCCGGGGCCAGGTCGTGCGGCTTTGGCCGAAGAGCCGGGCCGCGTACGCGGGGCTCGGCCTCCCGGTGCAGGGCCTCGGCCTGGTGATCGAGGCCGTCCGCGTCGAGCCCGCCTTCGAGGGCGGACGCCCGGTGCTCGCGGTCACGGGTTCGATCCGCAACGTGAAGGACGAGGCGGTCGAGGCTCCGCCGCTGCGCATCAACCTGCTGGACCGCGCGGGCAAGCCGATCGCGGCCAAGGTCGCCCGGCCGCTCGACGGGCGGATCCCTGCGCGCGCCCAGCGCCACTTCGCCATCGCCATCGCCGATCCTCCCGCCAACGCCCAGGACCTGGAGCTCTCGTTCGAGGGGGGACCCGCGCAGCGCGCCTCGGCGGTTGGGGCCGCGCCGCCGCCGCTGCCGCCGGTCACGCCGATGGAGGCCCAGCCGCTGCCGGCGTCGGCGCCAGAGGCGCTGGGCGAGCATGGCTGAGCGGCCGCCCGCGATCCTGCTCACGGAAGCGGAGGTGGCGGGGAAGGTTGCGGCGCTCGCCGAGCGCATCGCCCCCCGCATCGACGACGAGACGGTGGCGGTCTGCCTGCTGACCGGCGGCCTGTGGTTCTGCGCCGACCTGACCCGCGCGCTCGCCAGGCTCGGACGCCACGTCCGGTTCGACGCGCTGTGGCTCGCCTCCTACGGCGACGACCGCGCGAGCCTCGGCCGCTGCGAGGTGCGCGCCGACCTGCAACGGCCGCTGGTCGGGCGCACGGCCCTCATCGTCGACGACGTCTGCGACACCGGGCTCTCGCTCTCGGAAGCCGCCCGCCTGGTCCGCGACGCGGGCGCGAAGGAGGTGATGACCGCCGTCTTCGCGCGAAAGCCCTGGCCCAGCCTGCGCGCCATCGAGCCGGAGTTCGTGGCCTGGGAGGCGCCCGCGCGGTTCCTCGTCGGCTACGGCATGGACGCAGCCGGATCCATGCGCGGCCTGCCGTACATCGGAGCGCTCGATTGAGCGCATCGGGGCTCGTCGTGCTCACGCCCGAGCTGGACCGGGCCGTCGCCGACCTGCGCGCCCTGCATGATCCCGCCGCGCGCCAGGGCATGCCGGCGCACGCGACGGTGCTCTACCCCTTCATGGACCCGGCGCGGCTCGGGCGGGCCGCCCGCGGCCGTCTCGCTGCGACGATACGAGGATTCAAGGCCTTCGAGCTCACCTTCCCCGGCGTCGGCCGCTTTCCAGAGGCGCTGTGGGTGGCGCCCGCGCCGGCCGGGCCGCTCGTGGAGCTGACCCGCGCCCTGGAGGCGGCCTTCCCGAAATACCCGGCGTACGGCGGCCAGTTCGAGACGGTGATTCCGCACGTCACCGTGGCCCTCGGCGAGTCGGCGGAAATGGCGATGCTCGAGCCGGAGCTTCGGCGGCGCCTGGAAGCGCCCGTCCGCCAGGCGGTTGGCGCCCTTTCGCTGTTCACGATCGTCCGTCGGCGGTGGCGGGAAGTGGATCGGTTCCCGCTCGGCTGAGCATCCGCCATACTTGGGCCGCAAGTCTCGGGATTCAGCACGCCCCTCGGCAACCGGAGCCATCCCACTTGAAGCGCCTGAACTGCGGCCTCGTCCTCGGACTGCTCCTGCTCGCCGGCTGCAGCAGCGGGCAGAAGACCGCCGCCAACGACCGCTACGCGGGCCTCGAGGACGAGATCCACGCCTGGAAGGCCGAGGTGGAGACCACCCATCCGAGCTGCAAGGTCAAGCCGGACGGCCAGAAGTGCGAGATGTTCGACATCGCCTGCAAGGCCGAGCGGGTGATCGCGCCGGAGGAGCAAGCGAGAGGCGTCACCGCCAAGCTCGTCGCCGACATGACCTGGAGCGGCTTCGACGACAAGGGCGTCTCCCAGCCCGCCTCGGCCGCGGCCCTGTTCGTCAAGACCAACGGCGCCTGGACCCATAGTCCCTACAAGGCGGTCAATCCGGAAAGCTGCGCGGACCTTTAGCAAAGAGGCGGGTTCGTGCTCATAGCCCTCTCCCCCTTGCGAGGAGGGGAATGGCGAACGGGCTGACCTAGAGCCACGGCGCCGGCTGCTCGCGGGCCAGCATCGCCTCGTAGG
>Ga0316628_100002864_pt1 | contig 13025 bp, 10 predicted proteins | sample OWC_Aug_M2_C1_D5_FD_207648 | JGI IMG/M metagenome (GOLD analysis project Ga0316628, IMG submission 207648) | Wetland soil microbial communities from Old Woman Creek delta, Ohio, United States - OWC_Aug_M2_C1_D5_C | ecosystem: Environmental > Terrestrial > Soil > Wetlands | place: USA: Ohio...
GGCTCCTCCTTCTTGGCGCAAGCAGCCACCATGATCGTGGCGGCAAACAGCAAGCTCACCAGTAAAGCGATCAGTCTCTTCATGGATTGTCACCTCCTTTCAATTGAAATCCTCCACTCCCCCGGGCAGAGGAAGCAGAATACATATAAATAAAAGGATGCCTAAGTTTTTTACTTTTTCCTGTCCCCGCTTTTCAACTGGGTCTTGAAGATCTCTACATCCTTCTGCAGGTTCTGGATTTCTTGATGAAGGGCCGCGATCTCCAGGTGCAACTGAGCGACCCGCATATGCATCCTGGAGTTATCTGATTTAAGCGCACTTAGTTCTCTCCTTAACTTCTCGTTCTCCGCGCTTACGTCCACGATCTCTTCTTTTAACTTCTCGTTTTCCGATTTCACACCGCCGCACCCTGCCAAAATCAGCAGGATGACCGCGCAAAAGGTCCAATAGGCTGACCGCATCTGATGGGGAAAGAATTTCATTTCGGTTCTGGACCAGACAATAGAGACTGCTTCCTCTCTAAGCAATAACAATACCAGCAGAAAATTCAATGCCGTCATATTCTTCACCAATTTAAATATTTAATGGAAATTATATAGTTACCATTTATCCCCATCCCTGAATTCCAGGATAGAAAATCATTTCTCACCTGTACCTACAAACAAGAACGCCTCACTGAAACAGGGGAATTCTAAAAAATCAAATATTTCAGTATATTGACCAACTGAGGCATAAATGATTGGTGGGGCGAAATGTCACCATCAGCGCTTGATGGTTAGCCCGAGGCGGGTGGCCATGCGGTAGAGGGTCCGGCGGTCAATACCCAGAATGTCCGCGGCTTTTTTCTTGTTGCCCCCCGTCTCCTCCAGTACCTTCTGGATGTAGAGTTTCTCCAACTCGGAAAGGGGCATGCGGGAAGGGAGGGAACTCAGGCTCATCTGGGCGGGCTCGATCTGAAGCCGCCGGGGAAGATCTTCGGAGAGGATCAGGTTGGTGCCGGAAAGGGTGGCGGCCCGTTCCATCACGTTTTCCAGCTCCCGCACGTTCCCCGGCCACCGGTAGCGCAGCAGAAGATCCATGGCTTCCGGGGAAATCCGGGAGACGGGCTTGTTGTTCTGGGAGGCAAACTTCCTCAGGAAATGGTCGGCCAGGAGGGGAACATCCTCCGGTCTTTCCCGGAGCGAAGGAAGGTGAATCGAAACCACGTTGAGGCGGTAGAAGAGGTCTTCCCGGAATTTCTTTTCCGTAACCAGGGCTTCCAGGTTCTGGTTGGTGGCGGCCACGATGCGCACGTCGATTTTGATCGTCTCCGTGCCCCCCACCCGCTTGATCTCGTGCTCCTGGAGGACCCGGAGAAGCTTGGCCTGCATGGCCAGGCTGATGTCTCCAATCTCATCGAGAAAGCAGGTCCCGCGGTCCGCCTCCTCGAAAAGCCCCTTTTTCGTGGTCACCGCGCCGGTGAAAGCCCCCCGCACATGGCCGAAGAGCTCGCTCTCCAGGAGAGTTTCGGCCAGGGAGCTGCAATCCACGGCCACAAAGGGGCTGGCGGCCCGGGGGCTGTTGAAATGGATAGCCCGGGCGATCAGCTCTTTTCCGGTCCCGCTTTCACCGGTGACCAGGACCGTGGAGCGGCTCTCCGCCACCCGGGCGATGGTCTTGTAGACCTGGAGCATCTGGGGGCTGCGCCCCACGATGTTCTCCAGCTTATACTTAGTGATCATCTCCTGGCGATAGTGGGTATTCTCTTCCACCAGCCGCCTCTGCTCCAGGGCCCGCTGGAGGGTGAGTTTGATTTCATCGAGTTTGAATGGCTTGCTCACATAGTCATAAGCGCCTTCTTTGATGGCCCGGATGGCGGTCTCGATCGAGCCGAAGGCGGTCATCATGATGATGATGGTCTCCGGGCTCTTCTGCCGGTAAGCCCGCAGGACCTCCATCCCGTCCACATCGATCATTTTGATATCGCTGAGGACCACATCGTAGACCTGCTTTTCCCCCCGGGCGATCGCCTCCCGGCCGTCCAGGGCCTTGTGCACGGCGTACCCTTCTTTGGAGAGAACCTCCTCCAGGAGGTTGCAGGTGATTTCATCGTCGTCCACCACTAGGACCCGAACGGGAGCGGCCATGGTCAGACAACCTCCGGCGAGAAAACGGGGAGTTGGACCCGGATGGTGGATCCCTTTCCTTCCTCGCTCTCAATCTCCATCCGGCCGTGATGACTCCGGACGATATCTTCACAGATGCTCAAACCCAATCCGGCCCCTTTACCCGGGGCCTTGGTGGTGAAGAAAGGCTCCAGGGCCTTCCTCTTCACTTCCAGGGACATGCCGGCGCCCGTATCCTGGACCTCCACCTCGACCCAATGCCCGTCCTGGCCCGAAGTGGCCGGAGAGGCAGTGAGCAGGGTGAGGACCCCTCCCCGGGGCATGGCATCGAGGGCGTTGTTAACCAGGTTGAGAAAGACCTGCTGGAGAAGACTGGGGTCGCCGGCCACGGGAGGAAGGGAGGGATCCAGCCGGCGCACCAGCTGAATCTCCCGCATGGACATCCCCGGCTGGGTGAGCGTCATAACCGTCTCCAGCAGCTGGTTGATATCCAGCGCCTGGAGCTGCGGGTCGGGCTGCCGGGTCGAGTGGAGCAGGTTGCGAATCGTCTGGGTCAGGCGGTCGATCTGGGAGTCGATGATCTTCAGGCGCCGGGTCACCGATTCCGATCCCGTCTCTTCCGCGAGCAGGAGCTGGATGTACCCGGAGATGGAGTTCAGGGGGGTTCCGATTTCGTGGGCCATGGTGGCCGCCACGTGCCCCAGGGCCGAGAGTTTTTCCGCCTGAACCAGTTGGCGTTGCGCCTGGAAGAGAGACTCGTTGGCCTGGCGCAGTTCTTCATTCCGCTGGGCCAGCTCGCGGGTGGCCGCTCCGATCCTCCCGGTCAGTTCCTCGTTGAACTGGCTGATCCGGGAGAGCATCCGGTTGAAGTGGACGGTGAGGAGGCCCAGCTCGTCCCGGGATTCCACCGGGACGGCCACATCCAGTTTGCCGTCTTCGGCTTCGGACATGGCCCGGACCAGCTGCTGGATGGGACGATGAATGGCCCGGCTGAAGAATACCGCCAGGATCAGGATCAGAACCGCCACGCTGATGAGGGTAAACAGGATGGTCCGGGTCCGCTTGTCGGCCAGGTACTCTTCCACCTCTTCCAGCGAAGTCAGAATGCGAATCCCCCCCACGGCCCTTCTCCCGACGTGAAGGGGAGCCAGAATCTCCCAGTGGGGGTGATCGTCGTGGGTCACGAGGGTCGAAAGGATCAGGTCCTTCTTCAGAGAATCGAGGCTTTGGTAGCTGATCCCCAGGTCCTTCCCCTCCCAGCTGGAGACCGCCACTTTGTACGTGTTTCGGTGAAAGAGGAAGATGTCGATGGCTTTGATGGAAGGGCGCGCATGCATCCAGTTGGCGATTTCCTCTTCGAGGAAAGCGACATTTTCCAGGTCTTTCTGCGTGTAGATTTTGGCGTCGAATTCCCGGGTCACATAGATGGACCTCTCCCTCCACATCTCCCGCTGCGAATGCTCGGTCAGCCGGAATTCAAGGTAGGAAAAAAGGACCAGAACACTGACCACAACAACGGTGAACAGAAGGGTGATCCGGGTCTGGAGCCCGAGGGGCCGCTGCAGAAAAGGAAATTCCTTTCGTGGAAGGTTGCGGATTTTCTCCCACCCGGATTCGATGACCGACATGGAGCGGAACCTAAAAAAGTTTTTCACCGCGGATGATTCGCTCCTGGGATCCCTTGCCAGGTTTCAGCCCCCGGGTTTCAGGTCCCCAGGCGCACGTTTCGCCCCGGAAGCAAGGCCTGAAGCCTATGCCCCGGGAGGGTGTCTTTTCACCCCAGGGTTTTTCCGAAGATGATCTTGTGATCCCCCGGGCGGTAATAATCCAGAATTCTGGCCCGTTTTCCATACCCGCACTTCCGGTAGAAGGCGCGCGCGTTTTCGTAGGGGGGGGTGGAAGAAGTCTCGATGAGCAGGAGTCGGGCGTGGCGGCGGGCCATCTCTTCTTCTGCCTGGAGGAGGAGGGAGGTGCCGATCCCCCGATTCCCGTAAGCGGGATGAACCACGATCCAATAGATGTCATAGACCCCATCGGTGAGCGGAGCCTTTCCAAAGCAGACGTACCCCCGAAGGTCCCCCTTTTCTTCCTCGGCGCAGAGAATCACATAATCTTCCTCGCCTGGATGCGCCAGGGCAATGTCAATCAGCTCCAGGGCCACGCGGATTTCTTCGGGATGGAAATGGGTCTGGGCGCTGAGGAGGGCCTCCAGGCTGGCCCGGTCCCGGGGCTGGATTTTCCGGACCTTCACGGTTTGGATCCCTCTCCCAGGACCAGGACCTCTTCCAGTTTGGACAGGTCCACCGAAGGGTTCACTTCGATGTATTGAAAAATCCCCGGCCACTTCCGGTCCACCTGACTGACCGTCCCGACCACCAGCCCCTTGGGGAAAACCCCCCCCAGGCCGGAGGTCACAACCATGTCTCCCACCTCAACATCTTCATTCTTCTGCACATATTTGAGGATACAGACTTCGTCGATCTTCCCTTCCATGATCCCCTGGGCGCGGGAGCGCTGGATGACCACGTCCACGGCGCTGTTCGGATCGATGATCAGGAGCACTTTGGCGGTGCCCGGAGAGACTTCGATGACCCGGCCCACCACCCCTTCGGAGGTGGCTACGGCCATGTCTTTGGCCACCCCGTCTCCTTCCCCTTTATTGATCAGGACGGTCTTGAACCAGCTGGAAGCCCCCCGGGCGTAGATCTGAGCGAGCTGGCTGGGGTAGGGAAACTGGGACCGGAAGGAGGAAAGCTTCTTCAGGCGCTCATCCGTCTGGATCGCCTCCCGCAGGCGGTTGTTCTCCTCCTTCAGGCCGTGAATGACCTTTCTGAGATCCCGGTTTTCCTGTTGAACCCGGGAAAGAAACAGGTAGTCCTCTCCCGCCTCTCTGAACCAGAGGAACGTTTTCTGCGCTCCCTGCTGGAAGGGAAAGGCGACCTGCATGAGCACCTTCTCTACCAGGGACGTCTGCCGGTCTTCCCGCGCATAGAGGGCCAGAAGGACGAGGGCCAGGAAGAGAAAAAGAACAGCGGTGATAAACAGGCGGAAGCGTTTCAGCAGATCCAGCATCGCGTTTTCTCAAAGCGAGAAACAGCTCATAGCTGATAGCTCATAGCGAGAACCCTGCCCTTCGGACTATGAGCTACGAGCTATGAGCTATGAGCTTCTAGGTTTTGATCATCACCTCTTTGAGGAGGTTGAGCTCATCCAGGGCTTTACCGGACCCCAGCACCACGGCGGAAAGAGGATCTTCGGTGAGGGTCACCGGAAGACCGGTCTCCTCTCGAATCAGGACGTCCAGGTTCCGCAGGAGGGATCCTCCGCCGGCCAGGACGATGCCCTTGTCCACAATATCCGCGGCCAGCTCCGGGGGGGTCCGCTCCAGGGTCGTCTTGACCGCCTCCAATATGGCGTTGATCGGCTCGGCCAGCGCTTCACGGACCTCTTCGGAGTTGAGCTGCAGGACCTTGGGATTCCCGGCGACCAGGTCCCGGCCCTTGATCTCCATGTTCCGGAGGTCCTCATCCTGGTAGGCCGTGCCGATCTGGATTTTGATCGTCTCCGCGGTGCGCTCCCCGATGAGCAGGTTGTACTTGCGCTTGACGAAGTTGGTGATGGCCTCATCCATCTTGTCCCCGCCCACGCGCACGGACTGGCTGTACACGATTCCGGCGAGGGAGATCACCGCCACCTCGCAGGTCCCCCCGCCGATGTCCACGATCATGTTTCCCGAAGGCTCGCTGACCGGGAGGCCCGCCCCGATGGCCGCGGCCATGGGCTCCTCGATGAGGTAAACCTCCCGTGCTCCGGCCGACTGGGCGGATTCACGGACCGCCCTTTTTTCCACCTCGGTGATTCCCGAGGGAACGGAGACGATGATGCGCGGCCGCACGAGGGTACGGCCTTTGTGCACCTGAGCGATGAAATAACGGAGCATGGACTCGGTGATTTCGAAATCGGCGATGACCCCGTCTTTCATCGGCCGGATGGCTACGATGTTTCCCGGAGTGCGGCCGAGCATCTTCTTGGCTTCCTTCCCCACTGCCAGGATCTTGCGGCCTCCTTTCGAATCCTTGCGGACGGCTACGACCGAAGGCTCACAGAGGACGATTCCTTTGCCTTTGACGTAAACCAGAGTTGTGGCCGTTCCCAGGTCAATGGCCAGGTCGTTCGAGAAGAGGCCCAGGACTAAATCGAAAATCATCATCCGACTCCTTTCTTACTTTTCCCCGGAGGAGAAGGTTCCCATCCCGTTCAAAGGGAAAAAAGCCTTGACTCGCTTTGGAAAAATATAATAACAAAATCCATAAATTAGCGCAAGAAATTTTAAATCCCCGGGGAGGGGGGAATGGCCCGGGGTCTTCCCGGAAAAATTCCTTGTCATTTTCCCCCGCTTCTTCTAAAATCATTGATATTCTTTAGGAAAGGGGTTAACGCCGTATGCTGGATTTAATGCGAAAACACGCCCAATCCCCGTGGGTTTGGGGCATCGTGGGCGCGATCGTGGTCGTCTTCATCTTTTGGGGAATCTGGGCTCCCCATGAAGGCCGCCAACGGGAGCTGGTGAAGGTTGGAGATTATATCATCACCGTTGTGGAGGCGAAAAATTACTATCAGACGATGCGCGACCGCTACCAGTCTGTCTACGGGGAACGCTTCACCGAGGAGATGGCCAAGAAACTCGATCTCAAAAAGCGGGCCGTGCAGGAGATGGTCAACCGGGTCCTCCTCCTTCAGGAAGCCCGCCGACAGGGCCTGAAGGTGACCGACGAAGAGGTGGAGGCTTCCATCCACAGCAATCCCGCCTTTCAGAAAGATGGCCTCTTCGACCAAGCCACTTACGTCCGGGCTCTGCAGCGCGCCCGGATGGCGACCAACTATTTCGAGGCCAGCCAGAAGGAGATGCTCCTGATCAATAAGCTCCAGGGGCTCATCGTGACTTCGGTGAAGGTCTCCGACCCGGAAGTCCTGGAAGCGTACCGCCAGGGTTTCGAAAAAATCAACCTGGATATGATTTCGCTGAACCCGGCCGACTTCAAGGATGTTTCCCTGACCCCGGAAGAGCTGCAGGAATACTTCTCCAAGCACAAAGAGGAATTCAAGCTCCCGGCCAAGGCGAAAATCCGCTACCTCCTTTTCGATCCCCAAAATTACCTGAAACAGATTCCCGTCTCCGCCAAGGAGATCGAAGACTACTACGCGAACAACAAGGAAAAATTCGGGCAGCCCAAGCGGGTGAAGGTCCGCCACATCCTCATCAAAGCAGACCCCCGGGACAAAGAAGGAACGGCGAAAGCCAAGCAGAAAGCCGAGTCCATCCGGGAGGAGGCGGCCAAAGGAAAGGACTTCGCCCGGCTGGCCAAACTGAATTCCGAGGACCCGGGAACCAAGGACCGGGGGGGCGAGATCGGCTTCATTTCCAAGGGGATGGTGGTCCCCGAGTTCGAGCAGGCCGCTTTCTCCATGAAAGCGGGCGAAATCAGCCCCGTCATCCAGACTCAGTTCGGGTTCCATATTTTGAAGGTGGATGAGATCCAGGAAGCCAGCACCCAGCCCCTGGAAAAGGTGAAGGCCCAGATCGAGGTCCTGCTCAAGAACCGGCAGGCCAGGGGAATTGCTTATGACCTGGCGGATCAGGCCTTCGCCCAGGCCTCCAAGGATAAAAGCCTGGACAAATTCGCCGAGGAGAAGAAGCTCACGGTGAAGGAAACCCCCCTCTTCTCGGCGGATGACAAAATCGACTTGGATCCCAAGCTGAAGGGCGCGGCCTTATCCATGGGGAAGGGAGACATCACCCCGCCCCTCCGGGTCGGGGAGGCCTTCGCCGTGTTGCAGGCCGTGGAGATACAGGAGGCCCGAACTCCGGCCTTGAAAGAGGTGGAAGCGAAAGTCACCGAAGCCCTGCGCAAGGAGAAGCAGAAAGAGAAAGCCCTGGCCAAGGCCAAGGTGATCCTGGAAAAATTGAAGAAAGGGGCCGATTTCAAAGCCACGGCCGCCCAGGAAGGGTTGAAGGTGGAAGAGACGGGCTTCTTCCCGCGGGCTTCAGCTCCGCCCAAGATCTCCGCCTCGGAGGATCTGCGGAAAGGCTTGACCGCTCTCTCTTTGAAGAACCCTTACCCGGAGACGCCCATCTTCCAGGACGGGAAGTACTCGATTCTCCATCTGAAGGAAGTCAAGGGGATCGACCTGGAGCAGTTCAACTCCCAGAAAGAAAATTTCCGGCGGGGTCTCCTCATGCAGAAGCAGGAGACCGTTCTGGCCAACTGGCTGGAAGATCTCCTGGAGCAGGCCAAGGCCAAAGGGGATTATAAGGAATTCCAGGCGGTGAATGAAGCCATCTAGGAACCGTTACTCGTTACACGTTATTCGTTACTGGTATAAAACGAATAACGAATAACCAATAACGAGTAACGGTTTTTATACGTAGTTGATTCCCAGGATTTCCCTGGCAATCACCAGCCTCTGGATTTCCGAGGTTCCTTCGTAGAGGGTGGTGACCCTACAGTCACGGGCATATCTCTCCAGGGGATATTCCCTGATATATCCATACCCCCCGAGCATCTGCAACGCCCGGTAGCAGACCCGGTTTGCCGTTTCCGTGGCCATGAGTTTACCCATGGAAGCTTCCCGGGTGAAGCGGGTGCCTTTTTCCTTCAAATACGCGGCCCGCAGAATCATGAGCCGCGCCGCTTCCAGCTCGGTGAAGCTGTCGGCGATCATCCCCTGAATGGCCTGGAACGAGGAAACGGGCTTTCCGAACTGAATGCGCGTCTTGGCGTATTCAGTGGCGTATTCGATCGCCGCCAGCCCGATCCCCACGGCCATGGACCCGATTCCGATCCGCCCGCCGTCCAGGGCCATCATGGCGATTTTGAACCCCTCCCCTTCCTGCCCCAGGAGGGCATCCCGCGGCAAACGGCAGTCCTCGATGGCGATCTCGTTGGTAGGGGAGCCCTTCTGCCCCATCTTTTCTTCATTGCGACCGATTTTGAACCCCGGGGTACCCTGCTCGACCAAAAAAGCGCTGATTCCCCTCGCGCCGGCGTTCTTGTCGGTCTTGGCCCAGACGACGAAAATCCCCGCAGAATCCCCGCTGGTGATGAAGATCTTGGAACCGTTGAGAACATATTCATCCCCTCGCCGTTCGGCCGCAGATTTCATGGCCGAGGGATCCGAGCCGGCCGTGGACTCGGTAAGGGCGAAAGCCCCTGACGGATGCCCTCCGCTGCAGATGCGGGGGACATGCTTGACCCTCTGCTCCCGGCTGCCAAAGGCGGTAATCACTTCGGCCACCATGTTGGTTACGGCCATGGTTACCGCGGTGGAGGAGCAGCCTTTCCCGATTTCGGTCATGGCCAGGCTGTAACTGACAACGCCGCTCTGAGAACCGCCGTACTCAGCAGGGATGTTCATGCCCATCATCCCCAGCTCCGCCAAGGCCTTCATAACCGAAGGGGACAAGCGGCGCATGGAGTCGACCTCCGCCGCCCGGGGCTTCAGTTCCTTCTCCGCAAAGTCCCGAGCCGTCTGCTGGACCATCTTCTGTTCTTCGCTAAGGAAGAAATTCATTGAAAACTCCTTGAAAAGCCTTTCGCCTTCAATTTTCAATTATCCGCTATGAGCTTATCCGTTCTTTCCCTTTGCCTTTAGCTTTTTTGGTAACCCTTCAGCTCTTTGAAAAAGATACCTTTTGCCTTCGGTAAAGATTCCCCAGAAATCCCCCCTGCCCCCCTTTATCAAAGGGGGGGTTCGGGGGGATTTCAGCGATGGATATATCAGTCGATATGGGTTCGATATTTTTCCCCAAGGGCTAAATTGATACCTTTTTTCTTTTACCCCTCACTCCTTACCCCTCACTCCTCACTTGTTTTTTCCGTTGGAGGCTAATATACTCCACTTAAAAATTTCTCACAAGGGACAGTCCTTCATGATCGTTGCCGGAATGGATATCGGGTCCATCACCACCGAAGCCGTGATTCTCCAGGACCGGGAGATCCTCAGCTCCGTCATTCTGCCTACCGGAGCCAACAGCCGGAAGGCGGCGGAGCGTTCCCTTTCAGCCGCTCTGGAGAAGGCCCGGCTCAATCAGGAAGAGGTGGGCGTTATTGTCACCACGGGTTATGGAAGGGCGTCTTTCCCCCGGGCGACCAAGATGATCACCGAGATCACCTGCCATGCCCGGGGGGCTTTCTTCGTTCATCCCCCAACGCGGACGGTGATCGATATCGGGGGACAGGACAGCAAGGTCATCCGGCTGGACACCCGGGGGCGAAACGTGGATTTTCAGATGAACGACAAGTGCGCCGCCGGCACCGGGCGATTCCTGGAGGTGATGGCCCACGCCCTGGAGGTGAAGGTGGAGGACCTGGGGAGGCTCTCTCTCACCGCCCCGCGGACCATCAAGATCTCCAGCATGTGCACGGTCTTTGCGGAGTCCGAGGTGGTATCGCTCATCGCCGCAGACCAGTCTAAAGAAGTGATCATCCGCGGCCTCCACGACTCCATCGCCGATCGGATCCTGGGAATGGTCAACCGGGTGGGTATTGAAGAGGAGGTGACGTTAACGGGCGGGGTGGCCAAGAATGAAGGGGTCGTTCGGGCGTTAGAGGACCGGCTGGGAGTAAGAATGTTTATCCCTCAAGAACCCCAGATCATCGGCGCCCTGGGCGCCGCCCTGATAGCCAGGGAATTAGCCCCCCTTAAGGAATAATGGAGGAATGGAATCTTGGAATGATGCGAAAAAAAATGAAGTACTTAAAACCATTATTCCATCATTCCATTATTCCAATATTCCAGTGGTTTTGAGATTCCACCATTCCATTATTCCATTGTTCCATTATTCCATTTTTTTTCTGTTTAAACGCGAGACCTGGTTTAATGCCTGCAGGAGATTGAAAAGGACATCCTTTTCATATTCGGGCATGAGAAAGGGAATCTTGGAACCATCTCTTATGAGAATATAGGATTCGTTGAGGGTCATCCCCTGAAAACCTTTCCATCCGTAGGGCTTGAATTTGGGCTCCGCGCCCGGCGATTTCCAGGAGATTTTCAGCGCTCCCAGGCCGAACCCGTTTCCCCCGAACTCGCTCTTGGGGTAGTCATAGGAGAGAAATAGCTCGTCCTTATTTTGAAAGAAGGGCTTCAAATAGGTCTTGGCCGCTATTTCCTTTCTTTTCTCCGGAAGCCCGTCGACGTAGTACAGGTAAGGAAATTTGGTCGATGCCTTCCCCGTCAACCCGATGGCCAATTCGAATAAAAACATCTTGACGTTGGAGCCTCTCAGGTCATTTTCCGGCCCGGCGAACCTTCGGACATACTCCTCTCCCTTGGGAAAATCCTGGGCAACCCCCTGGCCCAGGAAAAGCATCGCCGCCGCGCGGATCTGCGAAGGGGTGTCCCCTAGGTCCGCCGCTCTTTCAAAGCAGGAAAAGGCTTTCGCCGGGTCGCGGCTCACAAACCTCCCGTGTTCATACATGATCCCCAATCCGTATAGACCGCAGGGATTTCCCGCCTGCGCGGCCCGGGAATAAAACTGGTATGCCTTTTCGTAATCTTCTCGAATCTCCAAACCGGTATAATACAAGTTGCCCAATTGCGCCTGGGCTGAAGAACTTCCTTCCTCGGAGGCCTGGATCAGCCATTCTCTGAAGATCAGCCTGTCCCTTGTCTCCTTCTGGGCATCCCCGGACTCCCGCTGGCTCCCGGCTGCATTTTGTTCGGCCGCAGCCTTGATTCGATCCCTCCATTCTTTGCCCTTCCTATTTGCCGGAGCCAGCCTTTTCAGCTCCTTCAAGGCCTCCTCGTGCCCCTGGGCGGCGGCGCGGGCCAGCCACTTCAGGGCTTCCTCTTTATCGCTGGGAACACGCTTTCCGCATTGGTAATACAACCCGAGGTGATACTGGGCGTCCGGATAATCCTGGTGGGCCGCCCGATGAAAAAATTCGATCCCCTGTTTTATATTTTTCTTAACCCCCCACCCCCTGGTATACCCGACGGCCAATTGATAAGCGCTCTCGCTGTCTCCTCCCAGGGCTGCCTTGCGGAACCATTTCATCGCTTCCCGGGGATTCTTCTTCACCCCTGTTCCCATCAGGTACAAGGCCCCTAGGAACCTCTGGGCGGGGGGATGATTCTGCCGTGCCGCCCTCCGGAACCATTTGACTGCTTCTCGATCGTGGTCCCCCTCGCCGTATCCTCCGTGACAGAACATACCCAGAAAACATTGGGCCCCGGCATGGCCCTGGTCAGCAGCCTTGCGGAACCATTCTGCAGCTTCCTCCGGGGGAATCCCCGGGTTATGGGCATACCACTCCCCCATTTGGTATTGAGCCGATGCCTCGCCCCGCCGCGCGGCCTCCTCGATTTCCCGGTAGGATTTCAGCCAGTCATTGTTTTCCATCGCTCACCCTCTTGAAAGGTCACTTGGTGTGGATAATGACAAGTAATTGAAGAACTTAAACCCCTTTGGGGCCATTTCCCCTTCCTTCAGATCCGAGGCAGAAAAATAGGCACAGGAATTTCCGCCTTAGTAATAAATCGGTAAGATGATTCAAAATCTTTACAAAAAGAACCTACAGGGGAACGGAAAGATGATCTTGATGAAGCCCGCGGACAGAGAGGCAGAAAAAGCGCGGAAATTTGCGGTTGACAGTCAGATCAACGCGAAGATATGATTTTTCAAAGACGATCACCGCAGAGCGGAGATATTGGAATAAAAAAATGCTGGAATAATGCGTGAATGGAATAATGGAATGTTGGGCAAAAAATTGAAGCCCTTAAACCCATTATTCCATCATTCCATTATTCCAATCTTCCAATGCTATTCAGATTCCATTATTCCTTTCTTTTTAAGGAGGTCGGTTATGCGCAGTGACTTGATGAAGAAGGGCTTGGAGAAGGCGCCCCACCGGTCGCTCT
>Ga0316628_100002865_pt1 | contig 13024 bp, 11 predicted proteins | sample OWC_Aug_M2_C1_D5_FD_207648 | JGI IMG/M metagenome (GOLD analysis project Ga0316628, IMG submission 207648) | Wetland soil microbial communities from Old Woman Creek delta, Ohio, United States - OWC_Aug_M2_C1_D5_C | ecosystem: Environmental > Terrestrial > Soil > Wetlands | place: USA: Ohio...
CCGCCGCGCCGACGCCCGGGCGGACCGCCCTCCGGATCGACTGGATCGACCACCTCTCCTACGCCAACGAGCAGGAAACGTGCATGTACTGCGGGGCGGTGAAAAACGCGGACGGGAGCCTGACCGGATGGCGCTCCTTCGATACCCCGCGGGAGGCGGTCTCGGCGAACGCCTTTCTCACCCAACAGGACGTGAGCCTGCTGAACCGGGAGATCATCAGGACGGCCGTCGACCTGGCCCTCTCGGGCGTGATCGCCCGCCGCGGGATCGCCCCGGCCGAAGTGGACTGGTTTCTCCCCCACTACTCCTCGGACTTCTTCCGGGAACCGCTCCGGCGGAGGATGGAAGAGATCGGTTTTCCCATCCCGGAGGAACGGTGGTTCTCCAACCTTGCGACGAAAGGGAATACCGGTTCCGCCTCGATCTTCATCATTCTCGAGGAACTGTTCCACTCCGGCCGTCTCCGGAAGGGAGAGCGGCTCCTCTGCATGATCCCGGAAAGCGGCCGGTTCTCCATGGCCTACATGCTTCTCACGGTGGTATAGTACCCCCACAATAAACCGAGGGATTCGCCTGTCCGTTCCGCCGGCGGCTCCGGAGGAGGAGGAAACCCGAATGGGAAGAATCGCCTGCAAGGCCGTCCTGCTGTTCGCCTGTTTCCTGGCATTGACCGGTTGCCCACGGGGGGGAACGAAGGTCTTCATCAAGCAGACCGCCTACAATCCCTCGTTCGAAACCGCGAACCTGTCCGCGTACAAGGGGAAGACCCTCTACTTTTCTTCCGTAACGAACGAAGCGGCCGACACGAGCATCTGGGATTACTACAGCGTCGACTCCCAATTCGCCTATGAAGCGTCTCCGGCCCTCCAGACGTATTTTTGGGACTGCTTCATCAAGTCGTTCACCCGGATCGGCGTGAGAGCCTCCGCCGCGCCGTGGGGCACCGGAACGGAGATGGCGCCGGAACTCCAGATCGTCCTGAACTCGGTCACCGATCAGAAATTCGTCTTCTCCGTGAACCTGATCAGGCCCGGGGAACCGGCGTTCCAGAAGCAATACACGGTATTGTCGAAGCAATACACGGTGGCGTCGACTCCGGCCTCGACGAAGGATCTCAATGAGCTGGAAAAGAGAGGCTACCGCATGGTCGACGACGCTTTCATGGCGATGGTCGGGGATCCTGCGTTCAAAAAAGCGTTCCTGAAAAAATAACCCCCTCGGGGGTTCGGGGTCTCACCCCTTCTTCAGGATCCAGACCGCGGAGCCCATGACGCTCATGGTGCCGCCCGGGTTCCATGCGCCCCGGAATCCGAGGCGCGTGAACATCTCCTGGCTTTCCCCCACGTCGGGGAATCCGTGCCATCCGGCACACACGCTCTCGGTGAAATCATGGATGAGGGCGGAGACGCGAAGCCAGTACATGGCCACATGAAGGCGTTGCGGATCGGGGTACCCGCGGGTCAGGATCCCCAGCATCCCCCCCGGCGCGAGGACGCGGCGCAGATCGGCATAGACCGCTTCCCGCACGCCTGGACGGATGTACGGATCCCCGCAACTGAAAAGGATCGCCCCGAAGGAGTCCTTTGGAAACGGCAGCGGGTGGCCGAACCCTTTCCAGTCGGATGGGCCGAACCATTCGACGGGAGGGGACGGCAGGCCGCGGGAGGCGTTCCGCGAGCCCGCCCGTTTCGCCCGTCCCTCCGCGATCTCCGTGAAAGCGTCCGTGAAATCGATCGCCGTGATCCGGGCCTCCGGCCATCGCTCCATCGCCCTCTCGATTCCCCACCCGGGGCCGTGGCACAGGTCCAGGAGGGAAGCGGAAGCGTCGGAATTTGAAGCCATCCGGTCGAGCAGGACGGATCGGCACGCCTGGAACTCCTCGCATCCGAGGAACTCCTCCCACACGCGCAGGTTTTCGGCATCGAAGGCGATCGGCGATTCCTCCCCCCGCAGGTAGCCGGGGACGATGCGAAGGCAGCGGCGAAGGAAATCGACCTGGCCGTCTCCCTCTCCGGTGTCCGCCGGAGGTTTCCCGGGCAAGGGTGTCACATCCCGCCGACAGGACCACCGGTCGCCGGATCGGGCAACCTCGAGCCAACCGCATTCCACGAGCAGGTCGACCAGGAGGCGGATCATCCGACGCCGGTTGCCGCGGGAGAAGTCGTACCCGAGCTCCCGGTGGAGCGCCTCGCAAAGTTCGTCGACGCCGAACACGGACAAGGCACGGGCCCTCTCCATCACCCCCTCCCGGACCACGAGCGAGAGCAGCTCCGGCAGGATCCGCCTGCCCGACATCCCCGGACGGATCCCGCGCATCGGTTCGAGCGACGTGTCCATCTATCTTGTCTCCACCGGAAACCCCTCCACCCGGGGCATTCGTGCCTCAACCCTTGCAGTCATCTCCGCCTCCAGCACAGGGGGCCTTCCGTTGCCGCAGGTCGGGCCGCCTCCCCTTGTAGAACCAGGCGAGGAAAACCCCCGCGCCCGACAGGATACCGGCCGCCCCGATCCATCCCGCCCACAGAACGAAAAGCACGATCCCGGAAAGAACCCCCGCCGCCACCGCCGCCGAGACGGCCAATGAGATTGCATATCGCGGCGCACGAACGTTAATGGCCGACCCCGAGCACTTCGCAAAGGGGCGCGAACCGCAGGTTGACGAGAAGTCCGGAAAGCTTCCCGGGGGTCGAACGCAGGTTGAAATAATGCATGATCCTCCGGCTCCATGGAAGTTCGATCCTCGGCTGCTCCAGGTCGAATTCCCACGGGTGGACGTACACCATCGCGGCATCCCCCGCCGCGTTCATCCGGCGGATCCTCGAAAGGACGTAGAAGTACGGCATGAGCCGCAACGGCAGCCCGCCCGTAAAGGGAAGATGTTCGCCGAAGCAGCGGACGGTGGTCAAGGGGAACTCGAGGATCTCCCCGTCGCCCGTCGGGATCCGGCAGGGCGCGGTCGGAAAGGAGCGGTCCCCCATCCGCGTCAGGGGGACCATGCTGGAATCGTACCGGATCCCTTTCCGGCGCAGGACACGGAGCGCCCACGTCGTGTGGGGACGGATGGACCACTCCGGCGCGCGGTACCCGATGACGCGCCCCCCCCCGGCGGACGATATCGCGTCGATGGAGCGATCGACATCCTCCGCGAACTCCTCCTCGGACATTTCGAACACCCTCCGATGATAATGGCCGTGGGTGGCGATTTCGTGGCCCTGCTTTGCGATGTCGGCGATCAACCCAGGCTCGCGTTCCGCGATGTAGCCGAGGACGAAGAACGTGGCGCGGGCACGGTGCTCCCGGAGGAGGGAAAGCACCTTTCCCGTGTTCCGGGTGACGCGGCTCTCGTACGCGTCCCACGAGGAAACGTCCCCGGACCCTCCCGTCCCGCAGACGTGGTACCAGTCCTCCAGGTCAACGGTCAGCGCGTTCCGGCAGGCCGTCGCCGTCTCGCCCATCGAGGATCTCCTTCCATGTCATCCGAGCATCGCTTGCCGCAACTCCCGGTCGTAGCACGCGGGGATCAGGGTCGACACCCGACCCACGACCGGCCACGGATCCGACGCCGACAGCAGGTCGTCGGGGATCGAAAAATCGAGGAAGCGGGGGTGGAGGTGAAACCGTTCCGGGTTCCTCACGAAATGCATCAGGTCCCCATGGATGAGGGAACGGCTTCGGACGCCCACACGGTACTCCCGCAGGGGAGGAACATCCCCGTCGGTCGCCATACGACAAAGCAGGTGCGGGAAATCGACGCCCGACAGGATCGCATGGTGCAGCGATCCCCAGAACCTGGGATTCACCTCGAGGAGTTTCGGCCTGCCGTCCCTCGGGTCCACCTTGAACTCCGCCATCGCGACGCCGATCCATCGGAAGGCCGAAAGGAGCCGCTCCGTCGCCCGGCAGAGCATTTCGTCCTTCACGCTCTCCCGCAGCGTGCTGGGTCCCCCGCCGACGGGGTATTCCCGCAGCCGCCGGTAAGCGAACGTCGCGCGCGGCTCGGAGGAAAAGTTCATCAGCGCGCCGACCCCCAATGCGGCCCCTCCGGGGGGCAGGCACTCCTGGAGGATCGGCGACGGATGGACGGCGTGCACCTTCGGGTACTCATTCCGCAGTTGCGAAGGGGTTTCCACCCGCACGATCCCTCGCCCTCCCGAGGAAAGCCTCGGCTTGATGAGGAGCGGGTACGGGACCCGGTCCGCCATTCCGTGAACGTCCGCCGGCCCTTCCGGACGGAACGTTGCGGGGCATTCGACGCCGAGGGCCGAAGCGAACGACGCGAGTTCTCCCTTGTCCTGGACCCGGATCGCGAGGTCCGCGGACGCGAAGGGGAAACGCGTCCTCCCCTGGAAGCGATGACGGTTCCGGGCGATCAGGACCTGGGTGCCGAATTCCATCGCGAGGAGCACGTCGTATCCTCCGGCGTCCAGTTCCTCTTCAAGCGCATCGAGAAAGGCGCCCGGTGAGGTTGCAGGCGACGGGTGAAGGAAGCGTCGCGAACAGTATCTCGAGAAAAGGGCCGGTGCGAATCGGGTCCTCTCCCCCACCGCGACGCGGTAACCGCGTCTCCCGAGGGATCGGACCGCCGCCACCGTCTTGTTCCAAAGACCGTCGAGGAGAAGGACGGACGGCATCGCGCCCGGCATCGCCGTCCCTCCGGGGCCGACGGGATCCATCACCCCTTCAGGCGACCGGGATCGCGCAGGGGGCTTCGGCCAAGGGCCATGCGGGGATCTTCGTCACGGCGCATCCACCTTGTTCCGTTCCGGGCCGCCCGTTTCCGTGACCCGGACCTCGGGTCCCAGCCGCAAGGCGAAGGTGTCCGGAGGAAAATCGGGGTTGAGGGTCACCCCGGAGAACGTCGTCTCCGTTCGATCCCCCCGGGTTCCCTCGACCACGATCCGGCGCGGCCTCCCCTCCACGGGATCCTGCTGGATCCGGATCGATGCGATGTAACGGGACAGCATCTTCGAGCGCGGGATCAACCGCAGGACCACCTGGCCGTCCGACCGGAAAAGGTCGACACGGAACTGCCGTTCCAGATCGGGGAGGGAGGCGGAGATCCCCGATTCGAAAAACCCCAGCGCAGCCCGCGAGGCATAATCGTTCCGGATGTCCCTCCGCTCGGCCTCCTTTCTCGCCGGATAATAGGTGGTAACCGTGCTGCCATCCATCACAACGACCATTCTTTCCGGGCTCTCCACTTCCAATCGAAGCGAGGCCGGCTTCCGGAACGACAACTTCCCGCGGGACACCGCCTCGTTCTTCATGAGCGGATCCCGCTTCCGCTGGATCAACGACGCGGTCAAGCCCGTCACCGACTTCTGGCGTTCGCGGGCCTCCTTGAACCAGCGGTCCTTCTCCGCTCCCGAGACCATCTTTCCTCCCGGGACGGTTTCCTCCGCCAGGTTCGGGCGCGGGACGAGGAGCAACGCCAGGATCGCGGCGGAAACGATCCACCGGAGGGTCCCGCCGGAAACCCATGGGCATCGCGCGGCTTCAGGATGCCGCATCCGGATTCTCCAGCCGATGACGGTGCACCGGCCCCGAGTTGTAGGTGCAGAACGGGTAGATTCTACCGTCGGGGGCCGAGTAATGGACCCCGCAGCGCGACACGCGCTCGAGATCGTAATTGTAGGCATCCATGAAATGCATCCCGAGGACGTAGAAGGTCTTATGCGTGTACCCTTCGTACTTTCCGTCCCAGCTGTACTTCTTTTCGGCGAACCCGTCGAGCGTCTTGAGAAAACGGAGGAACGTCAATCCGTCCGGAGCCCGATCCTCCCGGAAAAACCTGTAGAAGGCCTGGAGCGCGCGGATCTTCGACAAGCTCTTGACGCGGCTCGTCCTCGCGCTCCCCGTCAGCCGCTCCACCTCTCCGAGGAGTCCCCGGAGATCGAGGAACCGCGTGATCGGGACGGGTTCGCGGTTCCGGCCGATGAAAAACAGCGTCATCAACCCGCAATGGGGATGGCACGCGTGGTTCACCGCCACGTTCCCCGTTACGGCCCCCGCATACCGGACCAGGGGAACCGCGGCGTTCAGGGGGAACCAATCCTCGATGGGATGGGTAAACCCGGTCTGGCGGCTGAACTCCCGGGAAAGGTCCGAAAGGGTGAACCGGAGTTTCTCCCGTTCCGTTTCGGGGTACCTCCCGGTGAACGTCATCGGCTGGAAGGAAATTCCCGACAGCACGTCGAGATGTTCGAAGGCCAGGCGGCACAGGTCCCCGATCTGGTGGTCGTTCACCCCCTTCACGATGGTGGGGACGAAGATGATGCGGAGACCGGCCTTCCGCGCGGAATCGATCACCCGGAGCTTGGTGTCCAGCAACGCCTTCCCGCGGATTTTCAGGAAAACGTCGTCGGTCGTCCCGTCCATCTGCAGGTACAGGTAATGGAGACCGGCATCCCGCGCCCTTTGCGCGAACTCCGGATCGGCGAACCGTATGCCGTTGGTGGCCGCCTGGAGGTGGGAAAACCCCATCTTCCGCGCGCAGGCGACGATATCGAGGAACCGCGGGTGCAGCGTGGGCTCGCCTCCCGTGAACTGGACGGCAAATGCCGGCGCCGGGCGCTGGGCGCGAAGACGGCGAAGCATCTCCATCACCTGCTCGAACGACGGTTCGAACGTATTCCGGTTTGCGTCCGCGAAGCAGACCGGGCAGGACAGGTTGCAGCGCGCGGTAAGGTCGATGTTGGCGAGGGAGGTGTGCGTCGAATGCGACGCGCAGATGCCGCAGCGGTCCGGGCACTCCTTCGCCATGCCGTCGGCGGGGTTCGCGAATCCCTCTCCGTCCCCGAAATACCACTGCCCCAGGCGGAGGTACATCTCAACGTCCGAGAAGATGACGTCGGTGAACGCCCCGTGATCCGGGCAACGCTTCCGCATCATCACCCGCCCCTTCTCTTCGTACAGCCCGGCGGGGATCGTCCGAAGACACTCCGGGCACAGGGAACGGGTTTCCTTCGGGAGGGCCGTCCGAACGGGAAGAAGCTTCCCCCCTCCGATCGTGAACCGTGCTTTCCCCTCCGCGCAAACCGCATCGCCCGGCGCGGACGCTTTCGATGAGGTCATCCGTTCGTCTCCTTGCCCGTTCCGAAGCGCCTCAACGAGGTGAGAAATTATACCATTGGTCCGGATAGGCCCGGACCAACCGCTCGAGCGACTCGCTCACCTTTCGGGCCCCGGGTTCATCCCCCGCCTCATCCATGGAAAAAGGGGGGTCGAGCTCGCCCCGGTATCCGTTTCCATCCCGCACGATGAACGCGGGGAGAATGGGGGCGCCCGTCGCCCGGCTCAACACGAACGGGCCGCGGGGGAAGCGGCGATCCTCCCCGAGGAATTTCGCCGGGACGCCGTCGGGACCGTCCCAACGGTCCACGAGCATGGCGACGATCTCACCCCTGCGGAGCGCCGCCACGATCTCGAGGGAGGCGAACGGGGAGCCGTCGACGACGATCGTGCGGATGTTCTGGCGCAAGCGGTACGCCCCGCGGATCGAATCGATCCGCTCGCTCCCCTCGGGGATCGTCACGACGTTGATCTTGTAGCCGTGCCGCCCGAAGAACAGGGCGCCCAATTCCCAGTTCCCGATGTGCCCGGTCACGAGGATGACCCCCTTCCCCTTCGCGAAGGACTCCTCGAGGAAGTGGAGGTGCTGGACGGAGGGAAGCAGGCGGTCCAGCGCCTCGTCGGTGATCGTATGGAATCGCCCGTAATCCACCAGGTTGCGGGCGAAGTTCCGGAAAATCCTCCTGGAGAGTTCCTCGACTTCCCGGTCGGACCATCCGGGGAAGGCGGAACGCAGGTTCGCCCGGAGATTCCGGGCCGGTTCCGCGTTTTTCCGGTGCGTTGCGTCGGCCAGGAGGTCCGCGAGGAGGAACAGGACCTTTCTCGGGAGCAATTTCCCGAGGGCATAGCCGACCTTGTAGGTGGACGGACGGGCCAGGCCGTGACGGTAGCCTTGCCGAAACCCGCCCACGGCGGCGGGCATTCCCCGATTCTCCCTCTGAATCGCCATCGGTTAAAAAATACCACAAAATCCGTTCGGGGGATGTTCCATTCGTCCTTCCGGCACGCGGTGGTACGATGGCCGCATGCCCCGCCGCCACCGGGTTTCAATCCTGGCCCCGATCTGCCTCGTTTCCCTGGCGCTTGCCGGATGCGCGCAGAAACTGCCGGTCGACGAGGGGAGGCTCGTGATCGCGCTGCCGGGGGCGCCCGTGAACGTCGATCCCCGGGTGGCGACCGACGCCTACGGCGAGCAGATCCTCCAGATGACGCACGCATCCCTCGTCGGCCGCGACGCCGCCGGCAACCCCGTCCCCGACCTTGCGGAGCGGTGGGGGTCGCCCGACCCCCTGACCTACATTTTCCACCTTCGCCGGGGGTTGCGGTTCCACGACGGGCGGCCGCTTACCTCCGCCGACGTGCGATACACCTTCACGTGGATCCTCGACCCCGCGAACCGGTCCCCCCAGCGGGGGCTCTACCGGCATATCCGGTCGATCGAAACTCCCGATTCCCGGACGGTCGTCTTCCGCCTTTCCGAGCCGTTCGCCCCGTTCCTCTCCACGATGGTTCGCGGGATCGTCCCCGCGGAAAGCCCGGCGCGCGGTTATGCGCCGCCAGTCGGGGCGGGCCCGTACAGGATCGACGATCTCTCCCCCGACGGGGAGGCAGTCCTGTCGGCATTCGACGGGTATTACGGCGGCGCGCCCGCGATCCGCGCGGTGACGGTGAAATTCGTCCCCGACAGCAACGTCCGCTTCCTCGAGCTGAAGATGGGAAGCGTCAACTTCGTCCTGAACGGGGTCGATCCCGACCTGCTCCCGGCGGCTTCGCTGCCCGGACGGCTCGTCGTCGAGGAAGCCCCAGGGGGGAACGTCACCTATCTCGGCTTCAATCTCCGGGACCGTGCCCTCTCCGATGCAAGGGTACGGCGTGCGATCGCCCTCGCGATCGACCGGGAAACGATCGTCCGGACGATCTGGAAGGGGCGCGCCGACATCGTCTCCTCGATCCTGCCCCCGGGGTCCTGGGCGAACGATCCGGATCTTCCCGCGGTGCCGTTCGATCCGGCACGGGCGCGGCGGCTCCTCGACGAAGCCGGGTTCCCCGATCCCGACGGCGAGGGTCCGCTCCCCCGTCTCCGGCTGACGTACAAGACATCGCAGAACGAGGTGCGCCTGCGCGTCGCGACCGTCATCCAGGAGCAGCTCCGACAGGTTGGAATTACCGTTGTAATCCAATCTCTTGAGTGGGGAACCTTCTTCTCCGACATCAAGAAAGGAAATTTCCAGATCTACAGCCTCACCTGGGTCGGGATCGCGGATCCCGATATTTTCCATCACGCCTTTCACTCGCGCAGCGTCCCCCCCGACGGTGCGAACCGTGGAGGATACGCCGACTCCGAGGTCGACCGCCTGACGGAAGCCGCGCGGCGCGAACCGTCCAGGGAAAAACGCCGGGGGATGTACCGGCGGGTTCAGCGGATCCTGGCGAGGGATCTGCCGGTGTTCCCGCTGTGGGCCGGCCGCAACCTGCTGGTCCGGGATCGCAGGCTCACGGGATTTTCGCTCACGCCGGATGAAAGCTACGCCCCCGTCCGAGCGATGCGGATCGCCCCGGATCGCCCGACGCCGGCGTCCGGAGGCGGCCGATGAGGAGATATCTCCTCGGACGCCTCCTTCGAACCGTACCCGTCGTGTTCGGGGTGGTGACCGTCGTCTTCCTGCTGATCCACCTCCTGCCGGGGGATCCCGTCGAGATCATGCTCGGGGAAAGCGCCGTCCCCGCGCAGAAGGAGGAACTGCGCCGGGAGCTGCGTCTCGACCGCCCGATTCTTTCCCAGTACGCCTCGTTTCTGGCGGGGTTGCCGCGCGGAGACCTCGGGGTATCGTTCCGCAGCCGGGAGCCGGTCCTCGGCGAGATCACCCGAAGGATTCCCGCCACCGTCCTTCTCGCGGCGACGTCCGTCGCGGTGGCGGTCTTCGTCGCCCTTCCGCTCGGGGTCCTCGCGGCGATGCGGCGCGGGAAGGCCGCGGACTACCTGTCGGGGATCGTCGCGATGCTCTCCCTGTCGATCCCCAACTTTCTCCTCGGACCGTTGCTCGTGCTCCTTTTCTCGGTCCAGCTGGGCTTCCTCCCCGTGTCGGGCTACGGCGCGGGCCGTCCGCTGGTGCTGCCCGCCATCACGCTCGGTACGGGGATGGCCGCGCTGCTGACGCGGATGGTCCGGGCGACGCTCCTGGAGGAACTCCGGAAGGAGTACGTGACGGCGGCGACCGCGCGGGGATTGCCGTACCGGTCCGCCGTCGCCCGCCACGCCCTTCGCAACGCGCTCGTCCCCGTCGTCACGGCGCTGGGCCTGTCGTTCGGCGCGGTGCTCGCGGGGAGCGTCATCACGGAGACGATCTTCTCCTGGCCCGGGATCGGCCGCCTGCTGATCCAGGCGATCGACGCGCGGGACTACCCGCTGGTCCAGGGATGCGTCCTCGTCATCGCCCTGTCCACCGTGGCGGTGAACCTTGCGACGGACATCCTGTGCGCCCGCCTCGACCCGAGGATCCGCTATGAATGAAGGAATGGGACCCATCGCGCTCCTTCGCCGCACGGCCCGGCACCGTGGCGCCGCCGTCGGGATGGCTCTCCTCGTCCTGTTCCTCCTCGCCGCCGTGTTCGCGCCGGCGCTCGCGCCGCGGGACCCGCTCGCGCAAGATCTCGACGAAGGCCTGTCGGGGCCTTCCGCCTCCCATTGGCTGGGGCAGGACAAGTTCGGACGCGACGTCCTTTCCCGACTGCTCCACGGGGCCCGCCTCTCCCTCGCCGTCGGGCTGGGAACGGTCGGCATCTCGCTTCTCATCGGCCTGGCAGCGGGCTCCCTCGCCGGCTTCCTCGGCGGCGCCGCCGACCGGATCTTCACCGGCGCCTGCGACGTCCTGCTGGCGTTCCCGGGGATCCTGCTCGCGATCGGGATCGCCGCCGTGCGCGGTCCCTCGTTCGGAAACGTCCTGTTCGCCCTTTCGATCCTCGGGTGGGTGGGGTACGCCCGGGTGATCCGCGCCCAGGTCCTTTCCGTGAAAACGAGGGAGTTCGTCGAGTCGGCCCGGGCCGTGGGCGGCTCCCCGGCGCGTCTGCTCCTGCGCCACATCCTCCCCAATGCGATCTCACCGATCCTCGTGGAAGCGACCTTCGGGATCGCCCGCGCCATCGTCGCGGAGGCCGGACTCTCCTTCCTGGGCCTGGGCGTCGCGCCGCCGGCGCCGTCGTGGGGATCGATGATCGGCGAGGGGCGGCACTTCCTGTTCATCGCGCCGCACCTCGTGACGGCCCCCGGGGCGGCGATCCTGCTCACGGTGATGGCGTTCAACTTCGTCGGGGACGGGCTGCGGGACGCCCTCGACGTGCGTGTGGAAACGAGGTAGATTCCCGGGATGATGAAGGGAACCGATCGCATCGCCTCCCCGCTATGGGTGGGCTTCGAGGGGAAGACGGTTCCCGCCGTCCTTTCGCGGTGGCTCGCGCGGGGCGATGTGGGCGGCGTCGTCCTGTTCTCCCGGAACATCGAAAGCCCCGCCCAGGTTCGCGCCCTGTGCCGCGAGATCCGTTCCGCCGCCGGCCGCGGAAATCCTCTCCCGCTGATCGCCGTGGACCAGGAGGGAGGCCGCGTGGCGCGCTTTCCGGATCCGCCGTTCACAAGGTTTCCCCCCGCCCGCGCCTGTTCCCTCTTCTGTTGCCGGAACGAGGCCGTGGCGGAAGGGCTGGGCGCCGCGACGGCCGCCGAACTACGGGCGGTGGGGATCGACGTGAACTTCGCCCCCGTCCTCGACGTGGACAGCAACCCTCGCAACCCGGTGATCGGGGACCGCGCATTCTCCGGGGACCCTGTCATCGCGGCCGCCCTCGGCATCGCGTTCGCGAAGGGTTCGCTCTCCCGGGGGATCCTGCCGGTCGGAAAGCATTTCCCGGGCCATGGGGACACGTCCGCCGACTCCCATGAAGAGATGCCCGTCGTCCGGAGGAACGGGAAGACCCTCCTCCGGCGCGAACTGCTCCCTTTCCGCTGCGCCGCGCGCGCGGGGATCCCTGCACTCATGACCGCCCACGTGTTGTACCCTGCGCTCGACCGCGCGCTGCCGGCCACCCTTTCCCGGAAGATCCTTCACGACCTGTTGCGGACACGGCTGCGGTTTCGCGGGGCGGTCATCTCCGACGCGCTGGAGATGAAGGCGATCGCGGATCGGTACGCCATCGGGGAGGCGGCGATCCTCGGCGTGGCGGCGGGGTGCGACGTCGTGCTCGTTTGCCGGGGGGAATCGGCGCAGGCGGAGACGATCGAACGGCTGGCCCGGGAGACCCGGGACCGGACTACGTTCCGGCGGGCGACGGAGGCGGCGGCGGTGCGGTCGGGGCGGCTCCGGGCGTGGGCGGCGTCGAAAGAACGTTGTCGGCCGGCGCCGCGGGCGGTGGGGGCGGCACGGCATCGACTGCTTTCTTCTCTCCTGCGGGAGGCTTGGGAAAGTACCGGGCGAACATCTCGGGACGATAGATCCGATAGTATTGGAGAAGGTTGAGGAAGACCCTGCGCAAATAGAAGCGCGTCTCCTTGTAGTTGATCCCTTCGAGGAACGCAGCCGGATCGCCGTTCGATCCATTCCACCAGCGGCCCACCGCCGCCTCCCCCGCGTTGTACGCCGCCACCGCCCGGAAATAGTCCCCCCCGTACACCCTCACAAGGCGTGCCAGGTACGCCGCCCCGAGGCGGATATTCACGGAAGGCCGCAGCAGATCCTTCCTGCCCGGCTTCCGCATCTTTTCCCTCCGGGCCGCCTCCGCCGCCGTACGTGGCATCAGCTGCATCAGGCCCACCGCACCCGCGGAGGAGAGGACGTCCGACTGGAAGCGGGACTCCTGGCGGATGACGGCGTGGAGGAGAAGCGGGTCGAGCCCGGAACGGCGGTGATCGCAATCGGCGAGAAACTCGGGCGCAAGGGGATACTGGATCCGGTCGGTGAGTCCAGGG
>Ga0316628_100002866_pt1 | contig 13024 bp, 8 predicted proteins | sample OWC_Aug_M2_C1_D5_FD_207648 | JGI IMG/M metagenome (GOLD analysis project Ga0316628, IMG submission 207648) | Wetland soil microbial communities from Old Woman Creek delta, Ohio, United States - OWC_Aug_M2_C1_D5_C | ecosystem: Environmental > Terrestrial > Soil > Wetlands | place: USA: Ohio...
TCCCGACACTGCTTCCCCAGGGTCTCCCCTATCTGGAAGTGACTGCCACTGGCCGAGACCTCTCTGAAACCGTCGCTAGCTCCCTTCTTCGGCATTGATGTCCACTCTGTCGCGAATCGGTGAACCCATCTTCGACGCCAAATAACCTTCCTCTGACCGCCGTAATGAATGCTCGAAAACATTTATGTCGGAGTTCACCGGTCAGCCGAGACATGCCCAAAGTGGAACTCGAGTACAAGTGCAAGAAGTGCAAGAAGGAGTATCCCGCGACCGTCAGCTACTCCGGCGCCATCAAGGATCTCGACCTCGAGGAGAACCAGTCGCGGTGCCCGTTCTGCGGAACATGGAACTGCGCGGACCCGAAGTCGGTCGAGGCAGTGATCAAGGACGCCAAGTGAGAGACCGAGAAATCGAAACGACAGACCCGCAATCCTGACTTCCAAGTCGTCATCTGCCGAGTCATCGTACCCGGCAGAATCCCGCCACATTCACATGCTCTTCTTCGCAGCACCTGACGTGTGCCGGTGTATCAAGGCCTTTGAGATTACTGGATATGGAAGCCAGGTTCCACCGGAAACCAGGTTGGAACAACCTTCATATATCATAAAATGCGTTAGCTCTGCCCGTTTATATCTGAGGGGTAAAACGGAGGATGAATTAGGAATGAAAAATAGAAGAGTATTAGCAGGGCTTGTGACGCTGCTGACTGTTCTGACGGCATTCGCAGTAATCCCCAGTGCGATGCCCGTGAGAGCCGAAGCGGCCGATCAGCTGAACGTTCTGTACATAGGCATGCAACAGGACGTACCGGACTTCAACACGTGGAACCTGGCATCCAACAGTGTGTGGAAATCGAACGTAATCAACTGGGGCTTCGAGGGTATGGTAGGACTTGACTACGATGGTCTGCCGATGCCAGTGCTCGCACAGAGCTGGTCCTTCGATGAACCCACCCTGACCTGGACATTCACGCTGAGACAAGGCGTGACGTTCCATGACGGGACGCCGTTCACGGCGGACGATGTTGTGTTCATATACCAACACGCAAGATCGGGTTCGACCTACGCATCGAACATCGTCAACGCGTTCGACGCGGACGACGACGGTCTGTGCAGTGAAGCTGAGATGACCACTGGCGTTAGCAAGGTCGACACCTACACTGTGAAGATGAAGATGGGCTCCCCGTTCGGACTGTTCCTGACAGCAACTGCGGGCATACCCATCTTGCCTAAGGCAATCTGGGAGGACCACCTGACAACAGATGGACTCCTGGACGTACTGTGGAATGATGAGGACGCATTGATAGCGACTGGCCCGTGGAAGTACAAGGAGGGAGAAGACAACTCCTACAGGATAATTGAGAAGTACGACGGGTACTGGGGCAAGAACCAGACAACCCCCCTGGGGTACAAGTTCTGGGCGCCCAACATAGACCAGATCTACTTCAAGCTGTACGCCAGCATCGACACAGCTATCCTGGCGCTCCAGTCAGGTGAGGTCGACCACTTGCCGTGGGCGATCACCGCAGGGCGCATACCGAGCCTGCAGGCGGACCCGAACATCCAACTGTTCTACGAGTCCGACAACGGCTACTTCTACATGGCGTTCAACCAGAAGTTCGACCCGATGGGCAGCCTGCCGTTCAGACAGGCAGTGTCTCACGTGGTTGACAAGGCCCAGATCGTCAACGTGTATATGGGCGGATTCGGCACGCAGGGGGACGCCTGTGAGCCGCCGTTCTGGGGCGAAGGGGCTTGGTACAACGCGACAGTCGAGGACTTCCCGTTCGATGCCGACTTCAGCACCCCGAATGCGATCCTTGACGCTGCTAGCTTCGTCGACGCCAACGGTGACGGATGGAGAGATCTCCCTGACGGCACCCCGATGCAGAAGATCACCTTACTGACCCCGCCCGCAGACTACGATCCGATCAGGATCAGGGCTGGTCAGATGATCGCGAAGAATATGAGAGACGGCCTGCACATCAACGCAGAGGCTAAGGCCCTTGACTTCGACACGCTCGTCACGAGGCTGAATTCCATGGACTACCAGATGCTCATCATCGGTTGGTCCCTGAGCTCGGAGCCGGTCGGCAACGTGTTCGACATCATCGGACCGTACGCGTCCTCGAACACATTCGGCTTCTGGTCGGAGGCGAACCCGAACCCGTACTATGCGGACCTGTTCGGGGTCGTGACCCGTGCGGACGCCGAGACACAGGCACTCGCGGACGAGGTCCTGAGACTAGCGGACCTCGCACAGTCGAGCTTCGATGTGGCTGACCAGATCATGTACACGAGATGGGCGGAAGGCGTCATCGCAGAGGCCGCGCCCGTCAACGTCCTGTACTACAGGGTCAACGTGGAAGCGGCGACGACCAGATGGACCGGATGGCTGTCCTACATGGGCCAGATATTCGGACCAGGCTCGAACCTGTTCTCGCTGGGCAACCTTGAGCTGTCCGGCACAGGCGGCGGAGGCGCAGCAGCGACTGCGAGCGTCAACGCCGGTCTGAGCTTGCCGGGCAAGGTAATAGTGGACGGAATGGTCGATGCGTATGTGAAGGTCATAGACAACAACGGAGCGCCTGTCAGTGCAGCCACCGTGGCGATCACGGTTCAGGGAGTTGCTGATCCCGCGAACCCGACGGTCACGCTTGGAGCTGCGAGCGGATCCACGAATGCTGACGGTGTGTTCGCGTTCAATCTGACCGGCATTGAGGCAGGATACTCCTACGTCAACGTGACGGCGACGAAGACCGGAGTCAGCTCGACTGCGAGCGGCTCTATCAGAGTGGTCACTTCGCTGCCGACATCGCTCGCTACCATGGTCAGCGTCAGTGCAATGGTCCTGAGGCCCGGAGAGACATCCGATGTCACAGTGACAGTCACTGACCAGAGTGGAGCGGCTGTCGAAGGGGCTACCGTCTCAATCGACGAGAACCTGGTGAGCTACGGTGACATAGACTGGGCCACTGGAACAGCGACGACCGACGAAGACGGCAAGGCGTACATGGTGTACACCGCCCCGTCCGACCTGACCCCGTACCTGAACTCGCACCTGACATTGACGCTGTCTTACGCAGCGACGATGGACGGCTACGCATGGCCCGCTGCCGCGGCCGCTAACCTGCTCATCCTGAACGAAGCGGCTCCGGACTGGACCATGGCGCAAGTCGACGCTGCTGCGACGGGGACTGTCTCCTTGTCAAGCGCCGCCAACACCACCACTATAGCTGTGATGGTGACGGACGACGAGAGCAACCCGATAGCAGACCAGGAGCTCAGTGTTGAGTACAGCAACGAAGACCTGGTGTTCGAACCGGTCACGCTGATAACGACGGACGGATCCGGACAGGCAAGTGTCGATATCCAGCTGAAGGCCAGCACCGTGAGCGCTGCCCTCAGAGTGACCATAAGGAACTCAACCACACTCAATGCAGTTCCTGCCACGGTCACCCTGACGTACGCTGGTGACGCACCAGTCCCGACGATGTACGGAGGGTACATGATATGGGACACTGATGGCGACACCGCCACTCAGGAAGCTCAGTTCATGGGCCCGATGGGCTCCATCACTGCGACGGCCTACTTGTGGGACGAGACGGGAGCGGTCGCGGACGGCATCAACGCCTCTCTGATGGTATCCGGTACGTCATACGGCTCGTTGGCCTGGTGTGATCTGATCAACTGGGACTCGACCTGGGACGGCTGGGGTATCAACATCATCACAGAGCAGGATGGTGCGAACCTCGTGACCTCCGGTCCGTTCAACACGTTCTATGACTTCGCTGACTGGGACTACTGGTACAACACCGCCGGTTACATCTACTGGAACTGGACGGATGACGACTACGGCTTCGACTACATGACTGGAGTCGACATCGTCGGCGGCGAGCTGGAGATCGAGATCTACGGCGTGGGAGTTGCGCCAGTCGACCTTATTGGACAGGTCTATGTAGTGCCCGAGGGTGCTGCCTACTTCAGTGATGTGACAGTCGCATACACTGTCGAGGGCCCGAGCACAATCTCTGGCGACTACGCGTTGGGCAGGTCCTACGAAGTCGCGGCCGCGCAGTTGACCATCGCCAAGCCGGTGCTGACCGTCAGGTCGACCGGGTTCGACTCGACCGTTGTCACGGTCAAGGCGACCGATGAGAACAACGCCGTGATCGAGGGTGCAAGCGCGAAGGTGTACCAGAACAGCCTGCGTGGCAACCTCGACTACATGATCGTCCCGTACGCATCAGCCACCTCGCAATGGAGCTCGAAGGCAGTGGCGACCGGCGCGAACGGTCTCGGTAGCGAAACACTCATCGCCGTAGCCAAGAACAACGTTGTGACCCAGGCTAGCGTGAGGGCGGACGTGTTCGCGACGGCAACGGTAGAAGGCGCGATATCACTGTTCGCGCAGAACTGTGTTATCATGCACGTTGCCCAGGCCTATGTGACCCTGGACCCGATCCAAGACACGCAGATGATCGGGGACAAGCTCAGTGTCACTGCGACGGTCACTGGTTCGAGCGGAGCTGCTGTGGCGAGTGTGCCCGTTGAACTGACGGCTGGCGCAGGTGCGACTGTAGAGCAGGCTGCAATGGCCTCGGATGCGACCGGGAAGGTCACCTTCACCGTCGACACGTCATCGATGAATGACGTGAAGGCGGCGTTCGTGCCCGTCCAGGCGAAGTGCGGCGGAGTTGCCTACGAGGTAGGTCTGGCCACGATGGCCATACCGGTCATGAACGCCGGCCCCGCGATCTCAGTGCTCAGCCCCGAGGAGGGCGGCGAGGTCGTGAAGAAGGAAGTGGTCATGACGGCGAGCGTGTCCGACTCGAACGGCGTGCAGACCGTCAAGATCTCCGTAGACGGCGGAGCGCTGACCACGGTCACGGGCACCGCAGGCGAGACTACCTGGGACATCGCGCAGGCACTCGGTGACCTCTCGAAGGGAGATCACAGCGTCAGGGTGAACGCGACCGACTCGCTCGGAGTGTCCACGGAGACCACGGTGACGTTCACTGCGGTCGACGAGGCTGCCGGGACGAGCATGGCCATATGGGGCCTCCTGATCGCAGGCTGGGTAATTGCAGCGATAGTCGCGGTAATGTGGCTCATGGGACGCAAACCCAAGAGCGCAGAGCCAGCACCAGCTGAGACAGCACCGCCGGCCGAGGAACCGAAGCTCTAGGCACGGAACCGATCAAACCTTTTCCCAAACTTTCATTTTTCATTTTCAAGAACTAGCGCACGCTGTGAACCCCGAAATCCGCGTCTGGAGGCTCGACCAGCCGAACCACAACTACCAAAGTTTTATTAAGCGACTAAATACTCACTCACACAAATGGGAAGGCCTGCCCATTGGGGGGACGATTCAAGACATGGCCGGCATGAGCAGGTACATCATAGAGAGGGTCATTCAGACCTTCGTAACCCTGATCATCATCCTGACCCTGATCTTCATAATGTTCGAATCGTTGCCCGCAAAACCGCAGGACCTTCTCGCTCAGAATCCCTTGATAAAACCCGCGGACAAGGAGTTCCTCGAAGCGTATTTCGGATTCGACAAGCCGATACAGGAGAGGTATGTGCTCTACATGAAGCACATGCTCACATTCGACTTCGGCACTTCGTTCTCGCAGGCTGAACCAGTCTGGAACCTCCTGGAGGAAAGGATCCCCAGGACCCTCCTTCTGTTCGGCCTCGCGACGATCATATCGTATCTCATCGGCATCTACGTCGGCGCGTACATCGCGTGGAAGAGAGGTGGTGTCGGCGACGGTACTGCCGTGGTCACCAGCCTGGTGTTCTACAACATGCCGTCCTTCTGGATAGGCCTCATATTCTTGCTGGTGTTCGCTTCCCGTCTGGACCTGTTCCCCCTGACGGGTTGGTACGATCCATCAGTCGACTTGTGGAAACCTCTCAACATACTCTGGCACATGACCCTTCCCCTGGTCGTCCTGGTCCTTCTCAACTTGGCAGGAACTATCCTGCTCATGCGAACGGCCATGCTTGACATCATAGGCGAGAACTACATGGTAACCGCGAAGGCCATCGGCCTGCCCGAGCGGACCGTGCTCTACAAGCACGGCGCCAGGAACGCCATGCTGCCCGTGGTCACATCGTTCATAATATCAATCGTGTTCTCCGTGAGCGGCGCCGTGGTGCTCGAGAACGTCTTCACGTTCCCGGGCGTAGGTGCCCTGTACATCAGGTCGCTCTCGCAACTGGACTTCCCGGTAGCGGAGGCCACACTGTTCATCATCACCCTGCTGGTTCTGGTCGGCAACTTCATGGCTGACCTGATCTACGGATACCTGGACCCGAGGGTGAGAATGTGACGTCGCTCAAGGGCGGGAGCCCCCAGAAGCCCAAGGAGAAGGGCCTGCCCTCGGCAGGGGACATCTTCTCGGAATCGACCCTGAAGAAGCTCACGAGGGGTCCTCTGCGCACCTGGAAGCTCTACAGGAGCTCGAAGACAGGTCTCGCGGGCCTCGCGATCGTGCTCGGGTTCCTGATACTGGCAACGTTCGCTCCCATCATCTCACCTTACGATCCTGATTTCAGGGCTCCCGCAGAGGACGTGTTCTACGCAAACAACGTGGAGCTGGCGCTCTCGCCTGACACTGCGGGGTACAACTGGAGCGCCCCCGTAGGGCTCACCAGGGATACCAGGGAGGAGCCGCTGTACGCGATAATGCTCTACTCCCAGGACGCGGGGAAGGCCCTGATCTATCCTGTCAGTACCGGGGTCCAGGAGATAGATGTTCAGGACCCTACGACCTACACCCTCCCCGTGGGCTTCGATTATATTGAATACGTCCACTTCCCCCGTGTCCTGGGGCAGACCGCGTACTTCCTGATCCGGGACGGCCCCATCGTCTCCGAGTACTCCGACAACCTGATCGACCTCAATGTGGAATGGGACCTTGGCTTCGAGCCCAAGTTCACTTCGAACCTTTGGAACGGCTACACGCTCGCCCTCAGATTCTCTCGCCTCGCCCTTGTGATGGCAGATGAGCACAACGTATGGCTCTATGACAAGGTCCCGAGGGACGCCATTGGACTCTACTCCGACGCGAGGACTTTCACTGACACGCTGACCATAAGCGATGTGGAGATAATCGGCAACCCGCTGGTGGTCGACGGGGACTTCGAGAACGGAAGCATGGTCATCATCCCCACATCCTCCGACATCCGTGCGTACAACATCGACGTCGAGAAGAGCCCCCTGACAAAGGTTGTCCTGAACGTCACCTTCGGGGACATGATCTGGAGGAAGAACTACACGGTGGACGGTAACGAGTTCACACCCATCGACTCGAAAGAGATGATGACCTTCCCGTACGCGCACGGGGCGAGCGACGCCTTCGGGAAGACCGTCGCAGTGCTCGCGACCTCCGATGACGACATGATTGCGTATCAGAGGGAGACTGGCGAGATATTGTGGTCCGGGGCCCTGATCATGCCCGGGATCACGGACTTCAGCATTGGGACGATGTCTGGCTCTCCCGCGGGAATCATCGTCACTGGCAAGACGGAGAGCCGCGGGTTCATCGCCGGAGTAGACGCGGAGACCGGCTCCGTCAGGTACAACAGAACCATGTTCTCTCTCACGGAGGGGTACATCAACAGCCCCGCACAGTACGTGACCGGGCTGGGCACCTTCATCTACAGCTCTGACAGAGACATCATCTACCTGTCGGACGGACTGCTGGGAATCAACGCGACCTTCGGCGCCCCGGGCGGCGGTGCGCTCACCCCGGTCGCCTTCCTGGGCAACATATACATACAGTCGAGCGTCACGGGCAACTACTTCGCCGTGGTGACCGACGCGAACACGCTCTACGTCTCCACCCTGTCGGGAGTGAACAAGGCGCCGCTGCCCCCCGGCTCATATCCCTCGGGGAACAGGTATCTTCTGGGCACCGACTACGAGGGCCATGACATCCTGGCATGGCTCATATACGGCACCAGGTCCGAGTTGATGGTCGGCATAACGGCCGCGTTCGTCGCGGTCGTCATAGGGACCGTCGTCGGGCTCGTCGCAGGGTACTATCCCGGGGTGATAGACAGCATCCTGATGCGAGCGACCGATGTGATGCTCAGCCTGCCCGGCCTGGTCATACTCCTGCTGTTCGCCGCGGTCTTCGGACCGTCCCTCGTCAACATCATGATCATCATCGCGATATTATCTTGGGCGGGGATAGCGAGGGTGATACGGTCGGTCACGTTGTCCCTCAAGGAGCGGGCGTTCGTGGACGCCGCGATCATCGCGGGCGCGAGCGAGTCCCGCCTGATATTCAGGCACATCGCGCCCAACGTGCTGCCTTACACATTCCTCTACATGACATTCACCATAAGCGGTGCGATAGTGACCGAGGCCATCCTGGCGTTCCTCGGGTTCGGGGACGTCAACAACGTCACCTGGGGCATGATGCTCCAGTACCTGCAGATCAGCGGGCAGTCGCTCATAGCCTGGTGGTGGCTCCTGCCGCCCGGGATATGCATCACTCTGCTCTCGCTGAGCTTCTACCTGATCGGCCGGGCGTTCGACGAGGTCGTGAACCCCAGGCTGAGGAAGAGGTGACCAAGATGGCTCTGCTCGAGGTACGGGACCTGAAGGTGCACTTCAAGATACAGAACGGCTGGGTCAAGGCCGTGGACGGCGTCAGCTTCAGCATAGACGCCGGCGAGACCATGGGCCTCGTGGGCGAGAGCGGGTGCGGCAAGACCACGGCTGCGTACGCGATCACTCAGCTGTTGCCCCCTAACGGACACATCAAGGGCGGGAAGATCATGTACAAGGGCTCGGACCTGCTCAAGATCTCCATCAGGCCCGATGGCCGACTGGACGAGTTCAACGAGGACATCAGGAAGATCAGATGGAAGGAGATATCCATGATCTTCCAGGGGGCGATGAACGCCTTCAACCCGGTCTTCAGGGTCGGGGACCAGATAGTCGAGGCCATCCAGCTGCACGAGGATGTCGACGACGAGAAGGCCGTCGAGAGAGCGAAGGCACTGTTCAACTTCGTGGGGATCCCTGAGGACAGGATCACCAACTACCCGCACGAGTTCAGCGGGGGGATGAAGCAGAGGGCGATGATCGCCCTCGCGCTTGCGCTGTCCCCCAAGTTCATAATCGCGGACGAGCCGACGACCGCCCTCGACGTCATCACCCAGGACCGCATCCTGTTCGAGATACGCAAGCTCCAGGAGAAGCTCAAGATGGCCATGATGATCATCACGCACGATGTGTCGGTCGTGGCCGAGGTGAGCGACAAGATTGCGGTGATGTACGCCGGCCGGATCATGGAGATAGGGAAGACCGTTCAGGTGTTCAAGAGCACGGCCCATCCGTACACGTCCGGGCTGCTCGGTTCGTTCCCGTCCATCGAGGGGGAACGACACAGGCTCGTCTCGATTCCTGGATTCCCGCCGGACCTCGTGAACCCGCCCACAGGATGCCCTTTCCACCCGAGGTGCCAGTACGCCCAGCAGAACTGCTCGAAGGCAGTCCCAGCGGGCATCGAGCTGGAGCCGGGGCACATCTCATACTGCCACTATGCGAGAGAGCTGCAGCCTAAGATGAGGAGGCTTGGTAGCTGATGCCCGCCGGGAGCAATGTCGTCATCAAGGTCACCAGCCTCAAGAAGTATTTCGAGCTGGCGAGGGGGTTATTCAGCTTCGAGGAGCCCGTCTTCGTGAAGGCGGTCGACGACGTCAACTTCGAGATCCACGAGGGCGAGATAGTCGGCCTCGTCGGCGAGAGCGGGTGCGGCAAGACCACCACTGGCCGTCTGCTGACCAGGCTCGAGGACCCCACGGGCGGCTCAGTGTTCTTCCTCGGCAGGGACATCGCGTTACTGGAATCGGACGACCTCAAGGTGTTCAGAAGGAACATTCAGATGGTCTTCCAGGACCCATACGAGAGCCTCAACCCGCGCACTACGGTCCTCCAGACCATCATGGAGCCGCTCATCAACCACAACATAGGCAAGACCTACGAGGACAGGGTCGCCCATGTCGTGAAGGCGCTCGAGGACGCCGGCCTCGCGCCCGCGAAGGAGTACCTCAACAGGTTCCCGCACGAGCTGAGCGGGGGGCAGAGGCAGAGAGTGTCCATCGCCAGGGCACTGGTCATCAACCCGAGGGTCATAGTGGCCGACGAGCCCGTCTCCATGCTCGACGTGTCGATCAGAGCGGGCGTGCTCAACCTGATGCTCGACCTGAGGGACAAGTACAACATACCTTACCTGTTCATCACGCACGACATCGCCGTCGCCAGATACGTCAGCGACAGGCTCGGGGTCATGTACCTCGGGCGCGTGGTCGAGCTCGCGGAGACGGACAAGGTCATATTCGAACCGAAGCACCCGTACACGAGGGCGCTCCTGTCGGCGGTGCCCGTCCCCGACCCGGAACACAAGCACGGACGGATACAGATCAAGGGGGAGATCCCGAGCGCCACGAACGTGCCCCTTGGATGCAGGTTCCGGCCAAGGTGCCCGTTCAGCTTCAAAGAGTGCGGCTGGGAGGGCAAGGACCTGGCAGCCTGGCTCCTCGAGGAGGAGAAATTGACCGCACCAGAGCACCCGATGAGCGCGCACATCGGGGAGATAGAGCCGAACGGGTTCGCGCTCGTCGTCAAGGTCAAGGAGGGCGGGTCTGCGGGCAAGATCCGGGAGTACCTCGAGTCCAAGGCGGCTGAGCTGAGGGACAAGATGCCCATGTTCCAGTCGGTCTATGCTGTGAACACCGTCCCCTGGGACAGGGAACTGGTCCTCAGGACCGATTCCATCTCGGTCACGGGCGAGTATGTCGCAAGAGAGCTACTGGAGAAGCTCACGGCGTCGGTCGAGTTCCGGAGCAAGGGGCACCCCATGTTCGGGATCATACTAGACGCACAGGTGAGCGGCTCGACGGTCGTCGTGACTGTCGGGCCCGAGGACCCGGAGAGAGAGGAGGGCGTGGCGACGAAGACGGAGACGACCGTCGGGTTCCTCCACGACTTCGCGAAGGGGCTCATCAAGGGTGGGTACTCGGAGTTCAAGGGCGCGGGCAAGATGACGGCCGAGGCGGGAAGAGTCACAATCCCCTGCGGCGCGGCCAAGCTGACGCCCCCAAGGGTCGCCCAGGAGGCGGCTGAGCTGCTGGTCTCCGAGATGCTGATGAACCCGAAATCCGAGTTCCACAATCTGATGCTCTCGCCCAAGACAGTCAGAGGTGCGGTCAGGGTCCGCCTGAGCTGCGGCAAGAGCAAGTGGGAAGCGTTCGCGGGAGAGGCCAAGGCGCTCTTCGAAAGGAAGGGTTCCGAGGGCAACATGGCGGCAAAGGCCGTCGGACCCGCAGTGGCCCAGCAAGTGAAGGGACCGACAGAGGTCGTCGTGGTCAGCTTCGACAGCGTCGTGGAGCCGCCGCTGATAGATGTCGGCGGGGGACACATGGTCGCCTGCTACCTGTTCAAGGCCCCGGCGAAGTGACAGGGGGGCATCCGGAGGAAATGAAATGTCAATCCTGGAGAAGGCCAAGAAGCACTGGGTGACCGTCACCCTGTACATCGTGATGTCTCTCTTTTTCCTGGGAGCGTGCCTGGTGTCCATGAACACCTATGGGGCAATTGCACAGGCACAGCAGGACATCAGGCTCCAGAACCCATACGACGACGCCGAGATAGTCCAGCACGGAAACCTCAACGTCTCCTTCAGCGTGGAGGTGGCCAACCCTTCCAGATACACGCTGCATATCTACACGCTCTCATGGTATGCGACGCTCGTGAACAGCTCGAGCACAACTGACAGGATCACCTCCATCGGGGAGGACTATGTCGGACCGACGAAGTACTTCGAGATACCCGCCAAGACGACTGTGAACCTGACATACTGGTCCATCGTCTCGGACCCGACCGTGTTCTCGAAGCTTTTCGGATTCATCAACTACAGCGCTGGGCTCGGCCAGAGCTACACGCTCGAGACCCTGCCGTACACGCACGTGTTCTCCGTCATGGCGTTCATAGGGGAGTTCGAGCACGAGTACACCCGCGAGGGGTACCTGAACGACCTCGTCACGGTCATGCTGACGTACTCGTCCACGGAGGAAGAGGCATGAAGCTGGTCCGGGAGGACTTCGTGAAGTTGGTGCTGATCTCGCTCATCAGCGCCCCGCCGATAGCTTTCATGACCTTCGACTTCATGTTCCCGAACGTATCGACCCCTTCCTTCGGCAAGAGCCTGCTCCTGGTGTTCCTGCTCTCGATCCTGACCGGCATGCCGTCGGGGTACTTCACGAAGCGGACCGACCTGGCGATGGTGTCCGTGTTCTTCTACACCGCCGTCGGGTACGCCCTGGCAGTGCTGTTCTACTCAGCCCCGTACACACTGTACGACCTCGAGAACCTGCTCCCCGCATTCTACTACGCCATGTTCTTCAGGTTCACCATCATCCTGCTGTGGCTCTTCATCCTGGGCGGGTTCATGGGGACGATGTTCGGGCAGTTGGTGAGGGACTGGATCCGGAGGGAGGAGACCGGGCTGGTCTTCGCGGAGAGGCGCAAGACCTAGCCGCGAGCCGGATAGTGCGCCTAACTTCTTAGGCAATGGGATATTGCCCTTCCGCTCGCTTCAAGGTACTGAAAAGAGAGTTCGCGAGGTGACCGACAATGGCCAAGAGGAAGATAATCGAGATTGACGAGGACAAGTGCACGGGATGCGGGAACTGCGTGACCGCATGCGCCGAAGGAGCCCTGGCGATAGTCGACGGCAAGGCGAAGGTCGTGAACGAGGTGTTCTGCGACGGCCTGGGCGCGTGCATAGGCGACTGTCCCGAGGGCGCCCTGAAGATAATCGAGAGGGATGCGCCCGAGTTCGACGAGGAGGCAGTCAAGGAGCGCCTCTCAGAGGAGGAGAAGAAGCACGGGGAGCCGATAGGTGTCGAGCCATGCGGGTGTCCGTCACACAACCCCATGATACCGACTGGTGGCAAGGCCAAGGAACACGCCAAGCATCACGCCCAGCACGAGGAGC
>Ga0316628_100002867_pt1 | contig 13023 bp, 7 predicted proteins | sample OWC_Aug_M2_C1_D5_FD_207648 | JGI IMG/M metagenome (GOLD analysis project Ga0316628, IMG submission 207648) | Wetland soil microbial communities from Old Woman Creek delta, Ohio, United States - OWC_Aug_M2_C1_D5_C | ecosystem: Environmental > Terrestrial > Soil > Wetlands | place: USA: Ohio...
TCATCCCCGTCGCTTCCGGCAAGGGCGGCGTGGGCAAGACGACCTTCGCGATCAACTTCGCGCTCGGCTTGGCGCGCTCGGCGCCCACCATCCTGGTCGACCTCGACACCGGCACGTCCTCGGTGCGCTCGACGCTCCGGGTGCCGATCACCTACGACCTCTACCACTTCAAGCGCCAGCGCGTGCCGCTCGCGCACTGCATCACCCGCCTGGACGACGCGCACGATCCGCGCGGCGAGTACCGCAACTTCGGCTTCATCGCGGCGCCGCGCCACTTCATCGAGGACCTCGCCAACCCGGACGTCGAGTTCCGGCGCCGGCTGGCGGCCGAGATCAACCGCCTGCCGGCCGACTACGTGGTGCTCGACCTGCGCGCCGGGCTCGACCCGGTGGTGCTCGATTTCCTGCCCTTCACGAACTCCGGCGTGCTGGTGTTCACCCCGCATCATCCGGCGGCGACCGCGGCGGCGGCGGACATCGTGAAGGCGATCCTCTTCCGCTCGCTGCGCATCCTGTTCGGTGCCGGTTCGCCGTTCTACGAGCGCGACGGAATGGGCCGCTACGAGGACCTGGTGAACCACCTGCTCGATCGGGTCGAGGACGTCTACGATCCATCGCTGCCCAACCTCGAGGCGTTCCTCCTCCAGCTCGAGGACGCCTTTGGCGCGCACCCGATCCTCGAGGTGCTGCGCGAAACCCTGGAGTCGTTCCGCGTCCACTACGTGCTGAACATGTTCAACGGGGTGGAGGAGAGCTACCAGCAGGCTCTGGCGCCGCTGGTCGAGGATCTCGCGCAGACCGTCTCCAGCCGGCTGAACCTGACCCAGCTCGGCTGGATCGTCGAGGACGAGAAGATCCATCGCGCGAACTGCGCCGGAGTCCCCATCCTCCTCGAGCGCGCCGCGGCCACCGGGCAGCCGGCGGGCCCGACCGTCGACCGGGTGCGGGCGGAGCTCGAGAGCCTGCAGTCGGCCTATCTGGGACTGCGCCGGGCGCCGGCCCGGCGCGCCGACGTGCCCGGCACGCGGCGGACGCGGACGACCGACGACCTGCTCTCCGGGCAGCTGGACACGCTGCGCGCGATGTACTCCGACCGGCGCAAGGACAGCGTACGCGAGAATTTCGGCTATCTGGTGTACCGCGCGCTCGGCCTGATGGGGCCGCACATGGCGCCGACCGAGTTCGGCCAGACGGCGATCGCCACTCCCGAGCAGATCCGGAAGTGGTTCCTGGGCCGGGAGCTCTAGACCTTCGAGGAGTGCCCGGCGGCCGGAGGCACGGGGCCTCCGGCCGCGAGAGGGGCGTCAGCGCGGCCGGGCCGCGCCAGGCTTGGGCGCGGCCGGCTGCGGCGCGGCCGGCTGCGGCCGACCGCGATAGCGCTCGTAGAGCTCGCGCTGGCGCTCCTTCGTGAGGTCGATCTCCTGGCCGGCGATCCACACCCGCTCGATGTGGGTCACGATCTCGAGCGGATCGCCGTCGGAGACGAACAGGCTCGCCTCCTTGCCCGGATCGAGCGATCCGATCCGATCGGCCACCCCGAGGATCTCCGCTGGAGTGAGGGTGACGCTGCGCAGCGCGACCTCCTTGGGCAGGCCGAAGGCGGCGGCCATGGCGGCGTGGAAGGGCAGGTTGCGGGCGTTCGAAGCGTCGCCGCCGTCGGCGATCGCCACCGTCACCCCGGCGCGGTGGAGCACGCCGGCCGCGGCGTACACCGCGTCGTACGGCTCCCAGCGGCGGGCTGGCAGGTCGAGGACGCCGTCGAGGATGACCGGGACCTTCTCCTGCGCCAGGCGCCGAGCGACGTACTGGGCGTCGGGGCCCGCCACCAGCACCAGGCGGGTGAGCTTCTCGCGCTTCGCCCAGTCGAGCGCGCTCTCGATCTGGGTCTTCTCGAAGGCGTGGATGAAGAGCGGCTCCTTGCCGTCGAGCACCGGGATCAGGTCCTCGTAGCGCGGGTCGACCTCGATCGCCGGGGCCTTCTTCTGGAGCCCCGCCTCGCGCGCGGTCTTGTAGGCCCGCGCCGCGTCGAGGATGTCCTGCAGCGATTTCAGCGCCTTCTCCTTCTGCTTCGCGAACTCCTCCTCGCTCTGCCGGAACCACGGGCTGTCGGGCCGCTTGAGGCGCGGATACGTCAGATGCATCCCGATCGGCGCGCGCAGCGTCATGTCGGTCCAGTTCCAGCCGTGGAGCCGCATGACCGCCGAGCTGCCGTTGAAGATGCCGCCGCCGGGGACGACGTGGGCGTACGTGACGCCACCGGCGACCGCCGGGCCGATCAGCAGCGAGTCGGCGTTGAACGCCACCTCGGCGCGGATGTTGGCGTTGTCGTTGCCGGTCTCGCGGGTGTCGTTCGGACCGCGCACGCTGCCGATCTCGATCAATCCCAGGTCGCTCGTCGGGTCGACGAAGCCGGGATAGACGTGCTGGCCGGGAATCGAGATGACCTTGGCCCCGGCGGGGATGCTGACCGCGGAGGCGGCGCCGACCGCGACGATGCGATCGCCGTCGAAGACCACCACGCCGTTCGGGATGTCGGGGCCACTGACCGGATGCACGGTGGCGCCGGTCAGCGCGGTGACCTCGGCGGCGAGCGGCGCCGCGGCGAGGAAGGCGGCGGCGAGGAGCGCCAGCCCGTAGCTGCGCGAGAGTCGATTCATCGCTGATCCTCCTCGACGCCATGGCCGCCGCTGAAGATGCAGGCCTCGTCGTGATTGCTCTCCCAGACGATGTAGCTCGGCTTGGTGGGCGGCGGCGCGGCCTTGGCGTCGCCGTTCTTCTTCCCGTCGCTGCCGTGCTTCTCTGCCGCCTTGACCTTGGCGATCAGCGCGGCGCGCTCGGCGGCGAGCTCGTCGCGGTGCTTGAGGTCCTCGGCGCGGTCGAAGTACTTGCGGCCGTCGACCCAGGTCTGCTCGGCGAGCGAATAGGTCGACAGCGGGCTGCCGCTCCAGATGACGAAATCGGCGTCCTTGCCGGGCTCGAGCGAGCCGACCTTGTCGTCGACGTGGAGCTGCTTGGCGGAGTTGATGGTGACGAACTTCAACGCCTCGGTCTCCGGCACGTTGCCGTAGCGCACCGCCTTGGCGGCCTCGAGATTCAGCCGCCGGGCGAGCTCGCTCGAATCGGAGTTGAAGGTCACCAGCACGCCGCGCTGCCACATCAGCGCCCCGTTCCATGGGATGGCGTCGATCACCTCGTACTTGTACGCCCACCAGTCGCTGAAGGTCGAGGCGCCGGCGCCGTGGCGGGCGATCTCGTCGGCCACCTTGTAGCCCTCGAGCACGTGCTGCAGCGTGGCGACGCGGAAGCCGAACTCCTCCGCCAGGTGCATCAACATCAGGATCTCGTCGGCGCGGTAGGAGTGGGCGTGCACCAGACGCTTGCCCTCGAGGATCTCGACGATCGCGTCGAGCTGCAGGTCGCGCCGCGGCGGCACCTTGTCGGCGCGCGGGTTCTTGCGCCATTCGTCCCACTCCCGCTTGTAGTCGAGAGCGGCGAGGAACTTCTCGCGGATCGCCTGCTCGACGCCCTGGCGGGTCTGCGGGTAGCGGGTCTTGGCGTCCGGCCCCCAGTTGCTCTGCTTGGGGTTCTCGCCGAGCGCGAACTTGATTCCCGGCGGCGCGCCCTGCAGGAAGAGCTCTTCGGGCGGGGCGCCCCAGCGCAGCTTGATGACCGCGTTCTGGCCGCCGATCGCATTGGCCGAGCCGTGCAGCAGGTTGACCGCGGTGACGCCGCCGGCGAGCTCGCGGTAGATCGCGATCGACTCGGAGTCGACGACGTCCTGGATGCGGACCTCGGAGGTGACGGTGTTGGTCCCCTCGTTGACGTCGCCGACGATGTCGGAGTGCGAGTGCGGATCGATGATGCCGGGAGTCACGTGCTTGCCGGTGGCGTCGATCTCGACTGCGCCCGGCGGGACCTCGAGATGCGCCCCGACCGCCGCGATCTTGCCCTTGCGGACGAGCAGGTCGGCGTCCTCGAGCTTGCCCTGCGGGCCGCTGGTCCAGATCGTGGCGTGGCGCACCACCAGGACGTCGGGCTGCGGCGGCTGCGGGTTGTTCCAGGCGTCGAAGTCGGCGCCGGCAAAGAGCGGCGCGACGGCGCCGGCGGCGAGGAGCAGAGCGCCCAGCAGGGGAGCGCGGAGCGGGCCTTTCATGACGCCACCTCCAGGTTCGGCTTGCCGGTGCGGCTGCCCGAGACGGTGAAGCCACCGCCCGGCGAGGTGCCCGCACCGTGCGCGTTGTCGCCGCTGATTTCGAGGCTCATCTCGATCGTGCCCGCCTCGCCGAAAGCGGTGCCGTCGAAGCTCACCTCGAGCTTGTTGCCGGAGACCTCGGCGGAGGCGAGCGGCACGGTCTTGTCCATCGCCGCGACCGTGCCCGACAGGGCGCCGGTCTTGCCGCTGATCTCGATCGTCACCGGGATCTCCTGGCCGTCGCCGGTCTTGACCGTGAGCTGCCAGGTGCCGGCGGCGCTCACCTCGGCGGGCTTGGACTCCTTGATCTCGTAGCGGTTGCCGTCCACCCAGACCTCGCGGATCTTGGGCTTGTCGACGAACAGGTCGCCCTCGACGACCGCCAGGTCGGCGATCTTGCCGACCTCGATCGTTCCCAAGCGGGAAGAGAGCCCGAGCAGCCTGGCCGGGGTCGTGGTCAGGGCGGCGAGCGCCTGGTCGGCGGTCAGGCCGCGGCCGATCGCCTTGGCGAGGCTGTCGTACAGCTTCTTCGGCTCGTCCAGGCGGTACGAGGTGAAGGCGACCTCGAGGCCGGTCGCCAGCAGGCGGTGCGGGTTGTCGGGCGCGGCGTCCCAGTAGCGCAGGTCCTCGAGGTCGGTCGTCGGGTCGCCGGCGCCGTCGATCTTCGGCGGCTTGGGGAAGGCGAGCGGCAGGATGTGGGGCAGGCCGGTGCGCTTCACGTCCTCGAGCCGTTTGTACTCCTCGCCGTTGCCGACCACCGCCGCGTGGAGCTTGAACTCGCGGACCAGCTCGGCGACGCGCAGTGTGTCGAGCACGTCCTCGGTCTCGAACACGATCAGGTCCTTGCCTGCCGCGACCCCGGCCAGCGCCTCGAGTCCGGGCTCGACCGGCGGGCGCTCCTGGGCAGGATTGCGCGCGTAGGCCGCCTGCGCCTTGCCGTACCAGCCGGCGTCGAGCATCGTCTGGCGGAACAGGGCGACGGCTCCCATCAGCGACTCGGGATAGCCGCCGCCTTCCCGCCGGCGCGCCACCGGATGGATCGAGGCGTGCTGGGCGAAACCCTCGCGCAGCAGGTTGTCCGCGACGTTGCCGTCGCCGAGCTCGAGAACGACGCTCCTGCCCCGCAGGATGCCGTCCTTGGGTGCCACGAGCGCGGTCGTGAATCCCGCCTCGCGCAACTTCTTCGCGGCGCCCTCGTCGGCGGCGTACAGCGTCATGTCGCGCTCGGAATGGAGGGCGGCGTTCGGCAGCCCGTCCTGGGGGGCCTTGTCGGGCTCTTTCGGAGCAGGCCACGGGCGCGCCGAGTAGGGCTCGATGAGGCCGGGATAGATGGTCAGCCCCTTGGCGTCCCAGATGCGGGCGTCCGGCGGCGCCTGGACCCCGGCGCCGACCGCGGCGATCAGGCCATCGCGCAGCACCACCGTCCCCGACTCGATCACTTTCCCCGGCGCGACGACGATGCGTGCGCCGACCAGCGCGTGGACCCGTGGCGGCTTGGCGGCGAGCGCGGCCGAGGCCGCGACGAGGCCGATCGCCAGGCCAATCGCCGCTCGGGCGATCCAGGCGGAGCGAGCTCTTGCCTGCATGGCACCTCCCTCTCTCGGTGTCCCCCGTCCGCGTGAGCCGGCGGGGGAGCGGTGTGGGTTCAAGCGACTGTATACGAGGGGTCGGGGCCAGGGTTGCAGGCTCGCGAGCAGGGTCCTCGCGAGCCTGCCCCGTCTAGACCTCGAGAGCGTCCGCCGGTCGCGCCACCAGCGCGTACAGCGCCGGCATCAGGAACACGCTGATCAGCAGGCGGGAGATCAGGCCGCCGACGATCACCAGGGCGAACGGGCGCTGCGAGTCCGAGCCGATGCCCGTCGACAGGGCCGCCGGCAGCAGGCCGAGGGCGGCGACGAGAGCGGTCATCATGATCGGCCGCAGGCGGAGGATGGCGGCCTCCCGCGTCGCCTCCGCGATACCGCGGCCGCTGCGACGCAGCTCGTTGGCGTACGAGATGTAGATGACCGCGGTCTGCACCGAGACTCCGAACAGCGCCAGGAAGCCGATGCCCGAAGACACCGAGAAGGGAGTGCCGGTCACCGCCAGCGCCACGAGGCCGCCGATCGGCCCGGAGAGCAGCACCGCCAGGACGGTGATCAGCGGGAACTTCAGGTTGTTGTAGAGCAGGAAGAGGAGCAGGAAGATCAGCATCAGCGTCAGCGGCAGGATCACCTGCAGCTGCTTGCGGGACGCCGTGTACTCCTCGTACTCGCCGCCCCAGACCGCGCGGTAGCCTGATGGCATCTTCACGGCCGCGGCGACCCGCCGCTGGGCTTCCTGCACGGCGCTCGCCAGGTCGCGATTGACGACCGAGAACTGGACGCCGATGTAGCGCGAGTTGTTCTCGCGGTAGATGAAGGACGCCCCGCTCTGGAGCCGAATGTCCGCCAGCTCCTTGAGCGGCACCTGCTGTCCGGTGGGCGTCGCTACCAGGATGTTCGCGATCGCCTCGGGCGTCTGGCGGTACTCGGGCTGCAAGCGCACCACGAGATCGAAGAGCTTCTCGCCCTGCACGACCTGGGTCGCCGTGGCCCCGCCGACCGCCGCCTCGACCAGACCGTTGATGTCGGCCACGTTGAGGCCGTAGCGGGCGATCTTGGCGCGGTCGATGTTGACGGTGAGGCTGGGTTGACCGAGCTGGGTCACGACCGAGACCTCGGCGATCCCGGGCACCTTCTGCAGCGCGGCCTTGACGTCGTTCGCCCTCTCCTCGAGGATCTTGAGATCGGGGCCGAAGATCTTCACCGCCAGCGCGCTCTTGAGGCCGGTCTCCGCCTCGTCGACCGCGTCCTCGGCCGGCTGAGTGAAGTTGAACACCACGCCCGGAAATGCTTCGAGCTTGCGATTGATGGCCTCGATCAGCTCGGCCTTGGAGTGGTACTTGCCGTTCCATTGATCGTACGGCTTGAGCCCGACGAAGAACTCGTTGTTGAAGAAGCCGGTCGGGTCGGTGCCGTCGTCCGGGCGCCCCAGTTCGTTGCCCACCACCGTCACCTCGGGGAAGGAGCGCAGCACCGCGCGCACCTTGGGCGAGATCTTGGCCGCCTCCTCGAAGGAGATCGTCGATGGCAGGTTGGCGCGGATCCACAGCGATCCCTCGTCCAGATGGGGCATGAACTCGGCGCCGATCCCGGGGATCAGCAGGAGCGAGGCGACGAGCAGCGCGGCGGAGACCAGGGTGGTCGTCCAGGGCCGCGCCAGGCACACGTCGAGGCCCTTGACGTAGACGCGGCGGATCGCCTCGAACGCCGGGTTGCGCCGCTCGCGCACCCCCTGACGCAGCGCCCACGCACAGAGCACCGGCACCAGCGTGACGGTGAGGACGAACGCGCCGACCAGCGCGAAAATGGTGGTGTCGGCCATCGGCCGGAACAGCTCGCCGGACGGGCCGGAAAGCGCGTAGATCGGCAGGAAGCCGGCGACGATGACCGCCACGGCATAGAAGATCGGCCGGTCGACCTCAGCGGCGGCGCGGGCGATGACCGTGCTGACCCTGGTCTTCTCGTCGCGCTCGGCGAGCTGGCGGAAGATGTTCTCCACCATCACGACGGCGCCGTCGACCAGGATGCCGAAGTCGATCGCGCCGATCGACAGCAGGCTGGCGGGGACGTGCTTCAGGTCGAGACAGATGAACGCGAACAGCAGCGACAGCGGAATCGTGATCGCCACGATCAGGCCCGAGCGCACGTCGTACAGGAAGAAGATCAGGATGACCAGCACCAGCAGCATGCCGTGCAGGAGGTTGTTGGTGACCGTGTGCGTGGTGAGCGCGATCAGGTCGCGGCGGTCGTAGAACGGATGGATCTTGACGTCGGGCGGGAGGATGGAGCGGTTCAGCTCGCGGGTCTTCTCCTCGACCCGCTGGAGCACGACCTGGGCCTGCTCGCCGCGAAGCATGAGGAGGACGCCCTCGACGGCCTCGTCGTTGTCGTTGAAGCCGAACTGGCCGAGCCGTGGCGCCTGGCCGATCCGCACCTGGCCGACGTCCTTGACCAGGATCGGGGTGCCGTTGTGCACCGCCAGCACGACGTTGCCGATGTCCTCCGTGGTGGCCAGCAGGCCGATGCCGCGGACGTAGTAGAACTGGCCGCCCTGCGAGTAGAAGCCACCCCCCGAGTTGCCGTTGTTGGCGGCGAGCGCCGCCATCACCGTCGATACCGACAGCCCGGCACCGGCGATCTTGGCGGGATCGAGCAGGACCTGGTACTGCATGGTGGGGCCGCCCAGGCCCGAGTCGTCGGCGATGCCGGGCACCGACTTGTACTGGCGCTCGACCACCCAGTCCTCGATCGTCTTGAGCTCGGTCGGGGAGCGATCCGGGCTCTCGAGCACGTAGCGATAGATCAGGCCGGAAGGCGAGGAGAGCGGCGCCAGCGACGGCGCGACGCCGTCGGGCAGGGACAGGTTCGCGAAGCGCTCGAGCACCTGCTGGCGCGCGAAGTAGTTGTCGGTACCGTTCTTGAACGTCATGCGCACGTCGGAGAGGCCGTACAGCGAGATCGAGCGCACCACCGTCATGTCGGGGATGCCGTTCATCTCGACCTCGACCGGCACCGTGATCAGGCGCTCGACCTCCTCGGCCGCGTGGCCTTGCCACTGGGTGATGATCTCCACCTGCGGCGGCGACAGGTCGGGGTAGGCATCCACCGGCAGGCGGCGGAACGAGTACACCCCCGCCCCGATCAGGACCGCGACCGCGAGCAGCACCAGGAAGCGCTGGCGGAGCGCGGTGGCGGCGATGCGATGGATGATCGAAGCGGACGGCGCCAGCGCGTGCTCCTTGTCCGCGGCGCTCATGACGCCTCCGCATTCTCGAGGTACAGGCCACCCTCGACGACCACCGACTCGCCGGCCGCGAGGCCGTCGGTGATCTCCTGCTGATCGCCGCTGCGGACGCCGATCTGCACGCGCCGCCGCGCGAAGGTCCCGCCGGGCTCGGCGACGAACACGAACGGCAGGTTCTCGTTGTCCCGCAGCACCGCCGAGACCGGCACCAGCAGCCCGACCGTCGGGCGCCGCGAGCGGATGGCGACGCGCACGTACAGGTCGCGCTTCAGCACCTCTCCCGGATTGGGCACGATGAGACGGACGGCGACGGCCCGGGTGTTCGGATCGACGAACGCGGCGATGTTGTCGACCGTGCCGGAGAGTGGCGGGACACCCGACCCGACGCCGATCTCCGCCGGGTCGCCGACCGCGACGTAGGGAAGATCGGCCTCGAAGACGTTGGCGAAGACCCAGACCCGGGACAGGTCGGCGACCGTGAAGCAGGGGGTCGCGCCCGCCTGGATGAGCTGACCCGGAGAGATCAGCTTCTCGACCAGCGTTCCAGAGAGCGGCGAGCGGATCTCGCCGCCGGGAACCGCGGCTGCCCGGTTGTCGCGCAGGTCGGCCAAGGTCTTGGCCTCGACTCCCAGGGCGCGCAGCTGCTCGATCGCCGCGTCGCGGTCCGCCTCGGCGCTGACCGCGTCGGTCTCCGCCTGCTCGGCCTCGCGGCGGGCGATGGCGTCGTTCTGGAGGAGCTGGCGATCGAGGTCGGCGATGCGGCGGGCGTTGCGCGCCAGCGACTCGGCCTTGCGCAGCGCGCTCACCGCCGCCGCGAAGTCCGGCGAGGTGACGATCGCCAGCGGCTGGCCCTTGCTCACCCGGCTGCCGACCTCCACCAGGACGCGGCTCACCGGACCGGAAAGCGGTGCCAGGACCTGCGTGGCGCGGTTCTGATCGAACGCCACCGTGCCGGTCGCCTCGACGATGCGCGAGAACGGTGCCCGCGCAACCGGCTGGGTGTGAATCGCCGCGAGCTGCTCGGGCTTGAGGCGGAGCTCGCCCGCCTGCTCACCGGCGTTCTCCGTAGCGGGCGCGTTGGGTTTCTGGCAGGCGGTGGAGGCTACCGCGAGCGCGGCGGCGAGGATCGCACCGGCGGCGGAGAGGGGGCGGAGGAATCGGGACGTGGCGCTCATGGACGTGCTCCTTCGGTGGCTGGAGGAAGAGGGGCTCCGACCGCCAGCTCGAGGGCGGCGCGAGCGTCGTTGGCGGATCCCAGAGCGTCGACGTACTGACTCTCGGCGTCGAGCAGCGTGCGTTTGGCGTCGAGCAGCTCGAGCGCGGACGAGCCGCCGAGCCCATAGCTGAGCGCGGCCACGCGGTACACCTCGCGGGCCTCCGGCAGCAGCTGATCGCGGATGAAGACCGCCTGCTGGAGAGCCGTGGCGGCGTCGGCGTAGCTGGTGCGTACGTCGAGCGCGACCTGCGCCTGCTGGTCGGCGACGTCGGCCGCGAGCTCCTGCTCGCGGTGGCTGGCGGCGGCGATCTCGCCCCTCTGGTGCTGCCAGAAGAAGATCGGGAAGCCGACCGCGAGGGTCGTGGTGAAGGTCAGCGGGCTTCCTTCGATGGAGTTGCGGCCCGCCGCCAGGTTGAAGTCGGGGAGCCAGAAGCGCCGCGCGAGCTTGCTCGCGGCCCGGGCGCCCTCCTGCTGGGCGGCGAGGCTGCGCAGCTCCGGGCGCGATGCTGCCGCGAGCCGCTCGAGGTCCGCGAGCGCGGGCAGCGCGTCCGGCGCGGTGAGCTGATCGGCGGTGGTGAGCGGAGATCCCGCGGCTCTGCCGAGAACGCGGTTGAGCGCGGCGCGGGCGGTGGCGATCGCGCGCTGGTTGGCGATCAGATCGTTCTGCGCCTGCGCCAGGTCCACCTGCGCCTTGACCACATCCACCTTGGCGACGGTGCCGCCGGCGAAGCGGGCCTGGGTCTTCGCCAGGAAGTCGGCGGCGTACTGCCGGCCCTGCTCGAGGTCCTCGGCGTGCCGCTGCGCGACCAGCAGGGCGTCGAAAGCCTGAACGGCCTGCGCGGCGACCTGCTGCTGGAGCTGGGTGAAGGCGAGCTCGGCGGCGTGCAGGTCGGCCGTCGCGACCCTCCGCCGCAGGCCGGTCTTGCCCGGGAAGGGAAGGGTCACCCCGAGGCCGAGATCGACCTCGTTGCGCGTGCCCGGGCTGAGGGCCTTGGTCTGGCCGAGGGTCTCGGCGAAGAGACTGGGGTCGGGAAGGGCGGTGGCGATCGCGACCTGGGCGCGCGCCTGCTCGACCTGCTCCCGGGAGGCCTGCAAGCCTGGGTTGTGGCCGAGCGCCTCCTGGATGGCGTCACGCAGAGAAAGCGGTACCGCGGTCGCGGCTGGGGCGGAAGCCGGGTCCTGGATCGACGCCCCGGCCGCCGGGCCGGGGGTCAAGGTCGCGATCAGAAGCACCGACGGGGCCAGACCGCGGAGGCGGCCCGCCTGACGAAACATGGACATGCATGCCTCCAGACAGAGTTGAATGGTTCCATCGCCCGAGCCGCAGTGGGCTCGGGGCACCGACCGGCCGGCGCTACGCTGCCGGCGGGCCGCGGCTGGAGACGGCGGGGTGGGACTGGAGGCGGAGCGCTACCGTCTCGGGACGGGGAAGCGTCGGCGCGAGATCGGGGGCGACGAGAGCCGGGGCGTGCGCGACGCCGTCGCAGGCGCCCTGCACCTGCAGGATGCAGGCCGGGCAGGCGCGGGTGCGCACGACCTTGGAGGCCTCGATGTGGCGGGGCTGATCGGGGTGCAGGGCCCCCGGCGACATCCAGGTGGCAGTCTGGGTCTCGCTGTGTGACGTCGGTCCGCTGTGCACCTCGAGCGAGACCGCGAACAGCGGTGCCACCGCAACGATGGTCGTGAGCAGGCGCGCCAGGCGGCGCAGCGGGAGAAACGCCATCCGGCGGAGTCTAGCAGGCCTGGCGGTCGGCTGGCTGCCGGCCGCTCTGGCCGGTAGTGGCTCAGTTTGGGTCTCTCCGCTCGCGGACACCCCGACTCATCGGAGCCAATCAAGGCCCGTGGGCCTTCCGCCTTCGCTACGAGACCCAAACTGAGTCACTACCCTCTGGCCCGGACGCGGATCGAGCTCGGACCGATGGTTTGTTATGCTCCGGCGGTTATGGCGCCGATCGCCAAGGGCCAGCGCGTGGGCATGATCAGCCTGGGCTGCGCGAAGAATCTCGTCGACAGCGAGCTGATGCTGGGAGAGCTGCGCCGCCAGGGCCACGAGATCGTGCGCGACCTCGCCGCCGCGGACACCGTCGTCGTCAACACCTGCGCCTTCATCGAGGACGCCAAGCAGGAGTCGATCGACGCCATCCTGGAGGTGGCTGGGCGCAAGGGCGCGGCCCGCGAGGGCGAGACGGGCGTCAAGCGCCTGCTGGTGGCGGGCTGCATGGTGAACCGCTACGGGCCGGAGCTGCAGCGCGAGATCCCGGAGATCGACGGTTTCGTCGGCCTCGACGGCCTGCGCGAGGTGGGCAAAGTCGTGCAGATCGGCGGCGATGCTCCGCTGCCGGCGCCCGCCCACCTGGTGTTCGACCATACCGCGCCTCGCCTCCTCACCACCCACGGCTTCGCCTACCTGAAGGTCGCCGAAGGCTGCGACAACCCGTGCACGTTCTGCGCCATCCCGCAGTGGCGGGGCCGCTTCCGCAGCCGGACGATTCCCAGCCTGGTGGAGGAAGCGCGCGCCCTGGAAGCGGAGGGCATCCAGGAGCTGGTGCTGATCGCCCAGGACACCACGCGCTACGGCGAGGACCTCGGCCTGGGGCGGCACGGACTGCTGCGGCTGGTCGAGGCCTTGCTCGCCGGGACGTCGATCCCCTGGATTCGCTTTCTGTACGCCTATCCGACCACTCTCGACGAGGACCTGCTGACCCTGATGGGCGGCGAGCCGCGCTTCTGCTCGTACCTCGACATCCCGCTCCAGCACAGCCATCCGGAGATCCTGCGCGCCATGCAG
>Ga0316628_100002868_pt1 | contig 13023 bp, 9 predicted proteins | sample OWC_Aug_M2_C1_D5_FD_207648 | JGI IMG/M metagenome (GOLD analysis project Ga0316628, IMG submission 207648) | Wetland soil microbial communities from Old Woman Creek delta, Ohio, United States - OWC_Aug_M2_C1_D5_C | ecosystem: Environmental > Terrestrial > Soil > Wetlands | place: USA: Ohio...
AACCCTTAGCCTGCGGCCCCCAACCCACGGAGATGGAGATGACGCGGATCCGGTTCGCCGAGGGGAGCCCACGGTTGACCTCCAGGATGCGCTCGATGGAATTGGCCAGGGGCGCGAAATCCCAGTCGAAGCCCTCGGCGCGGAATGTCCCGTGCGTTTCGGCGATGTAGTACAGGTCCGCCTCCGGCGCGACTCCGACCGTCCGGCCCACGGCGATCGAAGCGACCGCCGGGCCGTGCATGGCCGCCTGGAAGTTCACGTTATGGATCTCTTCATAGAGGCGCAGCCGGTCCCGATACTCCGCATGATCCACGAGAAGAGTCTGGTCGATGACGGCCAGGCCCACGCCCCGGCCCGTGATCCCCAGTTGATGAAGCTTTCGGACACCCAAGCCCGGGTTTTTCCCCGTCTCCATGATGCGGACCGGGTCGAAGCCCGGAGGGAGGCTCTTCGGCCAGCGAGTCCGACCGTCGAAGTCGGCCTGGAGAAGCTCGGGCAATCGGCCGCTCAAATCCAGGCCGGAGACGTCGGCGCCGCGAAGGTCGACCTGCCAGCCTTTGTCGGAATTCGGATCGTAGGCCGGCAACGCTTCCAGCTTCCCCTGATCATGGACGGCCGCCGGCGGACGGCGGGCGATGCCCAGGGCTCCGTCCGGATTGAGGCTCGTTTGGAAGTTCCCGCCCGCCCCGAATATTTCCTTGAGGTCGGGCAAGGCGAGACCTTCGATGGCCGGGGCGAACACCCACTGCGGAGGTTCGTTGGTCAGGAGGATATCCTGCCCTTGGAATGATGACCATGAACCGGATTGCTCGAAGCCGCGGAACACGCGGTCGCTTCCCGCGCAGGCCAGCCAGTATCGGCCAGGGTTCGATGTGTCCCATCGGTAGAGGAAATCATGGGCCCACTCGTCCCGCGGCAAGGTTCCCATGTAAGGAGCGAGGAGTTTCCGCAGATCATCCGTAGCGGCTGCCTTCGGCGCGTAGCCAAAATCCAGGGCGTAGCTGTTGACCGCCAAGGCGACTCGGACCATAGCCTCCATCGACTTCCGGTATTGGACGCCGCGCTCATCGGTTTGTCCCGGATCGAACGCCGAGAAGAGAAAGAAGGTGAGACAGGCTATGATCACCATCAAGACGATTGCGGCTTTTTTGGCCATGGGATCGCTCCGTCTTTCGTTCAATAGATATCGACTATTATTGTCCGGCTCAATAGACCTTTGTCCACTGCTCGGTCTTGAGGTCGAGCCGCCACGCGCCGGACTCGGACACGATGAGCGCCTTTTCCTCCAGGCCGATGAGGATATAGCGGTAATAGGCCTGGGGAAGGGCGATTTTCCGCCATATCTCTTCGGGAAATTTGATCCGCCTGTCAGGGGAGAAATCTTCCTTGAGGAGGACGAGCGTGTCCCCGCCGTCCTTTTCTTTTCCCGCAACAAGGAGCCGGCCGTCGGCCAGCCAATCGAAGCTCAAGCGAATCCGTTTGTCGGGTTGTTCCCAGGCTTTCTTGAGGCTGCCCTCAAGGGCTGCATAGACCCACACCCCCTGGCTGCGAAAACTCGTGAAAGCGAGCCGGTCGTCCCGCGGGGACCACGTCCGGCCGAAAAGCGGCACGTTGGTCCCGATCTCTTTGATTTTGAACGATGCCAAGTCCAGAAGCGCCGTCGCTTCCTTTTCTTGGGTCTCATCCCAAAGCTGGGTGATCAGATACCGTCTTGTCGGGGAAAGGGATGAGCCGGGGATCCATTCATAGTTGTTAGGAAAGGGCAGCCGCGTTTCCCACGTTCGGCCGACGCCCGCGTCCAGGCTGAATCGAATGATCCTGACCCATAGGGAATGGACGCTCTTCTCGGCCAGGCGGAGGACGATGTCCTTCCCGTCTTCCGACCAACTGAGGAGCTTGACGCTGCTCTTACCCAGGAAGTCCAAGGGCTTGCTCTTGAGGGCTGATCCGTCGACCTTCATCCAATAAAGATGGGGTTGGGTTTTCCCCTTTTCTCGCGGCGGGGGAACGGCAACGAAGGCCGCCTGGCTTCCATCGGATGAAATGAGGATGTTGCTCCACGGCGACCAGCCGTTCAAGGCCGAATCCTTTCCGTAGAAACGGGCGAGGGTCGTCACTTGGCTGCCGTCGAGGTTGGCTGCGCACGCTTCGCTGGGAGTCATTCCGCCCCAGAGCCGACCCGCATGGGAGTATTTGATGAACCCGATTTTTCCTCCGGCCGAGGAGAACTCGAGATCAAGGCCGTAATCATTGAAAACCCCGGGCATCGGCCGAAAAGCGTCCTTCTGCGAATCGTATCGCATCAACCTGCCGGTATACGTTCCCAGATAGGCTGTGTCGTGTATCTTGCTGGTTTGCCAAAAGACGATCCCGGGCTTGGCGAGCGGATGGCCCTTGGAGACGATGAGGATCTCGGCCAGGAACGACAACGCCAGGAACAGAAGGACGAACCAGATGAAAGCCCAGGTCTTTTTCGCCTTTTGGCCGAAATCGACCTTGGCCAGGGTTAGGATCGACGCCAAGGCGAAGCTCACAGCGATAAAAAGGCCGAACCAGGCGAAAAAGCCCCAGGTGCCGTACCTTTCCCTAAAGAATTGAATGAATTGGGTATGAAGCCAGAAGATGAGTCCGCCGATGAGCACCGAGAGGGCGAGAACGATCAGGGGCTTCTCGGACAGGATGGAGAGTGAATAGGCGATAGTGAAAATCAGGAAGATGACTAGTCCGTAGAGGACCACGCGGCCGACAAAGGACGGCGCGTAGAAATCCGCCAGCACGGCCTTCAGCCCCGGCAGGATGGCCACGGCCAGGTTCAAGATCAGGAAGGCCGCAGCCAGGAAGCTCAGGAGGGCCAGATATTTGGAGATCCAGACCGTGCTTTTGCGGACCGGCCGCGAGAAAAGATAGCTCCAGGCGTTGTCCTTGTACTCGGATCCGTAGGCCCCTGACCCCAGAAGCAAGGCCGTTACGGGCAGGACGAGGATCAACAGGACCCCCGCCACTCCGACCGTGGCCTTGTCCTGTCCGGAGATCCCCAGGACGATCAGGGCCGCCAGCACGAGGGCCGTCAGGGACAGGAGCAGCCAGTTATCGCGCCATTCCTTGAGAAAAATCTTTCCGAACATAGCTTCCTCCTTGATCCGATTCCCCCCGGAGTTCAGCTGACGTAGCCGACGAAGATCTCTTCGAGCGAAGGGACGCTCGTTTCAATCGGTGTATGGCTGACCGCCGCCAGAGTCTTTTCTTTTTTCTCGTTCCAGGGATAGACGATGAGCTCGCAGCCGTCAGTCGAGGAACGTTGAGATACGATTCCTTCGACCTTGACCTTCTCCAGTTTTTCTGGGGTGACGGCCAGAGAGACTTTCTTGATCTTCGATCGGAAATCCTCGTAGTCGACGTCCAGGACCAGGCGGCCGCCGTGGAGGATGGCCAGGCGGTCGATGACCTTCTCCAGTTCGTGGACCTGGTGCGAGGCGAACAGGACGGTGGTCCCGCCTTCGGTGATCTCGCGGATGATGTTTCTCAGGAAGTCCTGCCGGGTGGGGACGTCCAGGCCGCTGGTCGGGTCGTCGAGCAGGAGGAGCCCCGGAGAGGCGGCCAAGGCCACGACACAACCCAACTTCAGCTTCTGGCCGCGGGACAGGGTCCGGATCCTGTCGCGGCCGGCCAGGCCGAACCGGCCGAGATAGTCCTCGGCCTTCCGTCCGCTCCAGGAGGGATAAAAAGCCGCGTTGAACCGGAGAAGTTCCCGGACCGTCATCCGGCCGTAGAAGATGTTTTCCTCGGCGATATAGCCGATCGTCCGTTTGTACGCGGCGTCGGCGAACTTGACCGGTTGTCCATCATAGATGACACGCCCCGCATCGCGGGGGATGACGCCCAACAGAATCCGGATCAGCGTCGTCTTGCCCTCGCCGTTCAAGCCGAGAAGGCCGCAGACCTTGCCTTTCTCCAGGGAGAGGTTGAGCCTCTGGAGGACCTTTTTCCGGCCGAAAGTCTTGGACAGGTCCTCGATCTTCAGGGTGTCGTTCATGGCTTTTTCCGTCCGTGGCGTTCCCGGCTTCGGAGGCGAAGCCTCTGGTCCAGGAGGTCCTTGAGCTGGTCGGGGGGAACGTCCATCGATTCGGCTTCGGCGATCGCGTCGTCGAGCCGGCGATGGAGCCCCTCCAGCCCTCCGCGGCCGGCGAGCCTGGAGGCGGATTCCGAGAGGAAGCAGCCTTTGCCCTTGCGGGTCGCGACGAGGCCTTCCTGTTCCAGCTCGCGATAGGCCCGGGCCACGGTGTTGGGATTGAGGAGCAGGGACGCCGCCAGGTCGCGGATCGAGGGCAGGGCGTCACCCGGCCGGAGGAGGCCGCCCCGGATCCTGGCCTTGAGCTGGGCCTTGACCTGCTCGTAGAAGGGGGTGAAGCTCGCGGTGTCGATCCGGATCATCGCTTCCTCATTTGTATCACTGTATTATTAATATAATACAGTTACGGCATTTGTCAAGTCCCATTTTTATCATCACGAGGAGTCTCGCTCCCGCAAGACGTCGTGGTGATCTCGCGACCTTGAGATTGCCGCGCTCCCTTTGGTCGTTCGCCATGACAAGGGAGGAGCGTCGCGATGACAATTGGGCTGTGAGAGTGCTTCGTCCCTGCGCTCCCCCCAATGAGCAGAGAGGGGCAGGGCCATGAGAGAGAGGCCAGGCAAGGACCAAGGGGGAAAAGGCCTACCAGACGGGCCGGACGGCGAACAGGAAAGGATGGGCGGCGGTCGAAATCCGGGTCCTTTTGAGCAGATGGATGTCGAGGCGATAGTAGTAAAGCTTGCCCAACCGGTAGGCCGGCGGGCTGGGATAAGCCAGGCTTCGGACTTCGCGTCGGGTTCGACCCTTGAAAAAGGTGTGGTCGAAGAGGGCCAGGGCGGCCGCGTACTCGCCCTGGGTCGATCCGAAGTCCAGGTTCAATTCACGGAGCGGCTGTCTCGAAACGAAGCTGAAGTAGAACCGGCGGTTGTCCTCGATGAGGTTGAACCGTCCCGGCCGGATCATCCTGGCCGCCAGGGAAATGCCGCTGAAATCCAGCCGGCCCCCGCCCGGAAATTCCACTTTCGCCGGGTTGAGGAGCGCGTCCCGGGGAAAGTAAACCAGCCACCACGAAAGAAGCCCGGTCAAAAAAAGTACGAGGACGACGATGACGACCCGCCTCGGCCGGAAGTCCTGCTTCTTCCATAGGGCATAGGCTATGATGAAAATGGCGAGGAGGGCTAGGACGACGAAGTTCGGAAGCCACGATCCATCCGTCTTGAGGAACGAAGGCATGACCTTTTCAAGGCTGTAGTGGAGGTTGCTCAATTGGAGGAACAACGCTCCTCCGTGCGTGGACGCCCCCTCGGTCGTCTCCTGGTAGAGAGCCAGAGGATTGAGAAGAAGCAGGATAGTCAGGATGAAGGTTATCAGTCCGGCCATGCCCGCCAGGGAGGAGAAGAGCTTGATCCGGTTCTCGGCCAGGAAGGTTCCCAGAAGGATGGCCAGGCTCCAAATCACCGCCACCAGCGGCCGGGCCTGGGGCGCGTAGCCCGTACGCTGGGTCAGGAGGGCCGAGACCAAGACGTACGGCATGGCGACCAGGGCCAACGTCCAGAAGCCCGATCTCCGTCTTCTCAGGAGTAAGACGATACCCAGGAAGGCGAAGATGTAGATCGGCGCATAGGGCAGCAGCCCGTCCCTTTGATCCAGGAAATATCCGGCCAGGGTTTCGATGCGGAAGCGAAAGGGGATCCCGGTCACGAGGTATTTGAGATAGGAGATCGATTCGGTCCCCGACATCGCTCCCCGCCAGGACACGGACGACGGCGAGAGCGAGCCGTAGAGCGAGTACTGGAACAGGAGATAAAGCCCGCCCAGGACCGCCGGGCCGATGAAGACCCACAGCAGGCGAAATTTGAGACGGTGTCTTTTGGCCAGGGTCCAGAGGAGATAAATGAACAAGGGGCCGATCAGAAAAAGGTATTTCAAGGCGTGGAACCAGACCAGCGAGGCCAGGAGAGTTCCCGCCGCGAGCATCTTCAGAGGCGTCCATGATTCGGAATGGCGGATCCAGCGGAAGACCAGCAGGCTCAGGAAGGCCGCGATGATCTCGGGATAGATATGGATGCTGTAGAAAAATACGGGCGTGATGAAGCTGACGAGGAACCACAACCCCAGGGCTAGGCCCTCCCGGCCCCACTCCCTCCGGGCGAACAGATAAAGCTGCAGGCCGAACAGCGCTCCGAACAGGCTTATCCCCAACCTCAGAAGAAACCTCAGCATGCCGGAACCCAGGAGATCGCCCAGGGCATAAAAAGGCGTGAGAACGAATGCTACCCCGGGAGAATGAAACGAATAGACAGGTCCGGTCTCTCCGCGCTTGATGACGTGGCGGTTGAGGGCGGAGCCGGGGAGCACGGTCCGAGCGTAATCCCGCTTGGCGTAGTTATTCGTCAGGTCGAAGTCCCGGTCGTGGACGAGGCTGTGGGCGATCAGCAGATAATGCGGCTCGTCCCCGGAAAAGAACGGGAGCCGGGTATCGAGGAGGAGCGAGCCGGCATTGTAGACCAGCAGCGCGGCGACAAACAACAGGGCCAGCCGTTTGCCCCGGGAGAGGCCGGCGAACTTCGCCAGGAGCTTCTGACCGGGGCGGCCCTTCTCCCGGCCCAGCCGGAACCAGAGCACGGCTTTGAGGACCAGCACGGCCGAGGCGACCAGGACGGCCAGGAGCATCAGCCGGCGGGAAAGGTCGTTGCGGTCGAGATAGTGGCGCAGGACGAGCGGCGTCAGTCCGAACCAGACGACCGGCAGGTAGGTCCAGAAATCGCGGCCCGAGACGCGGGAATACTTTTCCTTGAACACGGCGCTCATCAGACCCGAGGACAAGCCCCACAGGCCGATGATCAGAGGGCAAAGGATGAAGGCCGCGACGAGCAGACGGCCCGGCCGCCACACGTAGGTATGTCCCAGGACGGAATATCCCGGCACGCGGCTCAAGAACTCGAGGTAGATCCCGAGACACAGGGAATAGATGATGATCAGGGCCAGCCGAAGGCCGCCGGAATCTGTCTTCATGGGCGTGTTTCATTTTATCTTCTAGTTACTTCCGATTGTCAAGCCGTCGGGCCGTCCGTCCCAAACCCTGACCGGGGATCTTTCGTATAAAAGGAGGCGGCAATCTGATAGACTTTGGGTTTCTAAAGAATTCCGCGAGGAGGACCACCGTGAGAATACAACAGGCGCTTTCGGCCGTCCTGATCCTGGCCCTGGCTTCGATGCCTCTCCTGAGCCAGACGGCGGCGCAATCGAAGGATTTGCCTCTGACCCTGGAGGAGGCGATCATCAAAGCCCTCAAGAACAACCTGAACCTGGCCGTCGCGGTCTACGGCCCGGCCATCGCCGAGGAGACCGTTTCCCAAGCCAAGGAGTACTTCCTGCCCCAACTCCAGTTCAGCGCCCAGGGCGAGCACAACGAAAACCCCTCCTACTGGTTCCTCCAGGGCGAGGCCACGGTCGTCGACAAGATGAAAACGTACGGCGTCTCCATCGCGGAGCAGATCCCCACCGGCGGCAACCTCTCCCTGTCCTTCACCAATTACGCCTCGGATACGACCCAGGCCTTCCAGCTCATCAACCCCCGCTATGGGACCACTCTTCGATTCGATTTCAACCAGCCCCTCCTCAAGGATTTCGGGTTCAAGGTCAGCCGTCGCCAGATCATCCTGGCCCAGAACAACCTGGACATCTCCTTGAGCCAGCTGGAATCGTCCCTCCTCGATACGATCTACGGCGTCGAGGAAGCGTATTGGAACCTGGTCTACGCCGTTGAAAGCTACAGGGTGAAGGAACAGTCCCTCCAGTTGGCCCGCGACCTCCTGGACAAGAACAAGAAGGAGGTCGAGGTCGGACAGTTGGCCCCCATCGAGATCCTGGACGCCCAGGCGACGGTCGCCTCGCGCGAGGCCGATATCCTGGCGGCCAAAGCCCTCGTCCTGCGGAGCCAAGCCGTCCTGAAGACGGTCATCAACCTGGCGGCCGAACCCGGGTCCCCGGACTTCCAGATCATTCCCACGGACACCCCGGTCTTCGAGAAAAAGGACGTTTCCTTGGAACAGTGCCTGAGCGCCGCCTTGGAACACAACCCCAGCCTCAAGAGCGCCCGCAAGGACATCGATTCCAAGGTCCTGAATTTCAGCGTGGCCAAGAACCAATCCCTGCCGGCCTTGAACTTCCAGGCCTCGTACTGGAGTCCGGGGATCAGCGGCGACAAGCTCATCTACCTCGACAACAATCCCTTCCTGGGCGTCATTATCGGCAAGGAGCCCCACAGTTGGACTGAATCCCTCCGGGACGCCTTCAAGAGGCTTTACAACAACTGGACGTTCAGCCTGACCCTGTCCGTTCCCGTCAGCAGCGTCCTCGGCCGGGCCGAGGTGGCCCGGACGCGGCTCGAGCTCGACCAGAGCCAGACCCAGCTCAAGAGCCTGGAACAGCAGACCATCCTGGCCGTGAGCGACGCGGTGCGGAACATCGAGATCAACGCCCAGCGCTATGAGGCCTATACCACCGCCCGGAAGCTGGCCGAGCAGAGGCTGTCCGCCGAGGAGAAGAAGCTGCGGGTGGGGCTCTCGACCAATTTCTTCGTCCTGGACGCCCAGCAGAAGCTGTCCGACGCGCGGAGCATGGAGCTGAAGAGCCTGGTGGACTACAACCTGGCCCAGGCCCAGCTCAAGCGGTCCACGGGCACCGAACTGGAAGACCGGAACATCTCGATCGAACAGTACCGGAAGTGACCGGAGGCCGGCCTGCCCCGCGGCGTAAAACCCTGTATTGAATCCTGCCCCTGTGCTATCATCGAAACGATGGATATCTCCGCGGTCATCATCACTTCCAACGAGGAACATCGGCTCGAGCCCGCGCTCTTGAGCCTGGAGGGGCTGGTCAAGGAGATCGTCGTCGTCGATGCCTACAGCACCGACTCCACGGTCAAGCTGGCCAAACGCCACGGCTGCCGGGTCTTCGAACGGAAATGGACGAACTATTCCGACCAGAAGAACTTCGCCGACAGCAAAGCCCATTTTCCCTGGATCCTGTCCCTCGACGCGGATGAGCGCGTCTCGGCCGCCCTCCGGAAAGAATTGCTCGGATTCGACCGGCCCGAGCCCGAGTGCGACGGCTTCTCGATCCGCCGGCGGGTGTATTACCTGGGCCGCTGGATCCGCCATTCGGGTTGGTATCCCGACCGTCGGGTCCGGATCTTTCGCCGGGGGGCCGGACATTGGGAGGGCGAGTACGTCCACGAGAGCCTGGTCGTCAAGGGAAAGATCCTTCCTCTCCGGGGAGATATCGATCACTTCACCTACCGCAACATCGCCGACCACGTGGCCCGGATCAATAAGTTTTCCGAGCTCGGAGCCCAGAAGCTTTACGCCCGCCGGAAGAAATGCCGCTGGTATCATCTGGCCTTCCTGCCCCCGGCGCGCTTCATCAAAAGCTACATCCTCAAGGCGGGGCTCCTGGACGGTTTCCCCGGGCTGGTGATCTCCGTCCTCAACGGCTACGCCGTCTTCATCCGCTACGCCAAGCTTCGGGAGATCTGGAAGAAGGGAGAGAGGATTGAGCCTTTTCCATATTGACGCCGGCCGGGAATGGCGCGGCGGGCAACGGCAATCCCTGCTCCTGGTGCGGCAGCTCGTCCGCAAGGGCTACCCGGTCTGGTTCATCGTCCAGCCGGGAAGCCCGCTCCATGACAAGGCCAAGGCCGAGAACCTGCCCGTCTGGCCGCTGAGGATGCGGAGCGAGTTCGGCCTCCTGGCCGCCCTGCGCCTGGCCGTACGGATGAAGCGCCGCGGCTGCGTCCTGGCCCATTTCCATGACGCCCATGCCGTTTCGGTAGGGTCGATGGCCGCGGGCCTGGCCGGGGTGCCGATCCGGATCATCGCCCGGCGCGTGGACTTTCCGCTGAAGAGGAATTTCCTGTCCCGCCGCAAGTATGTCCGCAAGGTCGACGCCGTCATCGCCATTTCCGAAGGAGTGAAACGGGTCCTGGTCGGGAGCGGCCTCGAACCGGACCGGGTGAGCGTCGTTCCCTCGGGCATTGACTTCTCCGTCTACCAGAGCGGGCTGCCCCGGGACTATCTCCACAAGGAATACCGTTTCGATGCGGGGGACTATCTCGTGGGCATCGTCGCCCAACTCGAGGACCACAAGGGCCATCGCTACCTCATCGACGCGGCCAAGATCCTGAAGGACAAGACACGCAAGGTCAAGATCGTCATCGTGGGCGAGGGCTCGCTCCGGATGGAGCTGACCCATCAGGTCCAGGACCTGAACGTCAAGGACGTCGTGTACTTCATGGGTTTCCGGGAGGACATCCCGAGGATCCTCTCCTCCCTCGACCTTTTCGTCCTATCGTCCCACCTGGAAGGCCTGGGCAGTTCCATCATGGACGCCATGGCCTGCCGCCTGCCGGTCGTGGCCACCCGGACGGGCGGGATCCCGGAGCTCGTCAAGAACGACAAGACGGGCCTTCTCGTCCCGCCCCGCAACCCCAAGGCCCTGGCCGAGGCCATCCTGGCCCTCTATCACGACAAGCGGCGGGCCGCCCGGCTGGCCAAGGCCGGCTACGACTTCGTTCACAGGAATTTTTCGGCGGAAGCCATGGCCGATAAAACTCTGGCCGTGTATGAGAGGATCGCTACGGCCAAAGGAGTGAAGCTCCATGACCGCGCCGCGGATTAGAAGCCTCGTTTCGCTCTCCGATTTCAACGCCTGCGTCGATATCCAGAAGGTGGTCTGGCGGCACAGCCCCGAAGACCTGACCCCGGCCCACCAGTTCTGCATGTCCGTCGAGACCGGGGCCATCCTCCTGGGCGCTTTCGTCGAGGGGCGGCTCGCGGGATTCGTCTATTCCGTTCCGGCCTATCACCGGGGCCTCATCTGTCAGCACTCCCATCTCCTGGCCGTCCTGCCCGAATACCAGGGCTACGGCCTGGGCAAGCGGCTCAAATGGGCTCAGCGGACGAAGGCTTTGAAGCTCGGCCTGAGCTTGATCACTTGGACCTACGACCCTCTCCAGGTCCGGAACGCAAGCCTCAACCTCCACACCCTGGGCGCCGAATCGCGGATCTACCTTCCCAATTTCTATGGAGGGGTGGCGTCGCTTGTCTTCGCCGACACCGTGCCTTCGGACCGGCTGAAGATCGAATGGTCCATCGCCTCCCGGCGGGTCCGGGACAGGCTCGGCAACACGTTTCCGTCCTATGATCCCGGCCGCGAGGTCAAGGCGCTGGAGGGCCGGATCGAGAACGATCGCCTCGAGCCCGGGCCGGTCCGCTCCGCCGGGAGCGTCGGCCGTTTCCTGGTCGAGATCCCCAAGGACCTGTCGAAATACAAGCACGAGCCCGCTTACATCCGGGGCTGGCAGGATGCCCTGCGCCGCGTCCTCCGCCGTTCGTTCAGCGGAGGCTTTCTCCTGACGGATTTCATCTTCGGCGAGAGATGCTTCTATGTCTTGGGGAGAGCGTCCTCTCCCGGGGGGAAAGAGCGATGAAGATCGATTCCGTCGAGCTTCTGGTCCTCAAGCTGCCCTATGTCCATTTCTTCGAGACGAGCTTCGGGCGGGAGTACGACCGGGAGTTCATCCTGGTCAAGGTCCAGGCCGAGGGCCTGACCGGCTGGGGGGAGTGTGTGGCCTCGGAACGGCCCCTCTACAGCGAGGAGACCACGGAGACGGAATGGCATGTCCTGAAGGATTTCCTGATCCCGACCCTCTTCCGCTACAAGGATTCGGACCCCGTGTCTTTCTATTGGAAGGTCAAACCCTTCCGCGGGAACCCGATGGCCAAAGCCGGCCTGGAACTAGCTCTCTGGGACCTGGCTGCCAAATCGATGGGCGTGTCGCTGGGCCGTCTTTATGGGGGGACGCAGACTGAGATCCAGGCCGGCGTGAGCGTTGGGATCCAGGATTCGCTGGACGACCTCGTGACCCGCGTCGAGGGCTACCTGAAGGAAGGCTATCGACGGATCAAGATCAAGATCAAGCCCGGATGGGACACGGAAGCCTGCGCGGCCGTCCGCCGGCGCTTCCCCGACATCCCCCTCCAGGTCGACGCCAACGGGGCCTACACTCTGGCCCAGGCGGAAACCCTCTGGAAGCTTGACGAATATCAACTGCTGCTCGTCGAACAGCCGTTCGCGCCGTTCGACCTCCTGGACCATAGCCGGCTGCAAAAGCTGATGAAGACGCCGCTCTGCCTTGACGAAAGCATCCTGGGGGAAACGACCGCCCGGCAAGCCCTGGAGATGGGGAGTTGCCGGGTCATCAACATCAAGGTCGGCCGGGTGGGGGGAGCGGTCGAAGCCCGCGCCATCCATGACATCTGCCGCCTACGGGAAGTCCCGGTCTGGTGCGGGGGCATGCTCGAGTCCGGAATCGGCCGGGCCCATAATCTCCACCTGGCCTCGCTCCCGAACTTCAAGCTTCCGGCGGACCTGTCGGCGAGCAAGCGCTACTACCATGAGGACCTGATCGATCCCGAGGTCGAGCTTACGCCTCGAGGGACGGTCGCGGTTCCAACGGGGGCTGGGATCGGGGTCAACCCCGTGGACAAACGGATCGAGAAGGCAACCCTCCGCCGCGAGGTCTTCAAGTTCTGATCTTCCGGGCCACGGTGATCAGGTCCAGGGCTTTGCGCGGAAACCAGTAGCCCACCCGGAAGAGGATCTTCATCAACCGGCTGTTTGATCGCTTATTCCCTTCCCGCTGGAGATAGTCTTCTGTGCGCCATCGGCCGCGTTTGATCCACGTTTCGCGATAGACCGCCCTTCTTTTCATCGGCCGGAAGCCGGCCTGGGGGAGGAGCGAGCCGTTGATCTCGGAAAAGGACAGCTCTCCGATGTGGTCCGGGCTCACGGGCCAATCCTCATTGTTGAGGATATTGATCCGCCTTTGACGGTTGGGCGTGGTGACGATAAGGATCCCGTTGTTTTTCTGGACCCGGTTCCATTCGGAC
>Ga0316628_100002869_pt1 | contig 13022 bp, 11 predicted proteins | sample OWC_Aug_M2_C1_D5_FD_207648 | JGI IMG/M metagenome (GOLD analysis project Ga0316628, IMG submission 207648) | Wetland soil microbial communities from Old Woman Creek delta, Ohio, United States - OWC_Aug_M2_C1_D5_C | ecosystem: Environmental > Terrestrial > Soil > Wetlands | place: USA: Ohio...
CCCTTGAGATACCGATCGAGCAGCGTGTTCCGGGAAACGAGCGTCCGTTCGAAAGCGGCGATCGCCATGGCCATGCGCTCACGCGTGACCTCGCCGCCGAAGACCTTCTGGAACGCATCCACATACTCCGGCACCGATCTGATCACTTCCTCGACGAAGTCGAGATTTCTGTTCATTTCGAACGCGGACATCATCGGAAAGAGCGCCTGTTCTTCGAGGGTCTTCGCCCGGCCATCGTGGAACAGGTACTTCTGGAACGCTACGTTCATAAGGGTGGGCGAGTTGCGCCAGTTCCTCGTCGTGGGATAGCTGAGCGATATATCGAGCCCGTCGCTGAACCCATGGTCGGGGTCATGGCAGGTCGCACAGCTCATGGTTCCGTCTCCAGAAAGCCTCCGGTCGAAGAACAGTTTTTTCCCGAGTTCGATCTTCTCCGGTGTCTGGAGGTTTTGCTCCGGTACGGGAACGGCTTTAAACGGCTCAAGGTCCCCGGCGAAGGCACCCAGCGGTGCCACTGAGAATATCAACACAGAAAACACTACCGTCATCATGAATCGAAGGCGAAGCAATGCTCCGTCTGGAAAATCATTAAACCCAGACCCGAACAAGCCTGAACGGGGAGCAGGTACACGAATATCGCGAACGATTCGAGGCCCACGAATGAGATCTTCTGAATCTGTTTTATTCGTGGAATTCGTCCGTCTCTCTTCATTCGTGCCATTAATTATAAGGATTCTCTTGCCAGAGTGACAAGACCTCTGCATACAGCTAGAGATGAAGGCTTCGGATTCAGTATTTCTTATCATTTTTCAACTCCTCGTCGATGATTTTCTTGAAATATTCGAACGGCCGTTCACCCACAACCTTTCGGCCGTTGATGAATATCGTGGGCGTGTTGTAGAGGTCCATATCCGTTGCGAGCTTTTTGTCTCGTTCTATTTCCTGCGCATGCTTTTTGCCGTCGATCGATGCGGCGAACTTCTTCGTGTCGAGCCCGAGCTCCTTCGCGTACCCGATGAGGCTCTCACGATCGAGTTTCGGTGACCTTTTAAGCAAGAGGTCGTGCATCTCCCAGTACTTGCCCTGGTCCCGCGCAGCAAGCGATGCTTCGGCCGCAATGTGCGAGTAGTCGCGGTACTGATACGGGTAGTTCTTGATCACGAGCCGTATTTTGCCCTGGTAGGTATCCATGATCTTCTTGACGGTCGGACCGGCCGCCACACAGTGAGGTCACTGAAAGTCGAGAAATTCCACGAGGGTCACCGCCGCGTCCGGCGGTCCGAGGGTCGGCGAGTCTCCGAGAGGCACCTGATACCTCTTCTCTTCGGCTGAGGCAGAGACGGCGAGGAGAACGAACACCATAACAAGCATTGACCTTTTCATGAGAACCTCCTTCGGAGTTCGGCATTCCACTCTGCAGTTCAAACAGCTTGATTTCCGTCGGGAAAAGAAAAAGCCCATTTGCAGTCTATGTAACTACAAATGGGCATTTCAGACTTTTTTCACCCTCCCAACGGCCACAATGCAAGCGCTAAAGACATGGTTCAGGATGACATAAATATATTATATTTTCACTTTACCATCCTGTCAACCTGAAATTCTAGCACGCGCCGAAATAACCGCAAAGGCCGGTGACAACGTTATTGTTCACTGAACTCTCCCTTTTACGAGCGAATCCACTACGGACGGATCGGCAAGCGTTGACGTATCGCCGAGGTCTTCCAAATGGTTATGAGCGATCTTCCGCAGGATACGCCTCATGATCTTGCCGCTTCGCGTTTTCGGCAGACCAGGAGCAAACTGGAGCTTGTCGGGCGATGCGATCGGACCTATCACCGAGCGCACATGTCCCACGAGGGTCTTCTTCAGATCATCGGTCGCTTTGAAACCGTCCTTAAGGGTCACATACACATAGATACCTTCGCCCTTGATCTCATGGGGATATCCGACCACTGCAGCCTCCGCAACCGCCTCATGGCTGACGAGGGCTGACTCCACCTCCGCCGTCCCGAGCCGGTGCCCGGAAACGTTAATCACGTCATCCACGCGGCCCATGAGCCAGTAATCGCCGTCTTCGTCGACGCGTGCGCCGTCGCCAGTAAAATACACGCCGGGGAACCTGCTGAAATAGACCTCCTTGATCCTCTTGTTCTCGGGATCGCCGTAGGTGCCGCGGAGCATGCCTGGCCAAGGCTTCTCAATCACCAGATATCCGCCCTCGTTAGCGCCGGCAGGCGAGCCGTTCTCCTTCAGGACCTTAGGCACCACGCCCGGGAAAGGGCGCGTTGCCGAGCCCGGCTTCGTGGTCATAGCGCCGGGCAGTGGTGTAATGAGGATCCCACCGGTCTCGGTCTGCCACCAGGTATCGACAATCGGCAGTTTCTCCTTTCCGATGTTCTTGTGGTACCACATCCATGCCTCGGGATTGATCGGCTCGCCGACCGTTCCGAGTACCTTCAAGGACGAAAGGTCATGTTTCTGTACCCACTGCTCGCCCTCTTTCATGAGTGCGCGGATCGCCGTCGGCGCCGTATAGAAGATGTTGACCTTGTGCTTGTCGACGATGTCCCAGAACCTGCCAGGATTCGGGTACGTCGGGATGCCTTCGAACATGAGGGACGTCGCCCCTTTGGAGAGCGGGCCGTACAGGATGTAGCTGTGTCCGGTGACCCACCCGATGTCGGCGGTACAGAAGTGGATGTCCTCATCATGGTAGTCGAAGATCCACTGGAACGTGAGGTTCGTGAATAGTAAGTAACCTGCCGTGGTATGGAGCACGCCCTTGGGCTTGCCTGTTGAACCCGATGTATAGAGGATAAAGAGCGGGTCTTCCGCATCCATCTTCTCGGGCTCACAGTAGTCAGCCACATCTGCGGCGTTCATCTCATCGTGCCACCACGTGTCCCTGCCCGGCTCCATATTGATCTTGCCGGTACCCGCACGCTGTACCACGACCACGTTCTTGACTGTGGGACATTCATTCAGCGCGTCGTCGGCGTTTGCCTTCAGCGGCACGAATCGCCCGCCGCGCACGCCCTCGTCGGAGGTAATGACCATTTGCGACGCACAGTCCTGAATCCTGTCCATGAGCGACTTTGAGGAGAATCCTCCGAACACCACACTGTGAATTGCGCCGATCCGGGCGCAGGCGAGCATGGCGATCGGGAGTTCCGGTATCATGGGGAGGTAGATAGTGATCCGGTCCCCCTTTTTGATTCCCTTTTTCTTCAGGACATTAGCGAACTTGTTCACCTCGTAGTAGAGTTGCTGGTAGGTGAACGTCCGGTAGGTACCACCGTCAGCTTCCCAGATGAGCGCGGCCTTGTTCCTTGTCGGGGTGTTGATGAAGCGGTCAAGGCAGTTCACCGAGGCGTTCAGCTTCCCGCCGCTGAACCACTTGATGAAGGGCTTGTGAAAATCGTACTCAAGCACCTTGTCCCACTTCTTGAACCAAGTGAGGTTCTGTTCTGCCATCTCGGCCCAGAACTTCTCGGGATCATCGACCGAACGTTTGTATAACTGCTCATATTCCTTCATGCTCTTGATATGAGCTTTCTGGCTGAATTCCTTTGACGGAGGAAACGTTCTTTTTTCCGTCGACAGGACTTCGATGCTTTCCTTTGCCATTCCTCGTCCTCCTTCTCACTGCCGAAAATATGAATTCCGCTGTCGAAGCAGCGGAAAATTGCTGATGCCCTCTTTCCCTATAAACTCTAGGGGAAATAGGGATAATTGTCAAGAGGCAGGGGGTACTTAAAATGCGGGTCCCCCCGCCTCCCGTCGAATGGTATTATTTACTCCGCGCCGATGCCGATATATTCCCGAACCTTCTCATCAGCGAATTTATCCTGCGAAGCCTTGTCAGGCGTCATCAGGGAAACAAGAATTCCGATCAGGAACGCCGCGGCCATTGAGTAAATGCCGGGATTCTTCAAGGGGAAAATGGCCTTCGGCATGGCCGCGCCTGCTTCCTTTTTCTTCGCTGCAAGTGCATTCTTTTCCCCCGTCTTTGCGGTTACGGATGCCTGCAACTCAGCATTTTTCTGCTCTGCGGCAACCTTTTCCTTCTTTTTCATTTTAGCAATCGCATCAGCGGCGACAATCTGCTTCTGCAGATCGGCGATCTGCGCGTCAATGCCGCCCGATGCCGCATCGATTTCCTTGATCTGTGCCTGCACCTTCGTAACGTCGTCCTTGTGCACGATATCGATCCACACGGTGGGGCTCAGGATAAGGAGCACGACCGCAACGGCGAGGCCGGTGTAAATGCTTGTCACCGCACCAGCGGTCGTGAACTTCTTCCACATGATGGACATGAGCAGCGCCGGGAAGTTAGCGCTCGCCGCGATCGCAAACGTCAAGCCGACCAGGAACGCGACGTTCTGTCCTTTAAACAGGATGCCGAGCAGGATCGCGCAGATACCGAGGCCCACGGTCGCGATCTTCGCCACCTTGACCTCTTCTTTTTCATTCGCGACACCGCGTCGGATCACGCCCACGTACAGGTCGTGGGACAGGGCCGATGCGCCCGCGAGCGTGAGACCGGAGACCACCGCCAGGATCGTTGCAAAGGCCACGGCGGACAGGAAGCCGAGGAAGATGTTCCCGCCGAGCGCCTCGGCAAGGAGCGGGCCGGCCATGTTGCCGCCCTTATCAATGCCCATGATGATCTTCTGGCCCACAAGCACGGCTGCGCCGAACCCGATGGTCACAGTCAGGATGTAGAAGTAGCCGATGAAACCTGTTGCGTAGAACACCGACTTGCGCGCCGCTTTCGCATCCGGCACGGTGTAGAATCGCATGAGGATGTGAGGAAGACCCGCCGTGCCGAACATGAGGGCAAGCCCCAGCGAGAACGCGTCAATAGGACTCGTGACAAGACCGCCCGGCTCAAGGAACTTGTTGCCGTATAGTTTCTCGGCCTGGGTAAAGAGCTCACCGTAGCTCCACCCGAAGCTGTTCAAAGTGAGGATCACGAGGAGCGTTGCGCCGCCCAGGAGCAGGGCCGCTTTGATGATCTGGACCCAGGTCGTCGCAATCATACCACCGAAGAGAACGTAGGAGATCATGAGTCCACCCGTTACCACGATGGCGAGCTCAAAGGGAAGACCGAACATGAGTTTGATCAACGTGCCGGCACCCACCATCTGTGCGATCAGATAGGTAAGCACGACAACGATCGAGCCGGCCGCTGCAGCTGCGCGGATGGGCCGCTGCTGAAGACGGTAGGCAACGACGTCGGCAAAGGTGTACTTGCCGAGGTTCCGCAGTGGTTCGGAGATCAGGAACATGATGATCGGCCACCCCACGAGCCAGCCCACGGAGTAGATGAGGCCGTCATATCCCTTGGTGGACACGAGGCCGGCAATCCCCAGGAATGACGCGGCGCTCATGTAGTCGCCGGCGAGGGCGAGCCCATTCTGGAAACCAGTGATGCTTCTGCCGGCGGCGTAGAAATCTTTCGTGGTCCTCGTCCGTTTGGCCGCCCAGTAAGTGATCCCCAGGGTGGTGAGAACGAAGAGAACAAAGAACGCGATCGCGACCGGATTTGTCTGTCCAATGATTGTCTGATGCATGGTTACCCTCCTATCTTATCTTTTACTTTTTTGACGAGTACGTCATACTTCTTGTTCGCCCACCAGATATAAATCCCGGTAAGCACCCATGAAAGAATGATGGTGCCAACGGCGATGGGGATACCTTTTGTTGCGGAGCCTCCCTCGCTCAGCTTCTGCGCCAGGTACGGCTTGTTATAGGCGATCAGGGCGATAAACCCAAAGTAGATAACCAGCTCGAGGATCGTCAGTATGGTTGATATGGTGTTCTTCTGCTTGGACAGGTCTTTGAAATCCGGGTCATCCAAGATGTCTTCCTTTTTTAACTTACTCATGATTCATCCTCCTTTGTTTTGCGTTTTATTCTAAAAGTTGCTGAATTCTCCTGATAATCTGAATCGATCACCCCCTTTGAACGGTATTCCTATCTTGAGCAGATCCCCAATTTCCTTCGCTCCCGCTTCGATAATCAGCGGGAGAAACCTCTGGAACAACTGGGCTGTGGTAAAAGCATCCATGAGCGCGTTATGCGCGCCGTTGACCGGGATGTTGAAACATTTTACGATATCATAGAGTCGGTACCCCGCAAGCGGTGTGGCTAAGCTGTCGCTAGTTTTCTCCCGTTTCCGGAGCCATTCGTAAATGCTGAAGGTGTCGAGCACGGAAGCCCTGATTTCCTCTCCATAAATCCTTTTCATCTCCCGGTTGATGAAGCTGAGGTCGATCGATATGAAATGACCGATAAGAACATCATTCCCGCAAAAATTGAGGAACTCTTTAAGGACGGCATCAATAGCCGGTTTCTCGACCACTTCCGAAGGCATGATCTCGTGGATAACCACGCTCTGTGCCGAGATCATCGTTTTCGGGCTTACGAGGCGGTAGAACGTTTCGCCCAGGTCAATCTTTCCACCGTACATGCGCACTGCGCCGACGGATATGATGGAATCTTTTTTTTCGTCGAGGCCGGTGAGCTCCGTGTCCAGGACGACGTATGGGACATCCGTTATCGGCGTCATCGGGTCGATCCCGGGCGGTAGTTTATGTATTCCCTTGAGCAGTCCGAACATCATCCTCACCAGATCAGCGACTTGTACCGTTCAATGATCAAATCCTGGACCTTCGAAACCAGCTGAAACGCTTCCTTGATCGACCGCTTCTCGAGATTGCTCAACCGGTTCGGGTTGATGAAGTTGTCTGGCGTCTGGCCCGAGCTGATCTGCGCGTACTGGTGATGGATCCGCAGGAGCGTGATGAACTCAAAGGCCTGCTCGAAGTCATCTCCGTATTCCGTCATGATCGTATGTTTATCTCGCAACGTCTCGAGCCGTTCGAGGGTCGAGGTCTCGCTGATACCTTTCTCGAGAGCGAAAAGGCGAATGATATCTACGAGCGGCGCGATGCCCTTGACCTTGAGGTTGAGTTCGTCCTTGTGCTCCCCGCTTTTTTCGACCACGAAGGATTTGAAAAATCCGATTGGCGGCGTGTTCCTGATCGCCATATTCGCAAGGTAACCGAGAAAAACCTTCTCGCCCCTGAGGATCTCAATGAGATGGTCTCGCAGCATGTCCGCGAGCCCGGAATCGCCGCACATGGGCCTGAAATCGAAGAACGCCACGGAGTTCAGGACCGCGTCCGCGGTTGGCGTATTCACCCAAGAGGAGAAATATTTCTTCCAGACCTTGAGCGGTTGGCACCACGTAGGATTGCTCGCCATGTAATTGGCCGGACATATCGGGAACCCGCACCGGATGAGGTCGTCCCGCACGAACTCGGCGAATTCCTGAAAATATTTTTTCGCTGCTTCAGCGTCCGCGTCCGTGGCCGGATCGGCATAGATAAGGGCATTATCCTGATCCGTCTTGAAGGTCTGCTCCTTGCGGCCTTCGCTTCCGAACACGATCCAGCAGTACGGCACAGGTGGCCGACCGAACTTCCGCTCGGCGAATTCTATAATCTTCCGCACTAGCCGATCATTTATCTCGGTGATGACCTTGGTGATGTTGCTAGCTTTGGCTCCCTCCTTGAGAAGTAGCCCGACGATCCCATTGATCTTTTTCGAGACGGGGATGAGCCCCTCGATGGTCTGCTGGCTCTCAATGTCCTTGGTGAGCGAAAGCGGCGATGTGCCCTGTAACATCATAAGATCGTGGTTCGTGATTACGCCCGCAAGCTTGCCGTCCTTGATCACGAGGATATGGTGGATGTTGTATTTGAGCATCTTGAGCACAGCCTCGAAGCAGTAGTCGCGGGCATCCACCCGTATGAGCGATGTGGTCATGATGTCCTTGATCGATTCCTGGACATTCCTCCCCTTCGCCACCACCTTTTCACGTAGGTCCCGGTCCGTTACGATACCTGCCGGAAGGTTGTTCCTATTCATGATGATGAGCGAGCTGATCCGGTTCTCGGACATAATCTGCGCCGCCTCGCGAATCGTCGTCTCCTCCTGGACGGAGACGACCTCTTTGATCGCCGTATCCTCCACGCGCGTCGTGAACAGAAGGCGGTCGCTCCCGCCATAGAACATGCTCTTGTCCTGCATCTCTCGATAGGTCCGGTCGATGTACTTGGTGATATGCGACTTCAGGAAGTATTCGGTGAAAGAGAGGTTCGAGTCGAGGAGCTTCAGGAGCATCTCTTTCCCGAGGAGGTAGCAGAGCGTGTCATCGACGGCCGTGATGTTCGACCGCACGCGGTCTTTGCCCACGAGCGACAGGAAACCAAAGGTATCGCCTTCGCCACGATAGTCGATCACCACCTCGCCACCGTCCTCGGACACCATCGAGACCTTCACCCCACCTTTTTTGATGATCCTAAGGGCATCGCTTGGGGGACCGTCCTGTTCCAGGATGACCATATCCTTAGGATAGAACTCCATGGACAGGTTCCTGGCAATGGCCAGCAGGTCCGCCTCTTCGAGGAACTGGAACGGGGGGACCTTTTTCAAAAAGGCCACTACGTCCTCGAGAATCATATTGCTTGCGCTGCCGGGTTTTATTGCTGACCTCATGCCTCAAAAATAAGCAAATTGAATACCACTTTTTTGATGTACAAGAACATTAACCGCTCGTGGAATGGCTATGAGATTATTTTGTGTTCACCTAGGCAAGAGCAGTCTTATGCAGATCGGTAAAACCTAAGCGTAAGGCGATATGGTCCCATCGACAACCATAATGAAATCAATATGTTTTTATTGTGCTTTGCATTTTTGAAGAATGAGGGGATCTAAGGATGGAATAGATAGTAAAATTGTGATTTACAGAAGATTACATATTACAAATAGGCAGTTACATAAAAATTTTTCATTCGCTATCATAATCTATATTGCATATAACTGACTTTTCCAACATCAGTGTAACAAAAAGTAATTCTTGCATGAGGCCCACAGATACGAAAAGTAACCATACAATTGTATACATATTTTTACAATGAAAGTTGCAGAAATATGTTTATTAGCGTTTCGGATCGAAGACTTAGTTCACGCATACTGCCCGGCCGCGTATCCCGATGCCCAGGCCCAATGGAGGTTGTACCCACCGAGCTCACCGGTCACATCAATGACTTCGCCAATAAAATAGAGCCCAGACACGTTCTTCGCCTCCATGGTCTTTGACGAGAGTTCATCCGTATCCACACCACCAGCGGTCACCTCTGCGGTCCCGTACCCCTCGGTCCCTTTGGGAATGATCTCCCATGCATGAAGCGTGTTTGCGATTTGATTCAGTTCCTTATCTGAAGTTTGATTGAGCGGTTTTGCAGTCATCATTGTATCGCACCAGACCTGCGCGAAGCGTTTTGGGAAATATTCGGCAAGCAGGTTGCGCATCTCCATTTTGCTTTGACGCCGGGACACGAGCACACTGAGGATATCCGCTTGAGGGAGAAGGTCGATCTTGAGCGATTCTCCGGGCTTCCACATGAGCGAGGTCTGGAGAGCAGCAGGCCCGCTCAGTCCCAGGTGAGTGAATAGGATGCTCCCGCGAAACCTTTTCAAGCCGCTCGACACGGTCGTGTCAAGAGAAATGCCTGCCAGTTCTTGAAAGACCTTCTGGTCCAGACCAGAGAAGACGAAGGGAACAAGCGCAGGCCTCAGCTGCGTGACCTTGAGCCCGAACTGACGGGCTATGTCATAACCAAAGCCGCTCGCCCCTATGTTGGGGTACGAAAGCCCTCCGGTGGCGATGACCAGCGAAGCCGAATGAAAGGCTCCCTTGTTTGTCATAACGGTGAAATTTTTCACCTTCCGAATATCTGCCACTCTACATGTGAGTCGCATCTCCACGCCCGCTTTCTCGCATTCCTTCTCGAGCATACTGATGATATCGCGGGAACTCCTGACGCAGAATATCTGGCCCGCCTCTTTTTCATAATATGCGATACGGTGTTTCTCAACAAGGGAAAGTATGGCGCGGGGCGTGAATCGGGCCAGGGCCGACTTGCAGAAATGGGGGTTTCGAGAAAGGTAGTGGTCAGCGGTCACGTTCAGGTTTGTGAAATTACTTCGTCCGCCTCCGGAGATGCGGATCTTTGCGCCGGTCCGCTCCCCGTGGTCCAGCACGAGCACGGAGCGTCCGCGCTTTCCGCATTCAACGGCGCACAAGAGACCTGACGCGCCTGCGCCGATGATGATGACGTCTTTTTTAGTGTCGCTGGTAATACCGGGCCTCATTTCATGTAATCCGACTTATTATCTATTTTCTGCCGAACAGCAAGTAGTCCGCCGCTGAGCACCGCAGCGGCACCTCCGACAAGCTGTCGCAGGGAATCAGCGGTATATGTCCCGGTCGCCGTCTTGTAGATTTTGTCACAGCAGGAGATTGAGTCGATGTAATGCCGTAATAAAAACGCTCGCCGCATTTTCATGTCTTCTTTAGTACATGACATATCAGACATTGTTCTTTCGGCGGGTGATTCTGCTTCAGGGGAGCCTGCTTTCCTGAAGCATGGCACTCTGCGCAGGCAGCGTTCGTCGTCACATTCTTATGCAGATCATCAAGCGGGATGAACGGCGCTTTCCTTTTCGAAGAGAGAAAGAAGAGCACGAGAAGTACGGCCAAGGCGAATGCGGCGAAAGTCAATGTATTTTTCATAGTAATTTCTCCTTGCGTCAAAATTCAAGATTCAAAACTTTATGTTCATAATTTAATGATCATGGTTTAATTTGAATATTATTATTTGACAATTGTTTTCTGCTTTTTATACGTCACCCCGTAGAGCCCAATGACGATATCCTCGATCCTTTCATCGATGACCGTGATCTCGTGTTCATCGGAAGGCGAATGACCGGTCTTTTTTTGTGCAGGCTCAATTAAAAAGGCAGCCCTGTGTGGTTACTAAGTTATTCGGGCGGCTAGACAGGGCCATAATTACAGCAATTTGATTTAGAATATCATTGATTTTTTTTAAAGACAAGGGGTATTGAGGGCGCCCAGGTCGACTGAGACATGGCTAGGAATGCTCACTGGGATTATCTGCGTGAAAACATAAGGGACAAGACGGTTTCGGAACATGTCAGTTCGAGCGATGCTGGCGGTCAATTTCCTCGAAAATAAAGCGGGAAATCTCCCCAATCGAGGTGTCAAGATATTCGGGAACGGGACCCGAGGTCATTACACACAAAAGGTAAGGGTCATCCGGATAATAAACTATCCCACAATCATGCAATTGTTTTGTACCATTTATCTTTCGCAAGCCGAACTTGTGCGCAACCACGATAGGGGGAGGCACTCCAGCAACTAGCCCTTTTTTGTAATCAGTTTTTGATAGATATCCCAGAGCTTTTTCGGAATTTTCCCTGCTCAAGTATGAGGCATTGAAAAGAACACGGAAAAAGGATGCATATGATTCAGTCGATATCATGTATCCGCTTTGGTCATTGAGATAGTATGGATCGGAAATGCCCAAGTCGTCATAGGTCTTTCTGAGGTCACGGGGAGTTACTGCTTCTTCAAGGAGTAATGAAGATACATTATCCGAATATTCAATCATTCTTTTCAGCAATTCCTCGACGGTATAGGATCTGCCAAACACCAATTTTTCAGCCACATCGGTATTTTGCGCTGACTTCAGGCTAGGATCGTTATAGGCGATCTTTTTTTTCAGGATTTTGGGATCGGCGTCTGCCTCTTTCAAAACGGAGATCATCTCAGGCACCTTTAACAAGCTTGCCGGATAAAATTGCTCCGTTCTCCCTATGGTGAACGCAAGCCCATCATTGAGTTCACGAAAATATACCGAGACGTCATCGCCCCATTTTTTACGCAAGTCGTCTTGTACGAATTTTTCAACCTTATGTTTAAATGGTGTAAGTTCGTTGTCTTCCAACGCATTTTGCGCTTGCTCACATTCCAGCAAGGGATTGATATAATACCAACCTCTCTGTCTGATCTCGAAAGTTTGATATATTGGTTTTCCCGGGATGAGACCTCTGATTAGGAACCCAATGGAGAATCCTGCCAGAAGGATCAGGGCCGGTATCAGAAATTTGTGGAATGAACTTTTCGATTCAAGATCACGATTCATAATATAATAATAAAGATTGCCGATCAACTTTCTGCAGGCCATTAAGAGAAGGATGACCGGGCGGGAAATAAGACCTTTTCTACGTTTCTAACCTATCCGAAACCACATGTCAAGCCTCAATCATTCAGGCAGGGTTGATCTTCTCCGATTCTCTATTGATTGAAAGCCGCTTCGTAGTGCATTGAATGACGTTCTTCTATCCGGCTTCTACCCCTGCCACCGTGATTGCCGGTCTATTTCTTCATAAATCAGCGTCGTTACATCACGAATGACGTTCGTTAACTTTCCAAGATCTTCCCCGCGGGCCATGACCCCTATGAGATAAGGGCGGCCTGGATAGTAAATAATCCCAAACTCGTGGAGCTGCTTTATTTGCTTTTCGATGCCGCGGCCCTCATCGGCCTGCATTGCCCTCTCTCCGGACTTGATCGCACAGTCTACATTCGGCGGGATGCCTGCGACGATCCCGTCCCTGAACGCAGACCGGGAAAGATATCGGAGGGCCTTCTCGGACATCTCATTGCTCAAATAGGAAGAGTTGTAAAGCACGCGGAAGAACGAGGCATAGGCGCTGAACGTCACGGCATCGTCATTCTTTGCCGGGTCATAGTTGGCATAGATATCCTTAAAGACCCGGTCAAGGTAACCTGGCGGGAGATTGGCCATCAGCAGTGCATGCGCATCGATATCGTCGTATGCGATCATCCTGAGGATCAGATCGTCAACCGTATAGGATCTGCCTTTCTCGAGAGGCCTGGCTACTTTTGTGCTCTGCAAGCCGCTTTCTTCCTTGCTACCGGCATAGGATATTTTGTGTCTCAGAATGTGGGGGTATGACTCCGCCCATTTGAAGTAGGCAACCATGAGGGGCAGTTTCAACAAGCTTTCGGGTGAGAATGGTTCCTGCTCCCGGATGCCAAACCGGTGCCCGCTTTTTAGATC
>Ga0316628_100002870_pt1 | contig 13019 bp, 7 predicted proteins | sample OWC_Aug_M2_C1_D5_FD_207648 | JGI IMG/M metagenome (GOLD analysis project Ga0316628, IMG submission 207648) | Wetland soil microbial communities from Old Woman Creek delta, Ohio, United States - OWC_Aug_M2_C1_D5_C | ecosystem: Environmental > Terrestrial > Soil > Wetlands | place: USA: Ohio...
GGCGCGCTCGAAGACGACGCGGCCCCGTTGCACGACGACCACGCTCGCGCCCGGCGCGCCGGGGACGGCGTAGTCGGCCAGCAGTGAGTCGACGGCGCGCTCCCGCGCGCGCCGCGAGTCCTGCGCATCGAGAGCCGCGACGCCGGCCACCGCCCAGAGGACGACACCCGCGGCGATCCTTCCCGTGCCCTTCATCATGCCACCCCCCTGACGCCCGAATCTGCCTATCGCCCGCGACGAGTCCGATCGCCGAGTGTGAGTCTAACCTACACTGACGGGCAGCGGCCGGTACCCGGGCGACGCGCATGGGCCGGCTCCGGAGCGCTGACCTGCCTAGCCCGAGCGGAGCTTCTCTAGAAGTCCCAGCGCGCCCCGATGGTGGGAAGGATGCCTATGGGGGCCTCTACGACACGGGTGTACTCCAGCTGGCCGCCGGTGGTGACCCGGACATCGTCGTTCCGGATCGCCACGGCGTTGTGCCGGTTGTACACGTTGAACACGTCCAGGAAGACGGACAGCCGCCCCCGCCCGAGCGCGATGTGCCGCGAGACGCGGAGGTCCATGCGGTGGTACGATGGCAGGCGCCCGCTGTTGAGCGGTCCCCACGTTCTTCTCACGGACCGGGAACCGTCAATCAGCGTGACGAGATCGAGGCGCTCCTCGGTGGTGGGCCACGGGGAGTGATACAGCCACGCCCAGCTCAGCGACCAGCGTGGGTCGGGCTCCCAGGCGATCTCCGCATGCACCGTGTGCCGCTGGTCCTGCGGGCGCGGCACCCACCGCCCCCCGATCTCGTCTTCGGCCACGGCCAGAGCGTAGCCCAGCGCCCAAGCCACCGGCCCACGGGCGTCCCGCTTGAGCAGCAGCTCGATTCCGCCGGCGCGACCGCGCGTTGGCGCGACCCGCATCCGGTCACAGCAGGCGTCCTCCTCGGGAACCGGCTTGGGCACCGGAGCCGGGTCGCGGTACTCCGGACGCGGGTGGGAAATCCTCCGCTGGTACGCCTCGACCCGCAGCAGGAGCCCGTCCGCCAGCCGCCGCTCCAGGCCCACGATGCGGTGCTCCGACCTCTGCGCCGGGCAGAAGGCGCTGTCCCCGTCCATCACCTGCAGCTCGGCGAGACCCTGAGGCTGGTAGTACGCGCCCCACGCCCCGCGCAGCGTCGTCCGGGGCGTGAGCGCCAGCGAGAGGTTCGCCCGAGGGGCCAGGAGATCGCCGTCTCCCGTGTACGAGAGACGCTCGTACCGCATCCCCAGCTCGACAGTGAGCGGCTCGACGGGCCGCACCCTGTTGGCCACGTACAGGCCGACGTCTCTCCCCTCGGGTTCCGTGGCGACGGCGACGGTGTCGTACACATCGGTGAAGAGCGGAGCCGAGGGGTCGGTGCTGTTCCACAGGCGAGTGCGGCTCCAGCGGAGGTAGTCGTACTCAGCCGAGCCCCGCCTGGCGTCGAACCCCCACTTCACCAGCCAGTTGGGCCACACCCTCAGGCTCCAGTCCTGCTTCAAGCCGAGGAAGTCGAACTCCTCGCGGTCGTTCACCGAGAGCACCCGCTCTCCTTCGTCTCCCGTGTCCCATGCCACGCGGTTGCGCGTCACCCGTCCGGCCGACAGAACAGTCTGCGCCGACAACGCGGCGCCGAAGTCCGCCCTCCACGACAGCCACGCGTAGCTGCTGCTCCAGTGGCTGTCGAGCGAGGTGCCGTCGCTCTCCCTCACCGACAGGTCGTCACCGGCGTGGAGCACGTGGGCGGAAAGCAGGTGCCCGGTGCCGAGCTGGTACTGGACCTTGGCGAACGCGTCGTAGTACCTCGGCGACGTGGCCTCCTTCACTCCGGTGATGTCGAGCAGGATGTCCAGGAAGCCGCGCCGCGCGGCCGCCAGCCACGCGCCGCGCCCCCCGGCAACGCTCCCCTGGCTCTTGAAGGTCAGATTGGAGAGGCTCGCGCCCAGCGTGGTCACGGTGCGCGTCGGCGTGGCGGTCTGCATGGTGAACACGCCGCCCATCCTGTCGCCGTACTGCGCCGGGAAGCCTCCGGCGATCAGCTCGACCTCGCTCACCGACTCCACGTCGATGATGCTGAAGACGCCGTCCACGTCCTTGAGGTGGAACGGCTCGTAGAGCGCCAGGCCGTCCAGCAGGACCAGCGTCTGGTCGCTGGGCGCGCCCCTGATCTGGAACTTCGCGCTGACGTCGTTCGCCGTGGTGATGCCGGGCAGCCGGTTCACGGCGCGGTAGATGTCCTCGCCGAAGTGCGGCAGCGCCTGGACCTCCTCCCTCGTGGGCGCTAGCTGCGGCGTGATGCGCTCTTCCCGGAGCACGCCGTACGTCCCCGGGGTCACCACAACCTCGCTCAGCTCCAGGGGAACCGCCTCGAGGAACAGCGTCTCGGTCCGCGCCTCGCCCATGGCCACCGCGATGTCCCTCAACTGCCGAGGAGCGAACGCGAGCGCCCTGACCAACAGCCCGTAGCTCCCCGCCGCGAGGGCGAGATAGCCGCGTCCCGATGCGTCGGTGAGAACCGATCCCACGCGCCCGGAAACGAGGATCTCCGCTCCGGCGACGGGCAGGCTGTCCCGCGCGCCGCGCACCTCCACGATGAGCACGCCGCTCGAGCGGCGAACCGGAGTCGCGGACGAGAGGCGCTCGTCACCCGGCGGTCTGGACGCGGGCCGCAGGATCACGCGGTCCCCCGACTCCAGGTACTCCAGTCCCGTTCCGGAGAGGATCGAATCGAGGGCCTGCGCCACGGTCGCGCCCGCGCAGGAGCAACTCACGGGTCCGGCTCCGGACAGGAGCGTGGGACTGAACGCCAGCGCCACGCCGGACCGCACGCGCAGCTGCTGGAGCGCCGCCTCCACGGCGGCGCCGCGCACCTCGAGACGGGCGGGGCGCCGCAGCGGGCCGCGCGCATCGGCCGCCGGCAGGCCCTGCGCGGACGCCGCCGCGACAGCGCTGCATGCCAGCATGGCCGACGCGACGCAGCCGAGCGACGAGCGCGCGAGCGCGGCCCCGAAGACCCCCGATCTCACCGTCTCACCTCGCAGGCGGCCTCATGCGTGTTGCCGCCGCCCTAGTATCGCTTGCCGGGGCACGGTCCGCGAGCGCCGCAACCTCCTTCGCCAGCCGGGTCCGAGTCCGCCGCCTCGCGCCGGGGGCGCGGCGCGGCAAGGACGTCTCTCGGCGCGCGCGGCAGGCGTCGCGCCTCGCCGCGCTCCCCGGCTACCGAGGAACGCTGATGGACCAGCCCAGCCCGACGCTCACGCCGGCGTTCCTGATGTTGTAGTCGCTCACGATGTCGCTAAGGCCCCGCGAGTAACGCGCCGAGAGCGCCAGCATGCCGCCGCCCACGGGCAGCTCCAAGCCGCCTCCCGCGGTCACTCCGAACTCCGTGCTCTTCGTCCGCACGCCCTCGCCGTTGTCGTTGCACTCATGATCGGTGCTGTCCCCGACGAGGTGGCCGTGGCAGCGCAGCATGAATGCGACGGTCGGCCCGGCGACCACGAAGGGACGCACGCCGGTGCCGCGCATCGGGACGCGATACCCGACGAGCAGCGGCAGCTCCACGTAGCCCAGCTTGTACACGGCGGGGTCGCCGCCCGTTGACGCATTCGCGCCCTTCAGCGAGTACAGGACCTGCGGCTGGAAGAACAAGGAAGGGCCGAGGCCCACGGTCGCCGCCGCCCCGGCCGAGAAGACCGTGCGGGAACTCACATCGGTGGCATCGCTGCCGGTGAAGGAGGAGAAGACGGCGCTTGCCACGGGTCCGATCCGCAGCGACCGCCGGGCCGGCCCTTCCTGGGCGCCACCTGCGATCGAGCCCAGACACCCAAGCAGTACTGCGCACGCAACGACACGGCACTTCGACATGACGAGTCTCCCCGGTTCGGGCGCGCCCGCGAGGAGCCATCACGCGGCATCACCTGGCTGCGAACGGCGCCTGCGACCGCGTGTCGGATGCGGTCGCACGGCGGCTCCGCATCACACACGAACCGAACCCGGGCTCTCTACCAATCGACGGCCGGGGAGCCGCTCACCACCCCTCCATCCGCACCTCCCCCAGCACGCTGTGCAGATCGTTAAAGACCAGGCTCCGGGGTCGCGCGGGGAGGAGAGGGCTCAGGTACTCGCCGCGCGCGCCGCTCACCCGCACCCGGAACCGCGCCGTCCGCTGATCGCCAAGGTCGACCGCGACGACCACCGGCATCTGGAAGTCGGCCGGCACGCCCTCCTGCGCGACCCGCAGGCGCACCTGGTACCTGCCGTCGGCGGCCTGCTGGCTCGTCCACGCCACGCGGTAGGTGGGGATGGCCGTCCCCTTCACCCACTGGTCGAAGAACCAGCCCATCGGTGCGCCGACGTGCCGCTCCACCACGGCCTGGAAATCCACCGTGCTCGCCGCGGTTCCGCGGAACATCCGGTAGTAGTCGCGCAGCATGGCCGTGAAGCGATCCGCCCGCAGCGTCCCCAGGTCGAGCATCATGGCGCGCAGCATCTGGAAGACCCACGCGCCCTTCTCGTAGATCATCACCTGGTAGCCGCGCGGCACGTCGGGAGTGGAGTTGCGGTAGCCGATCCAGATCGCGCCCGTGGCCTCCCGGTCCACGGCGATGTCGGACCGGTACTGGTCGAGGAAGTGGTAGTACTCGTTGTTGCGGCCCCGCTGCGTCTGCAGGTACCACAGGCCCGTGAGCGTTGCCAGCCCCTCGCTGAGCCAAGCGTCGCGATACGAGGCGGGACGGACGCCGATGCCCCACCACTGATGCGCCACCTCGTGGGCCCGGAGGAACTCGTCGAACCCGTCCAGAGTCGTGTTCTGGAAGGTGGACCACGACAGCTGGATCAGTCCGGGGAACGCCACTCCCCCACCGTAGGGCATCTCCGTCACCGCGAAGCGGCTGGCGACGGCCTCCCCGAACAGGCTGGCGTAGAGCCTCAGGCTGTTCGACACGTCCACCGCCACGTTCTCCCGCATGTTCCGCTGCTCTGCAAGCACGACACCCTCCTCGGCCGCCAGGCGCCGCAGCTCCCGGTGCGCGTCGTCGGACCAGACGATCTCCAGGGGTGGAGCGCCCAGCTGCTGGGAGCGGTACGTCTCGAAGAGCCCGAGGTTGAAGGTGGGGTACTCCGTGGGCGTTCCCACGACCCAGTGCGTGGTGCGGACCCTGTCGGCCACGCTGGAGTCGCGGAGCTCGCCGAGGCTGACGAGCGGATACCGGGCGGGGCTGTGGTACGTGAGATCGAACGTCGCCAGATTCGGCCCCTGCCTGTTCACCGGGTACCAGTCGGCAAACGGGTCCACGAAGAAGAAGTTCCCGTAGCGGTCGATGAGATTGCCGTGGTAGTAGAGCGTCAGCAACAGGCTGTCGCCCGGCTGCAGCCGTCGCTCTGCCCGCACCCAGAGAGCCCCGCTCTCGTCGGCCTTGAAGTATGCGGCCCTCTCTCCGGTCCCCCCCCCCCAGCGCGCCGAGTCCGCCTCCAGCTTCCAGTGGAGCCCGAACAGCAGCCACGGGCCCACCGGCTCCTCGGCGACCACGGAGACCGTGGCGCTCGCCGCCAGGGAGATGTCCGCGTTCACCCGCTCCCGCAGGGACACGTCCAGGCGGCAGTCAGGGACGCGGAGCCGCTCGCGATAGATCCTGGCGAGGTTGGAGCGCGGCAACGGCACAAGGGGAGGCGCCTGACTGACCAGCGCCCAGGCTCCGCCGAACCTGCGCCGGCTCACGGGCCGGTACAGCTGGACCGCCTCGGCGACGGCGGGGTTGAACTGGAAGAGAACCGGGTCGCCACGCCGGCGGGCCACGCGCGCGAGGAAGAAGCCGGTGGTCTCGCTGTTGAGCAGCGGGCCGATGACGTCGCTGTCGAACGACCCTTCGTGATCGCCCTTCAGGGAGCCGATCACGTCGCGCACGCGGCCGGTGATGTCGTCAGGGATCGTGCCGGGGCCGAAGGTGAGCCCGCGGAGCTGGTCGAGCGTCGAGTCGGCGAAGAGGATCACCACTTCGTCGAAGGGGGCGTCGAGCGCGGTGCTATCGGCGAACCGTCGCAGCTCGGCCTGCTCGGTCGGGAGGCCGGGCGCGAATGTGAACCGCCCCTCGCCGCGGAAGAAGGCGCCCACGGTCCGCCCGCCGACCGGAGAGAGGAGGTAGAGCCTCCCCCGCTCCAGGAGAAGCCGGCCGGCGTCCCGCGTCAATGTCAGCCGCTCCACGTCGGCGACCTGCCCGGGTACGGGGGCGAGACGCTCGATCTCGCGGTAGGCGTCCAGGTAGGTCCCCGCGGGAGTGCCGGCCTGGGAGCTTGGAGTCTGGCCGGTGAGGGCGACGGGCGCGATGGCGAGAAGGACGGCGACGGCTGACACGACGCAACGACGCAAGCCGGAAGACGGGAGCATCTCGACTCCGTTCGAGAGGGAGTGCCTCGGTGAACCGACGGGGCCTCCCGGATCCGGCACCCGACGGGTTCTCGCGCCGCGCAAATTCGCGCCGGAATCCCGCGACGGCAAGGCCGCGCACCCGTGGCAGCCGGCCAACCGTCCGCTTCGCGCCGGCATCTAAGGAGATTGGACCCACATCGAAGGCGGCCCTGATGAGGACGGCGCGCGTTCTCCTGTGCCTAGCATTGGCTGTTGCGGGCGTGGCCGAGGCGCGGACCCAGGACAACGGGCAATCGGTCGTGCCGCTCAGCTGCGTGCTGGACGTCCGCTTGCGCCCGGACAGTGGTCGGATCATCGGCCGCGTCGACATCGAGCTGGAGACGCGGGGCTCGTGGCCCGTGACGCTCCCGTTCGACCTCAACCCCGGCATGCGCGTCGACCGATTCGAGTGGGCTGGCCGCAGCCTGGACGTCGTGGCGACGGAGAACGGGTTCGCGGTTCGCCCAGGCCGGGCGACCGGACGGAGGGCGCGCGTCTCCATCGGCTTCTCCGGCTCACCCGCCAACACCCGGGAGGCGCTTGGCTACGCGAGCGTGGCCATCGGTCCCGATGCCGCCTTCGCCAGCTGGCTGTCCGCGTGGTACCCGGTCCTGAGGTCCGCGCGACCGCGCTGCCCCACGGTGACGACGCTGCACGTGCCGCAGGGCTACACGGCCGTGGCGAACGGAGCGCCCAGCGGTGAGGGACGCGAGGGCGGCGAGGTCTGGTTCCGCTACGAGAGTCACGAGCCCGTCACCGCGAGCTTCGCGGCCGGGAGGTTCGGGCGGCGCTTCGCGAGCGCTTCAGGGGTGTCGGTCGGCGCGCTCCTGTCCGGCAACGACACCGCCAGCCAGCGGATGTACGTGGGCCGGCTCGCCGACATCGTCGATCAATACGTGCGGCTGATGGGCCGGTTCCCGTATGAGAGCTACTGGCTCGTCGAGCTCCCGGCGGCGCTGATGGGCCGGACGGGCGGATCCAGCGAGCAGGGGCTGGCGTTCCTGCCGGGCGGGATCTCTCTGCCGACCGACTACGTGGACCTGCCGACCTTGAGCCATGAGGTCGCGCACGCCTACTGGGGCAACTGGGTGCCGGGCCAGGGCGTGCTCATGAGCGAGGGTCTCGCCAACGCACTGTCGGTGCTCTGTCTGGAGCGACTGTGGAGCCGGGACCTGGCCAGGGAGTACCTGCTCACCGGCTCCGTATGGCACTTCCAGAACGTGTTCAACTACGCCGCGCGGTACGCCTCGCGTCCCGACCGCGAGCCGCGGCTCGACGACGACGCGGCTCCGCTGTGGGACCTTCACGCCGCGGCCAACACCAAGGGAACGCTGGCTCTGATCGAGCTGCGGGATCAGATCGGAGAGAGGGCATTCCTGCGCGGGCTCAGAGCCGCGATGGGGCGCCACGCGCACGAGGCGATGACGCTCGCTCAACTGCGCACCGAAATGGAGCGGAGCGCCGGCCGTGACCTCGGCGCCTTCTTCGACGCGTGGTTCGCGGGGCCCGGACTGCCCCGTGAGGCCGGGGCGCCGGCGTTTCCGGAGTTCGCCGCCGGCTTCGGCGGATGGACGGCCTACGGTGAGGCGATCGACGCGTGGTTCGCCCGGGACGCGAGGACCAGCGCCGCGCGTCTCCAGGCGCAGCTGCTCGACACGCCTGGCGAGGTGCCGGTCCACGCCTGGCTCGCCTACGTCTCCGGCGCGCTGGGCGACTGGTCAGCCGCCGAGCGCCACGCGACCGAGGCGCTGCGACTCATCGCTCGCGACGGCCGCTTCCCGCTCTTCGAGGCGCACCTGCACGTGACGCTGGCCAGAGCGCTGGAGCAGACGGGGCGGCGTGACGAGAGCGCCGCGGAGCTCGAGCGCGCGGTTTCCACCGACGCCACAGGCATCATCGCGGGCCAGGCGCGAGCCAGGCTGCGGCGGCTGCGGGAGTCCCACCGGCCGCTGCTTCCTTGACGCGCCGCCGGCCTGGCCGAATACTCGGGCCGGGACGCAGGAAGTCCCCATCCAGCCCCGGAGCCCCGATGCGCGTCCGCCGTCCCGAGTCGCCGCTCATCACCATGCCCGCGCGGATCTCTCGCGCCGCGGCCGACGCCGCCGTCCTCCTCGCTCTCGCCGCCTGCGCGGGACGCACGCCGGCGCAGCCGGGGGGTCCTGGGGTCGCCGACCGCTACGACGTCCTCGTCGCCGGCGGCACGGTGGTGGACGGCACCGGCGCGCCCGGCTACCGCGCCGACGTGGCGCTGCGAGGCGACCGGATCGTGCGGATCTCCCGCCGTCCCCTGGACCGCTCGCGAGCCGCGCGCGTCGTGGACGCGACCGGCCGCGTGGTGGCGCCGGGTTTCATCGACACCCACGCGCACATCGAGTCCATCCTCCGGATGCGGGGCGCAGAGAGCAGCGTGCGGCAGGGAGTGACGACCATCTTCGGCGGGCAGGACGGCGACAGCCCGTGGCCGCTCGCCGCGGCGTACGACTCGGTGGACGCCGGCGGGGCGGGCCTGAACGTCGGCTACCTCGTCGGCCACGGCACGGTGCGGGAGATGGTGATGGGCCTGGCCGACCGCGTGCCCTCGGCCGACGAGCTGGCGCGGATGCGCGCGCTCGTGGCACGGGGGATGGGCGAAGGGGCGTGGGGACTCTCCTCGGGGCTGGAGTACGTACCGGGCGCGTTCGCGCACACCGACGAGATCGCGGCGCTCGCCGAGGCGGCGGGCGACTCGGGAGGGATGTACAGCTCGCACATCCGCGACGAGGGGGCGGGGCTGCTCGGGTCCATCCGCGAGGTGATCGAGGTGGCGCGGCTCGGGCGGCTCACCGGCAACGTCACGCACATGAAGCCGTCGGGCCGGCGCGCCTGGGGAATGTCGGGCCCCGCGCTCGCGCTGATCGACTCGGCGCGCCAGGCCGGCGTCGCCGTCACGATGGACCAGTACCCCTACACCGCCACCAGTACCGGGCTCTCGCTTCTCGTCCCCACCTGGGCGCTCGCGGACGGCGACTCGGCGTACGCCCGCCGCGCAGCGGACCCGGTGCTCCGGGACAGCATCCTGCGCGCGGTGGCGACGGCCCTCGACAGCACGCGGGGCGGTCGCGAGCCAGCGCGGGTGCAGTTCGCGCGGGTGCGCTGGGACACGACGCTCGAGGGACGCACGCTGCAGGATTGGGCGGAGCGCCGCAGCATCGAGCCGACGCCGGCGAACGCCGCGCGGCTGGTGCTTGAGGCGATGGACTCAGGCGGAGCGGGGTGCGTGTACCACGTCATCCTCGAGGACGACGTCGAGCGCATCCTGAGGCACCCGCTCACAGTGGTGGCTTCGGACGGCAGCCTCTCGCGGCCGGGGCTGGGGCACCCGCACCCCCGCGCCTACGGAACCTTCGTGCGAGTGCTCGGCCGCTACGTTCGCGAGCGGCGGGCGCTCTCGCTCGAGGAGGCGGTGCGCCGGATGACGGGGCTCCCGGCGGAGCGGCTCGGCATCCCGCAGCGCGGGCGCCTGGCCGAGGGGTGGTACGCGGACGTGGTGGTGTTCGACCCGGCGACAGTGCGGGACGCCGCGACCTTCGAACGGCCCCACCAGTACGCGGCGGGGGTGGACTACGTGATCGTCAACGGCAGCTTCGCGGTGGACGGCGGCGCGAGCACCGGCGCTCTGCCGGGCCGCGCGCTGCGCCACGTGAGCAGGCGGCCGCACGGCTGACCCTGCGTGGTTCAGCCTATTCGCAGGGCCTCCATGGGACTGATGCTCGATGCCCTCAAGGCCGGGCCCAGGCTGGACGCCACGATCACAACCACCAGCACCGAACCGGCGGACAGGAAGGAGACCGGATCGACGGGGCTAAGCCCCAGGAGCATCGAGCGCATCGCGGCGGCCGTCCCGGCCGCCAAGAGACCCCCCCCCAGCAACCCGGGCCCGGCCATGCGAAAGCCGTCCCAGAGCACGCCGCGGATGACTACTCCACGGGTGGCGCCCAGGGCCATTCGGACGGCTATCTCGCGGGTGCGACAGGTCACCGCCAGGGCCACGATGCCGTAGAGGCCCATGGCGGAGAGGACGAGGACCAGCAGGCCAAGAACTCCGGAGACCTGTCCGCTGGTCTGCTGCTCCTGGGTGGCGAGGGCCACCAGAGTCCTGGCGGGAACCAGCATGGGAGCGGGGAAGCCGGGGTCCACCGAACGAATCGCCTCTCGGAGTGACCCGGCCAACGCTGACGGCGCGGCGGCCAGTCGGACGACAACGGTGAGGTCTTGGCCTGCCGACTGCCTGAGCGGAAGGAACACCTGTGGCAGGTCCTCCTTCGCCGAGCTCGATGCCACATTCCCCACGACTCCGACGACAGTCCACGTGCCGGGTCCCCCGCGGTCGGCCAGCGAGAACTGCCGGCCCAAGGCGTCCTCACCTGGCCACAGACGGTCGGCCAGCGACTTGGTGACGACCGCGACCCGGGGAGACGCTCGGTCGTCGGTCCGGAGCAAAGCCCTGCCCTGGAGGATGGGCGTTCCGATGGCCGAGAAGAAACCCTCGGTGGCATGCGTGACGTCCGCCCTCACCGCAGTCGCGTCCGAGACCGGCCGGTCCGCCGCGCTCACGCTGCCATAGGCTCTCCGCCGATCCAAGGGGAACCCGTCGGATACGGCCACCGACGCCACGCCGGGGAGAGACCCAACCGACTCGAGGAGGCGGTCCGACAGGGCGGCTTCACCTTCCCGCACGCTCCCGTAGCCACGTTCGGAGATATCGAGGAGAGCGGGAAGCGGCTCCCCGGACTGGAAGAGGACTGCCGCCATGCCTTCCGGCCTGAATCCGATCCGGCTTCCATCCGTGCGCTGCACTGAGCGGAGGAACAGGGCCGCCATCAACAGCATGGCGAAGGCCGCACCGGTCTGGCAGGACGCCGCAACGCGGTGGAACCTCCCCACCTGCGTGCCGCCTCCGCCCACGTCGTCCTTGAGGGCTGTCACCAACCCCGGCCGACTGTAGCGAACCGCGGGCAGGAGGCCGAATACCTGGGCTGCGCCGAGGGAGAGGAGCAGTGAGAGCGCGAACGCCCAGCCGCTGGGCTCGAAGGTCGCGCCGGGAGCGGCAATGCCCAGGTCGCCGGGTGAAGCCCGGGACATCGCCGTCATCGCGAGCGCCACCCCGACTCCTGCGCCGATCACGGTGAGCAGCACCGCTTCTACCATCAGGTGTCTCACGAGGCGCGCACGGCTCGATCCCAGCGCCAGCCTCACGGCGACTTCCTGCTCTCTGGCGGCGGATCTGGCCATGGCCATGCCGGCCAGGTTCGCGCAGATGATCAGCAGGAGGACCGCGAAGAGCCCGCAGAACCCCACGACCCCTGCCAGATCCCAGATCCGGTTCTGGGCCGGGAAGCGTCCGAAGCTGGCAGCCTTGACCGTTCGGTGCTCGCTCGTGTCGGCGCGCTCGGCACCGAGTCTGGCGAACACGGTCTGGAGCGCAGCCTGGGCTGCGGCGATTGTCGCGCCCGGACGCAGCCTTCCCAACACCTGGACGGAACCGAGCTCGCGATTCCTGAATACCGAACTGTCGCCGCGCACCCCCGGGTGCTGCGGGAGAGGCACCCACAGGTCCACGCTGCTGTTGTTGACTCGCGCGCCTTTGAACTCGCGCGGCGCCACGCCCACCACCGTGTAGGGAATGCCGTCCAGGGACACGGACCGGCCCAGAACGTCGGAGCGCCCGCGAAGCTGGTCTTGCCAGAAGCCATGGCTCACAACGACGACCGGGTGCTGGCCGGGGCCCGTGTCCTCCGATTCCAGGAACCCCCTGCCGACCGTCGGAAGCGCTCCAAGCACATGGAAGTACCCGGAGGTTGCGTAGGCCACCCGTGCCTGCCCCTCAGCTCCGACGACGGCGTCCCGCTCGGCCCATGCGGCAAGGAACTCGAAGGGCGTGTCCGCGTCTCTGACACTCTCGAAGTCGGGGTAGCTCCAGAGCCACTCCTCAGATCCCCCGACGACGGGGACCAAGTCCACGATCCGGTCCTGGCCCGTGACGCCGGGAACCGGGGCCAGCCACACGGCATGGACCACCGTGAACAGCGACGAGTTCACCCCGATTCCCACGGCGAGGGAGAGGATCGAGACCACTGCGAACGTCGGGCTGCGGCGCAGGCTCCGGATCGCCTGCCGCAGGTCGGACGTCACGTCCTGCACCAGGCCGATTCCCCACGCGTCGCGGGCCCGCTCCTTTTCCCGCATCACGCCGCCGAAGCTCCGGCGCGCCTGCCGGGCGGCTTCCTCCGGCGTCATGCCCCCCCACACGAGCTTCCTGGCCTCCATTTCCATATGGAAGGCCATCTCTTCGTCCATCTCCTGCTCCATCCGGCCCGGCGCGAAGGCGGCGCGAAGCCTGAACCAGACATCCGACATCCAGCGCACGGCAGGTCTCCTCAGCCCAAGGCCATGATGGTCTGCACCGCCGCGGCAAGACGCGTCCAGTGACCCTCCTCCACGCCCAGCTGCTTCTTCCCGGCCCGGGTCAGGGCGTAGTAGCGGGCGCGGCGGTTGTTCGCCGTCACCTGCCAGTAGGACCTGATCCACCCCTCCCGCGTGAGCTTGTGGAGAGAGGCGTACAGGGAGC
>Ga0316628_100002871_pt1 | contig 13019 bp, 9 predicted proteins | sample OWC_Aug_M2_C1_D5_FD_207648 | JGI IMG/M metagenome (GOLD analysis project Ga0316628, IMG submission 207648) | Wetland soil microbial communities from Old Woman Creek delta, Ohio, United States - OWC_Aug_M2_C1_D5_C | ecosystem: Environmental > Terrestrial > Soil > Wetlands | place: USA: Ohio...
CGACCGACGCCGGGATGATCCCCGGCGCGCCACCGCCACCGCCACCGCCACCGCCACCGCCACCGCCACCGCCACCACCTCCTCCTCCGCCGCCGGAGTCCGCGCCCCCTCCGCCTGCTACGCCACCGTCATCCGGTGACGCGCCGAAGGAACCCGCGTCCACGGCCGCACCGCCGGGAGCGGCTGCTCCGCAGCCGTCACCTCAGTATCCGGGGCCGTACGGGGCTCCGCCAGTATCTGGCTATCCTGGTGGTCAGTACCGGGCGCCGATTTATTTTTCCTCGCCGCCTCCGCCGATGACGGCACCCCCGGTGGGCGTTCACGAGCACGATGGGTTCTATCTCCGAATGGCGCTCGGGCTCGGCCACTTGGGAGCGAGGTTCGGCAGCGACGAAAGCGCCGCCTACGGAGGCAAGGTGACGGGAACGCTCGGTGGCGGCTCGGGCGCGCTCGAGCTCGCACTGGGTGGCAGCCCCATGCCGGGGCTCGTGCTCGGCGGGGGCCTCTACCTCGACGGTGGTGGAAAATTACGCACGAACGTCTTCGAGGTCGACGGCACGAGCGCGGGACAGGTCCAGTACGACCAGGTCTCGCTCGGCCTGCTCGGGCCCTTCGTGGACTACTTCTTCGACGCGAAGTCCGGGTGGCATCTCCAGGGCGCGCTCGGCTACGCCTGGATGAACGTCGGACCGGCCACACGGGACGGCGTGACCGTCGCAAAGAAGAGCCTCGGCGGAGTGGGCTTCGAGGTCGGCGGCGGATACGAATGGTGGATCGCGAGCCAGTGGAGCCTCGGCGTCCTGCTGCGTGGCACCTTCGTCGCGGTCGCCAACAACGCGAACGACGGCGAGCGCTGGAGCTACGAAAGCCTCGCCGTTCCCGAGCTACTCCTCAGCGTCACGTATCAGTGAGGGCCGCCGCGCGGGCTCAGGGGAACGGCGGCGCGGATGGTTTCGCAGAAATGTCCAGTAGCGTGGTCGCTGGAGCGGACATGGCCTTCACACGGGACGCTTGCGTCAGGATGTCCGGATTCGCGGAGATGTCCGCGTCGTACCCGCTGACCGCGCCGTGGCAGCCGGCGCAGACGCCGTCGAACAGCCCTCGCTGAAAGCCCTGGCGCACGATCTCGCCCGGGTAAAACTGCATCTCTTCGAGCTGATGGTGACGGACGGGCTTGCTGTCCCCGACGAGCTGGGCGAGCGGCGCGAGCACGAGGGGAGCTCCGCCCGGAACCCGGACGTGGAGGGACCCGTCGACCTCGGGTCTTCCGACACCCAGCTTGCGACGTCGCACGTACAGCTTGCCGAAATCGTCGCTGACGACGAAGGCCCCTCCCGAGTCGTAGCCAGTGACCCCGGGCTCGGGCGGCAGATCTTCCCACACCTCCAGGTCTTGCATCGGTGAAGGGATGATCCGTCGCGAGCGAGTGTTCTGAAAGAGCAGGCTCACGAGCAGCGGTGCGTCGAGGAACGTCACGTCCGCTCGCGGGAGGTCCGCGGGATCGCCCGAGATGCGCGTCGAGCCGTTCACCTCGTCGAGCTTCGAGGCGTACACGCCGTAGCTGTGCCGCTCGTAAACCGCGGCCGGCCAGAGCAGGCTGTCCGCGTCCTGCACCACCGGCCCGGTCCGCTCGCCCGTGACGGCATCGACCACATACAGCTGGAAGTGACCGTCGAAGCTCGTCACGTCCGGAACGCCCGGCGCGTAGCTCACGAGGACGTGCCCGTTCGGCAGCCGCGTCGGGTTCCGGTACACCCCTCCCTGTCCGTCGAAGATGCGGACCGAATGCTGAAAGAACTCGGGGTTCGGCCAGTCCTTCGCCTTCGGATCCTGGAGGTAGTCGGCGTCGGTCGTGCTCTGCTGGTCGACTCCGAGGCTCCGGTTGACGATCCCGAGCGCGCCCGCGCCGTGGGCGGCGTCCTTGTTGCTGAAGATGGCGACGAAATCCTTGTCCGAGAGCTCGGTGATGTCCGTGACCTGGTGATAGCCGATGGTCGCGCGCTGCCCGAACAGGGGGTGATAGTCGCCGCCATCGAGGTTCTGACGCCGCCCGGCGAGCTGGTAGAAGCCCTTCGCTCGCTTCTCGGTCGTCATGACGAGCCTTCCGTCCGACATGAAGGATGGCAAGAGCTCCTGATTCAACAGGAACGTGAGCTGGCGGATGCGCGGCGAGCCGCCGTCGTCCTCGCGCACGTACAGGTTCGCGTTGAGCCTGGAAGGATCGGCCGGCGTCCGCTGCGGACCCTGATAATCGAAGAGCGTCGCGTTCGTGACGTTGCCACGCGTCGACACGAACACGATGCGGCCGTCGGGCGCGAACGCCGGGTCGAAATTGTGAACGAGCTCGCCGTTGGTCGGCAGGAGGTTCCCCTGCTCGTCCACGGGCGGCGCGTCGATCGTCGGCTCGACGGCGCACGACGATCCGTCGATCACGTAGATCCGCCAGGGCTCGCCTTCGCTCGTCCTCGCCGAGAACGCGATCTTCTTCCCGTCCCAGGAGACGGCGGGCCGCCGGACGTCGATCCCCGCGGCGAGCCCGCACTGGGAAAGCAGGCTGGACCCTGCCTCGACCGACAGCGCGTGGGACGCGGGGTCGAGACTCGCCGGGGCGGACACGAGATCGGCACCCGGCGTGAACGTCTCGAAATCCTGCGGAGCGTCCTTGCCCGGCGGAAGCTTCCTCTTCACGTAGACGATGGCCGATAGCCCTGCGGCGCTGGACATCCTGCTCGCGCGCTCGATCTCGATCCATCGACGGATCACGCAGTACGGGTTCTGCGCGTCGAGATCCCCGTTCTCGGCCGCGTCCGGATCCGTGCAGGAGTCCCCGAGACCGAAGAGGGCCCCGCCGCGGTGCAAGATCCCGAGGGGCGCCGCGGGAGCAGCACCACCCGTGGCGACTGGCTGCAGATTCTTTCTCAGGATGCGGCTCGCGTTCGGATCCGGCGAGTCGAGGGCGACCTGCATCAGCGACAGCTGGTAATTGCGCCGGGTCGCCGGGAGCCCGAAGTGTCCACCGCTGCCGCCGGTGAGCCGGTAATCGTGGCCCATGGCCGGCGAGTGGCACCCGAGGAGCATGCAGCCCTTCTTGACGAGCATCGGCTGCACGCGATTCGCGAAGAACGAGAATCCGGCGTCGCTCGGGGTGCTCTTGGGCGCCCCCTTCTTCCCCGCCCAGTCGAGGATGGCCTCGTACCCTGGATCGCTCGCGGATTCGAAGAGTGTTCCGCCTTCGTGGTACGTCCCTCCAGAGGCCGGGGACAGCGGACGGCGCAAGAGCTCGCTCGATTGCGGATCCCCCGCGACGTAATCGCTCGCCACGAAGTAGTTCCAGCGGATCTGGGCGTCCGTCTTGCCGCAGGTCAGGTACATCGAGTTGGACGGCGAGCCATGGCAGTTGCCAGCCGCGCACGTGCTCGACAGCACCGTATTGACCTTGCTCTCGAATTCATCGAAATCCAAAGTGGCAGGAGCAGTGGTCGGATCGAACGCAGGATCGGTTCCCGGCTCCTCCGCGCACGGCGTGCGGCCCAGATCTTTCGGCGGCCTCTCCGAATTGTTCTCCGTGGCGCCCCGGGCGATCCACCGGGACAGCGCGTCGAACGACGTACTGGTGACATCGACGAGCGAGCCCCCCGCATGCGGGATGTCGGTGGTCACCACGATGGGAGGGCCGTCCTCCCAGGTGGTGATCCTCACCTGGAACGGCGGCGCGACCTTCGCGAGGAGGCCGGGCATCAGGTACGGCCCGTAAGAGACCAGCAAATCGTGTCGCTTGGAGAGCGACGCGTAGCTGGTCACGTCGAGGTTCCCGAAAGCGTTGCCGTGGGTGTCCGCGGCGACGTGGCAGCCGGACTGAGTCGGGCTGTTGGCGCAGGTCTGCTGCAAGATGGGCTCGATCTTGCGCTCGTAGAACGTCGCGCTCTCGCGCGGCTTCGGGGTGTCGCAGGCGCTCACCGCGAGACAGAAGCACAGAGGCGCCGCGAGCCGAGAGAGTCGGACAGACGGGATCACGAGAGGCATGCTACCAAGAGCGGCCGCCGCGCGGGCGGAGATCCGCGCGCGCTCTCTGCTCGAAAACTCAGAGTCGCCGGAGCGAGAAGTGCGCGATCGATCGCACGAGCGGATCGGGATCCGCCTCTGCCGCCGCGACCGCGTCGTGCGCGCTGGGATCGGCGATGCGGCCGAGGGCCCCCACCGCCGCGGTCCGCACTCGCGGATCCGGCTCTTGCTCGGGCGCGGTGAGCGCCATGAGACCGACGACCGCGTCTGTCGCGTGCATCGTGCCGAGAACCTCCGCAGCGCGCCGTCGCACGTCCGGCGAGTCGTCGCTGAGACGCGCGACCACCGCGTCGAGGCGCGAGAAGACGTTGATGTGCACCGCTGCCTCGAGCGCGGCGAGCCGCACGGCCTCGACCTGGTCGCCCATCGCCGTCGCGAGCTCCGCGCCGGGGCCCTCGTGGTTGAGCCGTTCGAGGGCGCGAACCGCGCTCCTTCGCACCATCGGCGACGGGTCGCTCACGGCGGCGAGCGCCACCGGCGCGACGCCGCTTCCGACCAGGAATTCACCCAGGGCCTCGGCAGCGTATGCGCGATGCTCCTCGGTGCTGCCGTTCCTGAGCGCGTCCTGCACCTGCGAGTACACCTGCCCGTCGCCGAAGACGCCGAAGATGCGCCGACGCAGCCACCACGCGCTGATCTCCCGCGTCTTCGGATTGGCATCGTAGAGGAGCTTCGCGACGGGGCCGATGCAGTCGAGGCACTCGACCTTCTCGCCATGCTCGAGGGTCCGCCAGATCTCCGTCGGCGCGGCGTTGCCCGCGGCGATGCCGAGGATGTGATCCGGGCTCGACAGCTCTTCGAGCGACGCCTCCGGGATCTGCTCGTAGACCGTCGCGCGCCCCGCGTGCGTGCTCGCGAAGTCGTTGCCCGCGGTCGTGCCCGCGCTGCCTGCCGCGGCGAGGAGCAGGCCCGCCGCGATGCCGAGAGCTCTGGTTTCCAGGATCCGGAAGTTGGTACGCATCGTCGAACTCCTCTTCGCTCGCCTCAGTTCGTCCCGGTCGCGACGGGGCCCGCGGCATAGGTCTGAAAATCAGCGTTGTTTCGCGAGTAGAACTGGCCGCCCATGTCGATCGCGCGGATGATCGCGGTCCGCTCCTCGCGGCTGAGCGTCACGCCGACGTCCTCGGGATGCATCGTGCGGCTCGCGCCGCGAATGTTCGAGTCAGAGAACGGTTTTCCGGTCGGCCATGCCGTGCGAGTCGCGTCGAAGGCGCTCGTCATGTTGAGCTTTTCGACGAGCGCGCTGTGCCGCGCGTCGCTCGGAACGCCCCATTTCGGCGGAACGGTGCCCGTGACGGTCGTCCCCTGTCCCATCTCCATCGACAGCACGGCCGGGTAGAAGATGGACACGTAGGACATCGGATAGCTCGCGGTGCGGCGGTCGTACGTGACCGTCACGGGCGTCGAGCTCAGGTCGAGCCGCCCGATGCTGTAGGTGCTCGTCGCCCCCGTCTCGCGATCGGTCGCGGTGACGGAATAGTGCTCCTGCGGACCGTTGCCGTCCGTGGTCCCGTCGTGACACTGGACGCACTTCGCATCGAGGATGCTCTGCACCTCGAGGGACGCCGGACCGAGCGTGCCCTGGGCGGTCATCTGCCAGGGGTATTCCGTGCGCTCCTCGATCGGCTTCATGAAATTCTGGATCTGATTCGTCGCGAACGGCTGCTGCTGGGTGCTCGGGTGGTTCGGCGCGGTGCGGTCCTCGTGGCAGCCGCCGCACACACGCTGCTCCCCGGGCATCCCCTGGATCCACGTCGTCTGGCTGCGGATCGCGAGCTCGAACTCGTCGACGGCCTGGAGGTGCATCGGGATGAACGGCGGCACCTGCGCGCGCCAGGAGCCGTCTGCGAGCACCGGCGCCTCGCCGAGGATCGCCGCGCCTTCGGCCATGGTGAGGCCGAACATGGTCACACCCTTGGCCGCCTCGGTCGAGAAGCCCTCGATGATGCGGACCTTCACGGCGTGGGTCAGCGCCTCGTCCATCGGCGTCTCGGGGGCGAACTCTGCGCCGTCGACGGTGTTCTTGTGGAGCGAGAACAGGGAGGTCTGCCGCACGTCGATCGAGCCGATCACCATGGGCTTGGTGTCGTCCTGGGACGTGTTCACCGAATCCAGCGGCGGAGGCACGGCGTGAGGCGCGACGGGCCGTGCGTAGAGCTCCCACGTGCCCTCCGCGTTGTAGACGAGCTGGTTCGTTCTGGTCTTCTCGTCGTAGATGTAGATGCCGAAATCCGGAGGAGTGAGCGCGAGCTCGTTGGTCTCGTCCACGCGCCCGTCCGCCCACGATACGAGCAAGCGCCCGTCGGGGAGCACCTGCGGCGACCGGTAGCGCCCGATGGCCGAGCCCATGCCGTCCCGTGGCACCGAGGGCGTCAGCACGTCGAAGGTCGCCCGTTCCTCGTCGTGCCGGCTGTCGTCCGCGGCCGATCGTGCGTCCACCCTCACGAGAGCACCCGACTGGATCGTGCGCTCTCGATCGGTGGCGACCGCGACGAACACGTTCCGATCCGCCGTCTCGGCGACCTGCACCAGCGAGTTCGCCGGCTTGTCGTGCTGCCCGGCGAGCGCGATCATCTGCGTGCAGTCGGGGTTCATGGCGAAGAGCTTCGAATCGTTGACGTTCTCGAGATGCTCCCAGCGCGAGAACCCAATCTGGCCGCTCTGCATCCGGAACAGGTTGAAGACGTGGGACAGGTTCTGCGCGCACACGCGCCGGTCGGAGTCCCCGCCCGCTTCGGAGACGGTGGCGACCTGGGTCACGCGGCGGCTGTGGTTGTACTCGTCCGCGCGCGTGCCCATCTGTGTGTACATCTGGTTCGTGATGAACGCGATGCGACCGTCGGCGATCCAGAGCGGCGACAGATCATCCTGCTCCCCCGACGTCAGCTGGGCGATGCCGTACGGGTTCGACTCGTCGTCGCCACGGGCGAGGTTCGCCGTGTAGAGGTGATAGTGATCGTTCTCGTCGAGCTTCATCGCGAACACGACCTTCGTCGCGTCGAACCCGAGATCGAGCCCTTCCACGTCCGCCTTTCCGTACCGAGCCTCCCCGATGAGGTTCTCCACCTCGCCGGTGCGAAGGTTTCGGACCTCGATGCGCCCGCCCGGAACGTACCGGCCGTAATCCATGACCTGACCCGCGCCGTCGGCGACGTGGATCTCGAGGCTCTTGCCGGAGCCCGACGTGGTCTGCCGGACCGCGTACACGACCTTCTCGAAGCCCGCCTTGTCCGCGAGCGACTGATCGCTCGTGCCGCTGGTGCTGCAGCCCGCGAGCGGCGCCGCCAGGGACGTGAGGAGAGAAGCGACGAGGGGACCTGCGATCGGGCGAAGACTGAGCGTGCGCGACATCGATTCCTCGAGGGGGAGCTGCGGAGCCGGGTCGGGACTAAGCAGGCTTCGGGCCAACCCGGATCCCGCGAAAATAGCCTGGAGTCCAGCCGTGCGCGCGGGATCCCGCCCCCGTTCTTGAGTGCCGTTGCGGGGGTTCCATCCCCCAAGCGCCGCGCGATGAACTAATCTGAAGTCGTGCCCACGCTCACATTCGACGACAAGGGGCTGATTCCCGCCATTGCTCAAGATCGCCTGACCGGGCAGGTGCGCATGGTCGCGTGGATGAACGCGGAGGCGCTCAGGCTCACGATCGAGACAGGCACGGCGACCTTCTACAGCCGCTCGCGGCAATCCCTCTGGAAAAAAGGGGAGACGAGCGGCAATGCGCTCGCGGTCCACGCGATCTACGCCGACTGCGACGGAGACACCCTGCTCCTGCTCGTCGATCCTGCGGGTCCGTCGTGCCACACCGGGCGACCCACGTGCTTCTTCCGTCGCCTCGGGCCCGACGGCTCGGCGAGCGATGTCGAGCGGACCCCGGACGCGTTCCTGTTCGAGCTCGAAGGAGAGATCGCCGCCCGTGCCGGCGCGAGCGCCGAAAAGAGCTACACGAAGAGCTTGCTCGACCGCGGCGCCGCCGAGATCGGCGGCAAGATCCGCGAGGAGGCCGGCGAGCTGTCCGTCGCGCTCGGCGAGGAGACCGACGAACGCGTCGCGAGCGAGGCCGCCGACCACCTGTACCACGTGCTCGTGGGTCTGAGGCTCCGTGGAGTCTCGCTGCGGCGTGTTATCGAAGTGCTGGCGTCCCGCGCAGGAACCAGCGGCCATGCCGAAAAGGCGAGCCGAAAGCGCTGACCGACCCTGGCCGGAGGCCCCAAATTCCTGGAGGCTTCCTGGCGAAAAATCCCCGTTTGATCATACGCTTCCCGGTTGGCTATCCTAGCCTACCCTGGGTGAGATTTTTCGTCCGAGCCCGTACAGAGCGAGCGTTGCCTCATGTCGAACGTCCTGGTCTTCGAAAGCGATCCTTCATTCGCCGGTGAGCTCAAGGGGGAGCTCGAGAAGCGCGGCTGCGCCGTCACGGTCGTGGACGACGCGAGCGTCGGTCTGCAGACGGCCGCGTCGGACAAGCCCGATCTCATCCTCCTCACGATCGAGCTGCCGCGGATGAACGGCTTCTCCGTGTGCAACAAGCTGAAGCGCGACCCGGCTCTCAAGGAAGTACCGCTCATCATCCTGAGCAGCGACTCCACGGAAGAAACGTTCGAGCAGCACCGGCGCCTCCGGACGCACGCAGAGGATTACGTCCACAAGCCCATCCCGTTCGTGGATCTGCTCTCGCGCATCAAGGCGTACGTGCCCGTCGGCGAGGGCGGTGCGCCGCCCTCCCCGCCCAGCGCGGAGGACGACATCGTGATCGACGACGACATCGTCATCGAAGACGATGCCGCCGCGCCGCCTCCCGCAGACGCTTCGCCGGCGAGCAAGGTGGACGCCGAGGTCGATCAGTTCACGGAATCGGCGTTCGGCTCGATCGTGGAAGACCAGCCCGCGGCCGCAGCAGCTCCGGCGCCCGAGGCAGCTCCGGCGGCTCCGGCCCAGCCCGCGGCCGCGGAAGCACCGAAATCGAATCCCGAACAGGTCATCGACGACGTCGAGCCCCTCGATCTGGAGGCCGAGTCGCTACCTGCCCGAGCGCAGCCGCCGCCGAGGGCCGCAGCCGTTCTTCCCGAGCCGCCGTCGGCAAAGGCCGCGTCGATTCCGCCCCGGCCCCGCCAGGAGAGCGTCGATCATTCCCTCAGGCCCGAGATCGCCCGACAGTCGGAGAAAATTCGCGAGCTCGAGAGAGAGCTGCGCGACGCGCGCGCGCAGGTTTCGACCCTCGAAGATCAAGCCAAGCGCGCCGCAGCGAAGGACTCCGAAGTCCAGCGCCTGCAGCGTGAGCTCGACGAAACGAAGGCCAAGGCGGCGAGCGCCGGCAAGGGCGGAGGCTCCGCTCGTGAGTTCCTCGACCTCCGGGAAGCCCTGAACAAGAAGGACAAGGAGATCCTCGGCCTTCGCGATCAGATTTCCCACAAGGAAAAGGACCTCCTCGACCTCAAGGACGCGAACCTGGGCGTCGAGCGAGAGAAGGCAGATCTCGGGGACCGGATCGCCGAGCTCGAGAAACAGGGCAGCGATCTCTCGCGCCAGCTGGACAGCGCGAAGGCCGACAAGGAGCAGGCCGCCAAGCGAGCGGAAGATTTCAAGCGAAAGATCGAGAAGGTCCAGAGCGAGCTCGACGCGAGGAGCTCCGAGCTCTCGGAAGCGAAGAACCGGCACGAGGAAGAGATCGCCGCTCGCGACGCGAAGGAGGCCAGTCTCGTCATCGAGCACCAGAGCGCCCTCGAGCAGGCCGAGGCGCAGAGGAAGGCCGCCGTCGCGGCCGCCGTCGAGCAAGCCACCGAGACCGCTCGAGCCGAGGGCGAGGCGCTGAAGCAGCAGGCTCTCCAGGAAGCGGCGGAGCGCGCGCAGCAAGAGAAGGCACATGCCATCGCGACCCGCGAGGCGGAGCTGAAGAAGGAGCAGGACGGCAAGCTCGCCGCGCTCCACCGCGCCAATGAAGATGCGATGAGCCGCCTGCGCGCCGAGCATGCTCAGGCAATGGCGGACGCGGAGAAGGCGTCTCAGGCCCGGCTCGCCGAGCAAGAGGCCAGGGCGACGGCGGAGCATCAGGGAGCGGTGGAGAAGCTCGAAGCTGCCCATGCGGCCACGCGCGACGAGCTTCGCTCCACGACCGAGGCACTCGAGACGCTGGCTGAAAACAAGGCGCGTTCCGAGGCCGAGCGTGACGCCAGGATCGCGGTGCTCGAAGCGGATCTCTCGGAGCGGTCTCGCGATCTCTCCGCGACGCGGCAGAAGCTCGAAGAGCGGGAAGCAACGCTCGCCGCGACCGAGGCGAACCTCGCCGCCACCCAGCAGGAGCTGTCGGAGTCGCGCACCGCGCTTTCGGCGGCGCAAGCCAGGGCCGAGAAGGCACGCTCCAAGTGGGCGGAAGACAGGGGCTCTCTCGAGCGCGCGAAGGACGCGCTCGCCGCCGCCCTCGCGCAGTTGGACGAGGTCGAAGCGCGTCCGCTCGACTGACGCCCGTCCGCCCGACGCGCGGCCCTAAGAGTCCCGGCACTCGGCGACGATGCGCCGCAGGGCCTGCACGCCGAGCCGGAGACGCGGCCCGGGACGCCCGAGGTACGCCTCGGGCACGCAGTAGATCCGGTCTCGGTCCAGAGCGCGCAGCCCTCGCCACGCAGAGCGGCGGCGGACGACGTCGGGACGGTACTTCTCGGGTCTGATCCCGCACCAGGCGATCACCACCGCGTCGGGGTCGAGTGCGCGTGCCTCCTCGTCCGTTATCGGACGGCTCTTGACCAGCTCGGCGTCGAGCGGGTTCTTTCCCCCTGCGGCGTCGAGCATCTGGCTCACCCACGAGAGGCGGCCCGGGACGATGACCGGCTTCGGCCACCACTCGACGAGCACCGAGGGCCGGCGCGAACCGGGAGAGTTGGCCGGCGAGAGCTCCCCCGAAAGCTCGCGAACGACGGTCTCCGCGCGCTCGGGCACGTCGAGCAGCGCGCCGATCTTCCGGACGTCGGCGTAGACGTCGTCGATGCTCACTGGCTCCGTCGCGACGAACGGGAGCTTGGCCCGAGCGAGACGCTCGACGATGCGCTCGTGCCCCGGCACCGTGAGGGACGCGAGCACCAGATCCGGGCGCAGCGCCGCGACTTTCTCGACGTCGATGTCCAGATCGGGGCCGACACGCGGCAGGCGCGAGACGATCTCCGGCGGAAAATCCGAGTGCGCGTCGACCCCCACGAGCAGCTCGGCCTGGCCGAGAGCCCAGAGGATTTCGGTGTTCGAGCACGTGAGAGAAACGACACGCACGACGCGTCTCTGTCACGTTTGTGTGGCATCGTCGAGGGGCGCCGTACCCTCCCCGCGGCGTTCACCGCTCGCGCTTGAAGACGAACGGATCGGGCAAGAGCTGCTGGATGCTCGAGTGCTTCGTCTTCCGCAGGTTGGAGGAGACGATCTCCGCACCGGGCCCGAGCTCGACGATGACCTGCCGGCAGATCCCACAAGGCATGGCCGGCTCGTCCCCGTCGGCGACGATCGCGACCGTCACGACGCGCTTCTCGCCGCTCGCCACCATCTGGGCGATCGCGGCGCGCTCGGCGCAGAGCGTGGCACCGTAACTTCCGTTCTCGACGTTGCATCCGACGTAGATCTTGCCCGTGTCGGAGATCACGGCGGCCCCGACCCGGAACCCGGAGTAGGGCGCGTACGCATTGTCGCGAACCGCGCGGGCCGATTCGATCAACACCTCGATGAGCTCGTCTTCCAACGCCCCGATCCTCCTCTTTCTACTTAACGCCCCCGCAGGACACCGCCCATCGACCGAGCAGCTCTTCGAAATCTTTCTGCGCCCGCTTCGCGACTTCTTGCACGTCTCGATGGTCGAGAGCCACCGTCCCGAGCCCCGCAGCCAGGTTCGTGATGCAGCTCAGCGCTCCGACGCGCAGGCCGGCGTGCCGCAGCGCGATGACCTCGTTCACGGTGCTCATGCCCACCGCATCGGCGCCGAGCACCTGGAGCATGCGAATCTCGGCCGGGGTCTCGTAGCTCGGGCCGAGAAGACCGGCGTAAACGCCCTCGCGGAGGGGAATGCCGGCCTCGGACGCGGCGCGTTGCGCCGCAGCTCGGAGCTCGGCGTCGTACGCACCCGACATGTCCACGAACGGGTGAGGCACGCCGCACAGCGGATTGCGACCGGTGAGGTTCAGATGGTCCACGATGAGCATCAGCGAGCCGGGAACCAGACCGGGGCGAATACCACCGGCTGCGTTCGTCAGCAGCACCGAATGGCAGCCGAGGGCTGCGAGCAGGCGACAGCCGAGGACGACGTCGGCGACGTCGTGGCCCTCGTAGAGGTGCAGGCGCCCGGACAGGCACGCCACCCGGACCGCGCCGATGAGACCCAAGCACAAGCTGCCGGCGTGGCCCGGCACGCGCGGAGGGCACAGGTGAGGCACGTCCGCATACGGGATCTCGACCCGATCGGTCAGGGAAGCGGTGAACGCGCCTAGGCCCGAACCCAGGACGATCCCCACCTCGGGGGCGAAGGAAGCTCGCTTGCGAACCGCTTCGAGAGCGGACGAAACGCGAGGGTCGGCGGGCTCGTGCATGGGAGGAACCACCCTGCCCGAGCGATGCCGCGGCGGAAACCCCGCGATTGTACCCGGCGTCGGTTGCTGCCCGGTGTCCACGGGCGGCGACGCGCGCGGGCCGCGAACTTACGCGCCCTGGATCTCGGCTCGTGTGTGCTATGGTCCCGCACCCTCGGACCTAGGCACCGAGCATCCGTTCAGCACACCATGGCATCCAAGTTCTCCGACTTCCTCCACAGCGAAAAAATCGACGTTCGCCGAGTCGCCTCGGCCTCGCAGCAGCTCGAGAAGCTTCGCCCCGAGGACCGGGCGGCGAAGCTCCGGAAGCGGCAGGCCAAGGGCGCCGAAGGCGCGCCAGCCGAAGCAGAGGCAGGCAAGGACAAGGAAAAGCGTCGATCGGGGCGGCCCGTCACGTTGCAG
>Ga0316628_100002872_pt1 | contig 13017 bp, 18 predicted proteins | sample OWC_Aug_M2_C1_D5_FD_207648 | JGI IMG/M metagenome (GOLD analysis project Ga0316628, IMG submission 207648) | Wetland soil microbial communities from Old Woman Creek delta, Ohio, United States - OWC_Aug_M2_C1_D5_C | ecosystem: Environmental > Terrestrial > Soil > Wetlands | place: USA: Ohio...
GACAAATGGGATGCAACACCGTTTTTTCGGTGATCCGTTTGCTCATGGTGAAATCGGTCTATTATAATTGAGACACAACAAAACACTCCTAAAAGGACAAGTTCCTTTCGAAATGAACAATGAATGAAGTGGCTCAGTTTTTGATCGAGCAGGGATATGTTGTTCTCTTCTTGCTGGTGTTTTTTGCACAGCTCGCTTTGCCAGTCCCGATTGCACCGATATTGATTGCAGCAGGTGCTTTGGCGGGTTTTGGAGAATTAAATCTTGGCCTTGTCTTCTGTCTCGCTTGCTTTGCAGCGCTTTTAAGCGACCAATTCTTGTACCTGCTCGGCCTCCGCCGGGGCAGCAAGGTTTTATCCACGCTCTGTCGCATCTCCCTTGATCCTGATTCCTGTGTTCGAAGAACGAAGAATATCTTTATCCGTTATGGTGCCCGTTCACTCTTAGTCGCCAAGTTCCTTCCGGGAGTGGCTACCATCGCTCCCACCTTGGCAGGTATTTCCCACATGCGTCTTCTCCGGTTTCTTTTATTCGACGGCCTCGGGACTCTTATCTGGGTGGGTGTTTTTGTTCTGCTCGGTTATCAATTTGGAAGGGAGCTTGAAGACTTTATCACCACGGATGGCGGGCTGGGTTCCTGGGTGGGGTTGATCGTTCCAATAGGGCTGGCAGCTTACATCGCCTGGAAATACATTCAACGCAAGCGGTTTCTGCGTCAGTTGGCCATCGCACGCATCACTCCTGAAGAAGTGAAGCAGAAGCTTGACGCGGGTGAGGACATTTTAATTTTAGATCTACGAGAAGCCTTTGAATTTGACGTGGATCCTCGCACCATTCCCGGCGCTTTTCAGCTCTCCATGGAAGAGCTGGAGGAAAAACATCAGAAGATTCCCCGGGATCGTGAGATCGTCTTATTTTGCACGTGACCGAACGAGGCTTCGAGCGCCCGGGCGGCACTGCTACTAAAACAGCGCGGAATCACGAGAGTTCGCCCCCTTGCCGGAGGTCTCAGCGCCTGGATCGAAAAAGATTTTCCTGTCAAGCTCCTAAACCTTCGGCCTTCGCCACCGGTCCTTCCGCCGGAGTGAAAAATGCCCTGGTATAGGCCGGAAGAAAATGGCCTTTGAATTAGAGGAGGAGGGAATAAATCCTAAGGCACACCTGGTGAGATCGATTTGACAAGCGCCTCAAGCTCATCCCACTTGAATGAACCCTTGACATAAAAGCGATCCGCTCCATATTGAACCGCTGCTTGTCGGTATTCCGGCAAATCAAAATCTGTCAGAATGGCGATGTTGATATCCGGGAAGTTCTTTTTTACCCTTTGGGTGAGCTGAAGGCCATTGACTCCCGGCAGACGGATATCCATAAAGATGAGATGAGGAGGACCCTCTTGGATTTTCTGCAAAGCCTGATCGCCATTTGCTGCCTCCTCAATGAGTATGGATGGGAAATACTCAAGAAGGCCTTTCCTAAAAGTTTCCCGAAAAATACCATTGTCTTCAACGATCAACACCCTTAACATGTCTCCCCCTTCAGTGATTTATTAAGAAGTCCATAATTGGGTCATCGGTCCTGTTTTTCATTCCGCATTCCCCTCCCCGGCTAGGGCTCCGGGGGGAAACCGAAATCCTTGGCCGCCGAAACTCTTCGAGCGAAAGACAACAACAACCGTCACCAATGTGATCCCGGTTAATCGTTGAGAATGATAGCTCGGCATAGTTCCCTCCCGACGCTGCAATCGCCCATAAGTATATTAAAAGATACAAAAAGTTATAAGGAATAGCAATATCAAATTGCTTGTGATCCTTCGGTTGCCCGAGGAATTTTTGCAGCAATGGTAGCGCCCTCATTTGTCGAAGGCGGGGTCCGTTCGGATAAATACCGGAACGCTACGAGAAAAAAGGATACTCCATAACCAATAATGACCCGTAGCTGAGGGATTGCGGTTCCGTTATGCCGGCAGCTCAATTTGTTCCTCTTTGCTCTTCTCTGGAACAAAGAGTTTAAGGAGAAATTGGTGATTGAAATTTGAAATGAGAGAGTGGTATCCTAATTATTAGAAAAGACATTCTTAAGGAGACGTGAGATGGCAACTCAAGATTTCCTCCAAGAAGTTAAGAAATTTGAAATAGAAACCTACGAAAGGCCGAAGAACTTAAAAGGATTGCAGAAAACTCATGTTCCTTTTACCGGCTCACCCCTCAAGCATCCCAATGATCCTAAGAAAATCATCTTAGTGCCAGATCCTTATAGCAGCAGCCCCTTCTACTATGAGTTCAAGGGTGATGACGTCGCTTATGCGGAGAAACTTCCGAGTATTGTGAATTTAGAGGGGGAAACCATTACCATGGCCAGATTCTGGGTGAAAAAAATGAGTGTGGGAATGCTTTGCACCCCTTTCTTGGTGGGGGAAACCAAAATTTAGAATCAAGGAGGAGGTTTTATTATGGCGGATTCGACTTTAGAATTGCTCCGGGAACTGACGGAAGCGCCCGGCATCTCAGGCTATGAGCAAGAGGTCCGTGAGGTCATTCGGAGGCATCTTCAAGACATCACGACCGTAGAACTGGACCGGTTAGGCAGTATTGTATGTCGAAAGAATGGCAAAGCAGAAAAACCAAGAATTATGCTGGCAGGACACATGGATGAGATTGGATTCATCGTCAAACTTGTGACTGACGAGGGCTTCATCAAATTCAGCCCCCTTGGAGGATGGTGGGGGCATGTGATGCTGGCCCAGCGCGTGGTGATCAAGACCCAGAAGGGTGATGTAATAGGCCTTATCGGTTCGAAACCCCCTCACGTTTTGTCAGATGAGGAGCGGAAAAAGCTTCAAGAACCGAAGGATATGTATATCGATGTGGGTGCCACCTCTTCGGCTGAGGTCAAAGAACTCGGCATCCGTCCGGGAGATCCTATTATCCCCATTTGTCCTTTCACTGTTTTAGGTACCGGCAAGACTTATTTGGCCAAGGCATTCGACGATCGGGCCGGGTGTGCCCTCTTCATCGAGGTGATCAAGAGCCTCGGCCGGGAAAAACATCCAAACACAGTGTATGGTGTTGGCACTGTCCAGGAAGAGGTAGGACTTCGGGGGGCACGAACGAGCTCTTGGGTGGTTGAGCCGGATGTGGGGTTGACGATGGAGGTTGGCGTTGCAGGGGATGTTCCGGATGTTAAAAAGGACGATGCTCAAGGAAGGCTTGGAGACGGTCCTGTCATCGTGATCAGGGACGGAAGTATGGTCCCAAATCTAAGGCTTCGGGACCTTTTCATCAATACAGCGGAGAAATTGAAAATTCCTTATCAATTCGATATGTTGGAACGCGGCGGCACTGATTCCGGAGCGATTCATCTTCATCGTCGTGGGGTACCCAACCTTGTTATTGCGGTCCCTACACGGCATATTCACAGCCATGCAGGAATCCTCTGCCGAGATGACTTTGACCAGGCTGTGAAGCTCGTCGCGGCAGTGATTAAGAGGCTTGATGTGAAGACGGTGGCGAGGCTCACTGAATAAAAGTAGAGGGGGATTGAATAATCTTTCTAATCGATACGTCTAAAACTATATCCGAGAAATAAATGGTAAGTTTCCTCTGATATGAGTTGTAGAAGATAGAGGAAAAATGTGGCAAAATTAGATAAGGATTTCAGAAGGAGGTGGATTTGGATGAAAAAAATTATCATGATCAGTTTGATATTACTGACCATTTTTCTGTTGAGCGGGTCGGCCTCAGCTTGGCACGGACACCATCGTGGCCATTTCGGGATCTTTTTTGCTCCGCCACCGATCTGGGTAGCACCCCCTCCCGTCTATTACCGCGGGTACTATCCGGGCCCAGATTACTACTATGAACCTTATCGAGTTTGGATTCCTGGCCACTGGGAGGAGAGGTGGACGCCCAATGGCTGGCAAAATGTCTGGATTCCAGGCTATTGGGAGTATCGGCGATAACTGAACGAGATCGAAGTTAAGTCTTCGATCCCGTCCGGTTACCGATGCGGGTGCACGATGTAAAGTGGTCCCTGGCACGGCATTAAAAAAATAAGCTTAGTCCCATTTCTTGACCCGTTCAGACACCATTTGAGCAAGTTTCTTTTTCTGCGCTTCGTTCAGATTCCGTTGAAAGCCGAGTAACAGATCAAAGGCTTTACTAAAGCGTTGCGTTTCATCTCCAAGCATTCTCTGGAGGAGAGACGTCATGTTTTGAATGTCGGGATTTTCTTTCATCGCTTCCTCCTTGATCTTTACCAAGGCTTCCTTTTTTTCCTTTGAGCCTTCCTGGAAGTTCTTATGGATTTCAGCCTTTAGGTCTTCCAGCTTCACCTTTTGATCGTCATTTAAGTCGAGCTTTCCTGCAGTCCTGTCGATCTTCTTGATGAATATCTTTTCAGCCTTTGACATCGTATCGACTCGGGGTTTGCATCCGACAACCAACCCACCCCAAAAAACCGCCGCCATGAAATAAACGAAGTACCGATTTAGTTTCATCTTTCTTCTCCTCTCTTTCCCCCTCACCCCTCCCCTCTCCCCAGCGGGGAGAGGGGAGGGGTGAGGGGGAACAAAAAGTTTGAAATAAATTCTCAGATTCAACCATTTACTATTCTTCTAAAATAAATCTAATCATTAGGGTTGGGACAAGTCAATCAGATGGCTCCACCATTTTCTTGTAAGGAATAGAGTTCTTTTCTGTCCCATTGAAAAAGACCTGAATATCCGTGGGCTTAAAGGGGAGTCCCTTGGAGAGACACTAATTAGACAAGAAAGGACGGCTCTTACATTCTTGACAAAATTCCCAACCCTTTCTGTCAGTGTCCATTAGGCGATTTGAAAAGAACATCACGCAACGAGGATTTCTGCAATGTCCCAATCCGTAAGTATGTCCTAATTCATGGACGGCTTCGGTTAAGACTCTCTGATGAAAAAGGTTTCGGTCTTCAGTCAGATGGTAAAATGTTTGTCTCAGGCGGGTGAGGGAAATGACTGCGGCTTTTGGGCTCGCCTGGCCAAAGACAAAATTTAATTCAGGGACAAATAAATCATGGTCTACTATCCCTAAAATCTTTTCATAAAAAGCATATTCTTTTTGCTCCGAGATAGCATTCAATATCGCCGTGGAAAGATACTGTTTTCTTTTATGATCATAGGCATAATCCGGTTCGGGCATTCCGTTCCCTATAACCACCTGCTTGTTGAAGACTTTGGTTAAATCATTCTTCAACCAATCCGTGACATTTCTGTCTATCTCGCCAACCGCCACCAGGAGAATCCCCATTTCTTGATTCCCTTCTTTTCCATAAAGCGCTGGGGTGAAAAGAAGACTAATAGAAAAGAGGAAAACCGGGAACATCATCCCGAATGATCTCCTCTTAATCTTCCTTGATGTAAAACCATTCCATAACCTTCTCATCATAATAGATCGTGTGGAGGTTCCCGTCGTTTCCTTTGAATTGATAGTACCTTCTTGTTTCCCGGTTGTCAGATCTTTCTTGAATCCACTGCTTCAAAATTCCAATTACCTCAATTCTTTGGCTCTGAAAAAAGATCGTCCTCGGAATCTCCTCACCCCGATAACCCGAATAAGCGATGACCTCAATCCTTTCTTCAGACCTTCCCATCAATGATCAATTTCCATCTCTTTCAAAATGTCTAAGAGAAGAAAGTCTCTATTCTCTTTTGTGATCTCAAAAATCTTGACATCTTTCCTTCCCTTTATCTCTGCGATAAGTCCGCTGCCCTTGGAGGAAATCGTCGCTATCACCCATTTTTCGGAATCCAGAACTTCTTTTAAGAGTTTCTCAAATTGATCGGAAAAACATTCCATCTTTCCAATCTCATCGATGATAACGAGGCGGGTAAATGTGTGGAGAAATGAAATCGAGCCAAGAAAATCTTCAAAGCTCTTGATATCCACCTTGTATTCTCCGATCCTATAAGGGGTTCTTATATTCTTATGAGAAAGAATCCCTCTTCTTCCGTCAAGGCTTATCAGCTCAAATCCTTTTCTTACCCCTTCTTCTCTTATCTCTTCCGTAAGAAATCCAACCGGATGAAGATTCTTCAGCAATTCAGAAAGTTTTTTTATCAGAGTTGTCTTCCCCACGCCGGGGGGCCCTGTGATGAGAAGATTCTTTCTTGCCGAAACCAACCGAATCATCCTTTCCTTTATTTACTATTTTCCCTCTGTTCCTTCTCCCTCCTTCGGGACCGGAGCCTGAGAGACCGGTTCTTCCGAGGGGGATTCGAGACCTTCTGTCACCTCTTTATACTCCGGGATGACAATTCCCCTCTGTATCATGATGCTGTAAATGAGATTGGACCGGTTGATCACATATCGTTGATCTCCAACGGGGCTGTATCTTCTTGGATTTGGGAGGATGGCGGCTAGCCTGGCTGCTTCCTCGGGAGTCAATTCAGAGGAAGATTTTCCATAATAGTGTCTCGAGGCCGCGTCCACGCCGAATATCCCCTCTCCCCACTCAGCCACATTGAGATAAAGTTCAAGAATTCGTCTCTTGGATAGGACTTTCTCCATTCTCCAGGTGATGACGGCTTCGGAGATCTTCCTGATCAAAGACTTTTCAGGAGAAAGAAAAAGATTTCTTGCCAACTGTTGGGTGATGGTACTTCCGCCGGACTTGAATTTCTTAGCTTTGAGATCCTTTTCGATGGCCCTCTGTATCGCCTCATAGTCAAAGCCTTCGTGTCTCCAAAATTTATCATCTTCTGCAATGAGGACAGCCTTGATGAGGTACGGGGATATTCTAGAAAGAGGCACCCAACTCTGATCCATCCTGTACCTTTTCTTCTTCTCCTTGTATGCCCTTTCTCGATACTCCATGAGTGCCGTCTTTTTGGGGTTCTCTTTTCTGAGTTTTGAAAGATTGGGCATCAAGAGAAGATAGGCAATGGGGAGAAGGATGAGAAAAAATGATAAAACGACGAACCAGTGAGTATGACGTTTGAGCATGGCTATTGATAAATCCAAAATTCGAATATTGAAATCCCTGTTTTCGCCGGAGCGGCTTCGGGCAGGCAGGCGAAACAGATTCGAATTTTCAAAATGGGAATCCTTTGAACTTTTATTTGAATGCAGCCATTTGAAATGTAGTCATTTGGATTTATTTCGAATTGATCCCTACGGGATGCTCCGCCCGGATTTCGTGCTTCGAATTTAGAGCTTCTTGCAAAAGGAACTGCCTCCGGGAGACCGGGCTTACGAGGCTTCTAGTGTAGCAGAAGTTGAACCCTCATCCTCGGACAAACGGATTGTGTCGTCTCTCGTATTGAATAGTGGAGGTGGGCGTAGATCCGTAGTTATGACCGGGGAAGACCACCGTCTCTCCAGGTAAGACATAGAGTTTTTTCCGGATAGACGCTTCCAGTACATCCCATGAACTCCCCGGGAAATCGGTCCTCCCCACCGAGCCTACAAACAGGGTGTCGCCTGTAAATACCATCCCATCTGAATAAAGGGACATCCCTCCCGGGGAATGCCCTGGTGTGTGAATCACTCTCAGTTTAACCTGACCGACCTGAATGGCATCTTCCTCTCTGACCAGAATATCGGCTTGAGGAGAGGGCGTGGCACCGAACATCTCGAGGAGATAAGAGGGGACTCGAACCAGATCTCCTGCATCCTCTTCATGGATGACGATCTTGGCTCCGGTCTTTTTCGCCATCTCGGCGTTCCCCATGATATGGTCCACATGAGAATGGGTGTTGACGATATATTTAATCTTATTAAAACCATGAGATTTCGCCTCGGCAAGGAGCTTCTTGGCGTCATCCGCGGGATCAATGAACAGTCCTTCCCGACTCTCTTCATCTCCGATCAGATAACAGAACACTGCAAAATTACCAACCTCGTATTGCTTGACCAGCATGCCCTTCCTCTCCATCCGGCACGACGTCATTACAATATAATTTATGAGTTTCGAAACTTCAACTTTTTGTTTGACAACAGCCCTCTCTATCATTTAATGGAAGAAAAGAAGGCGATTCGCGGAGTTGAGAAAGTCAGGAGGAGTTCGATCGGATGGATCTTGGAAAAAACCTTTACGCTTATCTTTGGCAAAATGCTTATGAAAACAACTGCAACACCTATGTGATCAAGGGAGAAAAGACCATCCTCATCGATCCTGGTCATTCCCGTCATATTCCCAACCTCTTTCATCAGATGGAAGCAGACGGGGTTTCTCCAGAAGGGGTCGATCTGGTCATCTTGACCCATTCTCATCCAGATCACTTTGAAGGCCTTGAGGTCTTTAGGGATAGACCGGTCAAGGTTGCAATGAACCACGAGGAAGAGCGCTACCTTAGAGAGAACGGGAAACTCCTCTTTGACATGATGGGACAATCCATACCTGAATTTCGAGTCGATTTTTACCTGAAGGAAGGGGAACTCTATTGGGGTAAGGAACCCTTTCATATCTACCAGACCCCGGGCCACTCCCCTGGCTCCCTTTCGATCCATTGGCCTGACAGGAAGGTCCTCTTCACTGGCGATCTCGTTTTTAACGGGGGCATCGGGAGGACAGACTTCCCAGGGGGCAATTCCAAATTAATAAAGGATAGCATTGAAAGAATGTCCCGTTTGGATACGGAGCTTTTGCTTCCAGGCCATGGAGAGATGGTGGTTGGGAAGGAGAGTGTGCTTGAGAACTTTGAGTTGATACGACAGAGCTTCTATGCTTATTTATAAACCCTTTAGCGGTTCTTTGATTTCCTCCAATTTCATCTTATAGGAGTGATTCAATTTTTCAATTTCTTTTTTCCAGAGTTCGCTCCCTTCGAGTTTCGGCTCCACAGCGCTCCCGTAGATCCCATCTTTTCGGAGGTCGGCAATCATTTGGAGTCTCGCCTTTTCTTCGACGTTTTCCTTTTCTCTTTGGTATTGGGAAACCAGGTAACGAAATCTTCGTTTTATTTCGTCAATATTCTTTGCCTCCAATGATTCGATTCCTTTTAGAATCTTTTCTTCTTCATCGTCCAGAGAGATCGCATCGATCCATTGAGAGAGAAGAAGTCCTTTCACGGCAGCCGCTGTCTTCTTCTCCATCCTCTCGATCTGCTTCAGAATTTCGCGCAACGGAAGAAGTCCGTCACGATACCGGTGATAGAGGCTGGTGGCTTTCTGCAGGACCTCCTTTTGCTTCATCTCCTCCTTTTCCTTCTCGGAGATGGCAAACTTCTTTGTTTTCTCCATCGCCAATTCTAAGCTGGATTTAATCTCTCCCATGGGGTTCTACCTCTTGCAGAATGCTTCCCCCCCTTAAGAAGGGGGGAGTAAAAAAGAAACCCCAGATATAAAAACTGGGGTCCCTTCTTCGTTTAGCTTAACGAATTTCCACTTACGCCAGAACCGTTACGTCCGTTGCTTGTGGGCCTTTTGGACCTTCTGAGATCTCGAATTCTACCTCGTCGCCTTCGTAAAGGGTTTTGAATCCCTCTTTCTTGATGGCCGAGAAGTGAACGAACACATCACCTCCATCTTCTCTGGAAATGAATCCGTAGCCCTTTTTCTCGTTAAACCATTTGACACGACCTTTGGCCACTACAACTCACCTCCTCTCTCTTCTGAACTCACGTAAGTTGTAATAGCCTTTGGTTTTTACTAAAAAGCCACAAAAGCATAAACTCAAACTTTTGTGGCTTTTTTTTCGATCCAAACAACTACTCCTTACAACTTACTATGGCTAAATTATGGGAAAATCTTTTTTAAAAGTCAAGTCTTTTTTCATTCGTTCTAGGGATGCCATTGCCAAACAAAAACAATATTCGGGTCAACCAGAAAAAATGGATGTTCACGCAGCAACTTCGAAAGAAGTCGAGAAAATTAGAAACCGGACTGGAGGCCCGAGCCGAGGAAACTCCGCTATAAACCCCAGTCGTTGCGACCCTTCGACATATTCAGGGCCGTGAGTCCCGCGAAGCGCGGGATCGAACGGCTCGAAGCCGAGCGGAGCATTATTTCTAACGGGGTAAAGGGTATTCTGGGTATATTGGGAGGAAGTGAGAATTATAGACTAAAATGGGCACCACTCAGGGTTGAGCAAGGTGAATTCCGAAGTAACTTTGGAGATCAACGAGGGTTAATCAATAATCATAATTTATTGAAATTAAAACAGAAATCTAAAATTTTTTTCTTGACACCATAAACATATTGTATTATATTGTATTTCAAATTGTATAGAGGGGGTTTTTTTGGCACAGAAAAAAGTTGCCCGTACCATCTACATTAAAGACGAACAAATGGAGGCTTTGAAGAGGTTATCCGAAAAGACCAAAGTCCCCCAGTCCGTTTATGTGAGGGAGGCTTTGGATATGCTTTTGGAAAAATATTCTGAACAACTGAAATTTGAATTCAAAGAGTATCTCAAAGGATGACTTCCTTGAAGGCATCTCTGGGCTGGAATGGAAAGGTAACGTGGATCGTTTCCGATTGGCTTACTTAAAATCGACAGGATCAGAAAGATTGGAGTTTGAAGAATCTTCTTCATACTATGGCGCCGTGAAAATCACGAATCCCCCTTCTCCTCCTCCAGAATTCAATATGCCGGAGACCCTCTCCTCCGAAGCCATTCTAAAACAGGCGAAAGCCGATCTGAAGAATCCTGATTCGAAGATAAGAATTTTGGCGGTAAAGTATTATTTGGAAAAATCTTATCCCTCCATTCCCCTGTCTCTCCTTCAGGAAATCTTATCTGATCGAGACCCGGATGTCAGAGCCGAAGCATTCAGTTGTCTTATTAAATTTAGAAGCCCCATCGTCTCCCCTTTACTAAGGAAATATCTTAAGGACAGCGATGCAAGGGTGAGGATCGCTGTCCTCCGAGGAATGCTCCAATATCAGGAAAAAATCGACCTAAACATCCTTCTTCAGTCTTTGAGCGATGAATCTACCTGGGTGCGGCGGAAAGTGGCCACCATATTAGGGTGGACACAAAGAGAGGGTGTCCTGCCCATCCTGATCGAATTGTCAAAGGATCAAGATCCAAAGGTAAGAAGGGCAGCTCTTTTTTCTCTGGTCACCCTCTATCCTGATGAGGGTGAGGGCCGCTTGTTGGAGGCCATGACTGATTCCGATCCAGATCTTCGAAAATGGGCGAAAATGACTTTAGAGAAAACGGCAGCTCGCCCATCGAAGAGAAAAACGGCTTCTCTTATAAATCGGCGTTGAGGACGAAAAAGGTATCCATGGTGACTCGGTCATTACCCCTTATTCAAAGGGCTCAGATTCTCGGAGATGTCATCTACTCGCCGATGGCCTTTGCCAAGCTCCTCGGAATTTCTAAACACGATCTCCTTGAGAAAGAGGCGAAAGGAATCCTTCCCCCAGCAAAGAGGGATTCCAATCAGGAACGCTTTTATAAACCAGAGGATGTCAGCAAGTATCGTACCTACCTGGGACTTTCTTCTCCCCTCAAATCGATACGGAAACAACTCTTCCTCAACTTTAAAGGAGGAACAGGGAAGAGCACGATCTCTGCCTCCTATGGTTTCCGCCTTGCCCAGATGGGAGTGCGGACATTACTGATCGATTTGGATCCACAAGGCCATCTCACACAATGCCTGGGCCTCAACAGTCAACAGTTCCCCAAAACCCTGTTCCATGCCCTCATCGAGAAGGAAGAGATGGAAAGAGTCATCGTCAAGACGGATCTCCCCACATTGGATATTATCCCCTCGAACCTCAACCTCTCACCCGTAGAGCTCTCGCTCTTCTCCATGAATTCAAGAGAGTTCCGATTGAGGAGGCTGATCAGTTCTGTGGAGAAAAACTACGAACTGATTGTGATGGACGCCTCCCCCAGCATCGGGCTCTTAAACCTGAATGCGATCCTCGCCTCCAATGATCTCATCATCCCGGTTTTGGCCGACTTCCTTTCCTACCATGGGCTCAAGATTCTTTTCGAGACCCTTTCCACGATCGAAGAGGATTTTTCATTTGTCTTTGAGAATATCTTCATCTTTCTGAACCGTTACAACGAGTCCCATCGAATCTGCAAACGTTCGAAGAAGGCGCTGGAGACCCACTATGACAAATACCTCCTCAGCACGGTGATCCGCCAGGATACCAAGATTGCAGAGGCAACGAGTCAAGGAAGTCCCATCTTCCTGTTTGCCCAATCGTCAAAGGGCGCGGTGGATATCCAGAGCCTGATCGATGAAATATTAGAACCGAAAGGAGCTGATCATGTCGGATGAATTCACCAACAACGTTGCGCAAAAATTCCCAAACACACTGAACAAAGAGCCGATTGAAAGGCCTTGGGATGTTGCGGAGGGCCGTTCCCTCTCTCCTTTGAAGAAACTTGCGGACGAATCCAAAAAGGATGATTTGACCGAGCGGATTGATACGCTTTACTCTGAGCTTCGTTCCTCTTTGACGGTGCGGTCTGCGCTGGAATTCGATCTGAAGAAGGCCAACCGAATTCTTGAAGAAGTGAATCGGATCAAAGCGGAAGTAGAAAAGATTGTCGAGATGTTGAGGGTGATGGATGGATACGTGAAAGAACGGATCAAGTAATCTCCTTCCCTCCCTTTCCCAGAGACGGGGAGAGGAGGAATGAGGGAGGGACGAATGCCTGAGGAGGGTATAGGATGAAACCAAGAAGTCAGGTGATTACGGCCGATGGATTCGATACGAATGTTGCTGAAAAGATGCCGAAGATCCGAAAGCTCGAAGAACCCCTTCCTCCCCCCCTGGAAGTGGAACCCCAGCTGTTGGAAGAAGATCATCGCGAACCTGTTCCGGAAATGAAAATTCCGGAGAAGCCGACAGAAAGGAAGATGATCTTCGAATCTCAAAAGAAAGGGATCGAGACCGAACAGGGTCTCGATGTCCTGAAACTGATCGAAGACCTCCATGCTCAGCTTCTTGCTTCAGCCCAGACCAAGAGGGCTCTGGAGATGGACCTGGCTTCTTACAAAAAGAGCCTCCAACAATTGGCCCAAGATAATCAAGAATTACGCCGCCAGTGGGAGGCCCTCAGCAGAGAACATCAGAG
>Ga0316628_100002873_pt1 | contig 13014 bp, 11 predicted proteins | sample OWC_Aug_M2_C1_D5_FD_207648 | JGI IMG/M metagenome (GOLD analysis project Ga0316628, IMG submission 207648) | Wetland soil microbial communities from Old Woman Creek delta, Ohio, United States - OWC_Aug_M2_C1_D5_C | ecosystem: Environmental > Terrestrial > Soil > Wetlands | place: USA: Ohio...
CCTGGTCCGTATCGATAAAGTGCACGAGTGAGAAAACGGGGTTCCCGGAGAGAAATTCAAGCGCCTTGGTCAGCGTCTGCTCGTCGAACGTGACGTAGGCATGTTCCCCCTCTGGGGAAAAAGTTCTAGTCGCGGCGCTGCCGAAGAGTTGGCTCATCCCCGTTCCTCCCGCGAGGGCCGTTGTCAGGCCAACGTCTTTCGCCAACGAAAATAGGTTATCGCGTCTCACGGGACCCTCGAACCAGTTGGTCGTCACGCCCGCAACATCCTGCCACGCGCCCGTCACGATGACGGCGCTTGCCGGCAGAGACAGCGACGGTTGCCCCGTTTTCAAGATGAAGGTGGCCCCTCTCTCCTTCAGGGACGCCACGTATCTCATCTTGTTGAAGGCGTCGATCCGCAAGCCGTCGATGACGACCAGGACGACACAGCTGACCGGGTCGGCCGTACCTCCCGGCTTCACGGTAAACTGAGGCGTCTTGAAGTGGACGAGGGAGTCAAAGCAGGAGCGAACGAGATTCTGCGCGCCGAAGGAGAGGAGGACGAGCCCCAAGGGAAGGATCCACAGTCTGGCGTATCTCTTCATGCCGCTCCTCCCTGCTTATCTGCGGATCGAAACATGACCATCCATGGTTTTTTCCCTCCCGATGAAAGCTCGAGGCCATTGTATTAAAGCGGGGCGGGACATTTCAAGCGGGGAAGCGGCCGGCCGGGCGCAATGGGCTACCAGATCCCGGGGATGAGCCGCCGCTTGGTCCGGCCCGCATATGCCGCATAGCCCGCAAGTTTTCGGATCAAGGCCCGGTCCTCGAGGGAGGTCCGCAGGACGGTCAACGCCGCGTTGGCGAGGGTCGGGACGAGCGGCCAGAGAGTCCCGAGCGCGAAGGGGATCGAGAGATGGAACAGCAGGCCTCCCGCATAACCGGGGTGCCGGATGAAGCGGTAGGGACCCGTTGTCACAACGGTCTGACCGCGGTCGTCCTGGATCCTGACCACGGCCGAGAAAAATCGGTTGGCCAGGGCGGCCCATTGGGCGAGGAGGCCTCCCAGCGCCATCGTCGCCAGGGCGGCGGCGGGGATCCCAGCCGGGAGTTCGGGAGACCAGCGAAAACGGTGATCCAAACCGGCGACGACGACGGCGGCCGTCGGAAGGACGACTCCGATGAGGAGCACAAGGGCCCGGTCCCAAGGCTCAACGTTGTTTTTCTTCAACGACTCGATCCGCTCGGAAATGAGGTCCGGATGCTTGAGGAGGATCGCCAAGCGACCGAAGATGGCATAGGCGAACGTGAATACGGCAAAGATCCGTCCTCTCGTCCAGCCGAGGTCGCCGGCCGCGAGGAAGAGGACGAGCGGTCCAAACCCGGCGAGCAGGATGAGACGGACCGCAAGTCTGAAGCTTAGTTTCATCGCGTCGGCCTCTTTTCAGCTCCCCCAAGGTAGCATGGGATTTCCCTCGGGTTCAATCCCGCGTTGGACACCCGCCGTCCTTAGAGGATTTGACACGCCCGCGCGGTCGAGGATAGGATTTGGGCATGCGACCGCGCTTTCTTTTTTGCCTGCTTCTGGGCATCTCGCTTACCGTTCCCGCCGATTATCAAGCGACGAATTCAGCATCCCCAAAGGAGATGGATTTCATGGCCGCCGAGCCGGTCCAACCGCTTCCCGCCCCAATCGGCGCGGCGCTCGTCGGGATCGAAACGCAGGCGCTCGCGGCCCATATCCGCTACCTCGCTTCCCCCACCCTCGAGGGGCGTGGTCTCGCCACACCCGGCCTCGAGGCAGCGGCCGAGTACGCCGCGGCTTCTCTGGCCCGGGAGGGGATTCCGCCTCTCGCCTCGGACTATTTTCAGCGGGTTCCGCTCCGGATGATTTCCGATTTCAGAGGCCTATTAACAGTCAAGCGCCTGAGCGCGGCCGGAAGCCGCATCTTGACGTTCCCTTCCGGAGCGGATTGTGTTTTCTCTCAGCTAGCTCCGCAGACCATCTCGGCGCCCGTGGTGTTCGCGGGCTACGGGATCCGCGAGCCGGAGCTCGGCCGCGATGATTACCGCGGGCTTGACGTGCGCGGCGCGGTCGTGCTCGCGCACGCGGGCGCGCCCGCCGGCGAGCCATGGAAACGGCCGGATCTCGTTAGCCGTTACGCTTCCTCCGACGACGACGAGCGCTGGGAGGCGAAGCTCGAGACGGCGCGCGTTCTCGGGGCGGCCGCCCTGCTCGGGATCGAAGGAAAGTCGTTCGCAGCGCGAGAACAAAAGTGGGCCGGAGCGCCGTTCTTTCTCGCCGAAGATAAGCCGGCCGGCCCGGAGGATATTACGCTCGTCCGCGTCTCTCAGACAGTCGCCGACGTCCTTCTCGAAACCGCCGGCCTGAACCGCGCGTCCGCCGGCTCGTTACGGACCGGCCCCATTCAAGGCGCCACCTTCACGATCCGGCTGACGGGGACCGAGCGATCGGCCTCCGGACGTAGCGTGATCGGCGTCATCGCCGGCTCCGATCCGAAGCTCCGCGAGGATGCGGTTGTCATCGGCGCGCATCTGGATCATCTTGGAGTCTTCCGGGGCAAGCTCTACCCGGGAGCGGACGACAATGCGTCCGGTGTGGCGGCTCTCATCGAGATCGTGAGGGCGCTCGCGGGCTTGGAGGTTAAGCCGAAGCGCACGGTTGTCGCCGCCTTCTGGACGGGGGAGGAGGAGGGCAAGTTCGGGTCGGGCTTCTATGTGCGCAACCCGCTCTGGCCGCTCGATCGCACCGTCGCCTACCTTAACCTCGACATGATCGGGCACCCCTGGCTCTTGGAGGAGATCAGGAAGCTCGTCAACGAAGCCGCGCTCCCGGCCGGCGAGGCCTTCCTCGCCAAGGTCAAGCCCGCGGAGTTCGTTGAGCCCGGTCTTCCGCCGGGGGCCGCTGATCTGGAGGCGGCGCTGCGGCGGGCCGGCCGCGCTCTCGGCCTCGCCCTTCACTTCGACCGTACGGATGGGACGAACGGCGGCAGCGACTACCGGGACTTCGCGCGGGCCCGGGTGCCGTTCATCCGGTTCTTCGGCAACTTCTTCCCCGCCTACCATGAGCCCGGCGATACGCCCGACGCTCTCGATCCGGCCCAGGTCCAGCGCATGGCCCGCCTCGTCCTCGCGACGGCCTGGCTTATCGCGGATCGTTAGCCGGCGCGCGAGATCACGATCCCGGCATTTGCGGCGGCCGGGGCGTTTGTGGAACAATTGCCTTATGAACGCTGGAAGGATCCTCAGCTTTGGCATGATAGGAGCGGTTCTGGCGATTGGGACCGCAGTGAGGGGGACCGTCGACGCCGCAGAAGTGGGCGATTCGACTCATGATATGATCGCCGGCGCTGTTTCCGGACGGACGGCCTTTCCGGAATCGCCTGGTTTGCGTTCGATCCGGCTGTCGGGACCGGCCGGCGCGGAGACGGCCGTATCGGGCTTCGCCCTCGCCGACGGCTCGGAGGTCGCGCTTCCAACGTCCCTGCCGCTCTTTTCGCTCCTCGTCGACGGCGGCCTGAAAACAGCGTCGTCGCTTCCCGCAGGACTGACCTTTGCGGTCGCGGCCGAAACCGGCCTTGCCCCGGGCGCAAATCTGAAGGTCTCCTTCCGCAACGGCTCCCAATCCAAGATTAAGCTCGAGAACATCGTTCCTCTCGGAGAGGCCGGCGATAGGGTTTACATTACGGCCGGCCTGCCCGACGAGCCTCCGCATTATCTCAGCCGGACGCTCCTTTATCGACCGGGGCTCCGGCCAATCGGCGTCGTCCTCCCCGACAACGCCTGGCATCTGGGATTCTGCTCGGCCGAGGCCGGAGGCGGGAGGTCCCTGACCGCGCTGGCCCGCCGGATCAGGACCGACAAGACCGAGCGCACCCGTTGGGCCTCAACCCTCGAGCCCGGCGGCTCGGTCGAATACGCGCTCTATCTCGAGGCCCACGACGGCGGCTGGCGACGCGGGCTCGAGATCATGTTCCGCGAGCGCTTTCTTTATGACCTCGAAAAGCTCGACGACGCCCTCTTCAAACGATCCGACCTGTCCTGGGTCCGGCGGGCCTATCTCATGGTTCTCCAGTTCGCCTGGGACCGGACTTACTACGACCGCGATGCCGGCCGCTATGCATTCGACAAGACGCTCACGGCTTGGGACAAGCTTCTCGGCCCGATTGACATCTTCACCATCTGGCCGACTTGGCCGCGGCTGGGCCTCGACCAGAGAAACCAGTGGGACATGTACAGGGACCTGCCCGGAGGGCTGGCCGAGCTGCGCCGCCAGGTCGACCTGGCCCATCGCCTCGGCAAGAAATACTTCATCTCCTACAACCCCTGGGACGAAAGCACCCGCCGCGAGGACCACATCGCCGGGATGGAAGCCATGCTGAGGACGCTCGACGCCGACGGCGTCGTCCTCGACACGCGGGGCGAGTCCTCGCGCGAGTTCCAGGCGGCGGCCGACCGGGTCAAGCCCGGCATCATCATGTACAGCGAGGGGATGGCCGTGCCGCGGGACATGCCCGGCATCGTCTCCGGCCGCGTCCACGACGCGCTCTATATGCCGCCGCCCCTGAACCTCAACAAATTCATCAAGCCCGACTTCGCCATATTCCGCGTCCTCCAGCTGGCCGAGGGGCCGCTCCACCGCGAGTCGGCCGTGGCCTTCTTCAACGGCTACGGCTCGGAGATCAACACCATGCGGCCGGGCCGGCCCGATTGGATCGAAGAAGAGCTCCGTTACCTGGGCCGGACGACCAAGCTCCTGCGCGAGAATTCGACCGCTTTCCTGGACCCGGCCTGGGAGCCTCTTGTTACAACCGTAGAGGACGGCTTATGGGCCAACCGCTGGCGGGACGGGGACAAGACCGTCTTCACGGTCTTCAGCTTGAGGCCGGAGGGCTACAAGGGGCCGCTCGTGGAGACCGGCGCTCGGGAAGGATTGCATCTCGTCAGCCTGTGGAACCACGAAGAGCTTGAGCCCGCGGAGAGGGACGGGCGGTTTTATGCCCCGGTGGATGTTGCGGCCTTCGACGCCGCCAATCTGGGAACCCGGCTGGAAGGGAATGTGGACTGCATCGCGGCTTTCCCGGAGCTGTTGAAGGTCGGGTCGGACGGCGAGCTCCTGACCTTCGAGGCGCCGGGCGCGGCCGCGGGAAGCCGGATCGCTGTCTCGGCCGGGAATCCGTCCTACGCCGAGCCGTCCGTTTCGTTCGGGACGGAGCGGCGTACGATCGCGCTTCACGAGCATTTCGGCTTCCGCGAGGAGAAATTCGTCGTCCAGCTCTTCGACACCCGGGGCGAGATCCTGGACGAGCGCGTCGTCCGCCTGCCCCTGGCCCTCCCGCGGCTCGTCACGCGCGTCGAGCGCACGGCGCCGGCCCGGACGGCGCCGTCAGGCATGGTCGAGATCCCGGCCGGGACCTTTGTCTTCATGACGGCCGGCAATCCCGACGACGCCAACCCGATCATTCTTTATCCCGACACGAAGACGCCGCGGACGCTCCGGATGCCCCGCTTTTTCATGGACCGCTGCCCGGTCACCAATGCCGAGTTCGCGGCCTTTCTGGCGGCGACGGGCTACGCGCCCGCCGAAGCCTCGAACTTCCTGAAGCACTGGACGGACGGGAAACCGCCGGCCGGCAGGGCCGACCATCCCGTGATCTGGGTCTCGCTCGAGGATGCGCGGGCCTACGCTCGCTGGGCGGGCAAGCGGCTTCCGACCGAGGCCGAATGGCAATACGCGGCCCAGGGCAGGGACGGCCGGGCCTTTCCCTGGGGCGCGAAAATGGAGCCGGGCCGCTGCAACGACAAGCTCAATCGGACGACTCCGGTCGGCGCCTTCCCGCGGGGGGCGAGCCCGTTCGGCGTCCTGGACATGGTCGGAAACGTCTGGCAGGTCATGGACGACGTCTATGATAACGGCGTTTATCGCTACGGGATCATCCGGGGCGGGAGCTATTATGCGCCCGAGAAGAGCGTCTGGTACGTCAAGAGCGGACCGCTCGCCGTGGACCGGGTCCAGATCCACCTGCTGGTCGCTCCGGGCTTGGACCGCGCGGCCACGGTCGGCTTCCGTTGCGTCAAGGACTAAAGCGAAAAGGCTAGAGTCCCAGGGCGATGCCCGCTTTCAGCTGAAAGCCGGACATGTCCAGATAAAACGAACCCGGGCTATCCCACACGGTCACGACGTAATCGTTGCCGGCCTTCTTGCCGGACAGGCGGCCCCAAGTCCGATAGGAGACGTAGCGAGCCATGCCCCACGACTTGTCGTCCCAGCTTTCGGCGCGGACGACCGGCTCGGCGCCGGGACTCCGATTTTCCGTCCGGAGGGTTCCAGAGCCCCTTAAGCGGGACGCCTGGCGGAAGGCGAAGCCGCCTTCGGCGAACAAGCTGAGGAGCTTCGTCGGACGGACGCGAAGCCGGCCGCCGAACTCGCCGCAGACGCCGATGCTGCGGCCGGTCATATCCAGGGTCGTGATCGTTTCGTAGCGCCGGCCCCCGGCATCGATGACGATATCGTGGCGTTCGAGGCCGGATCGGCATTCGGCGAAGATCGGCCCGCCGCCGATGAACATCTCGAGCCGGAGCGACGCCGGCAAATTCCATCCGAACTGCGCCCGGAACTCCGGGATCCAGCCCGTGGCCGAGAGCCGGAAGGAGGGGAGGCGGTATTCGGCGCCGCTCCCGTCGGGCGCGGAGATAACGAGGCCGGCCGTCGAACGGCGCTCTCCTGTCACGCGCTGGATCCCGGCCGACAGCGCGAGCGTCGGGCTGATCCTGTACGTGAGGCGGACGCCGAAGGGTATGACGTGTTCCAGGGATCGGATCGGGGCGTCGCCGCTCCGGACCGTGGTCGCGTCCTTGCCGTAGAGGAAGTCGTACTTATCGAGGTAGAAAAATTTCAGGTAGGATTCCTCGTAGTCGGCGATGGAATTGAATTGCCCGAGTTTGGCATTTGAGAATCCGCCGTAGATTTCCAGGCCGAAATGAGAGAAGCTGAACGGATAGCCGTCTTCCTGGGCGAGGACGGAGGGCGGAAAAACGGCGATCCACACGGCGAGAAGGGGGAGAACGGTCAGGCCTTTCATTTTCAAAACGACACCTTCCTTTCCGTTCCCGCAGCCTCGATAACGATCCGTACCTAAAGAACGAAGCTCATTATAGTCCATTTTTCAGGCTCAAACATGCAAATTAGTATAAAATACGAATTACCGCTTTATCCAAGAAGGAGGAATTCATGAAACGCTCGAAGCCCTCGGCCTGGATCTTAGCGCTCGTCGCTATTCTCGGCGTCTTGGCAACCGCCCTTCATTCCCAGGAGGCGGCGGCGCCGCAGCTTTATCTCATGGGCGATTTCCTGGTGGACACGTCGCGCGCCGGCGAATACGAGGTCGCCGTCAAGGATCTCCTGGCCGAGTTGACTAAAAACGACTTTCCGCTTAGGTTCGACACCTACGGCACGGACGACGGACATTATTATTACATCTATGAGATGGACGGCTATGCCGGGGCCGACCGCTGGCACAACGCCTGGGAGGATTTCGCGGCAAAGGTCGGCTGGGAGCGCTTCCTATCCCTGCATGGCCGGACCGCCGCCTGCGAGATCGAGGGCGTCTATAAGTTCTGGACCTTCCGCCCCGACCTTTCATTCCTCCCGGCGAACGAGCGCGTGAAGCCGGAGGAGATAGGCTATTACACCTGGGATTATGTCTATGTCATCCCGGGGAAAGAAGCGGAGTTCGAGGCGGTCAACAAGGAATGGATCGCTTTGAGCGGGAAAAACGGGGCGCGCGACCCGTTCATGACCTACGCCGGCGGCTTCGGAACGGTGGAGCCTGCTTATTGCTGGTTCGAGTGGGGGAAGAGCGCCGCCGATTACGCGGCGGCCGAGGAGGCGTTCTGGAAGGCGATGGGGGAGGAGGGCGCCGCCCTGTCGAAGAAGACCCGGGCCCTGATCCGAAGGACGGAATCGAAGACCGGCCGCTACCGCCCCGACCTCTCTTACGCCCCGAAAAGCCAGCCTTGATCGATCTGCTGAAGAACAGGGTTTTCGGCGGACTGGCCGCCTCCCGGTTCTATCCCCTGGGCGCCCAGATCCTCACCCTGGCCGCCTTCGGGGCGTTGATCGCCGGAGGGCTGGCGGTTCCCCGCGTTCCGGCCAAGACGGCCGGGGTCCTGCGCAACACGAACCTGGCAGCTCTCGTCGTCTGGTCACTCTGGTGGCCTATGGTCATCATCAGCGCCTCCCTGCTGGGCCGGGTCTGGTGCCAGATTTGTCCCATGGAGCTCGTCAATTCCCTGTTCAGCCGGACCGGGCTGAAAAGCCCGCTGAGCCGTTCCTGGAGCCGCTCCGGAAGAGCCGCTTACCTTATCATCGCCACCCTTTACGGAGCGGCCCTGATGCTAGTGACGGCATTGGCCCGTTTCGCATTTTGACACGCCGCCCGGCCTGTGCTATCTACTACGGGGAGCAGTATATTGTTTGCATAATCCTTGCTGCTCCCCGAGTACTAGCCGGGCGACAAAGACATGTGGAGTCAACTATATTCCGCTCGGCTTAGTAAGGTGTCTCGGCGCGGGGGCGGCGCCCCGCGGAGGAGCGGAACATGAACGTTCTCCTGATCTTGCTCGCCGCGGCGGCGATCTACCTCATCGCCGGCGGCCTGTACTCCCGCCTCATCGCCCGGAATATCGGCGAAGACCCGACCCACCCGACGCCGGCCGTCACTTGCTGCGACGGCCGCGATTACGTCCCGACGAAGCCCTATATCGTCTTCGCCCATCATTTCTCGGCCATCGCCGGCGCCGGGCCCATCCTCGGCCCGACCATGGCCATCCTGTACGGGTTCGTTCCGGCCTGGCTCTGGATCGTCCTGGGCGGCATCTTCATCGGCGCCGTCCACGACTACACGACGCTTTTCATCAGCATGCGCGAGGGCGGCAAGTCCATGGCCGAGGTGGCCCGCAAGACCCTGGGCAAGGCTGGATTCAACCTGTTCATCGGGTTCACGCTGGTCATGATCGTGCTGGTGACGTCCTCGTTCCTGAGCGCGACGGCGATCTCGCTGACCTCGCTCTGGCCTCTGGCCAAGATCGGCGTCCAGGAGGGCCAGACCTTCCTCAAGACCGTGGTCCGGGACGGCGTCGTGATGGGCCGGATCGGCGGCATCGCCTCGACCTCGGTCATCTTCATCACCCTGGCCTCGCCGCTGCTCGGCATCCTCCTTTACAAAAAAAGGCTCAAAACCGCTTATGCCTACGTCCTGGCGACCGCGATCTGCGTCGCTTCGGTTTTTCTGGGGATCGCCTTTCCGGTGACCCTGGCGCCGACGACGTGGATGATCATCATTTCGATCTACGTCCTCATAGCCGCCGGGGTGCCCGTCTGGCTCATCCTGCAGCCCCGCGACTTCATCAACGTCCAGATCCTCTACGGCGGGATCGGGCTGATGATCGCGTCGCTCGTCAGCGGCGGCTTCCAGGGCCTCCGGGTGACCATGCCGCGCTTCAACCTGGCCGAGGGCGCGCTGAGCCTCGGCTTCATCTGGCCGATGATGTTCATCACCATCGCCTGCGGGGCCATCTCGGGCTTCCACTCGCTCGTCGCCGGAGGGACGACCGGCAAGCAATTGCCCAAGGAGACCGACGCCCGCCATGTCGGCTTCAATGCCATGCTCCTTGAATCGCTTCTGGCCGTCTGCGTCCTTCTGGCCCTGGGCGCGGCCATGGGCTTCTCCGATTACAAGGCCATCGTCTGGCCGACCGACCCGGGCGTCAAATCCAACCCCATCCTGGGCTTTTCGCTGGCCGCCGGGCGGCTGTTCCACCAAGGCCTGGGCATCCCCGTCGCCCTGGGCACCGTCTTCGGCATCCTGCTCGTCGAGGGCTTCGTCATCACGACGCTCGACGCCGCGGTCCGGCTCAACCGCTATCTCTTCGAGGAGCTCTGGTCCATCGTCTTTAAAAAAGTGCCGCGCCTGATCAGGCATTACTGGTTCAATTCGGGGCTGTCGGTCGTCTTGATGTGGATCCTGGCCTATTCAAACGCCTTCAATACCCTGTGGCCCATCTTCGGCACGGCCAACCAGCTCTTGGCCGCGATGGCCCTGCTGACCGTATCGGCCTGGCTCCTGCTCCGCAAGCGCCGGACCTGGTATACGCTCATCCCGGCCGTCTTCATGGTCGCGACGACCCTCGTGTCGCTCGGCATTCTTCTCGCGGGCTATCTCAAAACGGGCAATGCCGTCCTCATCGCAGCGGACCTGCTCCTGTTCGCCCTGGCCGCGGGCATCGTCATCCTATTCCTGAAGACGTTTCTGAAAAAGCGGGGCGGGCCCGACGGCGTGCAAACGGCTGTTTGATCAGGCCATCCGGCGAAATTCGCCGGGCCGGAACCCTGCGCATCATTCGCAGAAGACGCGGACCTTCTCCTTGCCGTCGACCTCGACGGTCATGTCGTCGAGGTTGGAGATGATGTCTTCGAGGTCCTGGGGGGTGATCTTGGCCAGGTCGACGTCGAAGCCCTTTTCCTTGAAAGCCTGGTTGACCTGGCCCTGGGCGTGCTGGGGGATGAAGGCGGCGAACTTCAGGCCGGCCCGGATGAGTTTCCTCGGAACGCGGACATTGACCCTTTCGCTCGACTCGCTGCCCGGCCCCGGTTCGACCTGCACCCGCAGGTATTTCCAGACGCGCTTTCCCGCGGCGTCCAGTTCCGGCTCTGCGGACGGGGCTGCGATCGCGGCCAGGAGCTTGTCGGCCTCCTCGACCGTGATCTTCCCCTGGGACAGCATTTCCAGCACCTTGCGTTTTTCCTCGTTCATCTGAGCACTCCTTTGATGATGATATTAGAAAGAGATGAGAAATTCGTTCTCAGCGTCTTTCGTTTCAACGTGCAAACCCGAGAGATTCCACAGGATGGACGCCAGCATAGGATAAAGGAGAACCAGGAAGCGTCCCGGCCCGCGGCGCCAGGTCAGGATGGCGGCCAGCAGCATGAAGGGCAGGAGGACGAGGAGCAGGGCCGCGAGAATGATCCAGATGATGATGATCGGGAAGAAGAAGCCGAAGCCGCGGCGGCCGGCTTGGCGGACTCGCAGATGCATCATGATGGGCAGCATCGGTCTATCCTTTCATTCGTTTCAGGGCTTCGTCCACGGTGATCTTGCCGCGGTCGAGCTCGTCGAGGACATCCTTTTTCGGCGAGGGCGGATTGACCTCGACGAAGGGCAGCAGCTCGGCGAGCGCGTTCAGCCGGTTTTTCACCGTGGGGTAGCTGATCCCGAACTGGGCCTCCATCTCCTTGATCGAGCCGTGGCTCCGGACAAAGGCCGTGATGAACAGGACATTCTCGGCGGACAATTGGGCGAGGGGCGGCAGCTCGAAGCTGCCCTCGACGGCGATGTCCTTGTCCTTGAGCCTGACCCTTTCAACGGTGAAGGCGGCTCCTTTGGTCAACTTGATCAGCTCATTCCAATCTTGCGTTTGCGTCATTTGTAGCCTCAATATTTTTTATTATTTGATAATATAGCATATAATAAATTACGTTTGTGAAGCAATAAAGTTAATTAAATTTAATATTAAATAAATAATATTAATATATGAGACGTTTTACCTGACTTTTATCAATTTTGCTAGGACTTTCGGCTCTTCAGGAGCGGTATCTGTTGACATCGTTTCCGGCCGGTCCTAACGTATTCCTCAGGGTAAGAAGTTACTTCGTCTGCAGCATGGAACTGAACTTCCTCGGCGGAAGCAAGCTATCCTGAAAGGGGATGCCATGAGAAAAGCCTTTCCGATCGTTGCCGGCCTAGCCTTCATCCTTGCTATGGCGGCCTGCGGAGGAGGGGAAAAGCCCGCCGCAACCGACGCCTACCCCGTGAAGTTCGAGACCGCCGAAGGGATCAAGACCATCACGAATCCCGGATTCCCAAAAGAAGGCGTCGTCCGCTATGCCCTCCTAGACGACCTGACTATCGGCGGGGGGGGCGGAGGGGCGGAGTCGATCCTCAACCGTCCGGTGGACCTCAAGGTCGACGCCCAAGGCAACATTTATGTCCTGGATTGGGGCGACGTCGACATCAAGGTCTTTTCTCCGGAGGGGCAGCTTGCGCGGAAGATCGGCAAGAAGGGCCAGGGGCCGGGCGAGTTCGATACGCCTGCCTATTTCGACCTCGCCGCCGACGGCCGGATCTTCCTGCTCTCCGGCCGCCAACACCAGATGATCATCCTCGACGGCGCGGGGACCTATCGATCGAGCTTCAGGCTGGACGGCTTCTGCCACGCTCTGGATATCGACGAGCATGGCCACATCTATTACAGCCAGATGTTGTCCCCGGAGCCCGGCGGAAGCGAGGAGTATCAGCTGGTCCAGAACCGGATGGCCTTGTTCAGGTCGGACGAGAGGGGGCAAGAGAAGACCAGACTGGGCGAGTATCCTGACGTTACCCAGCTAAGAAAAACCCAAAAGGTCGGCGAGGGCATCTCCAGCATGAGCCTGACGTCGCGCGAGTCCTACACAACGTTCTGGCTCGTCGCCCCCGATGACAAGGTTGTCCTGGGATACAGCAAGGATTACCGCCTCGGCGTCTACGACCCGGACTGGAAGCTTCTCTTCCGGTTCGGCCGGGAATTCACGCCCATCCGCCATCCCGCGTACAAGCCCGATGGAGCCCATCCGGAGTTCTATCCGGCCTTTTCCGATTGGCGCAAGTTCTTTGATGATGCCGGCAACCTGTGGCTGGAACAGTACGTCGAGGAAGGGGTCGAGGACCACGTCTTCGATGTCTTCTCGCCGGAAGGCGTCTACCTGAGGCAGGTCCGTGTGCCCGAGGCGCTGTCCCTTGTCCGGGGCGACTTGGCCTACAGCATCATCCGCCAGGAAGACGAGTTCCTCGTCGTCAAGCGCTTCAAGATGGTCCCCGAAGAACAAGCGGGCAAATGAAAAAGGGGATACGATCCTCTGGCCCGATTTCTCCGTGATCCCTGAACCCGGGCCCTGACCTGATCGGCCAAAGAAGAT
>Ga0316628_100002874_pt1 | contig 13013 bp, 12 predicted proteins | sample OWC_Aug_M2_C1_D5_FD_207648 | JGI IMG/M metagenome (GOLD analysis project Ga0316628, IMG submission 207648) | Wetland soil microbial communities from Old Woman Creek delta, Ohio, United States - OWC_Aug_M2_C1_D5_C | ecosystem: Environmental > Terrestrial > Soil > Wetlands | place: USA: Ohio...
TCGGTGCCACCGAGGTGCTCGATGTCGATGGTCTCGCCCGTGACCGCCTTGATGACGTCGGGCCCGGTGAGAAACATGTAGGAGTGTTTCTCCACCATGATGATGAGGTCGGTGAGGGCGGGAGAGTAGGCGGCGCCGCCGGCGCACGGCCCGAGCATCACGCTGATCTGCGGGATCACGCCCGAGTAGAGGGCGTTGCGGCGGAAGATCTCGGCGTAGCCGCCCATGCTGCGCACGCCTTCCTGAATGCGTGCGCCGCCCGAATCGATCAGGCCGATGATGGGGGTTCCGTTGCGCAAGGCGAGATCCATCACTCGACAGATCTTGTGGCCCTGCATCTCGCTGAGCGTGCCGCCGTATACCGTGAAGTCTTGCGCGTAGACGTACACCGTGCGGCCGGCAACCCGGCCGTAGCCGGTCACCACGCCATCGCCCAGATAACGCTCGCTGGCCAGACCGAGCTCGTCGTTTTGATGGGTGATGAACGGCTCCAGCTCGTTGAAAGTCCCCGGATCGAGCAACAGCTCGAGGCGTTCCCGCGCCGTCAGCTTGCCCTTGGCGTGCTGCGTGGCGATGCGGGCGGCGCCGCCGCCCTGCTGGGTTTGCTCGCGTTTGGCGCGCAGCTCGATGATGCGTGGATCGTCTTGCGGCATGAGACCTCCGCCGATTGTTAGAGCAATGGCGATGCCAAGTGAACCGGCGGAGCCGACAGCGGGTTGTCGCACGACTCGATCTCGCGCCTGACGAGCGTCAGTTCCCCTAGCCCGTCAGAGTCAGTGCACTCCGGCGATCGATCGCGTAATCAGAAACGTCAAGTCTTTGGCGACCGAAGCAGGCAACAGTGCCTGTGACCTCGTCGGGACTGGGGAAGGAACGGCATGGCCTTCGAATTGTGGGAGCCGGACACGCTGATCAACGACCACTTCTCGCGCCGGACGCGCTCGCCCGAGAAGCGGCTGCTGATGGCCGTATTGATGGACGCGATTGCCGAGTTCCAGGAGGTGGTCGGGTCGAACGCCAGCGAGGATGAGCCGCGGCTGCGCAAACTGACGGCGTGGTTCACGGCGCGCCGCGACTCGTGGCCGTGTTCGTTCGAGAATCTTTGCGACCTGCTCGATCTCGACGCCGGCTGCATTCGGGCACGTCTGGCGGCCCTCGTGCACGAGCGCCCGGTGCGCCCGCGCTGGCGCCACGCGCCCCACGCGACTCGATCGATTGCCTGACTCGATCCTCGCTGTCGCGGCTCAGTCGGCCACCGGCAGCCCGCTCGGCACCGAGCTCGGAATGTCGCCCCGCAGGTCGCTGGCGGCCGGATCGGTCAGCGCCTCCAGGAACGTGAGCAGCTCGTTGACCTGCTCGTCGCTGAGATCCTTCGGCGTAGCGACCAACGGGTCGAGATTGGCGAGAATCGCGTCGATCGTCGCCTGGTCGCCCTGAAAGGTGCCCTGCATCAGAGGCGCGAGCTGGCCGACGTCGTAGTGGCGCAACGAGCTCGCCGGATCGAGATGATGCAGGACGGCGGCGCGCAACGTGGTGAAGGCGCCGTCGTGCATCCAGGGCCCGGTGATGGCCACGTTGCGCAGCGGGGGTGTACGGAAGGCGTAGCGGTCGCCGGCTTCACCGGTCTCGCGGCCGCGTCCGAAGTCCTGCGGCGATTCGGCGCCTTTGCCGGGCCCCACCTGCGGCGTGCCGACGTCGTGCGCTTTCTGGTCGGTGAAGAGGTTGCCCGAGTGGCACTGCGCGCAACCGGCATCGCCGAAGAAGAGCATGGCGCCGCGCTTGGCTTCGTCCGAGAGAGCCGACTCGTCACCTTCGACGTAGCGATCCCAAGGGCTGTCCAGCAGGGTCCACGCCTTGATCTCGAACGCAGCGATGGCGTTGGCCGCATGTTGGAAACCGAGCTCGCTGGTGGCGACGTCGGGATAAGCCTCGTTGAACAGGGTGACGTACTCGGGGATGGCAAGCAGCCGCTGCAGCAACGCCTCCCAGATGCCAGTGAAGTCTTGATCGCCGAGAGCCGCGATCTCATTGAGCTCGCCGAAGACATCGCGATCACCGGCGGCGCCGCGCATCTCGTCACGCGAAGTGACCGGAAACATCGCCTGCACCGCCAGGGGATTGTCGAGGCCAGCCGGTAGCTGGTTTCCAGCGGGGGAGAGAAAGCCCGTGTCGGCCGTGCCGGAGACGCGCAGATCCCAGAACATGGTGCGCCACTCGGGCAGGCCGCGGTTGAAGACCTCGGGAGCGTTGCGCGGAATCAGGTTGCGTCCCGCACCCAGAAGGCGCGCCGGCCCGAGCCCGCGTCCGCCGGTGCCGATCGAGACGGAAAGGCCGTCGCCGGTGTGGAGCAACGGATGGTGGCAGGTGGCGCACGAGATGTCGCGGTTGCCGCTCAGCTCTTTGTCGAACATCAGCGCCTGCCCGAGGACGACCTTGGCCGGCGCGGGTGCCGGGCCGGGATCGACAGGCGAACATCCAGCCTCGGTCATTGCTTGCTCGAGCTGTTGATCGAGGGTCTGCGGTCCCGACCCGTCACCACCACAGCCAACGAGGGCCAGCACCATCAAGATCCCGCACAAAGCCATCAAGCGCTTCATTCGCCACCTCCTCCCCCCGATTTCGCGCTCCTCGAGGGCGACTCTCTTATGGCAACAGCGGGTGCGAAAGTCTGCGCTTTGAAACGGAAGAAGGCTGCCGAAGACGGGCGGCAGAGCAGGAAATCGAATGATCCAGGTCATGTTCTGCCGAGCCACCTTGCCGATCTCGACCACGATATGCTGCCGTTGCCGCTGGTGGTTGTCACAGCGGTCATCCTACGTGGCTCACGACGGGAGTTCGTGCCATCGACTGCGGGTGTTCTCGGAGGCGCGAGATCATTAAGGGCTTTACGTTCCGCTCCGAATGACGTTGGGCAACCGGTGGCGGAGCAAAGCTCATCCGCCTCCGCCGACGGCCGGGCTAGCTAGCTTGCGCCCGTGCCTGGAGCGGGGGACCGACGCCGTGCGGGATCCGGCGAAACGTACGCGCCCTACGAAGATCTCCTGCGGAGGTTCTTCGCCGCCCGCGGCACGGATCTGGACGTCGGTGGGGTGGTGGCGCGCAAAGACGATCCGCTACGGCCCGCGGTCGACGAACCTGGCCGAACCAGTCGCCGGCTGTGCTGAGCGCCCTCCTCCCGGATCGGCGGCGCGGTCAATCCGGGTGCATGTCCATTGCCCATGAAGTAGTGATCATTCCGTGAGCGCGACGGCGGGTTGAGGAGAATTCGTTTGCTCCCCTCTCGGGCCACAAGGCACTATCCGGCATCGAACGTCCGCCAGGAGTTGAGCGATGCCGATTCGAACGACGAAGTCGTACTGCCGTTTCTGCCACGCCTATTGCGCGATCGAGGTCGACGTCGACCGCAACCGGGTCATCGCCGTTCGTGGTGATGCCTCGAATCCCGTCTACGGCGGTTACACCTGCATCAAGGGGCGGCAACTCCCCGAGCAGCACAGCCATCCGGAACGGCTGCGGCGTTCGCTCAAGCGCCGGCCCGACGGCACCTTCACGGCAATCGCGAGCGAGCAGGCGCTCGACGAGATCGCCGCGCACCTCGCCCGTATCATCGAGCAGCATGGGCCGCGGTCCGTTGCGACGTACAACGGCACCTACGCCTTCCAGAACTCCGCCGCGTTGGCGGTGGCCCGTGCCTGGCACGAGGGCATCGACTCGCCGCTGTACTACACCAGCGTCACCATCGATCAGCCCGCCAAGTTCATCGCCCCGTCGCGCTTTGGCACCTGGGGAGCAGGCAACCACGGTTTCGAGAGCGCCGATGTGGTGATGGTGATCGGCAACAACGCGATCATCTCGCAGTATTCGCCCTTTGGCGGCATCCCGCCGTTCAACCCGGTCAAGCGGCTGCGCGACGCCAAGCGGCGCGGCCTCGAGGTGATCTGCGTCGACCCGCGGCGAACCGAGGTGGCGCGCTACGCCGACCTGCACCTGCAGATCAAGCCCGGGGAGGATCCGACGCTGCTGGCCGGTGTCCTGCGAGTGATCTTCGAGGAGAATCTCCACGACGCCGAGTTCTGCGCCGCGCACGTCGGTGGCCTGGACGACCTGCGTGCCGCTGTCGCCGACTTCACACCGGAATACGTCGAGCGCCGCACAACGCTGCCGGCGGCGCTGGTGGTCGAGGCGGCGCGCCTGTTCGCGCGCGGGCCGCGCGGTTGCGCCACCACCGGCACCGGGCCGGACATGTCTCCGCGCTCGAATCTCACCGAGCATCTCGTCCTGGCCCTCAATACAGTGTGCGGGCGCTACAACCGCGAGGGCGAGGTGGTGCCGAACCCGAGCATCCTGATGCCGCCCGCCGCGCGCCGCGCGCAGGCGTTCGATCCGGCTCCGGCGTGGGGAAGCGGCCCGCGCGCCCGCGTGCGCGGCCTCGGCCAGATCTTCGGCGAGATGCCGGCCGCCACCCTCAGCGACGAAATCCTCGAGCCGGGCGAGGGGCAGGTCCGCGCCCTGATCTCGGTCGGCGGCAATCCCGTGGTCGCCTGGCCGGATCAGATCAAGGCGTTGCGCGCCATCGAGGCGCTGGAGCTGAACGTCTGCGTCGACATCAAGATGTCCGCCACCGCCCGCCGCGCTCACTACGTCATTGCGCCCAAGCTCTCGCTCGAACGAGCCGACGTCACCCTGCTGACCGACAGCTGGTACGAGCGCCCCTACGCGCAATACACCGAAGCCGTCGTGGAGCCGGACGGCGACGTGATCGAGGAATGGGAGCTCTTCTGGGGCTTGGCGCGCCGGATGGGCACGCCGATCAAGCTGCCGGGCGGGTCGCTCGACCTCACGCGCCGGCCGAGCAAGTTCGAGGTGCTGGAGAAGATCACCGCCGGTTCGCGCGTGCCGCTGGCCGAGGTGCGCCGGCACGACGGCGGCCACGTTTACGAGCACGTGCGGGTAATGGTGGAGCCGGCGGACCCGCACAGCAGAGGCCGCCTGCAGCTAGCACCGGAGGGGATCGTAGAGGAGTTGCGCGAGGTTCGGGCCGAGCCGCTGTCGAGCGGCGGCGGTTACGGGGAGCGAAGCGCAGCCTTCAGTCATCGTCTGATCAGCCGCCGCCTGCGGCACGTCTACAACTCCTCCGGCCGCGATCTGAGCGTTCTGCGCGCCAAGGGAACGACCAATCCGGCGTTCATGAATGTGGCTGATCTGAAACGAATCGGGCTCGAGTCGGGGGATGTCGTCGAGATCAGCTCCGAGCACGCCACCATTCTCGGCGTCGCGCAGGCCACCGACGAGCTGAAGAGCGGCGTCATCTCGATGGCCCATGCCTGGGGTGATTCGCCCGAGAACGACGGCCAGGTGCGCGAGATCGGCAGCAGCACCAATCGGCTGGTCAACAACGCGGCGGACTACGATCCGATCACCGGCATGGCCCGCCAGAGCGCGATCCCGGTGAACGTGCGACCCGCCACGGAGGGACCTCGACGCCCACCCCGCCATGACCAACCCGAGAGTTGTTGAGGGTTTTGGGGTCGAGAGAAGCCGGGCAGGGCACGGATGCCGGGACGGGTGCGAAACGACGCCATTCGGATGTGGTTGCGCGATGTGTACGCCAGCCTCGGTCAAGCTCGATCCGTCAGCTCGGTGGAGCGAGGCTATCCCGCCTCTTGCCCGCCGATGACGCGGCCGTGAAAGATCGAGTAGTACCGAAAGCGTCCCGGCATGTGGGACGAGATGCCGCCGATGATGATGGCGCCGGTGAGCAGCCAGAGGCGCGCGTTCCACCACAAGGCCACGGAAACGACGAGAGCGATTTTCAGCAGCGTCGCCAGGCCGCGGATCTGAGCCAGCCACAGAGGCGTGCGATACATCTCCAGCGTCATCAGCGCTCCCCCGGTGGCGGCGGTGGCCAGCAGGGCGGGGTGCAGACTTTCGGCGCCGACGCCGTAGACGTGGCCGCCGTACAGGGCTCCGAAGGCGATGAGATGCGTGGTGCGCACGGTGATGCGGATGGCGCGCACGCCGGGAACGGGGCGGGGTTGATGAACGCCCGTGTTCGGTGAGTGGCTGCGCTCGCTCATGGTTGCCGCCGGCGACTCGATATCGTCTGGTCAAACACGCGCAGCGCCGGCGCGTCAACCCGGCGAAACCGTCTCAGCCCCCGATGGCGGCCATCGGGCGTCCGGCCGGAGCGTGGCCCGTCGTGTCGCGGTAGCGGCCGTGCTCCGGGCGGCCGGCGACCGCGTGCTGAAATGCAGTGGCAATGGCTGCCGCCGACAGGCTCGGTCGTAACGCCGGCCGCACGTCGACCTCGCCCTCGCTCGTCAGGCAGGGGCGCAGCTTGCCGTCGGCGGTCAGCCGCAGGCGATTGCACAGATCGCAGAAGCGACAGCTGACCGGGCTGATGACACCGGCCTCGCCGCCGGCGCGTAGCGGATAGTACGTCGCGGTGTCCCCCGGTTTGCGCTGCGGCGGCTCGGGAGCCAGATGAGTACGGATGCGATCGAGAATCTCGACACGCGGGACGTAGGAAGACTCCCAACGTTGTCCGATGCCGAGCGGCATGTACTCGATGAAGCGGACCTGCGCGCCCCGCTCGGCAGCGAAGTCGAGCATGGCGGGCAGCTCGTCGTCATTGACGCCGCGCATGACGACGACGTTCAGCTTGATCGGTCGCAACCCGGCCGCGCGGGCTGCGGCGATTCCCTCGACCACCCGATCGAGGTCGTTGCGGCCGCTGATGGCCCTGAAGACCGCCGGTCGCAGCGAGTCGAGGCTGACGTTGACCCGCATCAAGCCGGCCGCCTTCAACGCGACGGCGTGCTCGGCGAGCAACGTGCCGTTGGTGGACAGAGCCAGGTCGGTCACCCCGGCCAAACCGCTCAGGGTGCCGACGAAGTCGATGACGCCCGGGCGTACGAGCGGCTCCCCGCCGGTGATGCGGATCTTGTGGATTCCAAGCGCCGCCGCCGCGCGCACGACCTCGGTCAGCTCCGCGAGGGTTAGCTGTTCCGCCCTCTGCGGTACCCCGCAGTCGCGCGGCAGGCAGTAGAAGCACCGCAGGTTGCAGCGGTCGGTGATCGAGACGCGCAGATAGGTGACGACGCGACCATAGCGATCGCGGAGGGGGGCGAGTCGGGAGCGGGGAGCGGTGAATCGTGAATCGTGAATCGTGAGCCGTGAGTCGTCAATGCGTTTTCGATGCGGGTTGTTGCCGGGCTGTTCCATCACGGATCACTGTTCAGCCGTCACGACTCACCGCTCACGCTTCCGCCGCCGCCTCCGCGTAGGCTCGGTCGGCCTCGAAGAACTCCAGCGCGAAGCGCACCAGCGCGGGGAAGAAGGGAAGGGTGTCCTGCTTGGCCAGGCGCGCTTGCAAGCGTGGCATCCAGCGGCACAGGTGACGCGAGAGAAAATCGCGTTCGGCGCGCAGCAGCGGGGAAGGGTCCATGCCGTCCTGGCGAACTTGCGCCTCGCGAAAGGTGAGATAGTGCAGAAACTCGAGCTCGGTGGTGACGTGGTCGGGGAGCTCGCGCATTTCCGGCGACAGCCGCAGGCTGAAGTAATTGTAGAAACGCGTCGCGTCCTCCATGACCTTCATGCGATCGCCGACGTGGACGCCGCCGTAGAGCGGGCAGGGCGGGCCGGCCGCGCCGACATCGAACAGACGGATGTACTCCGACTCGAAGTCGACGTAGGAATCGCCGCCGGCGGCGAGCGCCGAGGCGCCGCCGCTGCCCAGATCGTAGGGAAGGCCGCGGCAGCAATCGGCGATGGTGGCGGCGAGCTCGCCGGTCTGGATCGCGGCGTAGAGGTCCTCGTCGGGAAAGGCGAAGGCCATGGCGAGCACTTGATAGAGCCGGGAGCGGCTGGCGGCCGCCTGCGCGGTGTCACTGTGCAGCTCGAGCAGCTCCATGATCACACCTTGCGCGGCTCGAGCTCGGCCGGATCTTTGGTGAACGGGCCGAACAGGCTTTTCCACTCGTAGGCGATCAGGGTGTCGAGGATCTCGGACTTGCCGCCCGCCTTGGTCTTGGCCATTTCGGCCTTCAACTTGTCGAGAGTCGCCTCGACCTTGTCGCCGAAGAGGTACTTGAGATAGGCAGTCGGGATGCGAGGCTTCGACTCGTCGATGTTGCCGTCGGCGTCGAAGCGGGGCGGCGAGATCGGCGGCACGTAGTAGACGTTGGGCTCGGTGTTGCGCTCGGGGTGCAGGGGCAGGGCCACCTCCCACTTCTTGACCAGCTTGTAGATGGGGCCGTTCTCATCGTCGAGGAAGCCGACGAAGCGCAGCCGGCCCGGACACTGGCGGGCACAGGCGGGAGCGACGCCCTTTTCGACGCGCGGGTAACAGAAGATGCATTTCTGCGACAGGACGCGGGCGTGATTGAAGTAGATCTTCTTGTACGGGCAGGCCTCCATGCAGAAGCGGTAGCCCTTGCAGCGCTCCTCGCTGATGACGACGATGCCGTCCTCCTCGCGTTTGTAGATGGCGTTGCGGGGGCAGGCCTCGAGACAGGCGGGGTGAGTGCAGTGATTACAAATTCGCGGCAGATAGAAGTAAAAGCTGTTGGGGTACTGCCCGCCGCCCTGATCCTCGTCCCAGTTGGGGCCCCAATCCGGATTGCCGGACGGTTGCAGGTGCACGGAGTTGCCCTTGCCGCCGAAGAACACCTCCTCGTAGTTGAACTCCCAGGCCTCGCCGAAGTCGCTGGTGACGGGTAGCTTGCCTGCTTCCGGTTCCTCGTCGCGAAAGCCGCCGCCCATGTTCTCCCAGTCGCGCGGCGTGCCCTTGCCAGGTTGGGTGTTGACGGTGGCCCACCACATGTATTCCATGCCCTCGTCGCGAGTCCACAAGGTCTTGCACGCGACCACGCAGGTCTGGCAGCCGAGGCACTTGTTCAGGTCGAACACCATGGCGACCTGTCGTTTGGAATATCGCAGCTTGGCCTTGATGCTTTTCGCCTCCTCGGCGAGCTGTTTGGCGCGCTGTTCCTTTTGGAGTTGGAGCTGGGCGGCGTCTTGTTCAGCCATGGATGTCTCCTCCTAGTCGATCTTGCGAGGCTGCGTGGTGCGGTCTTTTAAGCGGTTACCATTCGGGTCGTCTCAGGCGTCCAACGTCAACTCGCGCCATTCCTTGGAGAACGACTTGAGGCCGGCGCGTTCGCCGTTGCTGCCTTCCCAGACGGCGAACCCGACTTTTATCGCCTTGCCTGCTGCTAGCTGGGCGGTCTCCTCTTTCTGATCGGGAACGGCGAGCGGGCGAGTGAAGACGACCGCCCATGCCCCCTGTCCGAAGAGGGATTTCGTCTGGATGGGGCACTTTTCCGAGAACAGCGTGGTGCCGAGCCCGCGCGCCACCGTGTTGTGCGCCTTGTCGTTGAAGTCGGCGCGCCAGAACCAGGCGTTGACCGGAAAGTCCTTGGTACCCATCTCCTCGATCGGCGGATCGCCACCGTTCAAGGGCATGAGGATCCCGCAGCCGTCGGGGAAGATGTTGTTGTCGGTGATCTTCGTGTCCGCCTCCTGGTCTCCCCAGGTGAGGCGGAAGAAGATCTCCGAGCCGTTGTGAGCCGACTGCACCATGAGGCTTTTGACCTTGCCGATCTGGCGCTCGTCGCGGCTGGCCTTGATGTATTCCGAGGGCTGGTTGGCCAGCGGCGTGGCGGCCATCGTGAGGGACTCCCCGGGAATGCTCGACCATTCAGTCGCGGCGGGGTCCAACAGCTTTTCACGCGAGGCGGTCACCTTCTTGCATTGCATGTCCGGTCCTCCTTCAGCTTACATGTGCGATTCTTGTCCGGCCTGGCTCGCCGCCTTGAGGCGAGCGGCGACGGTGGCGGCTCCCACTTCGAGCAGGTGCAGCGCGACTAGCGCCACGGCCGCATAGGTCAACCAGTCGTGCGCGGTGCGCGACATGTCGGCGATCGACTCCGGCACCCGCCGTTGCGCCCAGATGACGAAACCCGTCACGGTGAAGACCGCGCCCATCAGCACGGTGACGCCGACGTGGGCGCCCTGCCAGAGGCTGCGCACCGTTCTCTGCGCCGGCGCCGCAAAAATGCTGTGAACACCGAAGCGGGCGATCAGCAGCAGCGGCAGAGCCGCGAATGCCACCCCGCCCCAGCGATGGCTGTCGCGCAGCAGCTGCGAGTAGCCACCGGTGACTGCCGCGCGCAGGCCGGGAATGAACAGCAACAGGCCGGTGCCGAGGAGCACCAGGAAGGTGACGAGGTGAACGGTGTGCAGCAGCGGCCGGGCCAAGGCGGGAGACATGGGGTTCCTACCGGGATGGTTGCACGGTGGACGGCTGGGCCGGGAGAGCGGCGGCTTCATCGTCGGGTGCCCCACCTCCCGTGAGACAACGCTCCACGACGCTGACCACATGTCGCTTCACGCGCTCAATGCTGGCGGAGCCCCAGGGATCCGGCAGCCAGTTGGGTGCGAGCACCGGTGCCGACGTGAAGAAGAAAGCCACCATCCCCACCACGCCAAGGACGATGCCCAGCGGATCAATGGGGGCGAGCAGGTGCTGCCGCTGCGCTTCGGTTACGAACGACGCCACCTGGCGCAGCAGTCGTTCGGAGTCGGCCGAGTGATAGCCGGAGGGAGCATCGCCGAGCGATTGGCGCAGGAGCAACTTGGTGCGCGCGGGGTGGGCCGCAACCATGTCCACGTACGCTGCGACCAGTGCCCGGACCTTGTCCAGAGCACTACCCTCCGAGGCCAGGACACGGGCGATGGTCTGCTCGGCGTGGCCGAAGCCTTCGTCCAGGACGGCGCGATACAGTTGTTCCTTGCTCGGAAAGTAATGAAACAGAGAAGCCTTCTGAATGCCGACTCGGTGGGCGATGTCGTGGAGACGCGTGCCGTGGTAACCGTGCTCGCCCAGGGAAGCCTCGGCCACCTCCAAGATCCGCTCGCGCGTACCGCGTTCGGCCGACTGCCGCATGAGCCGAGTCTACCGAACGGTCGGACGGTAGCTATGACAAAGGTCATGTAGTGAAATGACCGGACACGATTGCCGGGCGGGCCCCGCGCACCAGCGCCGGTAGACCGGGACCGGCACCCGGGAACCAACGGTCGGGCTGGCTACGCTTCGAGCTCGTCGTAGTGGGCGAGCTTGTTGAGCTTGTCGAAGTCGGTGATGGTGATGTCGCGCCGATCGACGGTGATCGTTCGGCGCTGCTTGAGCTTGCCGAGAAGCCGGATGGCGGTCTCGGTGGAGACGCCGATCATCTCGGCCAGCTCGCGCCGGGTGTAGCGCAGCTGGAGCTGATGGCCCGAGGTCGCATCGCCGCTGGCGCGCGCCAGCTGCACCAGAAGGCCGGCCAGCCGGCTCTCGGCGCCCTTGAGGGCGAGGTCGCGGACCTTGCGCCGGGCGCCGGCCAGCTCGCTGCTGAGCGCCGCGATCAGACGTACCCCCATCATCGGCTGTTTCTGCAGGAACTTCACCAGCCGCTCGCGCGGGAGGAAGGAGAGCTGGGCCTCGGTCAGCGTCTCGGCCGAGACGCTCAGCTTGGGCTCGTCGTCGAGCGACAGCTCGCCCAGAACGGCGCCCGGGCCGGCGACCTCCAGGATGTGCTCCCGGCTGAACCGATCGGAATGGTACAGCTTCACGGCGCCATGGCACACCAGATACAAACCGGCCGCCGGGTTACCTTCGCTGAATACAACCTGATGGGCACGATAGATGGCCGATGACCCGGCCGCCTGAAATTCCGGAAGCGCTTCGGCGGGTAGGTCGCAGATCATGCCAATGGATCGCATCGGGCAGGTTTCACATTGGATCTTTCTCACCGAAAATCCCCTCAATTGAGCCCATACAACAGTATGGCCTCTTGCGCCAGCGAAATGCCCTGGGGCAATTCCTCGCTCTGGTTGCGCTTCCGAAAGTCGCGAAGCGGCGCGCAGGGGTGTTGCGGATTTCTCGAATCCGCAAGAAACTCGGGTGCTCTGGCGGGGCGGCGTTTGGCGGCACGCAACTTGAACTGATCCTCGGCCATGCTCGTACGCGACGTCATGACCCGTGATGCGCTGACCCTGGACGCGTCGGACAATCTCGACCTGGCGGACGATCTGATGCGGCTCGGCCGGATTCGCCACATGCCGATCGTGGCCGAGGGGCGGCTGGTGGGGATCCTGTCGCAGCGAGATCTCTTCCGGGCGGCGATCTCTTCGGTATTGCGCTTCCGCACCTCGACCGAGCGCGAGTGGCTGGCCAAGATCGCGATTCGCGAGGTCATGACCCAGCAGGTCTTCACCGTCGAGCCGGTGACCCCCCTCCGGCAGGCGGTGGAGACCATGCTGGAGAAGCGAATTGGCTGTCTCCCGGTGCTGGAAGACGGGGCCTTGGTGGGTCTGTTGAGCGAGAGCGATTGCCTGCGGCATCTGGGCCGCTTGCTGGACATCTCGCAGACCAAAGCCGATCTTCCCGAGCTGCCTTCGCCAGACTGAGAGCGCGGCCACAGTGGACTTGGCTCTCGGCGAATTCCGCATGGGGACCGCGGACAAGACTCACCTGAAGGGCACGATCCTCGTCGCCGAAGACGAGCCTGCCATTCGTGAGAGCCTCGCCGAGGTGCTGCGCGAAGATGGTCACTGGGTTGCCTGCGTGCCGGACGGGATGGCGGCGATCGCGGCCCTCGACACGCAGGAGTTCGACCTGGTGCTCTCGGATCTGCGCATGCCCGGTGCCGACGGACTCGCGGTGCTGAAACATGCGCGCGAGGTGGCCCCGCGGACCTTGGTGTTGCTGATGACCGCCTTTGCGACGCTCGACACGGCCGTCGAGGCCTTGCGCCGCGGCGCGCAGGATTATCTGCCCAAACCGCTCCTCTTCGAGGACGTACTGTACAAGGTCGGCTATCTGCTGCGGAACCGGCAACTGGCATGGGAGAATGAGATCCTGCGCGCCGAGCTCGAGAGCCGGTGCGACCTGGATGCGCTGCTCGGCCAGTCGAGCGCCATGCGCGCGGTGTTCGACGCCGTACGCGTGGCGGCGCGTTCCTCCGTGC
>Ga0316628_100002875_pt1 | contig 13013 bp, 9 predicted proteins | sample OWC_Aug_M2_C1_D5_FD_207648 | JGI IMG/M metagenome (GOLD analysis project Ga0316628, IMG submission 207648) | Wetland soil microbial communities from Old Woman Creek delta, Ohio, United States - OWC_Aug_M2_C1_D5_C | ecosystem: Environmental > Terrestrial > Soil > Wetlands | place: USA: Ohio...
GTCCATATTGCGCGCGCTCTGCGCCACCTGCCGTCGCGCGCGTTCGACGGCGCCGGCCGCGATCCCGGCCCAAGCGGCCGACCAGAAGAGGTGGGCGGAGGGCACCATGCTCTCGCGGTGGATCCTCTCGTAAGGCTCCGGCAGGATCTGGTCAGGATCGGCCTCGGCTTCGAGCTGGAAGCCCGCGCTCACCGTGCCGCGCATGCCCAGCGTGTCCCATTCACGGGTGCGCTTGAGGCTGTAATCCCCTCTGTGCAGAACGAGGAGGACCTGATCTGACGGAGCGGCCTCGGGCGCGCGGCGCGCGGTCGTCACGAGTCCATCCGCGGCCTCGCCATAGGAGATCACGCTGGCGTCGCGGGACAGCCGGATGCGGCCAGAGTCCAGGATCACCGCGGCGTCGCTGGATCGGACGTTGCCGCCGGACTGGCCTTCGGTGGTGGAGGACGCCAGCAACAGCTGTTCGGCCGCGACGCGCGCGAGGAATCCGTCGTGCCACGCGCTTCCGCGGCCGTGACGCACGATGCAGGCCATCTTCACCTGATGCATGGCGTAGATGAGGGCCATCGAGGAACAGGCTTGTCCCAGGATGAAGCAGGCTTCGACGACATCATGATGCGAGGCGTCCTCACCACCCAGGCCGCGGGGGGCAAGCACCGCCATCAGCCGCTCGGCCTTGGCCGCGGCGATCGCCTCTTGGGGGACTCGAGCGTCCCGATCCACGGCGGGCGCGTACTCCGCGGCGACCGCCGCCACCCGCCTGGCGCGGGCGCTTAGGTCATCGACCTGGACGGCTGAACTTGTGTCGGCGGCGAGAGCGGCTTGGGCTCTGCGGATGGTTTGAACGACCATGGGTGACGGCCCTCCGAGGCCCGGCAGGGTGCTGCGGGCGAAGCCCCGGGCGAAGGGCGAAGCCCCGAGCCACGCAGGCTACAAGTGCGAAGCCAGCCGATCCTCCCCCAGCTTGGGGTGGCTGCATCCAAGAGGTTGGGTCCAGAAGGTGCTTATCCGAGCACGCCGCGAGCTCCGCATCGCGGAAGGAGACTGGCATGGGCGAGGGCGGTCGCGTCGGGCCTGAGGACCGGATCTTCGGAATCGTCAGGCAAATGCTTCCCCGCACAGCCGGCGCGGCGCAGCTTCGCCTGGATCAATCGCTGCAGGATGCAGGTCTGAAGTCCCTCGAACTGGTCACCCTGATGCTGGCCGTGGAGGCCGAATTCGATCTCGAGATCCCCGAGGATCACCTGACCCCCGAAAGGTTTCAGTCCGTTGCGGCCATCAGGGATCTGGTGACGAACCTGTCAGCGCGGGACTGATCGGAGGCGCGTGCGCGATGCCGCTCGCCCCCGACGTTGAGCGCCTCCTGCGGATGCTCGCCGCCAACGACAGGACCGGCCCGAAGGGGGTCGGCGATGTCGCCGAGCGTCGCCGGATGCTGCTCCGCCTGACTCAGATGGCCGGAGAGGCCGGGCCTTGCGCCGTGGAAGCCCGCGATCTGCAGGCGCCAGGACCGGCCGAGCCGATCCGCCTACGCGTTTATTCGCCTCCGGAGGCCTCCCCGGCGGCCGTCGTGTACGTTCACGGAGGCGGCTGGGTGGCCGGCGGGCTCGAGACACATGACGGTCTGTGCCGAAGGCTTGCGGCGAGTTCCCGCGCGAGCTTTATCGCGGTGGACTATCGGCTTGCGCCGGAACATCGCTTTCCGGCCGCCCTCGACGACGCGCTCGCGGCGGTCTGCTGGACGGCGCGGCATTGCGAGGCGCTGGACATCGACCCTGGGCGCCTCGCGGTCGCCGGCGACAGCGTGGGGGCAGGTCTCGCCGCCGCCGTCGCGCAGTCTCCCCGTGCGCCCCAATTGGCTTTGCAGGTCCTGATCTGTCCGATCTTGGACGTGGCGGGCGAGAGTCCCTCGCGACGCGCCTTCGCCGATGGGTTCTTTGTCGACGCAGCGACGCTCGCACAGGATGTCCGGGACTATTGGGGCGGCGAGCCTGATCTGCGCGACCCGCGCCTTTCGCCGTTGCTGGCGAGCGATCTGTCCCGACAGCCGGCCGCCCTCATCCATGCGGCGGAATACGACCCGTTTCGCGACGAGGCCCAGACGTACGCCGCGCGGCTCGCTCGCGCGGGGGTGGCTGCGCAATTCGTGCTCTGGCCTGGCATGATCCACTACTTCTACGCCTTGCCGCGGGCGATCGCCGGCGCGGCTGCGGCGATCGACGCCATTGGCGCCGGCATCGGCCGCTCGCTCGCCTGAGGATGTTCAGAACCGCAGTTCACCGCGGGCGATGCGCCCGAAGTCCTGTGGATCGAGCGGCGCATAGGTCGCAGCGATGGTGTCGTCGAAAAACAGCGGGTCGCTGATCCGCTCAGGGTCGAACCCCTCCGCAGCCAGGCGGTGGCTCGCCGTCTTGAACGTCTCCGTCGTCGGCAGGGAGCCCACGATACGGATGAACAGCGGCCGCGCATAGGCTGGCAAAGCCGTCGCGAGCCGGACCCTCAGCTCTCCCAGATCAAATCCCGGACGCGTCGTCACCGCGGCCATTCCGGCCCGCCCCTCCGCGTGCGGGATCGCGACGCCGTACACGGCCGCGGCGTCCACGCCGGGGCAGGCTTCGATGACGGCGGCCACCTCGGCGGCGCTCACGTTCTCGCCCTTCCAACGGAAGCTTCCGTCCACCCGGTCGACAAAATGGAAGAAGCCGCGCTGGTCGATGCGCATGAGGTCGCCCGTGCGCAGCCACGCATCGCCAGGTTCGAACACGTCGCGCAGCACCTTCTTCTCCGTCTCCGCCTCGCTCGTGTAGCCCTCGAAGCGATGGGCGGGACCCTCACCATCGCGCGGGATCCGGCCGATCGCTTCCCCAATCTCGCCGCGCGGGCAGCGGCGGCAGCGGCCGTCGGCTCTCCGTCGAGGCGCGCCGGTCTCGGGGTCGAACGCCACGATCGCCACCGGGAAGCGATGGGCCATGAAGCCCGGCAGACGCCCGATGGCACCCGGCTCGCCCTCGAGGTTGAAGAGGGAGAAGTTGCCTTCCGTCGCGGCGTAGAACTCGATGATGCGCGGTATGGCGAAGCGGGACTGGAGCTCGCGCCAGACCGCGCCGTCCAGGCCGTTCCCGCAGGCGATCCTCAGCCGATGCCCTCGCTCGCTGGCGGACGGCGCGGCCTTGACCAGGTATCGGCAGAGCTCGCCGATGTACTGGAACAGGGTGCAGTCCCACCGGACGACCTCGTCCCAGAAGCCGCTGGCGGAAAACCGGCGCGCGATGACGGCCGAGGCGCCGCCCACCAGCATCGCGCCCGTCGCCGCCACGCCGCCCACGCTGTGGTACATCGGCAGACAGTCGTAAAGGCGGTCGGAGCGGTCGACGTCGAGCATGGCGGCGAACCAGCAGCTCCAGCTCATCACCCGTCGATGGCTTACCCATGCGGCCTTGGGCAGCCCGGTCGTGCCGGAGGTGTAGATCAGCAAGGCCCGATCGCCCACCGTCACGCCGCCTCGCTCCTCGGCGGACAGCGGATGGGAGGGCAGGGCGGGGAGGGCCTCGCCGAGCCGCCGGCCTGCCCCGCGCCCGAGCAGCCAGATCTCGGGAACCTGGCTCGCGCCAGCGAGCGCCGCATCCGCTGCGGCGGCGAACTCTTCCGCGACGATCAGGACCCGCGGCGAGGCGGCGGCGACGCAATGGGCGAGAGCATCGCCGCGCAGGTTCGTGTTGATCAGCGCGACCACGACACCGACGCTGGTCAGCCCAAGCCAGGCCGCCATATAGCCCGGATGATTGTGCGCCATCAGCGCGGCCGTCTCGCCTTTTCGGAGTCCGTGGCTGAGCGCCCAGCGCGCATAGCGGCGGGCAGTGACGGCCAGTTCGGCGTAGCTCAGCTGTTCGTCGCTGGAGAGCAGGGCCGGGGCGTCGGGCTGCTCGATCGACTTCTCCTCCACAACCCGGGCGAGGATCCGCTCGGGGGCGCGCTCAATCTCGGCGGTCCGGGAAAGGGCCCGAAGCCAGGCCCTGTTGACGCTTCCGACTTGCGGCGCCTCGATCACGGGCGCGGGGGTGTCCATTTGTCATTCATGGCGCGAGACGAGAGCATCGGCCTCCCCCGGAATTGTGAGGCGACCCAGCGCCTCGCGGGCGCGTTAGGGCCACCAATCCAGGGGAGGATCGGCCGGGGCGGTCACCCTAGACTGACGACTGCGCCCGTGGGTTTCCGGCTCGGGATCGGCGCTCGCCGCCTCGTTTGAGGGGGAAGCCGCCCAGTGCTTCCGAGATCGCCCTCCCGGCGCTTGCGCCTGGAGTGTTCAGAATGCGGCCCGAAACGATCGCTATTCACGGCGGCTTCGAGTCCGACCCGTCGACCAAGTCGGTGGCTGTGCCGATCTACCAGACCGCATCCTACGCCTTCGACAGCGCGGCCCATGGCGCGGCGCTGTTCGACCTCGAGGTGGACGGCTACCGCTACACACGCATCAGCAACCCCACCACGGCGGTGCTCGAAAAGCGGATGGCGGAGTTGGAGGGCGGCTCGACGGCTCTGGCGGTCGCCTCCGGTCAGGCGGCGCTGTACTACGCCTTGGCGGCCGTCGCCGACGCCGGCGGCAACATCGTCTCGCCGCCGCAGCTTTACGGAACGACGCACACGCTTCTCACGCACGTCCTTCCCCGCCAGGGGATCGAAGGCCGTCTCGCCATCAGCGACCAGCCCGAGGAGATCGCCCGCCTGATCGACGAGAACACCCGGGCGGTGTTTTGCGAAAGCGTCGGCAATCCGGCGGGCAACATCTGCGACGTCGCCGCCATCGCGAAGGTCGCGCGCGCGGCCGGGGTGCCGCTGATCGTCGACAACACGGTGGCCACGCCCATCCTGTTGCGGCCCATCGACTATGGGGCGGACGTGGTGATCCACTCGCTCACCAAGTACTTGGGCGGACACGGCACGACCATGGGCGGCGTGATCGTCGACGCCGGCCGATTTCCATGGCCGCGATACGCCGAGCGCTTCCCGCTCTTCAACGAGCCCGACCCCTCCTACCATGGCCTCATCTATTCCGAGCGCTTCCCGGAGGGGCCCTTCGTCGCGCGCTGCCGCAGCGTCTATCAGCGCACGACCGGCGCGGTTCTGGCTCCGATCAGCGCCTTCCTATTGCTCCAGGGCATCGAAACCGTAGCCCTTCGTATGGGCCAGCACGTGGAGAACGGCCGACGGGTGGCCGAATTCCTGCGCGGCGATGGGCGGGTCGAATGGGTCAACTATGTCGGTTTCAAGGAAAGCCCGTACTACGCCCTGGCCCAACGGTACCTTGCGGGGCGCGCACCGGCGCTGCTGACCTTCGGCGTTCGCGGCGGCTACGCGGGCGGGACCGCCTTCTACGACCGGCTGAAACTCATCAAGCGGCTGGTCAACATCGGCGACGCCAAGTCGCTCGCCTGCCATCCGGCGTCGACCACCCACCGCCAGATGTCGCCCGAGGAACAGGCCCGCGCCGGCGTGCGGCCGGAGATGATCCGCCTGAGCGTGGGCATCGAACACATCGACGACATCCTCGAGGATCTGGATCAAGCCCTCAACGCGCGGCGACCGCGCGAACCGGTCAGTCCGCTGCCGTCCCTCGAGGAGCGCGCCGCTGCTGCGACCAGACGGCGGCAGGGACGGGCGGGGGCCAAACCGCGGGTCACGGTCGCGCTCGTCAACAACATGCCTGACGCCGCCCTTCTGGCGACCGAGCGCCATTTCTCCGCGCGCCTCGAGGAAGCGGCCGGCGAGGCCTGCGACGTGCGCATGTCGCTCTACGCCTTCCCGGGCATGCCGCGCTGCGACCTGGCGCGTGTGACGATCCGCGAACGCTATCTCTGGGTGGATGCGCTGGAGAAGGTGGGCGCCGACGCGGTGATCGTGACGGGCTGCGAGCCCCGCGCCCCGCGCCTCTCCGACGAGCCGTATTGGCGCGATCTGACGGCCCTGATCGATTGGGCGCGGACGAACACCCGCTCGGCGCTGTTTTCCTGCCTCGCGGCCCACGCCGCCGTGCTGCATCTGGACGGGATTGAACGCCGCCGCAACGTCTCGAAGCTCTCGGGCGTGTTCGCGTGTGAAAGGTTGGGGTCCAATCCCCTGATCCGCGGGATGGAGGAGCCGCTCATGATGCCGCACTCGAGGTGCTACGGGCTGTCGCCTGAGGAGCTGACCCGCAAGGGTTACCAGGTCCTCACGGGCTCGGAGCAGGTCGGCGCGGACATCTTTCTGCGCGAGACCCCGAGCCTCTTCGTCTTCCTGCAGGGGCATCCGGAATATGACGCCGACACCTTGATGCGCGAATACCGGCGCGACGTCGCCCGCTTCCTGCGCGGCGAGCAGGTCGCGGCGCCGGGTTGCCCTCAGGGCTATTTCGATCCGCAGACCGAAGAAGCGCTCGAGGCGTTCACGCTTGCCGCCAGGCGCGACCGCGTGGCCGAACGTCTGGATTCCCTGGCCGAGGTTCTCGACGCATTCGAGCCGACGGCGGTTTGGCGGCGGAATTCGGTGCGACTCTATCGCAACTGGCTCAAGCTCATCGCGTCGGCCTCGTCGCACGAGGAATCGGCGGAAGGAGTTGCGCTCTACGCCGGCTCCGCCGCCGCAAGCCCGTAACCCCGCGCCTGGAGGACCGACAGAGGGCGGTGCGTGACTTGCGCCGCATCACCGCGAAGGTGCGCCTGTCTGGCCTCCGAGCTCGCTCTACCATCTGGGATGGCCATCTTTCGAGCGGCCATAAGCTTAAGGCCCTGGAGGCGGTGCGGTCTCGAGCGTTACCCTGCCGCCCGGCGCAGTCCCCGAAGAGCCACGCGCATGCCGAGCGTGCAGGTCCGCTATATTGTCCATGACGTCGAGGCGGCGATCGCGTTCTACGTCGAGCACCTGGGGTTCACCGTGCAGATGCATCCGGCCCCGGCCTTCGCGATGCTGACGCGCGGGGAGCTCCGCCTCGTGCTGAGCGCGCCCAATCCGGCCCCAGGTGGCGGACAGGCGCTTCCGGGTCGCGCCCAGCCTCAGCCTGGCGGATGGAACCGGTTCGCGGTCGAGGTCGGCGACCTCGAGCAGCGGGTCGAAGCTCTGCGCGTCGCCGGGGCGCGCTTCCGCACCGAGATCGTCGACGGCGTCGGCGGCAAGCAGATCATCCTGGAGGACCCCTCCGGAAACCCGATCGAGCTCTTCGAGCCGAAGCTGCCCGAAGCCCGTCTCGACAAATCGCGATAGCTCTCGCAGCGGCGGCGGCGGGTGTTAGGAAGCACGGGTCGCGGCCGGAGCACGGAGGAGACGCATGGCTGGAACAGAGGTCCGGTATCAATCAGACGGGCTCGCGATGGTCAGCAGCCTGCACCGTCCGGCGAAGCCCGGGCCTGCCCCTGGGGTGCTGGTGTTCCCGGAAGCGTTCGGGCTCGGGGAGCACGCGATCGCGAAGGCCGAGCGGATCGCCCAGGAGCTCGGCTACGTCGCCCTCGCCTGCGATCTGCATGGCGATCGCCGCGCGATCGGCATGGACGGGCTGGCCGCCGCCCTCGGCCCGTTGCGCACCGGCGCCGAGAAGGTGCGCGCCCGCACCGGCGATGCGCTCGCGGCGCTGCTGGACCAACCGGACGTGGATAGGTCCCGCATCGCCGCGATCGGCTTCTGCTTCGGCGGCACCATGGCTTTCGAGCTCGCCCTCAGTGGCGCCGACATCAAGGCCGCCATCGGCTTCCACAGCGGCCTGCAGGTGACCTCGCCGCAGGACGCCGGGAACATAAGGGGCAAGGTCATGGCGCTGCTCGGCGCAGAAGACCCAGGCATCCCCGCCGACCAGCGCGAGGCCTTCCACCGCATGCTGACCGAGGTCGGCGTCGACTGGCAGATGAGCCTCTATGGCGGCGTGGTGCACAGCTTCACCAACCCCGAAGCGGACAAGGCGGGGCGTCCGGAGTTCCTGCGCTACGACGCGCGCGCCGACCGCCGCTCCTGGCGCGAGATGGCGGACTTGCTGGAGGAAGTCTTCGCCTGAGCGAGTGGCGTCGCTCGGCGAACGTCTGGCCCGATTCCGGCCGGCGGCCTCGGCCCGAAGTATCCGGTCGTTCCGGCCCCGTTGCGGCCCTGGGACATCGGGACGGGCGACGTGATCCGGGAGCCCGACGGCGCGCCCTCGGGCAGGCCCTCGGCCGAAGCCGGGATGTTCCAAGCGACCCAATGCACGAACGGAGCCGCACCGGGGGCGTCCGGATCCTCCAGGATGATCGCATAGGACTGCGCGCCCTCGGTCATTGTCCAATGCAGGGGAGGGGACCGGTCTCCGCCTTGGGCGCTGAAGCGCGCCGGGAGCGTCGAATTGGCCGCGAAGGCGGCTGAGCTGACGGTGAGCCTGCCCTGGGTCGCCGCCTCCGGCCGATCCATCGCGAGCGGCCCGCCGGCGAACGCCGGGGCCCCTGCAAGCGCGGCCGCGGCGACGAAGCCCGCGAGCCTCAGGTTCCCGGAGCGACCGCCAGCCCGGCGGGTTCGAATGCCCCGACCCATGACCATCTCCTCCGTAAAGCAGGCGCTGGCCTCACCGCGCTCCGCGAGCGCGCTAGGGCGCAGGACTCGCCCTCCTTCGCACCTTCTCAACGGGCGCATGCGGTGTGCGGTTCGCGCCCAGCGGGCGATTGATCGGCGAGAGGCGATCGGTTTCGCCGGCGCGTCCGCGCCTTCGCGCGTCGCCCTCGGCCTGTACTGCAAACCGCAACGGACCGAGCCGATGCGTCCGCCCTAGTCCTGCGCCACCAGCCGCGCTTGTCCTGGCGCGAGGGCGCCAACATGGCGGGGCACGGCGCTCGTCTCTCCAGGCGGTGCTGGAAAGTCGCGCATGAGGCTCACCCGCGCGCTAACGCGCAGCAAGCGCCTTCCCAGTTTGCAGCATGGCTCTTAGGCGGCGGCGCCTCGACGCTAAGCCTCCGGCAGGCGCTTAACGCGCCCGGTCACCAGAAACCGGTCCATCCACACCCCCCTCACGGAGGACCGTGCTGGACCGGCTTCGATGCGAGCCCGCCCAGGATCTCGCCAAGTGGCGGCCGTGCAGCGCCGGAAACGGCATGATGTGATCAGCACTCAGAAATCCCGCGTCGATCCCTGACGGTGTCGAGATACCGGATTTCGACAGCCAATAGCTGGGCAGCGGCCCCTTGACCGCGAAGCCGGTCTTACTGAGCGCCGCGAGCTTCTGCGGGGTCGACGCCCAGCAGCGGATCATCCCCACGCCGCGCGCTGCAAGATGCGATGCGGTCTCAGCGACCACCCAATCCACCACGGCCTGCGCCGGATGCGCGATCTGCAGGTGGACCATGCGGCCGTCGAAACCGGTGATGGCCGGCTCAATCTGCGAGAGGGAAAAGCCGACGGGGGTGTCGTCGAGAAAAAAATTAAGCCCGAGGGGCTGGGCGACGGCGGGCGGCATCCGCGCAATCCAATCCAGGTGGGACTGGTCAAGCAACTCGACCAGACCCTGCTGCTGCGGAATGGGAAGGACCGGGGGCGTCCCCGGCCGCCACTCGACGACACGGCCGACGCCGAAGGGCGGCGCCGGCGCCCGGCGCGGCAGTCGTAAAGGAATGAAGCCCGGGATCGCTCGCGCATAGACCTCGCCGGCTGGCCATCGGTTGCGCAGCACGGCGCCGGCGAGGCCTCGCGCCTTGATGGGCAGAAAGCAACTCTGCACGTCGGGCAGCTTCGTCCACCCGAGGCGCGGCAGGATCGCCCGCGTCGCGTCCGAGCCACTGATCGAGAGCGCCGGCTCGGGGCGGGCCATCGACTCGCGCAGCAGCCTCATGCCAAGTCCGACCGGACGGTACTTCGGCAGGCAGTACCAATCGCAGCCCTCTCGAACGAGGATGCGGCGCCCGTCTAGCAGATAAGGTCGCACGAAAGAATCAAACATGGCGACGCATTGGCCGTCATTGCAGGCCAGCCACGTGCCGCCGCCCAGAGGCCGGTCATAGTAGCGCCAGCGGATCAGAGCGCGCGCCAGTTCCGGACCCCAGTTCTGCCGCCAAGCGTGCGCCAGCAGCGCCTCGAAATCCGCTCGGTTGGTCTCGTCAAGCTGCATCAGGCGCAAAGCCATCCGTCCTGCCTGGCTCCGCCTTCAGGCCGCACCACCGGCGCGGAGCCGCAGCTAGTCTACACAGGACGGGGAGGCGACATGTCCCTTGGAATGGTGATGGAGTCCAAAGCTGGGTGAGTGTTCCGGAAATCATGTCCGGATCAACGGCGCCTCTGGCGTCGGGTGTCGGCGTGGTGGAAAACGCCGACCTTCGTCATGCTCTCGGCCGCTAGGGGCATCCCGCAGACCCCGAGCGCGTCTCGAACTCCGGCGCGCGCAGCCCTCGGCCCCTGCGCCATTCGCAGAGCGATCACCCCTGTCTGGGGGAGGAGGCTGGGCCGCCGGCGGGGCTAGAATCGTCGGGACAGGAGCAACCACGATGGTGCTGGCGAAGAGCGAACCGGCAGGCGTCGGCCGTGTCGCGATTTCCGCGCGATCCGTCTGGCTGCTCGCAGTGCTGATCCTTTACCTGATCGTATTCGCGTCGGACACGACCACGTGGATCAGCACGTTGAGATATGACGAACACAGGATCCAAGAGATCGCCCAAACGATTGGGTCGTACTCACTCGACAATTCGTACCAGGTGATGGCCTTCTTTTACGCACGTACGACCGCGACCCAGCGCTTAATTATCGAATTGGGTGCCGGTATCATGTTCATTTTGTATTTCATGATGCCTCTGCGATCTCACAAGGCGCTTTTGCTTGTATCCGTTTGGCTGATTGCGCCGATTCTATTTTTTTTATCCCAGTTCAACAAAGATACCATCCTGGTGTATTTCGTTATTTGTTCGGCTATTATATTAAGGTCTCGACTTCCGATGTTGGTCAGATTGATAGGCGTGAGTGTAATTTATGTGGCCTACGCCTCAATATTTCGTGAGTATTATTACTTAATATTGTTGATATTTTTGTTGTTTTGGTTTCTGCGTCGGATTCCGGCCGTCGCGATCCTCACTGTCGTGCTAGTCGGGCTTGCGTTGTTGCTTCTCGCGCCGCCACATGTCTTTGAGCAACTCGAAGGCTCGCGCGACTTGATTAATGCAGGCCGGCTGGGTCGAAACCTGCCGGGTACGAGAACTGCGTTTGACAATCTGCTGTCTCCGACCGATGCGTTTAAATTTATAGCGAACTACCTTTATGCGGCTGCCCGGTTAAACTTCCCATTCTTCACCGGCTTCACACCGCGCGACGCGTATATGTTTATCGCCATTCTGGCGTTCGGCTGGATCTCTGTTAAAGGGCTGCGCGGTCCCGATCGCGTCGCAGACAGCACGTGTCTATTCCTCGCCCACGTGGCGGTCTCAATCTGCTTCGAGCCGGACGTCGGGTCGTATTTGCGGCACACGAGTTCGGCGATCCCGTATCTCATACCGGCGGTGATGCTGTTCGATCGCGGGACGCCTTCCAGGCGCTACGCCAAGTCTAGTCTCACGTGGTCCGGGCCGGCCCCAGCGTACGGCGCCGCCGCCCGACCGGCCGTCTCGCCGCCGACATCTCATCCGACGCCATGGTGAAATGCGGTGGGCGGCCGCGACCTGACACAATGTCGCTGATCGCGAGCTTTTCGGGCGGGGCGGGCGGCGGTTCGCGACGCTGAAGGCCGTGGATCGCGCGGGTCGCCATCGGCCTGCAGCAGATCTGATGCGGGCGCCTCACGGCCAAGGTCGAGCGCAAGAGCCCACGTGATGGCTCCAGGGCCGCCGCGCCGCCGGAAGCCTCGAGTTGGGCCCTAACCGCACGGCGTCTTTAGGGGCCAAAGGGGAGGGAGCTGTTCGTCCTTCCCAAGGTGAATCCAACCCAGCGAAAAGCGCCGCTGGTCTGAGCGGCGCATCGTTGCTGCGGTCTGCAGCAAGCGGCTGAGCCGAGCCGGGCGGCGAAGGCCCGGCTCGAAACAGGAGCAAACGCTCAGGTGATCAGCCAATTGCTGAAGATGGATACGTTGCTTGCGTTGTCCACGGCGGCAATGTGGCAATACTCACCGTGTACCGCAGCATAGGACAAGCTTACCGAAGAACTCGAAGCACTTAGGGTGGTTGCGCCTGATCCGGGGATTGCAGAATCCTGCGCGTTGTGATCCAGCCAATAGACGTAGTGGTTTATCCCCGAACCGCCCGTATCGGCACCCGAGAAGCTAAGCGAAACATTCTTGTGATTTCTGCTGATGTGCTCGCTGTAGATCGACACGGTCGGATCAATGAGATCTATGTTTACCGCGGCCCCTGCGGAATAGAGCTGACTTGTGTTACCGACATTGTCGATCACGATCGCCGTGTAACTGTGGGACGTGGCGTTCTGCAAGCCGCTGACCGTGTACGCCCAAGTGCCGTCCGCGTTTAGCGTGGCGGCGCCAAGATCTTGGCCGTTGTCGTAGATCTCCACTGACTTCACGCCCGAGCCCGAACCGTCCGAGGCCGCGCCGCGGATCACCTCGGAGGTCTGGTTGCTCCAACCTGAGACGGACTCGCCGATCGTCGTCGTCGCCGCAGTCGTGTCGACGAGGGCGGCCGCGCCCGCTGAGATCGGCGCGCTCGCGTCGCCGAGGTTGTCGGTCACGACGGCCGTGAAGCTGTGGCTGCCATCCGCCAGATTGATGGCCGTGAACGTCCACTGGGTGTTCGAGAACGTGGCCGCGCCAAGATCGTGGCCGTTGTCGAAGATCTCCACCGACTTCACGCCTGTGCCGGAGTTGTCGGAGGCCGTCACCGCGATCACGTCCGAGTTCAGTTTCGTCCAGCCCGAAACGGACTCGGTCGCGGTCCCCGTCGGCGGGGAGCTGCTGGTCGTCGTTGGGGCCGTGCCGCTCGTCGTCGTGGTGCTTGTGGCGGCGTTGCTGACCTCGATGATCAGCGGGTGATCGACCAGGCTGACGGTCACGGAGTTGACCGAGGTGAGGTGCTGGATCGCGGAGGCCCCGACCAGGGGGTCGT
>Ga0316628_100002876_pt1 | contig 13012 bp, 14 predicted proteins | sample OWC_Aug_M2_C1_D5_FD_207648 | JGI IMG/M metagenome (GOLD analysis project Ga0316628, IMG submission 207648) | Wetland soil microbial communities from Old Woman Creek delta, Ohio, United States - OWC_Aug_M2_C1_D5_C | ecosystem: Environmental > Terrestrial > Soil > Wetlands | place: USA: Ohio...
CGGCGACCACTCTCGACGCCGTCGCCAAGGAGGTCGGCGTGTCGAAGACTGCGCTCTACTACTATTTCCCGTCGAAGGACGCGCTGTTCTTCGAACTCATGCTCGAAGCCCATCGGGCTCAGGCCCAGGCGGTCCACGACGCGGTAGAATTGGCGAGCGACGGCGTCGATGCGCTGCGCGCCGTCGTCCGCGAAACGGTGCGTGTATTCGCGCCGAAGCTCGACGACTTTCGCCTGGCGTTCATGCATGTCCAGGCGGCCGGCCAGGGCTCTGTCCAGTTCAACAAGCAACAGTTCGCACGCATCCGCCCGCTCAACGATCTCTTGTTCGCGGGCACGGCGAAGAAACTCGGCGCGGAAGGAAAGATGCGTCCGGGCGGCGCGCATGTCGAGCCGCGCCTCATGGCATTCCTCGCCTACCTCGCCGCGATCGGATTGTTGACGATGAAAGGCATGGTCGAGAGCGTGGGGGATCCGTTGCTGTATTCGGACGAACAGCTCATCGACGGATTCGCGCGCGTATTCGCGGCCGCGGCCACGTCGTCAACATGCGCCGCCGGCCGCTGACTCCGCGAGTTTGAAGGGAACCCCACAGCCCCCGATCCCGCAGTAGCCATCCGGATTCTTCGCGAGGTACTGCTGGTGATACTCCTCGGCGTAGTAGAACTCCGGCGCCGGCAGGATCTCGGTCGTGATGCTTCCTAGGCCCGCGTCGGCGAGCGCACGCGCATAAGCGTCGCGCGCAGCGAGCGCGATCTTTTGCTGATCCGCATCGTAGGTATAGACGCCCGACCGGTATTGCGTGCCGAGGTCGTTGCCCTGGCGCATGCCTTGAGTCGGGTCGTGGGATTCCCAGAACACCTTCAACAGCTCGCCATACTCGATGCCGCGCGGATCGAACACGACGCGCACGACCTCGTTATGCCCGGTCATCCCGGTACAGACCTCTTCGTAGGTCGGATTCGGCGTGTAGCCCGCGGCGTAGCCGACCGCGGTCGAATAAACGCCATCGAGCCGCCAGAATTTGCGCTCGGCGCCCCAAAAGCAGCCTAAGCCGAACAGCGCGAGATGCAGCCCTGCGGGAAACGGCGGCACGATGAGATTGCCCGAGACGAAATGTCGCGGCGGCACGCGCATGCGTGCACTGCGGCCGGGGAGCGATTGCTCCGGACTCGGCATCGCCGCGGACTTCTTGAAGAAGGACATCGCCGACAGTCTCGCGCCGCGTGCGCGCGCATGCAAGCCGCGCCGTGGGCGCCCGTCGTGCGCTATTGCCCCGCTTGACCGGCCGCCGGCCGCGCGCCGGCGACGCCTTTCGGCTCGATCGGCACCAGCGGCAGGGTGTACGCGTCGACCTTCTGCTGGGCCTCGAGCTCGAGCCGATGCTGCTCTTCGGCGAGCCGCAATTCCTCGCGGCGTTGCTCGAACTCCGCTTCGCGCTTCGCCGCCTGGGCCGCGTCTCGCTTCTCGGCGAGCCGGTCGATCGCGACGCGCGCGGCCGCGCAATTGGGCTCCGTGCGTGCGACACGCAGATCGTTGCCGCATTTCATGACGACGCCGTCCAAGGCGACACGGTCCTTCATCAATTCGGCGACCGTGAGCGGCCGAGTTGCAGGCGGCCGGCTGCAAGCCGCGAATGCGAGCGCGGCGGCGCAAAGCAGGCCGATGCGACCAATGTTCATTGTTGAAACCGACATGATGCTTCCCGGGGCCCATCGTACCGAAAAGCCCCTGCCCCGCCGCCGCCCGCCATGTGACCGAACTCACGGGTTGAACATATTAATTTTTCGACAGGCCGGACCCGGACGCGCGCGCCGGCCGCCGTTGGTTTGACCGCGGTGGACCGCCTGTGTACCGTTCGCGCCTATGGCAAGCCGAAAGACCGAAAAAGAAGCCAAGCCGACCGATTTCGAGGCGGCGATGCGCGACCTGGAGGACATCGTCGAACGCCTCGAACGCGGCGACCTGCCGCTCGAAGAATCCCTGGCGGCGTTCGAACGCGGCGTGTTGCTGACCCGCCACTGCCAGACCGCGCTGAAGGAAGCGGAACAAAAGGTCGAAATTCTGCTGAAAAAAGCCGGTGAACCCGCGGTCGAGCCCTTTGACCCCGAGGCATCGCAGGCCGACTGAACCGCACGCCGCGTCGCGTCGCGGCGACGGTGAGTTTCACGGGACGGCCATGTAAACTATCGGTCACATGACTCTATCAGACGATTTCCCGTTCCTGTCTCGGATCGACACGCCCGCGGACCTACGTGCGCTGGCGCGCACGGATCTCGCCGCCGTGGCGGAAGAGCTACGCCGCTATTTGATCGTGACCGTCAGCCGGATGGGCGGCCACTTTGCGGCCGGCCTGGGCACGGTCGAGTTGACTATTGCGCTGCACTATATCTTCCAGACCCCGCACGACCGCCTGGTCTGGGACGTGGGTCACCAGGCGTATCCGCACAAGGTGCTCACTGGACGCCGCGACGCCTTGCGGACGATCAAGCAGCATCATGGCCTCGCGCCGTTCCCGACTCGCTCCGAGAGCGAGTACGACACGTTCGGCGTCGGCCACTCGAGCACGTCGATCAGCGCCGCGCTCGGCATGGCGATCGGCGCCGCGGCGCGCGGCGAACAGCGGCGCGTGGTCGCGGTGATCGGCGACGGCGCGATGACCGCGGGCATGGCGTTCGAAGCGCTCAATCACGCGGGCAGCCTCGACGCCAACTTGCTGGTCGTCCTCAACGACAACGACATGTCGATCTCGAACAACGTCGGTGCGATGTCGAACTATTTCGCGCGCGTGCTCTCGGGGAAGTTGTACGCCACCTTGCGCGAGGGCGGCAAGAAGGCGCTGCGACAAATGCCGACCGTGTGGGAACTCGCGCGGCGTTCCGAAGAACATATGAAGGGCATGATCCTGCCGGGCACCATATTCGAGGAACTGGGCTTGAATTACATCGGCCCGGTCGACGGTCACGATTTGAGCGCGCTGGTCGCAACGCTCGAGAACATGCGCGATCTCAAGGGGCCGCAGCTCTTGCACGTGGTCACGCGCAAGGGCAAAGGCTATGCGCCCGCCGAGGCGGATCCGATCAAATGGCATGGGCCGGGCCCGTTCGATCCGGCGAGCGCGACCATATTCAAGGAAAAGGCGAGCGGCCCGACGTATTCGCAGATTTTCGGCCAATGGCTCTGCGACATCGCGGCGCGCGATCCACGCATCGTCGCGATCACGCCCGCGATGCGCGAAGGCTCCGGCATGGTTGAGTTCGAAAAGAAATTCCCCGACCGGTATTTCGACGTCGGCATCGCCGAACAACATGCGGTGACGTTCGCCGCCGGACTCGCGTGCGAAGGGGTGCGCCCCGTCGTCGCGATCTATTCGAGCTTCTTGCAGCGCGGCTACGACCAACTCGTCCACGACGTCGCGCTGCAGAACCTGCCCGTCGTGTTCGCGATCGACCGCGCGGGCCTCGTCGGCGGCGACGGCGCCACGCACCAGGGCAGCTACGACCTCGGCATCATGCGCTGCCTGCCGAACATGGTGATCATGGCGCCGTCCAACGAGGACGAGTGCCGCCAGATGCTCTACACGGCGACGACGATCGACGCACCGTCCGCGGTGCGGTATCCGCGCGGCACGGGCACCGGCGTGCCGATTCAGCAGGAAATGCATGCGATCCCGATCGGCCGCGGCCTCGTGCTGCGCGAGGGGCATAGCGGGCTTGCGCTGCTCGCGTTCGGCAGCATGGTCGCGAGCGCGGTGCGCATCGGCGAGCAACTCGACGCGACGGTCGTCAACATGCGCTTCGTCAAACCGATCGACGAGAGTCTGATCGACCGCATCGCGGCCAAGAATCCGCACATCGTCACGCTAGAAGAGAACGTCGTCGCCGGCGGTGCGGGCAGCGCCGTCGCCGAGGTCCTGAACGCCCACGGCCACCAATGCGCGGTCCTGCACATCGGCATCCCGGACCACCCGATCGCGCACGGCTCGCGCGACAGCAACCTCGCGGACGCGGGGCTCGACCTCGTGTCGCTGGAATCGCGGATCGACGCCTGGTGGCAGCCGCGCGTGCGGCGCGTCGTCGACGCCGCCGGGTGAGATGCCTTATCCTGCGCCCATGAATTCCGCCCCAGCGAAGACAATTGCCGACGCGGCGCCCATCGAGGACGTCCAAGGTCACGCCGATACGCGGCGGATTCCGATCAACAAGGTCGGTATCAAGGACATCTACCATCCGGTCCGGCTGAAGGATCGGACCGGCGGCGACCAGCACACGGTCGCGAATTTCAATATGTACGTGAACCTGCCGCATGACTTCAAGGGCACGCACATGTCGCGGTTCGTCGACATCCTGAATCGGCACGAACGGGAACTGTCCGTGGATTCGTTCGGCAAGATGCTCGCCGAAATGACCGAGTACCTGGATGCGTCCGCGGGCCACATCGAAATGACGTTCCCGTACTTCGTCATGAAGAAGGCGCCGGTTTCGGGCGTCGAGAGCCTCATGGATTACCGGGCCGCGATATTCGGCGAGCACCGCGACGGCAAGACGAGCGTCTGGCTCAAGGTGGTCGTCGCGGCGACGAGCCTTTGCCCCTGCTCGAAGACGATCTCAGACTACGGCGCGCACAATCAACGCTCGCACATCACGATCACCGCCAAGATCTCCGCGCACATGTGGCTCGAGGAACTCATCGACGTGGCCGAGAAACAGGCTTCGTGCGAGCTCTACGGCATGCTGAAGCGCCCGGACGAAAAGTACGTCACGGAGCGCGCCTACGACAATCCGAAGTTCGTCGAGGATATCGTTCGCGACGTCGCCGTCGCGCTGAATCACGAGCCGCGGATCCTCTCGTACGTCGTCGAGGCGGAGAATTTCGAGTCGATACACAACCATTCCGCGTACGCGATGATCGAGCACGACAAGGAATCTTCGGGCTGATCGTTACGCGCCGCGCGCTTCCGCCCGCTGCAGCCGGCCGATCATGCTGCGTAGAAAGACCTGGTTGAACCTTAGCTGGCACTCGGCCGAAACCTGCTCGAGGAGCGTCGAACTCACCTTCATGACCGTCACCGGCCCGGCCGCCGTGATCGTCGCCGTGCGCTTGGCGCCGCGGACATAGCTCGTCTCACCGAAGCAGTCTCCGCCCTCGAGCTGGCCGAGCGCCCTGCCGTTGCGCTTCACCGCGACGCTTCCTTGAACGATGATGTAGAAGCGGTCGTCCATCTCCCCTTCCTTGACGATTTCCTCGGCGTCGGCGTAGTCCTGCCAGCTGCTCGCACGCAGCACTTCCCAGATCTCGCCATGCGAGAAATCGTGGAAGAACTTCAATTTTCGCAGCAGGCTGAACTGTTCCTGCTGATCGATGCGGTTGTACTGCGCGCGCAGCTTCTGGTGAACCCGCGTCAGGCCCGCGGCGAAATCCAGACCGGTTCGATAGCGCTTCTCCGGGTCCTTGGACAAGGCCATCGCGGTGACGGTTTCCAGCTCCTCGGGAATGTCCGGGCGCAGCGTGTGGATCGGCGGCGGCGTCGCGAAGACGATCTGATGCAGGAGCTTGTGCAGGTTGCCGGCGCGGAACGGCCGCGTCCCGGTCAGCAGTTCGTACATCACCGCGCCGAGCGAATACAGGTCGGAGCGGTTCGTCAATTCGATTGACTGGACCTGCTCCGGGGACATGTAGGACGGGCTGCCGGCGATGCCTTCGATGCGCGAGATATCCGAGTCCGCCACCAGCGCGATGCCAAAATCGATGATGCGCACGTCCGAATCCAGCGTGAGCATGATGTTGCTCGGCTTGATGTCGCGGTGAATGACGCCGCGGCTGTGCGCGTAATGCAGGGCGCGCGCGGCCTTGTAGATGATTTCGACGACATCATCGATGCGCAGGAGATTGTCCGGCCTGCAATACGCGGCCAGCGTGCGTGCGCCGTGGACGTGCTCCGTGACGATGTAGCAGCGCCCGTTCTCCTCGCCCGCGTCGTAGATCGGCAGAATGTTCGGATGCTGCAGCATGCCGACCATGTGGGCTTCGGAGAGGAACATCTTGCGCGCGATGCGCTTGCGGCTCTCGTCGCCGCTCGCGTCGATGTTGTAGACCTTGATCGCGACGTCGCGGCCGTAATATGGATCGTGCGACAGATAGACGATGCCGGTGCTGCCGCGCCCCACCTCGTTGATGATGACGTATTTGCCGATCTTCTCCGGCAAGCTCCCCCGGCTGCCTGGGATTTTGGGGATCGTTTTTGACCGAATGTTGCTCAAGAGTGACCGTGCGCCGCGCGGCGTTGCGATTTCGACAGGTCAAAAGGATAGCGGGGCCGCTACGGTCAAACTGTGACTTGGGTCGAGGGTCAACGAAAGTGGTCGAAACCGGCGGTGGCCGGCGTGAATGGCTTCCCGTTTGACGACCACGTCACGCCGCTGCCCGCCTGCAGTTCGCCGATCACCGTCAAGGTCGAGCCCGTGCGCGCCGCCGCGAGCGCGAGTTCCTGATGGCGTTGGCGTGGAACCGCGAACAGCAGCTCATAGTCGTCGCCGGCCGCGAGCGCCCAATCGCGCGCTTGTTCGGGCGTTGCCGACGCCCGCAGCGCTTGCGACATCGGCAGGCGGTCGACGTCGACGTGCGCTGCGAGCCCGCTCGCCGCCGCGAGCTTCGGCAAGTCGCCGGCCAGGCCGTCGGAGACATCCATGGCGGCGCTCGCGATGCCGCGCGCCGCGAGCCCGAATTCGACCCGCGGCGTCGGATACTCGAAGCGGCGCACGAGTTCGGCCGCATGACCGGCAGCCGCCGACATGCGGCCTTGCACCAGCGCCAATCCGGCGCCGGCGTCGCCCAAGGTTCCGGACACGGCGAGAAGATCCCCTGCCAAGGCGCCGTCCCGCCGCAGCGCCTCGCCGCGCGGCAGGAAGCCGAGCAATTGAATGCTGACCGTCAACGGTCCGCGGGTCGTGTCGCCGCCGACGAGCGCGACGCCGTGCCGGTTCGAAAGTTCAAGGAGGCCGCGGGAAAAGCCGTCGAGCCAGTCGGCGTGCGCGTGCGGCATCGTCAACGCGAGCGTCGCCCACGCGGGCGTCGCGCCCATCGCCGCCAGGTCGCTCAAGTTGACCGCGAGCGCCCGATGCCCGATCGACCGGGGGTCGCTGCCCCCGGGGAAGTGCCGCGACTCGACGATCGTGTCGACCGCCGCGACCAGATCCGCGCCGTCCGGAACGCGCAATATCGCCGCATCGTCGCCGATGCCGAGCACGACGCCTTCGTGCGATCCCTTCGCGGCGCCGAGCGCGAAGTAGCGGTAAATCAGGTCGAACTCGCCGTCGACCGGCTTGCCGGCGCCGCGCTCGGGGTCAGACTGCGGGCTGTCCATACTCGTGCGGCCGCAGTTCGCGGGACGCGCGGTCGAGGACCGCATTGACGAACTTGTGTCCATCGGTCGCGCCGAATTGCTTCGCGAGTTGCACGGCCTCGTTGAGTGCAACGCGGTACGGCAACTCCTGCCGCGACCCCAATTCGTATACGCCGAGCCAGAGCACGGCGTGCTCGAGCGGGTCGAGTTCCTGCGGCGCAATCTCGCTGAAGCGCGCGATCGTCAAATCCAGCGTCTCGCGATGCGGCGCGATCTGCATCACCAGCTCGCGAAAATACTCGAGATCGACGCGCTCAGCCTCGGGATCGCGCTCGAAATCGTTGTACAGGTCTTGCCACGGCCGCGGATTGATCTGCAGCTCATAGAGCGCCTGCACCGCGAGCCGCCGCGCGAGGCTGCGTGCGCGCCGTTCCTGCGACGGTCGTCGGGCATTCACCGTCACTTTTCCAGCTTGCGCAGCAGGCTGACCATTTCGATCGCGGTCAACGCGGCGTCCGCGCCCTTGTTGCCCGCCTTGCCGCCCGCGCGATCCGTCGCCTGCTCGACGGTGTCCGTCGTCAACACACCGAACACGACCGGCACGTCGCTCTCCAGCGCGACTCGCGCGAGCCCCGACGCGCACTCGCCGGCGACGTAGTCGAAGTGCGGCGTGTCGCCGCGAATGACGGCGCCGAGCGCGATGATCGCGTCGTAGCGCCGCGAAAGCGCGAGCTTGCGCGCGACGATCGGTATTTCGAACGCGCCGGGCACGCGCACGATCTCGATCTGCTTGTCGGTGACACCATGGCGATTGAGCGCGTCCAACGCGCCCCGCAGCAGCGGCTCGACGACGAAGTCGTTGAAGCGCGCCGCCACGCAGGCGACGCGGACATCGCGGGCCGACAGCTCGCCCTCGATGATTCTGGTGTTCTCTATGGGCACGATTGACTTCCTATCGGGCGGAATTATTCATTATAGGGCGGCCGCGGCTCATTCGCCGCCGTCGACGTAGCCGGTGACCTCGAGGTCGAAGGCGGCGAGGCCCTGCAGCTGCTTCGGCGCGCTCAAGACGCGCATGCGCTTCAAGCCGAGGTCCGCGAGGATCTGCGCGCCGATGCCGTACTCGCGTATCACGGTGGCGCCCGCGGCCGGCGCGGCGGCGGGCCTCGCCTCGAGTTGGCGCACGCTCTGCATGAATTCGCGCGGGCTTTCCTCCGAGCGCAGGATCACGACCACGCCGGAAGGCTCGGCGGCGACGCGCTTGATGGCGGCCCCGAGCGGCCAGCCGAGCTTGTCGCTGTGCACGCCGATGATGTCGCGCAAGGTATCGTTGATGTGGACGCGCACGAGCGGCGGCACCGCGGAGTTCAGATCGCCCTTGACGAGCGCGATGTGCACGTTCTTGTGCACGTGATCCTCGTAGCAGCACAGCCGGAATGCGCCGTATTCGGTGTCGACGGGGCCGTCGTAGATGCGTTCGATCGAGCGCTCGTTCTTCAGCCGGTAGCGGATCAAATCGGCGATCGTGCCGATCTTGAGGCCGTGCGTCTTGGCGAACCTTTCCAGATCCGGCCGCCGCGCCATCGTGCCGTCCTCGTTCAGGATCTCGACGATCACGGCGGCAGGCGAGAGGCCGGCGAGGCGCGCGAGGTCGCAGCCCGCCTCCGTATGGCCGGCGCGCGTCAGCACGCCGCCGGGCTGCGCCATCAGCGGGAAGATGTGGCCCGGTTGGCGCAAGTCCTCCGGCCTCGCGTTCGACGCGACCGCGGTGCGTATCGTGTGCGCGCGGTCGTGGGCCGAGATCCCCGTCGTGACGCCCTCGGCGGCCTCGATCGACAGCGTGAAATTCGTCTTGTGCTGGCTGTCGGTGTCGCTCACCATCAGCGGCAGGCGCAATTGCCGGCAGCGGTCGCGCGTGAGCGTGAGGCAAATCAGGCCGCGGCCGTAGCGCGCCATGAAATTCACGTCCTCGGCGCGCACGCAGGATGCCGCGATCACGAGATCCCCCTCGTTCTCGCGATCTTCGTCATCCATGATCACGGCCATCTTGCCGTTGCGCAGGTCCGCCAAAATCTCGTCGATCGAATTGAATCCGCTCATTGGACGATTCACTCTGGTGTCTTGTGGGTGAGGCGCTCGAGATAACGCGCGATGATGTCGATTTCGACGTTGACGCCGTCGCCGGCGCGTAAGGCGCCGAGCGTCGTCGCCTGACGCGTGTGCGGGATGATGTTCACGTCGAATGTCCGGCCGCTCACGTCGTTGACCGTGAGGCTCACGCCGTCGATGCAAATCGAGCCCTTCGGCGCGACGAAGCGCGCGAGCGCGGCCGGCAGCTCGAACTTCAAGCGCCAGGAGCGCGCATCCTCGCGCGCCTCGATCATGCTGCCGACCGCGTCGACGTGGCCGCTGACCAGATGGCCGCCCAAGGGGTCGCCGGCGCGCAACGCGGGCTCGAGATTCACGCGCGAACCCACGGCGAGCCGCCCGAGCGTGGTCTTCGCGAGCGTCTCGCGCGACACGTCGGCGAAGAACCGGTCGTGCTCCGTGCGCGTGACCGTCAGGCAAACGCCCTGCACGCTGACGCTGTCGCCGATTTTCAGCCGCTCGATGTCGGATCTCGGCGCTTCGACGGCCAGCTCCATATCGCCGCCCCGATCCGCGATCGAGGCGATCCGGCCGGTGGCCGCTACGATTCCGGTGAACATGAAGATCCCTTTTTCGGCCGCAATATGAGTCGTACATCCTCGCCGATACGCCGTACATCCGCGAGTTCGAACCCGGGGAGCGCCTGCTCCGCGTCCGCGGCCGGCAGCGCGGCGAGCGGCGGTGCATCGACGCCGAGCAGGATCGGTGCGGCGTACAAGACGATCTCGTCGACCAGCCGCGCCGCGAGCAATGCGCCGGCGAGCCTCGGTCCGCATTCGACGAGCAGCTCGTTGATCTCGATGGCGGCCAGGCGTTCGAGTATCGCGGCGAGATCGAGCCCGTTTCCCGAGCGCGGCACGCGCTCGACGCGCACCCCGCCCGCCTCGGCCGCGGCCACGGCCGCCGGCGGCGCGTCGGGCGCGGCATAGACGAGCGCCCCGCCGCCCTGGAACACGCGCGACCGAGCCGGACAGCGCAGCGCCGGATCGAGCACGACGCGCAGCGGCTGGCGCACCCATGGCCCGTAATCGAGACGCACATCGAGGCGCGGATCGTCGGTGCGCACCGTGCCCGCACCGGTCAAAACGGCGGAGCTGCGCGCGCGCCACGCCTGCACGTCGGCGCGCGACGCCGTGCCGCTGATCCATGCCTTGCGGCCGTCGGCGTACGCGCTGCGCCCATCGAGGCTCACCGCCATTTTGAGGCGCACGTACGGCCTGCCGCGCTCGAAGCGCGAAAAGAACCCGGCGTTGAGCGCACGCGCCGCGTCGGCGCGCACGCCGACGGCGACCTCGATTCCCGCCGCGCGCAAGCGCGCCGCGCCCCTGCCCGCGACGAGCGGATTGGGGTCGGCGACGGCGCTGACGACGCGCGCGACTCCGGCCTCGATCAGCGCGTCGGCGCACGGCGGCGTGCGGCCCGTATGGCTGCACGGCTCGAGCGAGACGTAGGCGGTCGAGCCGCGCGCGTCGAAATCGGCCGCGCGCAGCGCTTCGACTTCCGCGTGCGGCTCGCCCGCGCGCCGGTGCCAACCCTCGCCGATCACGCGGCCGTCGCGCACGAGCACACAGCCGACGCGCGGATTCGGATCCGTCGTGTAGAGGCCACGCTCGGCCAGCTCGAGCGCGCGGCGCATGTGCTCCTCGTCATCCGGCGCGGTCGGCGGCGTCATTCGTCGTCGTCCGGCGCATCGCCATTGGGCAACAGCGGCAATTGGCCCTTGCTCGAATCGCGGCGCCGATTGTGCCGGCGCAATTGATCGATTTCCGTGCGAAACGCCTCGACGTCCTGGAAGCTCCGGTAGACCGACGCGAAGCGCACGTACGCGACTTCATCCAGATGACGCAGCTCTTCCATGACCATTTCACCGACGGCGCGCGAGGCGATCTCGCGCTCGCCGAGGCTGCGCAATTTGTGGCAGATGCGCGCGACCGCGTCGTCGACCGTCTCGCGGCCGACCGGGCGCTTCTCGAGCGCCCTTTGCATGCCGGCGCGCAGCTTCTCCTCGTCGAAAGGCTCGCGGCTGCGGTCGCTCTTGACGACCATCGGCAGCAGCAACTCGGCGCTCTCGAACGTCGTGAACCGCTCCGTGCACGCTAGGCACTCGCGGCGGCGGCGGATCTGTCGCCCTTCGCCCGCGAGCCGCGAATCGATGACTTTAGTCTCCGAATGGCCGCAAAATGGACAATACATGGAGCTGGCTCACATCGGTCCGGGCGATGCGGGCCGGTGAGTCATGCATACACGGGCAATCGCCTGCATAGAGCCTCGACCTCCGTGCGCACGCGCTCGACCACGGTCTCATCGCCCATGCGGTCCAGCACGTCGGCGATCCAGTTCGCGAGCAACTCCGCCTCCGCCTCCTTGCAGCCGCGCGTCGTGATCGCGGGCGTGCCGATGCGCAGTCCGCTCGTGATCGCGGGCGGCCGCGGGTCGTTCGGCACGGCATTCTTGTTGACGGTCATGTGGGCGCGGCCCAAGGCCGCGTCCGCGTCCTTGCCGGTGATGTTCTTCGCGATCAGGTCGAGCAGGAACAAATGATTGTCGGTGCCGCCGGAGACGATCTTGTAGCCGCGCCGCTGCAACACCGTCGTCATCGCCCGCGCATTCGCGACGATCTGGGCGGAATACGCCTTGAATTCCGGCTGCAGCGCCTCGAGGAACGCGACCGCCTTCGCGGCAATGACGTGCATCAGCGGGCCGCCCTGCGTGCCCGGGAAGACCATGGAATTGAGTTTCTTGTGGACCTCGTCGTTCGGGCGCGCGAGGATCAGTCCGCCGCGCGGTCCGCGCAAGGTCTTGTGGGTGGTCGTCGTCACCACGTCGGCGAACGGCACGGGGTTCGGATAGTGCCCGGTCGCGACGAGGCCCGCGACGTGCGCCATGTCGACGAAGAAATAGGCGCCGACCGAATCGGCGATCCGGCGGAATCTCGCCCAGTCGATCACGCGCGAATAGGCGGAGAACCCTGCGACGATGAGCTTCGGCTTGTGTTCCTGCGCGAGGCGCTCGACCTGATCGTAGTCGATTTCGCCGGTTTCCGGCTTGACGCCGTATTGGGCCGCTTTGAATATCTTCCCCGAGAAATTCACCTTCGCGCCGTGCGTGAGGTGCCCGCCGTGGTCCAGGCTCATGCCGAGGATGGAATCGCCCGGAGCGAGCAGCGCGAGGTACACGGCCGCGTTCGCCTGCGAGCCCGAGTGCGGCTGCACGTTCGCGAAGGCCGCGTCGAACAGCTTCTTCGCGCGATCGATCGCCAGCTGCTCGGCGACGTCCACGTATTCGCAGCCGCCGTAATAGCGTTTGCCGGGATAGCCTTCGGCGTATTTGTTCGTCAGCACCGACCCTTGAGCCTCGAGCACGCGCGGGCTCGTGTAATTCTCGGAGGCGATGAGCTCGATGTGATCCTCTTGGCGCCTTCGCTCGTCCGCCATCGCCTTCGCGAGTTCTGGATCGAAGCCGGCAATCTTCATTTCAGCGCTGAACATGAGGCGGATCTCCCGAAAGGTAGCCGCCAATTGTA
>Ga0316628_100002877_pt1 | contig 13009 bp, 13 predicted proteins | sample OWC_Aug_M2_C1_D5_FD_207648 | JGI IMG/M metagenome (GOLD analysis project Ga0316628, IMG submission 207648) | Wetland soil microbial communities from Old Woman Creek delta, Ohio, United States - OWC_Aug_M2_C1_D5_C | ecosystem: Environmental > Terrestrial > Soil > Wetlands | place: USA: Ohio...
CGGCTCGCCAGCCTCGGCGAGATGTCGGCGGTGCTCGCGCACGAGATCAAGAACCCGCTCGCGTCGCTCAAGGGCAACGCGCAGCTGCTCGCCGGTGGCGCCGAGGGCAAGCAGAAGGCGAAGGCCGAGCGCGTCGTCGACGAGGCGGTGCGGCTCGAGAAGCTCGTCGCCGACCTGCTCGCGTTCGTGCGCACCGGGCAGCTCGAGCGCCGGGCGATCGCGCCGGCGTCGCTCGTCCCCGAGGGCGCGGTCGCCGAGGTCGCCGGTGCGCCCGCGACGTGGTCGCTCGACGAGGCGCGCATGCGCCAGGTCATCGGCAACCTCGTCGAGAACGGCCAGGCCGCCGGCGGGCCGGTCACGGTGCGGATCGCCCAGGAGGGCAGGCGGCTCGTGATCGAGGTCGCCGACAAGGGCCCCGGCGTGCCCGCCGAGGATCGCGACAAGATCTTCGAGCCGTTCTTCACGAAGAAGACGCGCGGCACCGGCCTGGGGCTGTCGGTCGCGCGGCGCGTCGTCGAGGCGCACGGAGGTGCCATCACGGTGGGTGACGCGCCCGGCGGAGGCGCTATGTTCCGCGTCGAGATCCCGGAGGCATGAATGGCACGCATCCTCGTCGCCGATGACGAACCCGGCCTGCGCGAGTTCATCGCGGACGCGCTCGAGCTCGACGAGCACGACGTCGTCACCGCGCCCGACGGCAAGGCCGCCGCGAAGCTGCTCGACGAGCGCGGCTTCGACCTCGTGATCACCGACCTCAAGATGCCGGGGATGGACGGCCTGGCGCTGCTGCGCAAGGTCAAGGCCGAGCAGCCGGAGACCGAGGTCATCGTGATGACCGCGCACGGCACCGTCGACAACGCCGTCGAGGCCATGAAGCTCGGCGCGTTCGAGTACCTCCAGAAGCCGCTGTCGGGCCCCGACGAGCTGCGCCTGCTGGTCGGCCGCGCCGTCGAGCACCGCGGGCTGCGCGATCGGGTCGAGGCGCGGCACGTCGAGGCCCACGGCCCGCCGCTGACCTACGGCGATCCGGTGATGAAGCCGGTCGTCGAGGCGATCGACAAGGTCGCGCGCACCAACGCCACCGTGCTGCTGCTCGGCGAGAGCGGTACCGGCAAGGAGGTCGCCGCGCGCGACATCCATGCGCGCTCGCCGCGCGCGACCAGGCCGTTCATGGCGATCAACTGCGCCGCGCTGAGCGAGCAGCTGCTCGAGAGCGAGCTGTTCGGCCACGAGAAGGGCGCCTTCACCGGCGCGACCGAGCGCAAGCGCGGCCGGCTCGAGCTCGCGGACGGCGGGACGTTCTTCCTCGACGAGGTCGGCGAGCTCAAGCCCGAGCTCCAGGCCAAGCTGCTGCGCGTGCTGCAGGAGCGCCGGTTCGAGCGGGTCGGCGGCTCGCGCACGCTCGAGGTCGACGTCCGCTGGATCGCCGCGACCAACCGCGACCTGCGCCAGATGATCGACACCGGCCACTTCCGCGAGGACCTCTACCACCGGCTCGCGGTGTTCCCGATCAAGCTGCCTGCGCTGCGCGATCGCCGCACGGACCTGATCCCGATCGCCAGGGCGCTGCTGGTCCGCATCGCCGCCGATCTCAAGCGCGGCGTGCCGAAGCTCGCGCCCGCCGCCGAGCAGCGCCTGCTCGCGGCTCCGTGGCGCGGCAACGTCCGCGAGCTCGCCAACGCGCTCGAGCGCGCCGCGATCCTCGCCGACGCCGACACGATCGACGCCGCCCATCTCTGGCTCGACGACGCGCCGGCCCCCACTGCTTCGAGCGCGCTCAAGACGCTCGCGGAGCTCGAGCGCGACGCGATCCAGCGCGCCCTCGAGGCGAGCGGCGGCAACCGCAAGAAGGCCGCCGAGCTGCTCGGTATCGGCGAGCGCACGCTCTACGACAAGCTCAAGAAGCTCGACTGAGCGCGACCGGCGGTGCCGCATGCCGCTGCGCGCGGAACGCCTCGAACGCGCCGTCGACCACCTGCGCGATCATCGTCGGCGTGCGTGCGATGTCGTCGAGCACCATGCCGAGCTGCTGCCAGCGCAGGCCGAGCGAGCCGGACGCCGCCAGGTAGCTGCCCGCGACCGACGACTCGTACGGCAGCCGGCGCACGAGGTGGCGGTGGAGCATCGAGCTCATCAGCCGGCCGCGCTCGACGACGTACATCCAGCCGATCGCGTGGGCGATGCCGCGGAACGGCGGCGTCGGGAACATGTCGGGGAACCGCCCGAGCATCGCGAGGTCGTCGGCGAGCCTCGGCGCGAACAGCCGCGGTGCGATTGCGATGTAGTGTTCGAGCCCGGGCGTCCGCATCCACTCGTGCTCGGCCGGCGCCTCGAACGCGTAGATCTTCGCGAGGTGGTCGGCGTAGCGCGCGCGGGTCGGGGTGCCGAGCAGCGCGACGCGCGGCGCATCGGCCGGGCCGTGGAAGATCTTCGTCTCGAGATCGAGACGCTCGAGCATGGTCAGGTGGTCGGACATGGTTCACACCGCGACGGCAAACGGCATTCGGACCGGATGCGGGGGCGCGTGCCGCAGCACGGCCTGGATCTCGGCGATGATCGCGAGCGCGTGCTCCTGCGCGGTCTCGCCGATGACCCCCGGCGTATGGATGCGGGCGTCTCCGCCTGCACACACGTCCCGGATCAGGCGCTCGCGCATCCCGACGACGCCGATGTAGCGGCAGCGCGTGCGGACGAGCGCGGCGAGGTTGTCGCGATCGAGGTCGTAGCGGTGCGCCATCACCAGCGCGACCGCGCGGTCGCACTCGTCGACGCGCGCCGCGAGGTCTCGCGCGCTGCCCATCAGCACCTCGTCGGCGTGGCTGAACCGCTGGCGCGTCGCGTTCCGCGGCTCGTGGGCGCACACGGCGACATCCCAGCCGACGGCCCGTGCGAGCTGGACGACCGGCACCGCGTCGTTGCCGGTCCCGAACACGAACAGCCGCGGCGGCGGCAGGATCGCCTCGACGTACGCGTCGACCGCGCCGTAGTGCCGCAGGCCCGACTCGCCGGTCTCGAGCGCGCTGCGCGCATCGTCGATCATCGCGCCGCGCAGCCCCGGATCGGTGACGTCGCCGATCGGGTCCTCGCCGGCGACCAGCGCGACGCGCGCGCCGAGCTTGCCGCCGCCGATCACGGTGACGACCGCGCCGCGCCGCTGCACCCGCAGGCACCGCTCGGCGATCTCCAGTGGATCGATCCGGCCGGGGCTGCCGGCCCGCTCGATCAGCACCTCGATCGCGCCCTCGCCGTCGACACCGAACGCCGAGCACAGCTCGCTCGCGAGCGCGTCGCAGTGGAGCAGGAATGGCTCGCCACCCTGCGTCCGCGTCCAGCCGGTGTTCGCGAGGTCCGCCTCGAGGCGGACGCCGCTCGCCGAGCTCGTGATCCAGCGGAACTGGGTCAGCAGCATGCGTGCGCCGGCACGCCGTCCCTCGGCGCGCACGATCATCGCCACGAGGTGTGGCTCGCGCTGCCGCCGCAGGCGGGTGGCCTGTTCGATGATCGCCCGCTCGGTCATGGCTAGCGCAGGGTGATCACGCGGACGTGGTTGTAGGGGACGTCCTCGCCGCGCGTGCCGTCGGCGACGTAGACCTTGGAGCCGTCGGCGGTGACGCCGAGGCCTTCGATGCCGTGGAACTCCGCCTGCGCGGGGTCGTCGGCGTCGAGGTAGCCGTCGGTGCCGTCCCCGGCGATCGTCATCACCGTCGAGCCGCTGATCTCGCGGATGCGGAAGTTGTCGGTATCCGTCAGGTACATGTTGCCGCTGGCGTCGATCGCCAGGCCCTGCGGATGGTTGAACTTCGCCTCGGTCATCGAGCCGTCCGCGAACCCGCCGCTGGTGCCGGCCATCGTCGTGACGGTGCCGTCGAGCGTGACCACGCGCAGCTTCTGGTTCTCCCAGTCGTTGACGACGAGCGAGCCATCCTTGCGCTGCACGACGCCATACGGCGACGCAAACCTCGCGGCGGCCCCCGCACCATCTGCGAACCCCTTCGCGCCCCAGGTGCCGGCGAGCTGCGTCACGCCGCCGGTGCCCGGGTCGACGAGCTCGACGACGTGGTTCTCGTAGTCGGTCGCGACCAGCCGGCCGTCCTCGAGCACGAAAAGTCCGCGCGGGCGGCCGATGTTCTCGACGATCGGCGTCGCGGTCTTCGCGGCGGGGTCGACCCTCCAGATCGTGCCCGACATCGGGTTGTGCGCGCCTTTGGTGTCGTTATCGGTCGACACGTACATCGTGCCGTCGGCCGCGAACGCGATGCCGAATGGACGCACGAAGCCCTGCTGGGTGACCGCGGTGCTCGTGTTGCCGGCGGCGTCCATCACGCGGAGCTTGCCGTTATCGAAGTCGGCGACGTAAATCTTGCCGTCGGGTGCAACGGCCACGTTCACGGGGTTGTGGAAGCGAGCGTCGCAGCGGTTGCCGTCGACGTAGCCCGCCTCGGCATCGCCACCCATCGTGCTGACGCCCGCACCGACGGGCGAGCAGCTGTCACCCGGACTGCCGTCCCCCATGGTTCCGCCGTGCGTTGCACATGCTGGGAGCGCTGCGGCGAGGAGCAGAGCTTGGATTCGCATGCTGCTACTGCTCAGCAAAAAGCCTGCCGTTCCAACCTGCCGTTTCCACAACTGCTGCGCGAGCGCCTGAGCGCACCGCGCCTCGTGGTCAGCGCGCCGCCGCCATTCGCTGGCGCTTCGCAATGACGCCCATCCGGGCGAGGTGGTCGTGCAGCTGGGCGTTGGACTGCCAGGCCAGATCGCGCTCGATCTCGTCGAGCACGAGCCCGTCGCGCCGCAGCACCGAGTCGTGCTTGCGAAGTTCTCCTAGCATGCGCGGTCCGGCCACGACCACGAGGTGACCAAACGCGCCCTCGCGCACGATCCGCTCGAGCTCGCCGACCACCTCGCGCGCGAACCTTCCGTCGCGGCTCTCGGCGTACTGCGTCCGGTGGTCGTTGGTCGCCTGCTGGTGGTTGCTGCGCACGCCGAGGTCGCTGCCGCGCTCGCCCGGCACGCTGTTCTCGAAGGTCTCGCTGAGGTGACGGCGGCCGGGGTTCACGTGGTCGGCTATCTCCTTCAGCTCGTCGCCGGGCGAGCGCCCGACGTCGTATTCGCAGATGCGCGCGCGGGTGACGTCGACGATCGCGATACAAGCTCGATTCATGACGGTCCTCCAGGGTAGGTGATGCTCGCCGGCGGCGGCACGGCCGCATGCGCCCGCGTCGGGCGGCGCTGCGTCTCGATCTGCGCGTCGGCGAGGCGGCGGTTGGGAATGATCACGAGCGACTGATCGGCGGTGCGAATGCGCGTCGAGTACATCCCGATCGCCTCGATGGTCCCGCTGACGCCGCTCTCCAGCCGCACGAAGTCACCCTCCTGCACGGAGTGGTCACTCAGGATCGCAAACGCACCGAACACGTTCTCCAGGGCGCCGCGCGCCGCGATCGCCGCGGCGATCCCGATCACCGCGAGCGCGACGATCACCGGCCCGATCGCGAACCCGAGCGCGCCGAGCATCATCACCGCGACCAGCAGCGCGACCACCGCCTTCGCCGCTCGCTTCGCGATCGGCAGCGCGACGCGCGTGATCATGTGCCCGGAGAACCGCGCGTCGATCACCGTATCGATCGTGCGCAACGCCGCCCACGCGATCGCGACCAGCAGACCGATCCGGCCCGCGGTCTGCGCCGCATCGAGGACATCGACCGGCAGGAAGACCACGCTGATCGCGATCTCCCAGACGATCACCGCGGCCAGCGCCTCCATCGGCCCTGTCAGCCGCAACACGATCCGATCGTCCTTCGGTGTGTGCGTCAACAGACTGAGCCGGTACAGCCCCCGGTGCATCCACCGTCCGAGATATCGACCGCCGACAATTGCAGCCGCCGCGCCGACGAGGAGCGCGAGCGCCTGCCACCAGGTGAGGTGCAGCATGCCCCTCGGCGGTGCAAGCGACGAACCACCGTGCGCAGGCGCACGTTCGATCAGAACGCCGATGACAAGATCGGAAGAACCAAGGGAGTCGCGCTCGCGGTCGGCTCGCTGAACGTCTTCTCGTAGCCGCGCACGACCGCGTAGGCGAGCCCACCTGCCACGCCGGCGTATACCAGGCGCGCGGGCACCTGCCGCCACCCGGTCAGACACAGCTGGTCGAAGAAATGGACGATGTCGTTCTGCGGTGAGAACAGCACCACGTCCTTCGCAAAGTCGACCCACAGGCCGGTCGCCCCGACGGTCAACGCGAGCTGCCCGTAGCGGTTGTGCGGCCACGTCCCGGTGAACACGAGCGCGGCAAACCCGCCGAGCAGCACGGTATCGGTGATCTTGGGCGCGACGTAGAAGAACGCACGCTCGCGGCGCGACGACAACCCGCGTACGTACGTCCACCCGAACCGAAACGTCTGCGTGTGCGGATCGATCCCGGGCGGGAACAGATGCAGCTCCTCGACGTCCGCGCCGACGAGCTTGGCGGCCAGCGCGTGGCTGCCTTCATGAAGGGACACGCCGGCCACGTACGTCGGCGGCGCCATCGCGAGCCCCACGTACACCAGCGTCGAGTTGCTCGGCTCCGCCGCCGCAACGCGCACCATCAGCGCGACGATCACGAAGGCGCGCATACCCAGATCTCGTCGGCCGGCTCGAACCCGAGCCGCTTCGCCAGCCGCAAGCTCGCCACGTTGGCCTCGTCCGCGCCCCACACCGGCTCGCGCCCGTGAGCGCGCTCGTCGCGAATCATCGCGGCCGCGACGACCGTCGCCAGTCCCAGCTGCCGCGCGCCGGGCAGCGTATCGACGCTGACGTCGAACCACGCAGGGCTGCGCCACGGCGCGTACGCGAAGCTCACCGGCTCACCATCGACCCACGCGCTCCACACCGTGCCGCGCCGCTTCGCCCACGCGAGCTCGTCCGCCAGCTGCTTCGGCAGCTCGACCTCGCCGAGCGGCGTCGCGCCTTCATAGTCGGGCAGGGCGCCCGGATCGGGAAGCGTGTGCAGGATCGCGCGCTCGAGCCGCCGCCCGGCGCCGCGCAGCGCGAGCGCAAGATCCTCGCGCTCGACGAGGATCGCGTGCGGCCGCTCCGCGAGACGTGCGACCTCCGTCGCCTCGACATCTCCCGCGACGACCATCAGCCGCGCCGCATCGTGGCCGAGCACGAACCCGCCACCGAGCCGCTCGCGCCACCCGTCGGGATCTGCCGCAATGCCGTGCGCCTCGACCCACCGCGGCACGTCCGGCAGCTCGAGCACTACTTCTTCAATCCGCGCAGGTATCCGATCGCGGCGTTCGCGTCATCGATCAAGCACCCGCTGACCGGCTTGCCGCGCATCGGCCCGCTCCGGATCTTCTTCGCGATGGCCCGCTCCAGCGGCTCGATCGCGCGCGGATCCGACAGCGCCCGCAGCTTCGCGACCGCTTCCTTCCGCTTGTCACACGTGTCCCCCTCCTCGAGGTCCAGCGTGTACGACTTCAGCAGCTGATCGCGATCGCCGAGCCCGTACTTGTCGATCACGGGCGCGACCGCATGCCGCCGCTCGTAGCTCTGGCTGACGGCTGCGTTGAGGATCGCCGGCTTCGCATCGGGATCCTTCGTGTGCCCGACCCACAGGTCGAACACCTTCGCGACGGTCTCGGGATCCTTGTCCGCGGCCATCGAGCGCAAGCTCGCACGCAGCTTCTTGTCGCTCTCCAGATCCGGCGCCAGCGACAAGGCTCTCCGATACGCCTCGATCGCCTCGAGCGTCTCGTTCTTCGCCGCGTACGCCTCGCCGAGCACGAGCTGCGCATCGGGGTCCTTCTCGATCGGCGCCTTCTCGAGCAGCCCGATCGCCTTGTTCGGGTCGCCGCGCTCCAGCGCATCGCTCGCCTGCCCGGCAGGGCTGTTCGGATCGATCTTGTTCCCGTCGTCTCCAGGCGCGGTCACGATCGCGACCACGACGCCCGCCGCCACCGCCAGGCCGGCGATCGCGGCATACAGCGGCCACTTCTTCTTCTTCGGGACCTGCGCGAGCCGCTGCTCCGGCGTCAGCCCGAAGATCGGCTCGCCGGCCGGCCCGGTATACGGCAGCCCGATCCCCACACCGCCCCCACGCCCTCGCGGCTCGCCGCCCGCGACCACCGGCGGTGCCGGCGCGGTCGCCGCCTCCATCCCGACCCCGAGCTTCGTGCCGACGCGCGGCGCATTGCTGTCGCGTGCCGCTGCACCCTTGGGCGGAGTCCCGGTCCGCGGCGCGCCCTTCGGCGGAGTCGCGGTGCGCGCGTTCGGAGAGATGGCGAGCGCCTCCTCGATGGCGCTGCCGATGTCCTCGCGCTCCTCGTCCATCGAGAGCTCGCCGTCGGCCCCCACGAGCGGCTGCGCGCCGGTGTTCGACACGCGCTCGAACTCGATGTCGGTCTGGCCGCCCTCGGGCGTGTGCAGCGCGTTCTCCACCGCCGCCAGAAACACCTCGGCGTTCGCATACCGATCGCCGGGCTTCTTCGTCAGCCCGCGCAGGACCAGCTTCTCGATCGAGCTCGGCACCGGCCGCCCGCCCTTGATGAGCTTGCTCCTCATCGGCGGCACCGGCTTGGCCGTGTGCATCGACATCACCTCGAGCTTGTCGTCGCTATAGAAAGGCGGCTGCCCGCACAGCATCTCGTACGCGACCACCGCGGCGGCATAGAGGTCGGCGCGGCCGTCCATCGGATTGCCGAGCGCCTGCTCGGGCGCCATGTAGATGGGCGTACCGAACGCCATCCCTGCCTGCGTGAGCCGCACGCCGTCATCGGAAAGCTCGCCGCTGATCGGCTTGGCGATGCCGAAGTCGAGGATCTTGGCGAAGTCCATGTCCTCGCCATGCCGCACCAGAAAGATGTTCTCGGGCTTGATGTCGCGATGGATCAGCCCGGCCTGGTGAATGCTGCCGAGCCCGCGCAGCATGTGAGCCAGGATGTGCAGCGCGCGGCCGGGCGAGATCTGGCCCTCGGCCTCGAGCACGTCCGCGAGGCTCCGGCCCTCGAGCAATTCCATCGCGAGGTACAGCGAGCCATCCGGCAACCGCCCGACGTCGTACGTCGCGACGCAGTTCGGATGGTCCACGCGCCCGACGGCCAGCGCCTCGCGCTCGAACCGGTTCCGCACCTCGGGCGACGCCGCGAGGCTCGGGTGGAGGATCTTGACGGCGACCTGCCGCCGCAACCCGACGTGCGTCGCGCGATACACCAAGCCCATGCCGCCGCGCCCGAGCGGCGCGTCGAGGCGATACCGCCCGTCGACGACCATCCCGAGCAGCTCGGAACCGTCGCCGTCCAGCGGTACTGGTGTGTTCACCAGGGCCGGATCGGTGCCGTCGCTTGGGGCCATCGTGCGTCCCCCATTGTGCCATCACCCTCGGCGAAACGTATGAAACCCCCGTCATTCCTGCCGCTTCCCACGCCGAGCCACTTGCCAGACCCCCCTCCCATCTGTAGATTCCGGTTCCCCAAGCCCAGGTAGCTCAGTTGGTAGAGCAGCGGACTGAAAATCCGCGTGTCGCTGGTTCAATTCCGGCCCTGGGCACGACAACTTCCGACGAGTAGGGGACGAGAGCGGCCATCCCGCTCGTCCAATGGATGGATACGCGCCGGCGACCCGTGCGAGTCGATCCAGCCGACCGGCCGCCCGAAGCTCGCCTCGCGCGGGGTCGCGCCGGCCCTCGCGCAGTTCCCGCGGCGCTCGGCGGCTGGCATGCGATGCGCAGCGCTGTCGCGCGTGGGCAACGAGCGGCCCCCGCTCTCGCTGTCCGCGAGGATCGTCTTCGAGCAGTCGTACGGCGGTGTCGAAGGTGACAGCGCGTCGCTGGCCGAGCTGTGTGCCCTGCTCTCCGCGCTCGCCTACCTGCTCCGCGCGCAGCGCCTCGAGCACTGCACGGCGCGAGAGCGCGGCGGGTTCGGTCAGTCGCTCGCCGACCGCACACAGCGGATCGATGTCATCGGGCATGTGCTCGGCGGCTCTGCTTCTCGGGCATGCCGCACGCAAGAGCAAGCTGCGTGCCTCTACATCGTCGAAAACGCGTATCTCGTCGCGAATTCCTTGCGTCGCGGATCGCGGTTCACGAGGCCGGCCATGCAGTGATGGCCTATCTCTGCCGGCGGCGGATCGGCGGCATGTCAGCGGTCCCGCGCGGCGAGATTCTAGGCCAGGTCGAGTACCGCGGGTTCACAGCCTACCCTGCGAGCTGGCTGGAGGATGCGAGAGCGCGACGCAAGCTCGAGAACGAGATCATGATCTCCCTCGCCGGGCTCGCGGCAGAATACGTGCAGCCGAGAATCGTCGATCATGCGGGCGCGGCGACCGACCTGGTGCGAGCGCTCGAGATCGCGCTCCCCGCGATCACGGATCCCGAGGAGGCCACCGCGTTCATCAACTGGCTGTTCGTGCGCGCACGCAACCGCCTGCGCGAGCCCGCTTGCCGGCGTGCGATCAAGCAGCTCGCCGGCGAGCTGTTGCGGCACGGCTCGCTGACCGGTCCTCGGGTGCGGTCGGTGCTCCGGCGCTCGCTCGGTTGACCGAGCGGAGCGCAAGGCACCGGTCGCAGCGTCCGCAGCGCGGCGGATCGGCCTCACCGAACCAGCGCCGCAAGAACCGGCTCCGGCAGTCGTCGGTCGCCGCGTAGTCGGCCATCGCGGTGAGCCGGCGTGCGTCCGAGCCGCGCAGCGCCTCGAACTTCCCGGCGAGGTCTCGTGCACGTGCCTCGATCATGTCGGGCTCGACGCGCGTGACATACCTGTGCTCGGGATCGAGCTCGACGAGATCCAGCTGCTCGAGCTCGGCGCACAGCGAGCGTGCCGTCGTCACCGGAACGCCCGCCGAGACCGCGAGATGGCGCCGCCGACACCGCCTTGCCTTCGCGCGCCCATGCCGCGAGCGCGTGCGCGACCCGGCGCAGCTGGGGCGGCCGCGGCCGGGTGCGCGCCTCCAGGTTGTCGCGATAGGGCGGCGCTGCGATCACGACCGGGTCGCGAAGCAGCAGGCGCGCGCCGATGTCGTCAAGGTGCTGTCGATCCGGACGACCGAGACGCCACGCTCGCGAAGCTTGCGCTCCTGATCGTGAAGCAGCGCGATCAGTGGCGACACGACGATCGTGGGCCCGTCGAGCAGCAGCGCCGTGACCTGATAGATCAGCGACTTGCCGAACCCGGTCGGCAGCACGACGAGTGTGTCGCGCGCCTCGAGAAGCGCCTGGATCGCTTGCTCCTGCTCCGGCCGCAGGGCCTCGACGCCGAAGCGCTCGCGCGCGATGGCGCGGATGATCGTCAGATCCGACACGACGCTTCATGATGGAGCAATCGTCGTGCCCCGGATCTCGGGCGGCGCGCACCTCCTGCGTGATCCGCGCGCGCCGCGACGGGCCCCAGCGTTGCACTGGCGGTACTCGAAGGAGGCACCGTGAAGAAGCTGCCATTCGAACCGCTCGACCTGCTGCGCAGGCTCGGAGACGAGTATCGCCACGTCGAGCAGGAGCACCACCGCGAACCACCGTCGCGCGGCGCGACGCGGAACCGTCTCGCGGCGCAGATGCAGGAGCTCGAGGTGCAGTTCGAGCGCATCCTCGGCGAGTGGACGACGGACGACAGGCTCCGCGAAGCATGGCGCGAGTTCCTGCATGGACGTTCTCCGGCCCCAGACGAGCCGCACGTCGCGGTGCCGCCGCTGTTCAAGGGGCGCACGGATGCGGGCTCGCACGTCGAGATCCGACCGGTCGCCGACGGATACGACATCCTCGTCGACGGCGCTCGCAGCGATCACTCGAGCGTGCCGTGGCACCTCGACCCGGACACGCGCGGCCCGGTACGGATCGGCGAGCTGTCGTGCAAGGAGACGTTCGATGCGCCTGCCGCCGCGATGGCGGCTCTGAGCGAGTTCCTGGCAGATCCGGCGAAGCCTCCATGGCAGTGGGCGCGCGAGCTGCTCGAAGACGGACTGATCGATCCCGAGCTGGCGCTGACGCCGCGCGGGCGCCGCTGGCTCGATCGCGCACGGACCGTTGCACGGCTTCCGGCGCGAGCTCGCAATTCGTGCGTGCTCGTCGCCGACGCCGCGCGTGCGCGCGTGCTCACCCTCGAGGTCGACGCAGAGAGCATCGGCCCGGCGACATCCGAGCTCGTCGAGGTCGTCAAGCTCACGAATCCGATGATGCGCACGCTCGACTCCGCTGCCGTCTCGGATAGCGGGTCGGGACGCCGCGGCGGAGCGAGGACGCCGCTACACTCGACCCCGGATCACCGCGATCACCGCCGCCGCGATCTCGAACGCCACTTCGCGGCGCGCGTCGCCGAGGAGGCCGCTGCGGTGTGGCAGCGGTATCCGTCGTGCGAGCTTGTCGTCGTGGCGCCGCCGGTGATGCTCGGCCTGTTGCGGCCGGCGATCGAACGGCACATCCGGGCCAAGGATCGGATCACGCTCCACGACGTCGCGAGCGACCACACGAAGCTGAGCGCTCCGAAGTTGCACGACCTGCTCGCCGAAGCCGGGCTGCTGCCAACGCGGGGGCGGCGCCCACCGATCGTTCCGGAACCCGGGCTGCCGGCCTGAGCTCACCGCCCGGCGTGCAGCTCGGCCGACGGGAGGCGTGCGAACGCCCTCAACAGGTCGAACGCGCTGATCACACCGCGCAACACGCCTGCGTCGAGGACCAGCACGCGGTGGACGTGATGGTCCAGCATCGTCCGTGCGACGTCGTACAGTGTCGCATCCGGGTCCACCGCCACGATCTCGCGGGTCATCGCGTCGGCCGCGCTGAGCTCCTGCATACGATCCTGGAAGTCCTCGGGCATTCGCAGCCAGTCGGGCCCCGAATACGGGAGCTCGTCACGGAAATACGTCGGCGCGGTCGCGCCGGCGCCCGGCTCGAGCTCCTCGCGAACGACTCGCAACAGATCGAGCGTCGAGACCACTCCGCGAACGATGGTGTCCTCGCCGACCACGGGCGCGCCGTGGATCTCTTCCTCGACAAACAGCCGGTGGACGTCGAGCAACCGCGTCTCGGGTGCCACGG
>Ga0316628_100002878_pt1 | contig 13008 bp, 14 predicted proteins | sample OWC_Aug_M2_C1_D5_FD_207648 | JGI IMG/M metagenome (GOLD analysis project Ga0316628, IMG submission 207648) | Wetland soil microbial communities from Old Woman Creek delta, Ohio, United States - OWC_Aug_M2_C1_D5_C | ecosystem: Environmental > Terrestrial > Soil > Wetlands | place: USA: Ohio...
ACGTCGATGGTCTCGGCGTCGAAGCCGTAATCGGCCAGCAGCGCGATGCGCTCCTGCACTTCTGCCTTGGGGATTACGGCGGTGAAGAGATCGGAGCCCTGCGCCTGTCCGAGGACGGTGAAATCGATCAGCACGCTCTCCACGGGGTGGGGGATCTGGGACTCCAGTTCAAAGGGCAGGGTCTGGAGGATTTTTTTACGGTCCTTGAAGGGGAGCTTGATGTTGCGGAAGGAGAAACCTTTGGCCGCAAGCGATATCTGGCATGCCGGCACGGTGAGGACCGGGATTTCCTGGATCCGCTGCAGGGCTTCCCGGATGCCGCCCGTCCCGGTGATATCGACCTTTTCCCAGGCAACGATGCGCATGCCGCCCCGGAGGCCTGCCTCGATGAGGACAGCCTTCAGGCAGCTTTTGCCGATATCGAGCCCGAGAATGTGCTTTGCCATCAGCCGAGCCTCCAGGCGACAACGGAGAGTTTTTTCTCGCTGTCGCGCTTCACGATACCACGGATGGTGCGTTTCATCGTCCCCAGATGGCCCGTTGCGGCGATCTGGAAATACTCACTCTTCGTCGCAACGGTCACCGAGTCGATGGCCGTGTTTTGCAGTCCCGAGACCCTTCTGTACCAGGAGGGCTCGGTGAGGTTGTTTGCCGCGTTTCTCCGGTAGTCGTCCATCCGGTTGGCCGCATCCTCGGTGATGGACGGCGCCAGGGCCTGGAGCACTTCCTTCGGCGCCGTGTTGATGTTGATGCTCCCTTCCCCGTGAACCGTCAGAAAGCGGGCCAGTCCCGGCCTCTCCGAAGTACCGTAAAAGAGCTCCCGCGAGATTCCACGGACGAGCAGCAGCTCGTCGATCGATTCCATGGGCCCGTTCCGTACGGTGTAGGATTTGCCAAGGCCCTGATAATATGCATTTTCTGCACCAGTTGCCGTTACCTCAGCGTCCGCGTCGATCCAATCCTTGATGGCATTCAGGAGGTCTTCCACCTCCCGGTCCTGGAGCTTGAACTGCGGCTGCGAAAGCAGGCGGGACAGGACTCCCTTCACAGCGTTGTTGAAGCCGTTGCCCTCGACGAGCTTGTTGATGTTGACCTTCCCGGTCTCGTCCTCGATTACGAGCTCCAGGTGACCTCCGTCGAAATAGTCCTTCGATTGCTCCGAGATCGTGTCCGTGCGGGCCCAGGACTCGTTGAGCGTGTCCGCATTGCCCCGGTCTTCGGAGAGAAGCCCCATCCCGGCGAAAAGCCCCGACTTGGCGATGTAGAGAACCCGAATCCCGTCGCCGAGGTTGGCGGCCTCGTGGACCTGCGACCTCGAGGAGACGTTGAGCTGCAGGGTGAGCACCACGATAACGCTCACCATGAGCAGGACCAGGATAAGGGCAACCCCCTTTTCGTTGGTTATCGAGGTTTTCATCATATCACGTTTTAGTGGAGCCCGTCAGGAGCAATCGGGTCATGAACTTGTACGGGTTGGCCGCATCGTCGGGGTTGATGAAGTTGAGCTCGATGAGGATCGACGCCGGGACATTGTTCCTCTGGGCCTCCGAGCCCGCGCTGCTGTCCCACATGGTATACTCCCGGCCGCTCGCGTCATAGAACCGCAGGTTCACGAACTGCAGGCGCCGGCACAGGGTGTAGCCTTCGCCGCCGGAGGAGCCCTCGCCCTGCTTCAGTACGTCGCGGCGGATGATGGAGAACCCCCCCGAATCGGGGTCTCCTTCGAGCTCGTAGCTGATCTGGGCCACGGCCATCGAGTCGCCCGGTCCGCTGAAATCGAGGTGGGCCCGGGACAGGAAAGAAACGCCCTTGAGCGGGAGCTTGCCCGTGGAATCCTTCAGGGTCGTGAATTCGTAGGAGTCCTTTTCCTTGCAGGTCGATTGCAGGTCCAGGATCATCCTCTCCAGGGTGATGCGGGCCATGTAGTAGATCTCGTCGCCGTACTCGAGGCTCCGCACGATGCGCATCGTGGAGATGTAGGAGACGTAGATCGTCGAGAGCACGACGGCCAGAATGGCGATGGCCACCAGGATTTCGATGAGGGTGAAGCCGCGGCGCGAAGAAGCATGTAGCGTGTAGCGTCTAGCGTGTCGGGGGGAAGAAAGCGCCAAGCGTCGAGCGCCGAGCGCCGAGGGTCTTTCCCCTGCCGCCTGACTCCTGTCACCTGTTACCTGATACCTGTACCGTTTCATCTTTGTTTCTTCTTCACCAGCCACTAATCGACTAATTTACTAATCACTGTGTTAACGTCGTGGGCCTGTACAGGATCACCTTGTATGGCCTCTTCGGGTAGTAGTCATGAACGACGGTGATCTCGATTTTTCTCAGGTAACTCGAGCCCGGGCCCTGCGGCACAGTGATGCTTGCCGTCCAGGAGTAATCGGGGAAGTCGTCTCCGAACTTGCCGCTCGTCTGGCCGGTCGAGAGATTCTGCTGGCCTTCCACCTCGGCCATCCGGCTCTGCGCCAGCAGAGCCAGCGTCGTCATTGCCCTGGACTCGTTGGCCATGGCGATGCTCTGGGACTGGGAGTGAAAAACCGTCACGAGCACAATGGCCAGGATGGCCATGGCGATCATCACCTCCAAAAGGGTGAATCCCTTTTGGAGGGTATCGGGTATTGGGTATCGGGTATCGGGCCGAAGAAAATCCCCCTCTTTCCCCCTTTTGACACCGGGGGCGCATCCCGTGAGGGTGCGCAACCATGTCCGGTTCATTCCTTGCCGGGCCGCCCCGCGATGCGGATTATGGAGGCAAAGGGTGATGACCGGGGGCGCATCCCGTAAGGAGGCGCAACCATGTCCGGTTCTTTCCTTACCGGGCCGCCCCGCGAAGCGGATCAGGGGCGGCAAATGAGGATTTGACGCCTTGTGGCTTGTGGCTTGTGGCTCGTGGCTCGTGATGTCAGCCACCTGCCACCTGTCACCTGATACCCGACACCTGTTTTTTCTCATCTTCTTCACTAGCCACTAACCACTATTCACTAATCACCGGCACGCTTCAGCGTGCTATTTGGACTTCTGCCACACATCCACATACTTGTCCTGCACCTCGAAGGTGCTCAGGAAAGGTTGGAAGATCAGGGTCATGGTGCGCTCACCGTCGGTGAGATGGATGGCAGCGGGCTGAACGTATCCCTGGCTGAAAAACCGGATGATGACTTCCCCCTGGTTTTTCTTGCCCTCGTCGGCAAGCGCGACATCTGCGATTCTCACACCCGAGGGCAGCGAGCGTGCCTGGTTTCGTCGCAGGGTCCTGTTATCCGCCGTCATGTCGTCGCGGGTGTTCCAGACCCGGCGCTGGTCCAGGTCCAGATGCAGGTAATGATCGACCTGTTCGCGAACGGCGCTTGCCTTCAGTTCCCGGGCCGTCCCGGAGAGGTTTCGCACGGCCGACCGCATCCGGTCGCCGGTCAGGTTGTCCTGCACTCTCGGGATGGCCAGCAGGAGGATCACGCCGATCAGGACGATGACGACGGAGATCTCGATGAGGGTGTACCCCCTGGCATCAAACCGCCCGATGACGGATACCCGGGGCATCCTTGCCTGGCCTCCCGGGCACAAAACATGCGAAGATCGGAAGATCGAAAGATCGAAAGATCGGCAAGAAAAGGGGGCTTTGCATCTGAGCATATTCTGCCAGCCTGGTCCGGAGCTCTCCGGATCAGTCATTTTCCCAGTTGGTGATATCCTTGTTTTTCCCGTCGCCGCCCTGCTGCCCGTCGGCACCGTAGGACATCAGGTCGAACTCGCCATGAGCGCCCGGGCAGAGATAGGCGAAGTCATTCCCCCAGGGGTCCTTGATCACCTTGCCCTTCTCCAGGTAGCCCCCTTCGCGCCAGTTGCGCGGCACGGGGGGGATGCCGGGTGCTTCCACAAGGGCCCGGAGCCCCTGTTCGGTCGTGGGGTAGAAGCCGTTGTCGAGGCGATAGAGCTTCAGTGCCGTCTCGATCCCCTCGATCTGGATGCGGGCTTTGGTCATGCGCGCCTCGTCGGGGCGTCCCATGATCCGCGGGATGATCAAGCCGGCGAGGATACCCAGGATGACGATGACGACCATGAGCTCGATCAGGGTAAAACCCCGTTCACCTTTTCGCATCCGATTCTTCAGGGAGATCAACAGTTCCTTCTTCATGCCACCACCTTTTTCGTCCTGTCGGGTTTATCGTACGAGCTGGTTCATTTCGAATATGGGCAGAAGGATCGATACCACGATGAAGCCGACAGCAAGACCCATGACGAGGATCATGATCGGCTCCAGCAGTGAGGTGAGCATCGTGATGCTCGACTCCACTTCTTTCTCATAGGCCTCGGCGATGCGGTAGAGCATGGGCTCCAGGTTCCCGCTCTGCTCGCCCACGGAAATCATCTCGACGGCAATTGTTGGAAAGAGACCGCTGCGGGCAAGCGGCGCCGAGAGGTTCTGCCCCTCGCGCACGTCGTTGCCGGCCTTCTGGATCGCATCGCTTATGAGCGAGTTTCCCACGATGTTCCGGACGATTTCCAGGGAGGCAAGCAGGGGGACCCCGCTCTCCAGGAGAGTCCCCAGTGTCCGGCTGAAGCGCGCCACGGCCATCTTGCGGTTCATCTGGCCGACGACCGGAATGATGAGCAGGGTCCGGTCCAGCAGGGTTCGGCCTTTCTGTGTTTTCGACAGGAAGTACTTCAGGGCCACGAACGCGCCGATCAGCCCCGCGACGATGACCCACCAGAAGGTTTCCAGGAAGCGGCTCAGGCCGATGAGCAGGATCGTGATGAGCGGCAATGTCTGGTGCATCTCGTCGAAGATCCTCGTCACGTTTGGGACGACGAAGGCGACCAGGAAAAACAGCACGACGCTTCCGATGAGGAACATGAACAGCGGGTAGGCAAGTGCCGCCCGGACACGGCCTTTCAGGGCCTGCTGCTTTTCGCTGAAGTCGGCGAGCCGTTCGAGCACGAGGTGCAGAGTGCCGGAGGCCTCCCCCGCCCGGACCATGTTCAGGTAGAAAGCCGGAAAGACCTGGGGGTAGTGGGTCATGGTGTGCGAGAAGCTGTTTCCCTCGTTGACCTCCTCCCTGATCTGGGCGAGGATCGTCTTGAGCTGGGGGTGGGAGGTCTGCGCAATCAGGGTTGCGAGCGACTGGACCAGGGGCAGCCCGGCCCCGAGCAGGGTGGCCAGCTGCCTCGTCATGACCGTCACCTCGCGGGCCCCCACTTTACGGAACAGTCCTCCCAGGGGCTGTTTCAGGGGGCTGTCCTTCTTCGCCCCGGATGTCTCCTGCAGATCGGTCAGGTAGATATTGCTCTCCCGCAGCTTCTGCCTGGCCGCAACCGTGCTCTGGGCGTCGATGAGCCCCTTGAGCTTCTTGCCCTTGTCGTTGAGGGCCGTGTACTCGTAAACCGGCATAACAGCGCTAACCTGCAAACAATTTGCCAATTGGCATCATTATTATCCGTTTAACACAGGACAGGGGGAGAATGCAACCGACGCACCCCTTGCGTCCTTGCAGGAACCGGATGCCTCTTCACGGCGGCTCCGTCATGGAATTTGCATAAAATAAAAAATAGTACCCCGATGCCAGGAGGAAATGTGCGGAAGATTGTCATCCTTGCGTTCGCAGCCCTGGTGGCCGGATGCGCCTCGCTGCCGCCCACGATCGATCAGGGCGAATACCAGAACTACCGCTACGGGTATATCGTTCGACTGCCCGATGACGGCTGGCTCATGACGAAAACCGTCCCGGGAGGGTTTGCCGACTATCTCGTCCCGGAGGTTTCCGAGAGGCTGGAGATGCTTCTGCACAACCCGCAGACCCGTGGACTGATCGCTGTCCGGGGCGGGACGCTTTACCTCTCCTACGAAAACGCCCTTACGTTGCAGGAACGGCTCACGGAAATGATTGAACCCGTCCTGGATGTGGACTGGGCTCTGCTCGTCCGGAATGTTCCCGAAAGCAGGGGCTCCTATCGTCTGGGCCACTGGGACGCTTCGGGACTGCAATGGCAGGAACGTTCGGGAAGCAGGCCGCTCGACGGCATCAAGCACACCTCCATGGGCTATTACTATCCGCTTAATGGGGAGACCTGCTATGTCACATTCTATCTATTCTCCGAGCCCGACATGTTCGATCACAACGTGAAGGTGCTTCAACGGATGGCGGGAACCTTCTCGAGCGGGGAGGTCTTTACGAGCCGGTCGTATGGGTGGTGAAAAAAGTGCATGAGTGCCAAAGCGTCTGAGTGTTTGAGTGAAGAGTGCTCGTTGCTTTTAATTTGTTCACTCAGACACTTCAACACTTATACACTCAATCACTCCCCAAGCGTGGTCGGTTTCGGTTTGGGTGCGCCGGACGGGATGCCCTCGGCGAGGGCGGCCTTTTCCATGGCCTGGTCCACGAGAGCGACGAAGGCATCCAGAGATTCCTTCGCTTGTTCGCACTGCTGCGCTGTGACGAGATCCCCCTGTTCGGCCTGAAGCCTTGCTGCCAGTTCCTCGAGTTCAATCTGACACTGGATCATTTCGCTGAGGTTCTCGCTTTTGAACCCCACCTCGAGCATCGTGGCCGAGAGCCTTATTTTTCTCAATGATTCAATCTTTTTCACGGAGCCTGCCTGAGACATTTCTACCCCTTTTTTGAAAGGATCAGCGACCAGGAGGAGATCTTGCCGCTCGAGGAAAAGAGGGTGCCGCGGTTGATATAGCGGTCCGCTGATTCCTGCAGCAGGAACTCCGTGCCCGTGTACCGGGCATCTGTGGATGTGCAGGAAGACAGGATGGCCTCACCGATGATGATAAAATGCCCGCGAAGCGTCCCGAGGACCGGGTTGACGGATTCCCAGCTTGTGAAATCGGACCCTTCGGCGAAGGGGACGATCCGGTAGAGGTTTTCGATCTCCACTGTCTTGCCGCCCATGCGGAGGGTCATGCGACCCTCGTTGAGCCACATATCGGGGTGGTGGGTAACCCTTGTCTCCCCTTCGAGGGAAGCCCGGTTCATCGCCTCGTCGACGTATTCGCCCTTTGCCACCCAGGTGCCTTGCTGGAATAAAAAAGTATGCACTCGCGCGACCCCCGACATCCTCTGTTTGGTTAGTAGTTATCAGCCCGGGCCCCGGGGTGTCAATGGCGGAGTGGGGTCGCGCAGGCGAGAGAAAAAAGTGGCTAGTGGTTTGTGGCTAGTGAAGAAAAAGAACTGTCTCATCGCCCTCTGCGAAAGCGGGGATAGAAGGGTTTTCTTTTCACTGGCCACTAAACACTAATCACTCACCGCAACCAAAGGCAATCGTTGCCTGATGGGCGGGGGTAATGGTATAGACACGGATCAGTATGCCAAGACAAGGAGCGGTGATGTGACCGGAACACTGGTGAACACGGGCGCCGTGGTGGCGGGGAGCCTCCTGGGCGTCATGATCGGGAAGCGGTTGCCCGACCGGGTCAAGACCATCGTCATGCAGGCTCTCGGGCTCTCGGTGGTCCTGATCGGTCTCCAGATGGCCCTCTCGGGCACGCGGCCCCTGCTCGTCATCGGTTCGCTTTTGCTCGGCGCCGTCACGGGTGAGCTCATGGATGTCGAAGGGCGCATCGCCGCCGTCGGGGAGTGGCTCAAGCGGCGCTTCCAATCCGAGTCATCCACCTTCGTCCAGGGCTTCGTCACGGCCTCCGTTCTCTACTGCACCGGGGCCATGGTGATCGTCGGATCCATCCGGGACGGCACAGTGGGGGACCCGAGCATTCTTTATGTCAAATCCCTTCTCGACGGGGTGGCGTCGATCGCCTTTGCATCGTCGCTTGGATCAGGGGTTGCCTTTTCCGCCCTGTCGGTATTCGTGGTCCAGGGATCGATCACCCTGCTGGCCTCAAAGCTCGCCTTCCTTCAGGGCCCCGGGGTCATCGAGGCCGTCACCGCCACGGGCGGCCTGCTCATCCTGGGGATCGGCATAAATATCCTCGAGATCAAGCAGATCCGTGTGGGCAATCTCGTCCCGGCGCTGGTCTACGCGATCCTGGCGGCACTTTTCATTTAGCCGCTGCTAGCCGCTGCGCGGCAGTGACCAGTGATAAAAGAAAGTGTCTGAGTGTCTAAGCGTCTGAGTGAAGGAAATAGAAAAATTCCCATTTGCCGCACTTGATCCGCTTCGCAGGGCGGCCCGGTAAGGAACGAACCAGACATAGTTGCGCCTCCTTACGGGATGCGCCCCCGGTCATCCCCCTTTTATAAAGGGGGAAAGAGGGGGATTTAATTGTCTTTGGCCGCAAAGCGGCTTGAAACAGGAAGGCCCCCGTTGCGGGGGCCTTCCTGCTAATACGATGAAAGGAGATGGGAGTTGGGTGTACTGTTCTCAGCCCTTTCATAGGGCTGTTTCGTTTCAATTCCCTCCCGGGGGTTCCCCGAGCTGAATCCCGTGATGAGAGTGAGTCCGCCTGATCCTTTCGATCCGCTCGCGCTTTTCCGCCTCGACCTTGCATTCGATGCACTGCGTTGCCGCGGGTGCGACCTGAAGCCTCTTCTCGGAAATGGGCCTTCCGCAATCCTCGCAGGTTCCGTAGATGCCTTCATCGATCCTTTTGAGCGCGGAGATCAGCTCAACGACCGACCTTCTTTCCCTGTCCTTCAACGCAAACTCATAGAGACGCTCTGTCTCGAAAGAGGCCAGATCGTACAGGTCCGGAAGAAGCCCGTTGAGGTCTTCCGTGGGGAACAGGGGTTTGCCGTTTGCTTTCAGAATTTCATCGATCCGGTGATGCAGCACTGTTTTGTATCGCTTCATTTTCACCGTAGCCATTAGTCAGCCTCCTTTTTCCATGCAACCGATATAGCAACAGGTCTGCCAGGAACTCGGCCCGGGCGAAAATTTTTATAACTCTTTGTCGCGAAAGAATAAAATGATGGAAGAGCCTGCGATGGTTCGATACCGGCACGGAGCCGGGCGGCATAACCGATCGGAAGAAGTCGTCGAAAAGGCGGGGCGATACTGATGTAAGACATTGATTAGATTGATGAATAAATAAAACGACATTTTTGTCGCGTCGACGGACTGAAAGGTCGTACAAAAACGGCAGGAACAAGGAAAAGCCTATGCGGCAAAGGGGGAAAATCTTAACGGATGTGTGAACCTGTAATCTTTTCCTTTAACCTTACATAACAGGGCCGCTGCAAGGCAATGGCAGTTGACAGGCGAAGAAGAAAGGGGGGGAGCAATCGGAAGGGTGATGACCGGGGGGAAGAAGGTCTGAGGCCTTCTTCCCCCCGGGGTAAAGGTGAGAGTGGTCTTCTCAGCCGGCCACTTCTTTTTGCAGGGCGGCATAGAATTCGGCCGCATTGCGGATTACGGTTTCATCGGCATCGAATGTGGAGTTGTGGTGCCCGCCGTGGGTCGGTGTCCCGAAGAGGGCAAAGAGCGCCTTGCCCCCCCTCTGATGCACCCGCTCCAACATCAGCGTGACATCCTCGGAGGCGTTGAAGGCGGCGCTCGGCACGACCTGTTTGACGGAGGGAAGCTTCTTGGCCACCCGTTCCGCAACGGCGATCAGCTCCGGCGAGCTTTCGGCCACTACCGCCTCCGCCGCCGGCTTCATCTCGACCGAGAGCCCGTACATCTTCGCCGCGCCTTCGATCACCTCGCGGGCCTTCTCGACCATGTACTCGTTGAGCTCGTTGGTAACGCCCCGGGTCTCCATGCGAAAGTAGGCCTTCTCCGCGATGACGTTCCAGGTGCTTCCCGCCTGGAGAATCCCCACATTGATCCGCGTGGCGCCTTTGCTGTGCCGGGAAATGGCGTAGAGGTTCGTTACGGCATTGCAGGCGCCCAGCATGGCATTCTTGCCCTGCTCCGGGCTTGCGGCGGCATGCGTCGGGCGGCCCGTGAAGGTCACTTCGAATCGCGACAGGGCCATGAAGCTGTGGATGTTGAAACAGATCTGTCCTGTCTCTTTCGTAGCAAGTCCGATGTGACCGCCGGCAAGATAGTCTAGATCGTCCAGGGCGCCTTCTTCGATCATGCCCGCCGCACCCGACAGATTCTCCTCGTTGGGTTGAAAGAGGAACTTGACGGTACCCTTGAGCGTCTTGCGGTTGTCGGCGAAATATTTCGCCAGCAGAAGCCCCGTGGCCATGTGAATGTCGTGGCCGCACATGTGAGCGTAACCGGGGTTCTGCGAGATGAAGCCTTCCCGGGCGGGCAGATGGTTTTTATCAGCTGCCTCCGTCACCTCGTTGGAATCGATGTCGAAACGGAAACCCATGGTCGGACCGGGGAGATCGCCTTTCAAGACGGCGATCACCCCTGTGAAACCGCCCCGGGCGGGGGCCAGGAATTTCTCGCTGGCGCCGGCCTTGAGGGCCCGGGCGTATTCGGCCTGCAGGGTCTCCGGGTCGGGCAGCAGAAGCAGCTTGTCCTCCGCGATCACGTCCCGTCCCTGTTTGACGTCGTATCCCCACCCCGCAAGCTTTTCCGCCACGAAGGCCGTTGCGAAAAATTCAAGCCAGGAAGGCTGAGGACACTTGTGCAGGGTGCGGCGCCACTGGACCGCCTCCGGGTAGTTAACGCTGATGGAGTCTTCCGGTTTATAGTTTGTTGAGCTCATAGTCAGGCGCTTCCTTTCGCCTCTTCGGCGGGATTGTCATTGAACGGGTTGACTTCCGCCTTTGTCATCAGGCTGACAGCAACGGCTACGATGAAGTTGACGCACAGGGCAAAGAACCCGGCATTGATGCCGAAGAAGGGATCCTGCTTCGTGAGCACCAGGTAGGCGACCACGGATATGCCTGTCACGAGGCCCGTGAAAACCCCCGCCTTGGTGACACGTTTCCAGTAGAGCCCGAAGAGCACGCCGGGCAGGAACTGGGTCACGCCGGCGTAGCCGAGCAGGAGCAGGTTGACCAGTGTCGTTGCGCTGTAAATGGCAAAATAGAGCGCAACCAGGGTGATCACGACGACGAGGACCTTGGCGAGCCTGGCAACCTGGTCATCGGTCATCCCCGGGGAGATCATCGGCCGGTAGAAATTCTTGGCGAAGAGCGCTGCGGCCGCCAGGATCAGGATTGCCGCGGGGACCATGGCCGTGAGCGCTCCCGCCGCGCCGATGACGCCGAGGAACCAGGGCGAATAGCTCTGGCGGACAATCGTCAGGAGTGCCATGTCACCGTTGGCGAGGCCGGGCACCACCAGGATGGCCGTGAAGCCCACAAAGAAGATCAGCGGCATGGTGATTGTGTAGAGGGGCATGATCACGGCATTCTTTCGCAGGGTGTTGTTATTTTTCGCGGTGAACGTGGCGCTGAAGAGGTGAGGCCACATATAGAACCCGAACGACGTCAGCAGCACTGTCGAGATGTACCAGGAATGCCCCATGACCTTTGTCGCCCCGGGCATCGTGAGGTGGGTCGGCTTGGCATTTACCAGGGCGGTGAACATCTCGCCGATCCCGCCGTAATACATGTAAGGAAGCCCGATGCCGATGAAAAAGGCGGCAAAGAGCATGAGGAAGTCTTTAATGACGCTGATCCAGGCCACGGCCCGCACGCCGCTGACGAAAACGAAGGCCGCCACGAGGCCGAATGCAACCAGCATGGCCGTCACCCGGCTGATCGCGCCGAAGCTCGCCACCTCGACGATGATCCCCAGGCCCGTGAGCTGCAGCTGCAGGTAGGGGATGATGAAGATCACGCCGATGAGCGAGGCGACAGCCGCCAGATTCTTGCTGTTGTAACGCTTGTGGAAGAAGTCCGACTGGGTCTGCATGCCGAATTTCTTGCCCACCTCCCAGATCTGCGGCAGGAAGTAGAACGAGAACACGTAGGCCAGCGTCAGGTAGGCCATGATGTAGAGCGTGGGGCCGCCGCGGGAATAGGCCCAGCCGCTTGCGCCTAGGAAAGCGAAGGTCGTGTAGATCTCTCCGGCCATGAGGAGCCAGACGAGAATGAGGCCGAAGCCGCGACCGGCCACCGTCCACTGCTCCAGGTTCATTTTGTAGCGGCCGCCTGCATACATGCCCACGATGGAGCTGACCAGGACGATTCCGAAAATGACGCTCAGGGCGATCATGCTGTTATCCATGTTACGCCCCTCCTTTCAGCCCGCTGTCCTGCGCGTCGATACGGGCCCTCTCCGATCTGTAGGCAAAGGACATGATGATCGGCGTGATCAGGATCCAAAGGATGATCCAGAAAATGTTGAAAGGCAGTCCCAGGACGAACGGATGGACCTGGTCCCACAGGACTACGGTGAAACACATGGCAACAAACGGGATAAGACCGATAAGGATGGATTGAAGCGATGGTTTATGCATAGGCCCCCTCCTTCAGTGTATTGGCTGCATCTGTATGAAAAGAATGTGTTTTTGTCAATAAGATTCAGGAGCAACGTGGGGCAAAAGCGATGAAGAGGATAAGCGCGATCAAGAGGGACAGGATACGAAGCGGCCTTGCCATGACACCGGTTCCCCTCACATCAGATGATGCCTGCGGCCTTCAGTTCCTGCAGCTCGTTCTCGCCGATTCCCAACTCACCCAGGATGCTATGTGTATGCTCACCAATACCGGGTGCCGGTGTACGCCATGCCGGTTGGTCTTCTTTGAATTTCAGCGCAAAGCCCGGCTGCGGGACCTGCCCCTCTTCGGGGTGGCTTTCCTTGAACCAGAGGCCGCGGTGCCGGATCTGCGGATCCTCGATGGCTTCCTCCAGCGAGTTGACCGGAGCGTAACAGACGAGATTCGGGTCAAGGGACTGGATCCACTCGCACTTCGTTTTCTCGAGGAAAATGGCCTGTACCTCGCCGATGATTTCATCCTGCCGGGGCGGCGGGCTGAACTGTTCCCTGACAAGATCGTCGCGATTCACGGCCCGGCAGAAATTCTCCCAGTATTTCCTCTCCCAACAACCCAGTGACATATAACGATCATCCTTCGTCCGGTAGACATTCCAGCATGCGCAACCGCCCCCCAGGAGTGTCTCGCCTCGGCGGGGCAGCTTTCCGTCATGCATGAACTGGCACATGGAAAGCGTCATATAGGGGATCATGGCGTCCAG
>Ga0316628_100002879_pt1 | contig 13008 bp, 14 predicted proteins | sample OWC_Aug_M2_C1_D5_FD_207648 | JGI IMG/M metagenome (GOLD analysis project Ga0316628, IMG submission 207648) | Wetland soil microbial communities from Old Woman Creek delta, Ohio, United States - OWC_Aug_M2_C1_D5_C | ecosystem: Environmental > Terrestrial > Soil > Wetlands | place: USA: Ohio...
GGAAGGTGGATGCGAGCGGGATCATCACGACGGTGGCGCGGAGGTCCTATGCCCCGTCGGCTCTAACGGCGAGCACCTGCACCTGACCGCCAAAGGCCTGGCGGTTTCAGCCGGTCGTCGCAACAGCCTGGGCCTCCAATCTGCCAACGTGCACGCCGCTGGTCGTGCGCGCTCCGGCGGCTGCATGCGCTCTAGCCAGACGGCGGTGCGTCCGGAGTGCCTTGAGGCGCGGCTGTCGGAGGTGCCGGGGCCGGCCCGGGCGGCGGCGCGAACTGGAACTGGACGTTCTGGACCAAGTGCATCTTGATGAAGGCCCGGCCAAGATGGTTCTCGATGATCTTGGCGGCTGCGGTCGAGGAGAACGTGTGGGTAGTAGCATGATACACGGTCAGGACCAAGTCCTGAAACTGCTGGTCGTCTTCCAGCTTCTCGATTCTGAGGCCGAGTTCGCGCGCGGCATCGCGATGGATCGGCTCCGCAACGAGGTCCTCGGCCAGGTCGAGCGCGTTGATGCACTGCACGAGCAGGGCTGGTCCGTATTGGGGCAGGATCGGCATCCAAGCGCCCAGCAGCTGGGGATCCTTGCACTCTTCCTTCGCGAGTTCGAACTGATCGAGAATCGCCTGAGCTGGGTGAGCCATCATCACGCTTTGCGTCGGCACGATGAGCTGCGGGTCAATCGGTCCGAGCGAGGAGTGCTTGCCCATCGCGATTCGGTTCGCAGCGCAGGCGATCATGGTCGCTGCTGACATCGCGGCTTGCGGGATGACGGCCCGAATATCCTGAAACTTCGAACGGAGGTAGTTCACAACGGCTTCAGCGGCGTCTGGAGAGCCCCCGGGGCTGTGGAGGATGAGAATCGAGCCCCTTCTTGCCGTCGAGCTTGTGAACCACCTCCATGAGCCCCTGCACGTCCTCCAGGGTAATGGACGTGATGCCTGGATCGGCGACCCCCGTCTGAGTCCACTTGGCCGCGTAAAGAATCGTGTCGCGGCCGGTGTGTGCGGCGAGAGCAGCGAGGTACTTGCGGCGAACGAAGTCAAACGCCGTGGGCCCATGCTGGGCCACGGCGTGTTGGAGTTCGGGAATCAGCTCGCCCCACGTCGGCACCTGGTAGCTACCCTCTTCTGCTACGCGGTGGCATCACTCGTGGCGTAGACAACCAGCCTGCTCCGGGGCTGAACATACGCTTCGGCCTTCCGCAGGGTCTCGGCATGGCGCTGATACAGCTTGAACAGGTCAGCGACACCAGGCTGCCGGTGCGCGCGCTCGAGCAACCTCGCCGCGCTCTCGCCACGGACCTTGGAAGAGCGTCGCATCCGCGTCTTGGCCATGATGACACTCAATATGGGGGTGGGCTGGAACGCAGGATAGAGCGAGTTCATTCCGCCCTCCCCAGCGCCCTCCCCAACGCCCGCCCTAGCGGAACGCCCTGAACCGGGCGACCTTCTTCCCCCCTGTCTCTCCGGGCTCTGAGGCCATGAAGCGGCAAGGCTTTACCCTTATCGAGCTACTGGTCGTCCTCGCCGTCATCGCGGTGCTGGCGGCGTTCGTCGCGCCCAACGTGTTCCAGCACCTGGGCACCGCCAAGGACGTCGCCACCCGCTCGCAGATCGAGATGTTCGGCGCCGCGCTGGACGCCTACCGCATAGACAACGGCCGCTACCCCAGCAGCGAGCAGGGACTCGCAGCCCTTTGGGTGGTGCCGTCCGCGGACCCGCGACCCGCCAACTGGCGCGGCCCGTACCTGCGCAAGAACGTCCCGCTGGACCCGTGGGGCAGACCGTACGTGTACCGCTCGCCCGGCGAGCGTAGCCGCACCGGCTACGACCTTCTCTCCTACGGCGCCGACGGGCAGCCCGGCGGAGCCGGGGAAGACGCCGACATCTCGAACTGGAACTAGCCGTGGCCCCGGCCTTCGCCTACCGGGCGGTGGACGCGGCGGGCGCACGCATTCGCGGGCGCGAGGAGGCCGCCAGCCCGGAACTGCTCGCCCGGGTCCTCGAACGCCGCGGGCTCCTGGTGCTCGACGTGGCCGACGCGACCGCCGAGCGGCGGGGTTTCGATCTGGCCTTCCGGTTCGGGGAACGCCAGGCGGTGCTCGACGCCACCCGCGCCCTGGCCGCCCTGCTGCCCGCCGGCATGCCGCTGAGCCGCGCCCTCGACGTCGCCGCGAACCTGGCCAGCGGCTCCGTCGCGGTCGCGCTCGCCGCCGTGCGCCTGCGGGTGGAGCGTGGCGAGGCGCTCGCGGTCGCCTTGGCCGAGCACCGGCGTCACTTCCCGGCGTTGTACGTCGGCGTGGTGCGCGCGGGTGAGAAGAGCGGCGACCTCGACGGCGCGTTCGCACGGCTCGCTACCCAGCTGGAGCGCGAAGCCCAACTCCGCGAACGGCTCCTCTCGGCCGCCATTTACCCCATCTTGCTCGGCATCGTCGGCGGCGCGGCGCTCCTCATCCTGGTGCTGCTGGTTCTGCCGCGCTTCGCCTCGCTGCTCCAGGACGCCGGTGCCTCGCTTCCAGCCTCCACCGCCGCGCTCCTCGGACTCTCGCGACTGATGCGCCGCTTCTGGCCCATCGTGGCGGGTGCGGCGGTGCTCGGACCGGTAGCGGCGACGACCTGGGCTCGAACCCCGTCGGGGCGGCGCGCCTTCGCCGCGCTGCTTCTCGGCACCCCGGTGGTTCGGACCCTGCGGCGCGGCGCGCTCGGCGCCCGCTTCGGCCGCCTCCTCGGCGTGTTGCTGGGTGGCGGTGCGCCCTTGCTCTCGGCGCTGGGCGACGCGGAGGAGTCGCTCGCCGATCCCATTGCCCGCGACGACGCTGCGCGCATCCGCGCCGCGGTGCGCGAGGGCGCGCCGCTCAACCAGGCGCTGGCCGCCAGCTCGGTGTTCCCGCCCGTGCTCGCTCAACTGGTCGCCGTCGGCGAGGAGTCCGGGAAACTGGAGGAGTTCCTGCGCAAGGCGGCGGACATCCTGGAGGAGCGCACCGAGCGCAGCCTCCAGCGCCTGGTCGCGCTGCTCGAGCCAGCGATGATCGTCGCGTTCGGGGTGATCATCGGCGTGGTGGCCCTGTCGCTGCTCCAAGCCATCTACGGCCTCAACGCGGGCGTGGTCCGGTGAGCCGCCGCGGCCTGACGCTGGTCGAGGTGATCGTCTCCATGGCGCTGATCGGCATCGTCGCGGCAGTGACGGTGCCGGCGTTTGCCGGGCTGGCTGGCACGGACCGCGACGCCGCGACCGCCGAGCCGGTCGCGCGGCTCCTGCGCTCGGCGCGAATGACGGCGCTGCGGGAGGCCCGAGTGACTACGGTGGTCATCGAGCCGGTGTCGGGCCGCTACACCATTGCCGTGGCGGGCGAGGGCATGCCGCGCCGCACGGAAGGGCTGCTCGCGCTGGGCGACGGCGCGCGCATCCTGGTGGCCGGGCCGCGGGCCCGCTTCGCCTTCGAACCCTCGGGGCCTGCCAGGAGCGAGCCGATCGCGGTGCGCGGGCCGGGGGGCGATGTCGCGGTGCGGGTCGATCCGTGGACGGGGGACGTCCTTGTCGGCGCGCGCTAGGGGCTTCACGCTCATCGAGGTGGTCGTAGCCCTCGCGCTGGTTGGGGTGGCGGGCGTCGCGGCGCTGTCCGCCTTCGGCGCGACCCTGTGGGCCGCCGGTCGGTCGGAGTCACGCCTTACGGCCGCGGCACTCGCCGAAGAGCGGCTCGGCCGGCTGGCGCTCCTGACGGCGACCGAGGCGCGCCGGCTGCCGGACTCCCTGCGAGCCGGCCGCTTCGGCCCGCCGTTCGAGGCGTACGTCTGGGCGGCGCGCACCCAGCCGGTGCGCGATCTGCCCGATCTGATCGAGGTCGCCGTCACCGTGGCTTCGGCGGAGGACAGCTTCCCGCTGCGCACGCGATGGTACCGCCCGCCTCCCCTGGGCCGCCCATGAACCGTGGCCCCGCGGGCATCACGCTGATCGAGCTGGTGGTGGCGATCACCATCACCGGGATGGTGGTAGCCGCCGGGTACGGAGCCCTCGCCTCGGTCATGCAGCAGCGCGATCGGGTCGAGGCGGCCAGCGCCGAGACGATGCGGGCGGTCGCCGTCCGGCACGCGATCTCCTCCTGGCTCGGCGATGCCCGACTCACGATAGAGGAGACCGGAGCCACCTTCCGAGGCCTGGACGGCGAGACCGACGGCCTGCCCGACGACGACCTCCTCTGGCTCACCGCGGCTCCCACGCCGCTGGGCGCCGGCGAGGCGGTGGTGCGGCTCTACGTGGACCGCGACGAGCGTTCGCCTGAGCGCGGCCTCACGGCACGGTTCGCGGAATGGCGCGGCACGCGCACCGCGACTCTGGAGCTGGATGCGCGGGTCACGGGCCTGGAGGTGCGGTACCGATCGCCCCTGGGCGGCTCGGGAGCGTGGCTACCGAGCTGGATCTCCTCCACGGTACTGCCGTGGGGCGCAGAGGTGACGCTCAGCGCCGGACCGGCGGACACGGTGCCCCCGGTGCTCCTGCTCCCCATCGTGGTGCCGATCGCTGGGGGACGGTGAGCCAGCGCCGTGGCTTCGCGCTCGTGGCCACCCTGTGGCTGCTGGTCGCCCTTACCTCCGCCGTGTTGGAGGTCTCGCTCACCGCCCGGACGCGGCGGCTCGCCGCCGCCAACACCCTCGAGGCGGTCAGCTCGCGGGCAGCTGCGCGGGCCGGGCTCGATCACGCTCGCGCTCGGATGGCGACGATCCTGGCACGCTCCGGCACGCTCAGCGCGGCACTGCCGCCTGAGGCACGGCTCGACCCGTGGCGTGACCCGGCGGAGCTGTTGCCGGACTCCCTGCTCCTGGGTGAGGCCCGCTACGCCGTGCGGCTACGCGACGCGGGTGCAGCACTACATCTCAACCGAGCCAGCGAGGACGAGCTGCGGCGGCTTTTCCTCGCGCTCCGGGTGGATGCCGGCGAGGCCGACCGGCTGGCGCAGGCGATCCTCGACTGGCGCGATGCGGACGATCTGCGCCGTGCCCGCGGGGCCGAGCGCGATGACTACCTCGGCGAGAGCCGGGCGGAGCTGCCGCGCAACGGCCCGTTCGCGAGCCTGGACGAGCTGTTGGCCGTGCGCGGCATGACGGCAGAGCGCTTCGCGGCCGTGCGCCAGTATCTGACGCTCCTCGGCACGGGTCAGGTGAACCTCAACGCGGCCGCTCGGCCGGTGCTGCTTGCGCTCCCCGGACTGACGGAGGAAGCTGTCGCGGTGTTGCTGCGGCGCCGGCAGGGCCGCCGGCCGGTGCGCAGCGTGCAGGAGCTGACGCTCGAGCTGTCGCCGCCGGCCCGGCGCGCCATCGAGGCGGAGTTGCCACGACTCCTCAGCCGCGCGACCTTCGAGACCCGGGAAGTCGAGGTTGAGAGCGAGGGTTGGGTGGCAGGGAGCCCCGTGCGAGTCCGGGCGGAAGGCCTGCTCGTGCGCACCAACGACGTGGTGTTTCTCGTCCAGACGCGGGTGGAGTGGTGATGCCGATCGGTGTCGCGCTGGAAATCGATCGCGTCACGGCGGCGCTGCCGCGCGGCGGCCCATGGTCGCGATCCCTGGCGCCGTGGGCCGGCGCGGGACCGTGGACTGAGCTATGCGCGGCGCTGAGGGAGCTGCGCGCCGAGCTGGCTGGGCGCGGCACGCCCCCGGCGGCGCTCGCGCTGTTGCCGCCGCTCGCCGAGGCCAGGGTGCTGCGGTTGCCGCCGCTCCGGCCACAGGAGCTGCGGCGACTGCTGACGCGCGACGCCAGCCGGTACTTCCCCGTGGGTCGCGGCGAGCACGTGGCCGACGGCGAGCCTTTGGGCAGGAGCGGTTCACCGCGCCCGCTGCTGGCGGCCGCCGCTCCGGCGCCGCTGCTGGAGGTGGTTCTCGCGGCATTCACGGAAGCCGGGTGGAAGATCGAGAGCGTTGTGCCCGCCGTGGCAGCCTGGGCCTCCGCCGTCGGTCCGGCGGAGGGCTTCCTGGCGATGCGGTCGACCGGCGTCGTGCACATTCTCCGCTTCGAGCAGCGCCGGCTGGCCGAGGTGCGGCGCCTGCCGCTCTCCGCCGGGCCCGCCGAGCTTGGCGCGCTGCTCGGAATCGAGCGGGCCCCGGTGGTGCACGGGGAGGACGACGCGGCGCGGCTGGCGGCAGCTCACGCGCCGCGGGCGCTGGGGCCGGAGCTGCTCCCGGAGCGCGTTCACGCAGCGCGTGCCGCGGCGGGGCGGCGCCGGCTGTGGCGTGCGGTCGCAGCGGCGGCCGCACTGGCGCTGGCGAGCGCCGGCATCGAGCTGTGGGGCCTCAGGCGCGAACTGGCGGCGTTGACGGCCGAACGGGCCCGGATCGCGCCGGCCGTGGCCACCGCGATGGCCGACCGCGAGGCTCTGGGCACGCTCGCGGAGCGCGTGCAGTCGCTCCGGTCGCTGGCCGCGTCGGCGCCGCGCTGGTCCGAGGTCCTGGCGGATCTCGCCGAGGCGCTCCCGGACGACGCGTCGCTGCTCAGCTTCCGGGGCCGCGGCGACAGCCTCGGCATCGAGGGCGTGGCGCTTCACGCGGCGGAGGTGTTCACTCTACTCCAGTCTGCGCCCGGCATCGTGGGCGTCCGGGCGGACGCGCCCATCCGCCAGGAGACGGCGGCGGGCCGGCCCACGGTCGAACGGTTCGCCGTTCTCGCGCAACTGGCGTCGGAAACGCTCAACGCGCGAGGATCAAGGCGGTGAGACTCCTCTCCCGGCTCGGCCAGCGGGATGCGCGAGCGCTGCGACTCGGCGCCCTGGTGCTGGTCCCGGTGCTCGGCTACGGGCTCCTCGCCCGCCCCTATTGGCGCGGTCGCGACCGCCTGTCGGAAGCGGTGCGGGTGCAGCGGGACCTGCTGGTCCGAGAGCGGGCGCTGCTCGAGGACGCTCGGTCATACCCGGCGCTGGGCAGCGAGGTGGCTGCCGCTGCCGGCCGGGAGTCGCGCCTGTTGTTCCAAGGCCCGAGCGCCCCGGCCGCGGGCGGCGAGCTGGTGAGCTACGTAGGTGAGGCGGCCCGGCGCAACCGCGTCCTGGTCCAGGAACTGGCCACGAGGCCCGCTGAGGTCGCACCCGGAGCTCTGGCGCGGCTCCAGGTCGAGTTGCGGGCACAGAGCGACCTCGAGGGGGTGCTGGGATTCCTGGTGGCGCTGGAGCGCGGGCCTCGGCTGGTGCGGGTCGAGGCGCTGGCGGTGGAGCGGACCGAGGCATGGGCCGGCGACGCGCAGGCCGATCGCGAGACGCTGACGCTGCGCGCCGCGATCAGCGGTGTTGCGAGCGCTGCGGTCGCAGCGGCGGCGGGCCCCGGGGCACGGTGAGCGCGCGCCGCGGGAACGCGTGGCGGGCGGTGCCGGCGCTCGTCGTGGCGGCGGGGTGCATGCTGCTCGCCGGCGCGGGATGGCGTGCGGTGCGCCTCGACCGGCTGCCGGAGCCGCGGGCCGGCGCTGCGGCACCGCTGGCCGAGGTGGCAACGGGGCGGCCCCCGTACCCGGTCCAGCGCGTGATGGCCGCAGTGGACCGCGATCCGTTCCACGCGGAGCGGCGCCGGCCGGCGGAGCGGTTCCGCCTGCCCGAGGATTCCGCCGCCGCGGCCCCCCCGCAGCGGATGGACCTGGCGCGGGTGCGTCTCATCGGCACCGGCGTCCTCCCGGATGGCGGCGGGTTCGCCGTATGCCAGGTGGCGGGCGCCTCGCCCCTGCTGGTGCGCGTCGGGGGGTCGCTGGGTGATCTGGTGCTTCGCGCCGTCGCCCCCGGCCGGGCCACCTTCACAACACCGGCCGGCGATTCGCTGGTCGTCTCCGTCTCGCAAGCGGGAGGTTGAGCGTGCGCGGGATCAAGCGATCGATCGTGGCCGGCCTCGCGGCTGTCACACTGAGCGGCGGTGCGGCGCTCGCGCAGCAACCGGTGCAGGTGACGCCGCAGGGCGTGCGCATCGACTTCGTGGATGCCGAGCTGCGCTTGGTCCTCACGGGCCTGGCAGAAGCCGGCCGCATCAATCTCGTGTTCGGCGAGCTGCCCTCGCGGCGGGTCACCCTGCGGACCAACCAGCCGCTGCGTCAGGACGAGATTCTGCCGCTGCTGCGGAGCTTGGCGGCGTCCAACGGGCTGGCGGTCAGCGAGGAGGGCGGCTTCCTCCGGCTCACGGCCACCGCGGGCGAGGAGCAGGTCGCGGCGCCGCGCGACTCGGCGGCGTCCGCCGACGTGCGGCTGTTCGTGTACCGCCTGCGCCACGCGCGCGCGGCGCGCCTGGCCGGCACGCTGCAGAGCCTGTTCGGCGGCCGTTCCGCCCCCGGCGCATCGGAGACACTGCGGGCGCCGCTCTCCGAGCGGCTGCGCCAGAATCAGATCGCACCGTTCGACACGGCCGCCGCACGGCCGCCGGTGCAGGTCGAGCTGGGGCCTGTCGGGCAGACCAGCCTCCCGGGGAGGCTGCGCGGCGAGGTGCAGATCGTGCCCGACGAGGCCACCAACTCGCTGCTGGTCCGCGCCGTGGGGGATGACTGGCAGATCGTCCGCCAAGCCGTGCAGTCGCTCGACCTGCGCCCGTTGCAGGTCTTGATCGAAGTGACGATCGCCGAGGTGCGGCGCAGCAGCGAGATGGGGGTCGGCGTGTCCGGACGCGTCGGCCGCGACTCGACGGCGTCCGCCACCCTCCAGGGCCTCTCGGCCGGCGATCTCGCGCTGCGCGTGATGCACGTCGGCCGCGTGGGGGTGGACCTCGCCTTGCGCGCGATGGCGAGCTCCGGCCGGGTCCGGGTGCTCTCGCGCCCCGTCATTCTCGCGCAGAACAACCAGGAAGCTCGGATCCTCGTCGGCTCGGAGCGGCCTTTCGTTCAAGTGTTCCGCTCCCTTCCCACCGATGCCGCGGTCCGGGACCAGGTGGTCCAGTATCGCGACGTCGGCACGTCTCTCAGCATCCTGCCCACTATCAACGAGGACGGCTACGTCAACCTGCAGGTGGTGCAGGAAGTGAGCACCGCGACGGCGGAGACCCAGTTCGGCGCGCCGGTGATCAACACCCGCGAGGCCTCGACGTACTTGTTCATCCGTGACGGTCAGACCGCGGTCCTGGGTGGGCTGGTCGAGCACCAGCGCGAGCAGACCCGTAGCGGGGTACCGTTCCTCAAGGACTTGCCGCTCCTCGGCGCCTTGTTCGGCAGTTGGACCAACACGACCACGGCGAGCGAGCTGTTCCTGTTCCTCACACCCCATGTGGTGGCGAGTGATGAGGACGTGGATCGGCTGCGCCGCGGCCTGGAGGACGGCGCCGAGCTGATGCGCCAGCAGCTGCCGCCGTTCGCGCCCCTCGTGCCGCCGGCCCGCCGCGATTCAATCCCGCCGGGGCCTGAGCCAACCCGGCCGTGACGGACCTCGCGCCCGACCTCTCGCTCGAGACCGTCGGCCCGCTGTCCCAGCGGCTCTCGGCCGACTACCTCGAGCACCACGGCGTGCTGCCCCTGCGGCGCGTCGGCGACCGGGTGCTCGTGGCGACTTGGCTCGATCAGCCCGACGTCCAGGCGCTGGACGATCTGCGCCTCGCACTCGAGGCCCCTGTGGATCTGCGGCGTGCGCCGGAGGGCGACCTCCGCGCCGCCATCCAGCGGGCCTACGGCGCCGAAGCGGTCACCGCCCAAGACGTGATCGCCGGTCTGGCGCGGCCCGGGTCGGCAACGGCCGACCTGGAGATCCCGCTCGACGACCTGGTGCACCTGGCCAACGAGGCCCCGGTCGTGAAGCTGGTCAACCTCCTGCTGCTGGAGGCGCTCGAGGCCCGCGCCTCAGACGTACATCTCGAGACCTACGCCGACCGGCTGGCGGTGCACTATCGGATTGACGGCGTGCTTCAGCCGGCGCCTGCGCCGCCGCTCCACCTCAAGGCGGCGGTGATTTCCCGGCTCAAGATCATGGCCGACCTAGACATCGCCGAGCGGCGCGTGCCCCAGGACGGGCGCATTCGGCTGAGGCTCCAGGACCGGCAGGTGGACGTGCGCGTCTCCACCCTCCCGACGCTCCACGGCGAGAGCGTGGTGCTCCGGCTGCTGGACAAGGAGCGCGGACGCATCGCCCTGGTGGAGCTCGGCATGGCCGCCGACACGCAGGCGCGCTTCGAGGCGGCCATCGGGATTCCCCACGGCATCGTGCTCGCCACCGGCCCGACGGGCTCCGGGAAGACCACGACCCTGTACGCCGCAGTGGACCGGATCCGCACCGGCCGCGAGAAGATCCTAACGGTGGAAGACCCGGTGGAGTACGAGCTGCCAGGCGTGCCGCAGGTGGCGGTGCACGAGAAGGTGGGCCTAACCTTCGCCGCTACACTCCGGGCCATGCTGCGCCAGGACCCGGACGTCATGCTGGTCGGTGAGATCCGCGACGCCGAGACAGCCGAGGTCGCGACCCACGCCGCCCTGACGGGCCACCTGGTACTCTCGACGCTCCATACCAACGACGCGCCAAGTGCCCTCACGCGCCTCATGGACCTCGGCGTGGCGCCGTACCTGGTGGCGAGCACGGTGGAAGCCGTGCTGGCCCAACGACTGGTGCGGCGCGTGTGCGCAAGCTGCGCGCGCGAGGCGAATTCAGACCCTCGCCAACTTGAGGCCTTGGGTCTGACGCCTCAGGACCTCCCCTGCCTTCGCGTAGGTCGCGGCTGCAAGGCCTGCCGGGGCACCGGCTATTTCGGGCGCGCCGGCCTGTACGAGTTGCTGCTGGTGGACGGCGCCATCCGCGCCGAGCTGATGGAGCGGCGCGGTGCCGACGAGATACGCCGCCTCGCCAGGCTGGGCGGGATGCGAACGCTGCGCGAGGACGGGATTCGGCTACTCCGGAGCGGCGCCACCACGGCGGACGAGGTCTTGCGCGCCACCCGGGGGTAGGGCCCGGCGCCGCAGAACTCTCGAAGTCCCCCTCGAACCTGAGGCCCACCGGCATCGCCGGCTGACGCTCTCGCACTCGGCCGGATGCCGCGGCGGTGCCGATGGACCGTGCCGATGGGCCGTGCTTGACGTACCCCGCCGCGCGCACCAGATTCGGCCCCGCTCCATTCCGTGGTCTCGCGGTCGTGTCGCATCCATCCCGAGGATCGCCGTCATGTCTCGTCTACCGCGCTTCGCCCGCTCGCGTGCACGGACCCCGCGCCTCGCGCTCGCCTGCTCCGCTCTGCTCCTGGCCCTTCCGGCGTTGCTCGGCTTGGCGGCCGCCGCCGACCCTGCCGGGAACGGAGCCCCCACGACGCCACCCGGCGACACGGTCGTGCTGTATGGACCGCGTGCGTTTGCGACACCTACCGGCAGTCCCGCCAACCACGTCGAGGCGTTCTCGGTGGTGGCGCATCCGGGCCGCACCTACGTGCTCAGGGTGGACAACGGCGCGGCGGACGGGAGCCTGCGCGTGACGGGCGGGTCGGTCGTGCTGAATGGCACTGAGATCCTCTCGTCGGCGACCCTGGCCGCCGGCGGCGCCGGCTGGACGCGCGAGGTGCCGGTCGTGGCTGAGGACACGCTGGCCGTCACGGTCCAGGGCCCCGCCGGCGCGTTCCTCACGGTCTCGCTCCTCTCGATCGCCGACCCGACGTTCATCGTGTTCGGCCTCGAGCGGTTCACGCGTACCACCGGAGCGCCGAACGAGTTCGTGCGCCAGTTCGCCATCAGCTCGACGGCGGCGATGCCCCAGGGCATGTGCGTCGTCAACGGCAACGCCAACGGGACGAACCGGCTGTCGAGCGCGCGCATCTGGCTCAACGGCATCGAGGTACTGCGCCCCAACGACCTCAACCAGAACGTGGCCCGGGTGGATCGGGCCGTCACGCTCCAGGCTCAGAACACCGTCACCATCCGTCTGGCCTCGAATCCCGGCGGTTTCCTGGAGCTGTGCTTCACGGCCACGGACGTGACGCCGCCGGTGCTCACGGTGCTGCCGGCCCCGGGCCACGTCACCCGGGATTCCGTGGTCACGGTCTCGGGCACCGTGCAGGACGAGACACCCGTCGAGGTGCGGGTCAACGGCGTCCTGGCGACGCTCGGCGCCGGCAACAGCTACAGCGCGGTCGTGGCGCTCCCCGACCAGGGGGGCAACACGATCCACGTGGTGGCGACCGACGCGGCGGGGCTCTCGACCGACTCGACCCGCGTCGTGATCCGGGACTCGGACGCGCCGGTGCTTTCGGTGACCGCTCCCGTCGAGGGGCTGATCACCCGCGAGGACAGCGTCACGGTGACCGGTTTCGTGACGGACACGACCGCCGTGAGCGTCAACGCCAACGGCGTGCCGCTCGGCCTGGACTCCGTGGGCGGGTTCACCGGCCGGCTACCGCTGGCCGAAGGCCTGAACTTCGTCACGGTGACCGCCACCGATGCGGTGGGGAACTCCGCCAGCGTGCCGCGGCAGGTGACGCGCGACAACACGCCGCCCCTCATCACGCTCGGCGCGCCGGCCGAGGGCTTCCTGACCAATCAGGACACCGTCGTGGTGACGGGCTCGGTGTACGACGCCTCGCCCGTCACGGTCAGCGCCAATGGCGTGCCGCTGCCGGTGGACGCGGCGGGCCAGTTCACGGGCTCGGTGCCGCTCGCCGAAGGGCCCAACATCATCAGCGTGACGGCGACGGACGCCGCCACGAACAGCGCGACCGCGGCGCGGACCGGGACGCGGGACGCTCAGCCGCCGGCGATCGCGATCGCCGCGCCGGCCGAGGGCGCCACCACGCAGGCCAGCACCATCGCGGTGAGCGGCACCGTGACCGACGCCAGCGCGGTCACTCTCACGGTCAACGGCTTGGCCGTCGCCGTCGCGGAGGGCGGTGCGTTCGAGGGTGAGGTGCCGGTCACTCTGGGCGCCAACACGCTGACCTTCGTGGCGACCGACGCGGCCGCCAACAGCGCGACGGCGACGCGCTCGGTCACGCGCCTCGCGGCGGGGCCGCCGGATCCCGTGGAGGTCGCGACCCCGGTCCTCACGAGCGAGGCGTCGCTGCTCGAGACGACGATGGGCTTCCTCTACTCCGGCGCCAACCCGGTGCAG
>Ga0316628_100002880_pt1 | contig 13006 bp, 10 predicted proteins | sample OWC_Aug_M2_C1_D5_FD_207648 | JGI IMG/M metagenome (GOLD analysis project Ga0316628, IMG submission 207648) | Wetland soil microbial communities from Old Woman Creek delta, Ohio, United States - OWC_Aug_M2_C1_D5_C | ecosystem: Environmental > Terrestrial > Soil > Wetlands | place: USA: Ohio...
GAAGCCGTGCTCCAGCCACTCGCCCGGCACGGCCATTGCGTACGGCTTTCCCACCGTGCGCGCGGCGCCGGGACGTTCGTTCCACTGCCCACTCGGAGCGTCGTAGTTGAAGAAGCCCCAGAAGCCCTGCGAGTTCTCCTTCCACAGCCAGAACGCCTGGCCGGCGTGCACTTCTTCGGACAGCTCCTGCACGGCTTGGATGTAGGCGTCGGAGGCCGGCGAAACCGGATTGGCGCCCCATTCGTTCATGTGCAGCGCGGCGCCCCATGAATCGGCCTCGTTGCGCATGGCGAGAAAGGAGTTGCGCAGCGCGTTCTTCCAACCCTCGACGGTGCTCGCGGAGACCAACGGGTAGGTGTGCGGGCAATAGACGACCTGGTCGTCGGGGAAGGGCTCGGGAAGGAGGGGCGCGATCAGGGAGATGTTGCGGCTCACATCGGGCTCGAGCCACAGGGGTTGGTCGGGATTGACCTCGCGCATCGCCGCCGCGGCCTTGCGGTAGAAGGCCAGGAGCTGCGCCTCCGCATCATCGTTGTAGTAGGCGACCGGCTCGTTCATCACCTCGAAGCCGACGATCGCGCTCTCGCCCGTGTAGCGTCCCGTGATCAGGCGCCACGCCGGCAGGAAACGGTCCTGCAGCCGATCTCGGTTGTCGAAGAAGCTGCGAAACGCGAGCGATACTTGCGTCGATAACCGTCGCTGGTCGAGATCGTTCAGCGGCCCCTCCAGAAGCATCTCTGGCGGGGGCACGATCGCCCACAGCGGCGCGCCGTCTTCGCCGATCTCCTTGGAGTAGGCGTCCTGGTGAAAATCGACCAGCACGTAGAAACCCGCGTCCTTGCACAGGCCGATGACGCGGTCGAGGTTGGCGAGATAGCTGTCGGAGAACTCGCCCTCGCGCGGCTCGAGCCCGCTCCAGTTGATCGGCAGGCGCAGAAAGTTGAAACCGAACTGCACGATCAGCCGCGCATCGTCGGCGGTGAAGTCCGCCAACGGTTCCAGACGCGTGCGTCCGTCGTCGAAGGTCACGTCGAACCAGCCCTCGATGCGTGCGTTGATGCCGCGCAGCTGCCACTCGCGCCCGAGATCGTCGACCAGGCGCCGATGCCGCACGTGGATCGCCGGCATCGATGGAGACCGCCCGGCACCGTTCTGTCCTCCGTCTCCACAGCCGACCGGCAGGGTTGCAGTGACGGCGAGACAGAGGACGAGGCTGAGTCTCTTGATCATAGGTTGCCCTCCGGTTGGCCGGTGGGTGTCGTACAAGAAGTTTCGCCGGCGGTGCAATGCCGTAGTCCCTTACCGCGACCGTTGTCCGCTTCGCAGCGCCGCGCGCGCGGCGCGCCAGGCGCCTTGCACAACGTTGCCGACCCCGGCTCCGCTCTCGCTCTGTGAGCCGATGAACCACAAGCCGCGCAAGGGAGTGCGGTGCGGAATGCCCGACCTTCCCATGATCGGGGCGGCGCCGCCGAAGCTGTGATGGGAGAGCAACGTCCGCGCCTTGAACTCCTCCGGTGTGAGCACGACGCGAACCTTCGTGCCGGCCATGAGGCCGGGAACGAACCTCTCGGCCTCGGCGATCAGGTTGTCGGCGCACTCGTTGCCCCGCTCGCTCCAGGTCCCTTCGCTCAGCCGGTTGGGGGCGACCGTGTAGATCGTCACCGCGTGGCAGCCGGGCGGCGCCATCTCGGGCGAGTGCATCGAGGGAACGTAGATCAGAAAGCCGTCTCGACCCTCGTGGTAACGGCCGCTGCGACAGTCGGCGACGCCGCGCTCGATGTCGTAGGTGCCGTAGTAATAGTAGAGCGGATGCTTCTGGTGCGGCCGCGGGTCGAAATCGATTCCGAGATGAACCATCAGCACCGATTCCATCAGCGGAACCTCGGCAACCTTCGCGGCGAAGTCGGGAGTGAGGTGCTCGCGACCGACGAGGTCGAAGAAGGTCTCGTTGGCCCCGCCGCTGACGAAGACCACGTCGGCCGGCTCTTCGCGGTCGAGGGCGACGCCGCGAACGGCACCATCTTCGATAACGAGCCGGCGGACGGCACAGCCCGTTCGGATACGGCCGCCATTCTCCGCCACGACCTGGGCCAGCGCTTCCACCAGGCGATCGCATCCGCCGGCGATGTAATGGTGGCTGAGGCCGGCTCCCGGCGCCGCGAGCGGAACACGCTTGTCGAACACCGCCTCCGGGTTGACAGCGGGAACGCCGAGGGCGGGGAACTCGTCCGGTCGCACGACGAAGTCGGCCAGAATCGAGATGAAGACCGCCTGCAGCCGACGCGACCGGAAGAAGTGATCCATGATCCGCTGCGCACTCCACCGGCGCTTCGACCACAGGGGGAGAAGCTTCGCGAAGAGCTGCGCTCGCAGCAGGAGGGAGCTTGGTGCCGATGCCCACTGCGCCCGCGCGGCCAGATCCATGATCTCCGTCATGCGATTGTGGAAGCGGTAATAGCGATCGAGAGCGCGGATCTCCTCGGGGAAGATCTCCTTGAGCTGCTCGCGCCGCCAAGCCGGACCCTGGTAGGTGGCCGGAATCTCGCAGCGAAAATCCGGGAAGACGTATGTACGGTCGCCGCGAATGAATCGGACGCGCTCGCGCAACCCGAGCTCCGAGAGAATGCGTCCGACCGGCTCCGAGGGCGCCAGCCCGGCAATCAGCAGCGGACCGAGGTCCCAGCGGAATCCGTCCCGCTCGAGGGTGGCGGTGACACCACCGATGCGCGGCCACTGCTCATACACCGTCACCTCGTGCCCGGCTCGCGCCAGGGTAGCGGCCGCCGTGAGGCCGCCGACTCCGGAACCGATGACCGCCGCTTTCATCTCACAGACGCGAGAGGTCCAGGACGAGGAAGCTGGCCCGCAAGCACGCCTGTGCTTATGGAGGAATGAAAGGCAAAAGACAACGTGGCTCGCCCGGTGGAATACAACTTCGAGCCGGAGGCGAAGCAATCGCAATTCCCAGCGCGGCCGTTCTTCAGGGATGTGGCTCTGCCCGCTGCTGCTGGAGGTAACTCACGAGATCGTCGACGTCAGACGCCGCAAAGACAGGCCACGCAAGGCCAGCGTCCGCAACGAACGCTTGCATACGCGGCGCGTGGTTCCACATCCCCGCGGCGAAATGGATCGGCGTGTCGAGCTGCTCTTCGGTAAAGAGATCCGGACCCGGTCCGCCCTTATCGTGGCAGTGTGCGCAGTGCTTCTCGCGCCACAACTTCGCGCCGCGCTCAGGCACCCCCGGCCCGTGGGCGCTGCGCAGGAGATAGAGGTAGGCGATCAGGTGCGCCATCTGGTCGTCGTCGAACTCGGGAAGGGAGACCTTCATCGCGGTCATGCGCGTCCACATCGCTGGTCCGTGATTCCACATCGCGCCGGCAATCTCGGTCGCGGTCTTGTACCAACGGCCCGTAGCGAGATCCGGCCCGACCGCCTCACCCGTTGCTCCCTTGAGGTGACACCGCGCGCAGCCCTTGGACTCGAACAGATCTCTGCCCAACACCGGATCGCCGGGCGTGGGAGCACCGCTGCCAGTCAACGGTTCCGTCGGACCGCCGAGGAAGGCGAGCAGATCCGCCATTTCGTGTCCCTCGAACGTTGCCCGCGGCACGTTCAGCTCGAGCATCTTGGTGGTCATCTTTGCGCCGTGGTTCCACATGTCCTGGGCAACCAGGATGGGTGGTGCCGCGAACGTGGCGCGTCCCAGGGGCGGACCGAGCGACTGCCCACCGAGCGTCGATCCATGACATTTCGTACACCCCTTGCGTCGGAAGAGCACGCGACCCATTTCGACGGAGCCGGGCTCGCGCGCGAAGTCGATGAAGAGGAGATAGGCGACCAGATCGTCCATCTCGGCGGGGCTGAGGCTCGGCAGATTGGTCTTCTTCTCTCGCAGCGCCTCGCTCATCCGCGGGTAGTGATTCAGCATGGCCGCCGCGATGCCAACGATGCCCTTGCCGACCAGGGCCGCAGCCAAGTCGGGACCGATCTTGCCCCCCGCACCGCGGACGGCGTGACAAGAAAGGCAGCCTTTTTCGACGAAGACGTCGCGGCCGCGCGTCGGGTTTCCGGTCACCGACGGAATCTCTTGAAGGATGGCGAAACTCGGAACAGACGCACCGCAGAGACTCAAACCCAGCCAGGCACTCACGATCCAACGAGACGACCTTTTGGGTTTCATGGCAACCGCCGAAAGGGCCCTTTTCCTATGGCTCCGAGGGTTTCAGGGAGCGCAGGTACTCCACCAGATCTCGCACGTCGTCACCCTGAAACCTCGGCCAAGGCAGCCCGCGCTCGCGAATTTGCGCCTCCATCGTGGGCGCGTGGTTCCACATGGCGGAAGACAGCTCGACAGGAGAACCAAGCGCCGCCGATGTTGAAAGGTCGGGGGCAAAGCGCTTCTCCGCACCACGCGGGGCGTAGTGACAGAGGACACACCCTTTGTCGATGTAGAGTTCCCGGCCTCGGGCGACATCGCCGGGGGGATCGAAGTATTGCAGGAAGAAGAGGTACGCGATCAGGTCGGAAATCTCCTGATCAGAGAATGCCGGAAGCGGAATTCCGAGCTCCTGCATGCGTGCCCACATTGCGGGCTCGTGATTCCACATCAGGCCGGCAATCTCCGTCACGCTTCTATGTAAGCCCTTGGCGGCGAGATCCGGCCCGATGTGTCCCCCACTGCCCCTGATGGCGTGGCACTTCACGCACCCCTTCTCGGCGAATACCGCTTTGCCACGGGCCGGGCTTCCCGGAACCATGTAGACCTTCTCGATGCTACCCTCGGCCGATGCGCTCTGAATGTAGGAATGAATGTCCGCCAGGTCCGTTCCCCTCAGCTCCGGGCGTGCCACCTTCATCTCCGCCATCTTGTTTGCCATCGGCGGGCCATGGCGCCACATGGCGCGGGCCAAGAAGAGGGGCGAGGCCAAATGCTTGTACGAGTCCAGGGCAGGACCGGCATGCGCCCGCTCGTCTCCGAGCGTGTGACACTTGACACAGCCCTTCTCGGAGAAGAGGAGCTTTCCCCGGACCGCATCGCCAGGGGCATCGAAATAGTCGAGGAAGTACAGGAACGCCGCCAGCTGCGCCATCTCCGCGCTGCTGATGACCGGGCGACTCATGCGTCGTTCGCGCATCTTTTCGATCATCTCGGGCGAGTGGTTCCACAAGACACCGGCCAGCTGCATGACGCTGTCCCACACGCCGGCCTTTCCCAAATCGGGTCCGAGGGTTCCTCCCTCGCCCCAGATGGCGTGACACTGATTGCAGCCTTTTTCGGCGAACACCTGCTTCCCAGCCAGGGGATCGGTGGGCAACGCGTCGCTGTTGTTCTGAGCCGTCAGCGGCCCGGCGGACAACGACACGCCGAGAAAACAAGCGACCAACAGCAGGTGGCTGCGGACGCGCGCTGCGTGTTGGCGCGCCATGCTCACGTCGTTGCCTCCCCTGTGGCGGGGAGGTAGCCCTTGATACGCTCGACCGCCTCGTCAAATCCCTTTTCGCGACCTTCGCGGATCTCCCAGACGGAGATGATCGGGAACAACTTCGAGAAGATCACGTACAAGAGAATGAAAGCCGCAAAGCAGCCGGCCGTCAGTACCCCCTCCACCCAGGTGGGGTGATAGACGCCACGCGGGTAGGGCAAGCGAGGATTGACCAGGGTCGGCACCACGATCGTGAAGCGCTCGAGCCACATGCCGACGATCACCGCGAACGACGCGATCACCGTGCCCTTGACCGTGCGGGTGCGGTGGAAGGCGAGGATCGGCAGCGGGATGATGAAGCAGCACACGACCATCGTCCAAAAGTAGGGCGCATAGGGACCGGTCACCTTGGCGCGAAACACGGCCATGTGCGACGGATCGGATCCGTAGTAGGTCGTCAGGTGCTCCGCGAACGTGAAGTAGAACCACAACAACGTCATCACCAGCAGCAGGATTCCGAGATTGTTGAAGTGAATCTCGCGCAGATAGTTCTCCAGGTGGTACGCCCAGCGCAGCGCGGCCATCGCGATGATCAGCGCTGCGATGCCGGAAAAGATGGCGCCAACGACGAAGTACGGGCCGAAGATCGTCGAGTGCCACATGGGCTGAATGGTCATGCCGAAGACCCACGACACCACCGTGTGCACCGAGACCGCGATCGGGATGACGAGAACGGCCATGATCGCGATCGCGACGTTGAGCCAGCGATGCTGGCGCTCGGTGCCGCGCCATCCCAGCGCGAGGATACGGTAGAGCCACGCCCGTTTCGTGGTGCGCTCCCGGATCAAGGCGATGTCCGGAATGAGCGGCAGATAAAGGTAGATGCTGCTGGCGGTCAGGTACATGGTGACGCTGATGACATCCCACAGGAGCGGCGAGCGCAGGTGCCCGTGCTGGATGACGTACAGTACCCGATCGGGACGGCCGAGATCGATGATGATGTTGCTCATGCCGATGAAGAGCACGAGGACCGTGATCACCTCGGCCGAACGGGTGATCGCCCGGCGCCACTCGGCGTTGCACAGACGGAGAATTGCCGAGATGAGCGTTCCTGCGTGGCTGATGCCGATGAAGAACACGAAGTTGATGATGAAGATACCCCACATGACCGGGCGGTCCATTCCGGTTACACCCAACCCCTGGCGCAACTGATAAATGTAGGTGCAGAGCGCCGCCGCGATCACCGCCAGAAGAACCCCAACCGTAATGTAGAACCTCACCCCGGAGTGCAGGATCGGGTCAAACAGGATGGCGTCCTCGCCGTCGTTACCCTTTGGCGCCGCCATACCATTCTCCTTCTCTCAGATAGTAGACTTTCGGTTCCGTCCCCAGCTCCTCCATCAGCCGGAAAGCGCGCGAGTTCTGCGTCAAGCGCGTCACCGTGCTGCTGGGATTGTCCAGATCACCGAAGTACATGGCCGCACTCGGGCAGCTCTGGACACAGGCCGGGACATAGTCCCCTTCGCGCAGCTCTCGACCCTCGGCGCGGGCGTCCTCCTTTGCCCGCTGCAAGCGGTGATGGCAGAAGGTGCACTTCTCCACCACGCCTTTGGGGCGGATACACACATCCGGGCTGAGGTAATTCTCCATCTCCGGGGGCCACTCGGGGCGGTACCAGTTGAAGTACTTGACCGTGTACGGGCAGTTGTTGGTGCAGTAGCGGCAACCGATACAGCGGGGATAAATCTGTGCGACCAAACCCTCCGGATTGCGGTACGTCGCCCGCACGGGGCAAACCTTCGTGCAGGGGGGATTGTCGCACTGAAAACACGGCCTCGGCATGTAGCGAACCCGCAGGTTCGGGTATTCGCCCTCGACCGTGGTCAAGACCTCCATCCACGAGATCACCCGGCCCCGGGCGGCCTGTTCTGGTTCCACGCACGGGACGTTGTTCTCCACCTTGCACGCCACCGTACAGGCTTGACAGCCGGTGCACTTGTCCAGGTCGATCACCATTCCCCACCGCGGCATGGGTTCACCTCATGCTTTGTACACGCGCACGCGGGTCGCCCCGGAAGCGCCGAGCCCGGCGAGATCGTCGTGCTCACTGGCAACGATCAGCATCGGATTGACCCCGATGTCCTTCGCCCACCGACCGTAGGCGGTATGGCCGAGGTTTGCGGGGATGTTGACCACATCCGGCATCGCGCCGGGGTTGAGTCGCGCCCGCGCCTTCAGTTTCCCGACTGGCGATTCCAGCCAGACCTCGGCGCCGTCCTGAATACCGTGTTGCTCGGCCGCTTGCGGATTGATCTCGACCCAGGAATCCCACCGAACGTGAAGCCGGGGGTCGAGTATCTCCTGGAGGAACGGCTGGTTGCCGTCGCGGCCGCAAGCCAGCGGCAACGGCCGGATGATGTTCACGTGAAAGGGATATTGCTCGCTGTCGCCGACGAAACGCGGCGGTTCGAAGTGGGGCAGACACGCCTGGTCCGCGGCGGAAGCTAGCGGAGAGCTCGTCGAATCCGGGGGTCGCTTCGCTTCTTCTCGTGGGGCTCCTTCGTGCTGCCCTTCCACGATCTTCTTCAACGTCAACGAGTAGAACTCGTACTTGCCGGAAGGTGTCTGGAAGATCCGATCCCACTGGTTGAAATAGTAGATGGGATCCCACCATCCCCCCTTGTCTTGCAACTGCGCCCAGAAGTCGTCGAAGGTGGTTTCCGGCAGCGACCACCACCCGCGCTCCTCCAGCAGGGCGGTCCACGGCTTGGTGGTAAATGGCTCGACGATCGCGCCTCTTCGCGCTTCATGCAGCCCGGTGGCACTCTCGCGTAGCACATCGAGAAAGCCAGGCCACGGAAATGCTTGCCCCGTGGAGCCACCGATGGCTCGGGCGATTCGCATCAGCACATCGCCGGTATGCATCGTGTCATACAGAGGATTGACCACGGGCTGTCTGAGACCGAACAAGGAATACGGAGCGACCGGAGGTGTCGGCGCGTCTTGCCAGCGCTCCAGCGGCGTATGGTCCGGCAGGATCAGGTCGGCGATTGCGCTGCTCTCGTCGATGAAAGGCGAGAAGCTCGCGATGAGGGGGACCTTTTCGAAGGCGCGCGCAAAACGCAGCGGCTCGGGCGCGGAGAAGACCGGGTTGGTGTAGTAGAGGAATACGGCATTGGTTGGGTACGGCTTCTGCTCGAGGATTGCCTGCGGCAGCGCCGCCGGAACGTGGCGGGCGAGCGGGAAGTCGCGCGACGAAGGCCGGTCGAGCCGCGGCTGCGCCAGTCCTTGCCTTGCCCGCTCGTCCAGATCCGCTTCAGGCAGCGGCTTCAGCGGTGCCTCGCGGGGGAACACCACTCCTCCGGGCACGTCGATGCTGCCGACGAGGGCGTTCAACGCCTGGACGGCCAGCAGGCTGTAGAGCGCGTTGGTGGAGTTTAGCTGCGCGATGGCAACGGCGGGCCGGTGCGCGGCGAACTCCTTCGCCATCCGCAGCACCGTCGCGACCGGAACGCCGGTCGCGTGCACGACGGCGTCGACGTTGTAGTCCTGGAGAACGAGCTTCCTGAAACCCGTATGGGTGTTCCCCTCCGCGTCCTGCCAGTCCTCGAAGCCGAACGTATGGTTCTCGACGAATGATCGATCGTACAGACCCTCGCGGATGAGGACATAGGCAAGGCCCAGCGCCAGCGCCCCTTCAGTCCCGGGATTGATCGGGATCCATTCGTCTGCCTTGGCGGCCGTCGGCGAGAACCGCGGCTCGATCTGGATGATCTTGGCCCTCGGACCCGGCCGCTCCTGCCGGAGGTAGCCGTAGGCTCGCAGCATCCGCACCGGTGACACGGATGCCTCGAGGAGAGGCGAGCCGAAAGACAGAATGCAATTGCTGTTGTCGAGGTCGAAGGCAAAGGGAGCGCTCCGGCCGTGCGCGCAGCGCCCGACCAGGGCTCGGCCCTCGAGATCGGGCGACAGCTTCCGGATGTCGTTGGGAGTACCGTAGGCGCGGCAGAACCGGTCGATGAGCGTGCCCATCAATCCCGAGCTGTCGCCGGTCAGGAAGAGCAAGCTGTGCGGTTCTGCCCGGTCGCGGATTTCCCGTAGCTGCTGCGCAACCGTGCCAATGGCTTCCTCCCACGAGATGGCCTCCCACTTTCCCTCTCCACGCTGCCCGGCTCGCCTCAGCGGTCCGTGCAGCCGGTCCGGGTTGTCGAGCGCTTGCAGCCCGGCCAGCCCGGTGGGGCAAAGGCCGTTCCGGTTGAGCGGATAAAAAGGATTGCCGGTGATATTGACGGCGCGCCCGCCGACGGTTCGCACGCGAATGGAGCAGCCGCCCTCGCACTGGCCGCAGATCGACGTGACCCACTTCTCCTCTCCCTGGGGGGCACGGCGGCCTGACTCGGACAGCTCCAGAAAGTCGGCCAGCTTGTGGGGCGTGCATCCGGACACCGCCGTCCCCGCGGCCCCGGCGGCACTCAGCGCCAGGAACCCGCGCCGGCTGATCCTGGCACTTTTCTTCTTAATGATGCTCATGGGGCGCACTCATCGGTGGCAGGCGTTGCAGTCCTCGGAGGCGCCGTTGCGCGCGTGGCAGCTCAGGCACCGCTCCATGCGTATGGGAACCGCCGCCACGGTGAGCGGCTCGACGCTTTCGGCCACACTGCCGTGGCACTGAACGCATTCGACCCGACCCAGGGTTACGTGTCGGCGATGCGAGAAGTATACGTGCGCCGCGACCTGGTAGACGCGCCCCCACGGGATCTGCAGGCCCTTCTCGGCATATTGCCGTACCTTCTCTTCCTCTGGACTGTCGGTGATCGCCCCCTGGTGGCACATCATGCACGTGTCGGTCGACGGCATCCCGGCGAACGAAGCCTTTTCGACGAACTGGTGGCACCCATCGCACGGCAAGCCCTTCTCGACGTGGGCCTTGTGACTGAACTGAATGGGTTGGGAGACCGGCCGCGATTGCTCGCAAGCACCCAGCAACAGCCCCGCCCCCAGCAGTAACAGGACGCGTGTCACTTCGAGGAGAATCCTTTCACGAGTTGAACGAGATCCTTGATCTGCTCGTCGGTCAGCTTGCTTCCGAATGCCGGCATCGCCGTCGACCGGCCCACGGCCTTGCCGCCCTCCTTGATGATCTTGGTGAGGTCGGCGTCCGACGCGCCCTTTGCGACCGTGCCGAAGTCGGCCGGCGGCGGTTTCAACATCTTGCCGGCCGGTCCGTCTCCTTTGCCGTTCGGCCCATGGCAGACGTTGCAATTTTTCTTGTAGAGCTGGTCTGCATCCTGGGCCTGGGCGGTCTGAGCCGCGGAGCAGACGAGCCACAGGCATGCCGTCAACGGTGCCACACGCTTGATCAACGTCCTCAATCTCATCATCGCTCTTGCTCCTTCCGACTCTTTGAGTTCGCTTCCTACGGTTTGCGCTTCGCGGAAGCCTCCAGCGAGCTGGTCACGGCCCGTTGCAGCTCCCTTGCCCAGAGAGCCTGCATCTGGAGGAGACGTCTTCCGATCACTTCGGCGATGTGCCGCATAACCACGTAACCAATGCGAGGCTCGGCCTCGAACACCCGAAACAGATCCTGGCGCAGGAAGGCGGCAAGCTCCGAGGGTTCGGCGGCCCGTGCCGAGAGCGTGAAGCGGTGCGGCTTCACCAGAGCGGACCACCCGAGTGCACTGCCCGGCGCCTTCGACTCGACGGGGACGTCACGCACGACACCGCCGAACGATAACGGGAAGGTGAGCTCCACGCTTCCACGCAACACCAGGTAGAGCCGATCGGCGTGGTCACCGAGGAGGAATAGGCACTCGTCCTTTTGACACCGTTGTGGCCGCGCCATCGCGAGCAACCGTTCCGCTTCTGCGTCCTGCAGCTCGGCGAAGATCACCGCCTTGCGAAGTTCCGCGGTATCCACGGATGCCCCCTCCCGCTAGGCGCAAGCCCCGTCTCGACTAGTGCCTGATGGGCATCGTGCCTGACTCGCGATAGAGGCTCTCCACCGAAGGCTGCAACACGAACTCGTCGGCGAGGGTCTGCTCCGCGTCCACGTATTGCCGCAGTTGCCAGAGCAGTCTCTCGTCCAGCGGCGGCACCTGTGGACTTGCCGGATGGGTGACTACGAAGAAACGGGGAATGCGCGCGGCCTGCTCGCGAATCTGCCGCGTCTCCCGCGCTCTCGCATCGAGCTCCTCCTCGATCTTGCGGGCGCCGAAAAATACCATGAGCAGCAACCCTCCGAACGCGAATGTGAACAAGGCACCGATGAGAACTCCCAACATGGCGATTACCTCCTGCCGCTCGGTGGTGCATGCGCGGTGCCATCGGCGCACGTAGCGCGGGCAAACGCCGGGCGAGCGGTAGCGGAAACCGAGGTAGTCGGGAGACCTGACAGATCGGGCCAGCCCACCTGACAGAAAGTCAGGAAGGGCGGCCCCCGGGAGTCCCGTTCGCCGTTCCCGATTGTCGTGAGTAGCGTCTCAGCAGGCGGTACAGGTTCCGCTCGCTGATCTGCAGGATTCGGGCGGCTTGCGCGCGATTTCCTCCCACCCGCTCCATGACCGACAGCACGTAGTGGCGCTGCATGTCACGTAGCGAGGGCTCTTCCCCGGCGTTGACCGTGCTCTCCGTGCCGGCGAGCGTGATGGCCGGAGGCAGGTCCTCCGGCTCGATCAAGTCGCGGTCGCTGAGCACCATGGATTGCTGCACCACGTGGATCAGCTCCCGGACATTGCCCGGCCACCGGTAGCGGACGAGAGCCTTCATCGCGGCGGAGCCGAAACGCTTCGACTTGGATAAGCGCTGGTTGAACTGCCGGGTGAAGTGCTCGATCAGCATGCAAATGTCCTCCGGGCGCTCCCGCAACGGAGGCACCTCGATGGTGAGGAGGGCGAGGCGGAAATACAGGTCTTCGCGGAAGTGCCCCCGCGCGATGCCGGCGCGGAGGTCGCGGTTGGTGGCGGAGATGACGCGGACGTCCACCGCGATCTCCTTCGTGCCGCCAAGACGCCGGAAGCGGCCGGTCTCGAGGACTCGCAGGAGCTTCGCCTGCACCTCGGGGCTCATTTCGCCGACCTCGTCGAGAAAGATCGTTCCGGTGTTCCCCACCTCGAACAGGCCATGCTTCAGGCCGGCGGCGCCCGTGAACGCACCTTTCTCGTGACCGAACAGCTCGGACTGGAGCAGCTGCTCGTGGAGGGCGGCGCAGTCCACCACGACGAAGGGGCGGTCCCGCCGTTGACTCTGAGCGTGCAGCGAACGGGCCACCATCTCCTTGCCAACGCCCGTCTCGCCGAGGATCAGGGTCGTCGAGTCGGTCGGCGCAATCCGCGCGACGGCCTGGCGGACCTTCTCCAGCGCCGGGCTCTGTCCGATGAAATCGAGACCGACGTCGGCAGTCCGGTAACGGTCCTCCAGGACTTGCTGGCGCTCGACCAGGCGCAGGTGCTCGTACGCTTTCTGGATCGCCATCTCCATGCGGTCGAGCGGACAGGGCTTCTCGAGGTAGTCGTAGGCGCCCAGGCGCACGGCCTGGATCGCGGTGTCGATCGTCCCGTGCCCGGTGAGCATGAGAACCCCGGCGG
>Ga0316628_100002881_pt1 | contig 13005 bp, 10 predicted proteins | sample OWC_Aug_M2_C1_D5_FD_207648 | JGI IMG/M metagenome (GOLD analysis project Ga0316628, IMG submission 207648) | Wetland soil microbial communities from Old Woman Creek delta, Ohio, United States - OWC_Aug_M2_C1_D5_C | ecosystem: Environmental > Terrestrial > Soil > Wetlands | place: USA: Ohio...
GTCCGTTGATGGAGCAGACCCTCGGCGAGGACATCCGGGTCGAGACCGCCCTGCAGCGCGACCTGTGGAGCGTGCGCATCGATCCCGGCCAGCTCGAGCAGATCCTGGTCAACCTGCTGGTCAACGCTCGCGAGGCGATGCCGCACGGGGGCACGGTGCGGGTCGAGACCGCCAACGCCACGCTCGCCGCCGGAGTCGGCAATCGCCCGGTCGGCACCGGCGGCGACTACGTCGTGCTCACCGTCTCCGACAGCGGCCCCGGAATCCCGGCCGAGGTCATCGACAAGCTGTTCGAGCCCTTCTTCACCACCAAAGGCGAGCGCGGCAACAGCGGCCTTGGGCTGGCGACCGTGTACGGGATCGTGAAGCAGAACGGCGGCAACGTCTGGGCAGAGAACGCCGCGTCCGGCGGCGCGATATTCCGCGTCTACCTGCCGCGCAGCCACGACCACCGCTCGACCGCCGCCCGCCCCGCGACGCGCGCCGGCGAGAGCTGCATCGGCGACGAGCGCGTCCTCCTGGTCGAGGACAACCGCGACGTGCTCGAGGCGACCCGCGCCCTGCTCGAGGCTTCCGGCTACCGCGTCACCGCCGCGGCAAGCGGCGACGAGGCGCTGCGAGCGCTCGCCGCCGGCGGCCCGGTCGACGTGGTCGTCACCGACGTGGTGATGCCCGGGATGAGCGGCCCCGAGGTCGTGGCGCGGATCCGCGAGCGCTGGGGCGAGCTGCCGGTCGTCTTCGTGTCCGGCTACAGCGACAGCGTCGCCGGGGCGCGCGGCGTGCTGCAGTCGGGGGCGCTGCTGCTGCAGAAGCCGTTCACCGCCGAGGCACTCTGTCGTCAGGTGCGTGCCGCGCTCCAGCAACCGCCCTCCTCCCCCGCCGGTTGAAAAGCGCCGGCGGCGCGGCCCCGGGGAGGGGGCGGGACCGCGCCGCGCGGATCGTGCCACCGCGCGCAAGCTAGCTCGCCGTCGATGACAGGACCATGACAGGCCGCCCCGGCCGCGCAGCGCGCGCTTGACAGGCGGAGCGCCTGCGACGGATACTTTTGAACGACGGTTCAAACCCCCAGAGAAACGCGATGGCCGATCCCGTACCCTCGCCTGCCGCCGTACCCGAGCCCGAAGAGCGCCCGCTGAGCCTGATCGGCAAGCCGTTCCGTCGTGTCGATGGCCGCGCCAAGGTCACCGGTCAGACGAAGTTCGCCGACGATCTCTCGTTCCCGCGCCAGACGTGGATGAGGCTCGTGCGCAGCACCGTGCCGCACGCCCGCATCAGGTCGATCGACACCGCCGCGGCAGCGAAGGTGCCCGGTGTCCTCGCCTTCCTCACCGGCCGGGACTTCCCCGAGCCATTCGGCATCCTCCCGGTGTCGCAGGACGAGCACGCGCTGTGCCCCGACGTCGTCCGCTTCGTCGGCGACCCGGTCGTCGCGGTCGCGGCGACCAGCGAGGACGCCGCGGCCGAAGCGGCGCTCCGGGTGCGGGTCGAGTACGAGCCGCTGCCGACGATCGCGACCGTCGAGGAGGCGATCGCCACGCCGGCGCCGCAGCTCCACGACTACGCCGACTCCGGCAATCTGCACAAGCTGCTGTCGATGGAGTTTGGAGACCTCGCGGCCGGGTTCGCCGAGTCGGAGCGCGTCTTCGAGGACACCGTCTTCTACGAGGGCAACACCCACCTCGCGATGGAGCAGCATGCGACGGTCGCGGTGCCCGAGGACGACGACCGGGTGACGGTCTACTCCTCCACCCAGACGCCGCACTATCTGCACCGCTCGCTCGCCAAGGTGCTCGGTCTGCCGGCCGCGCGCATCCGGGTCGTCGCCTGCCCGAACGGCGGCGGCTTCGGCGGCAAGAGCGATCCGTTCAACCACGAGATCGTGGCGGCGAAGATGGCTTTGCAGATCGGCCGGCCGGTGAAGATCGCGCTCACCCGCGAGGAGGTCTTCTACTGCCACCGCGGGCGCCACCCCGTGCTCATGCAGCTGCGCACCGGGATGAAGCGCGGCGCCGACGGCCGCTGGAGGATCGCGGCGCAGCACCTGAAGACGGCTCTCGACGGCGGCGCCTACGGCAGCTACGGAGTGGCGAGCACGTACTACACCGGCGCCCTGCAGACCGTCACCTACGAGATGCCGGCCTACCGCTTCGACGGCCTGCGCGCCTTCACCAACAAGCCGCCCTGCGGCCCGAAGCGCGGCCACGGCACGCCGCAGCCGCGCCACGGCTTCGAGGTCCACCTCGACAAGATCGCCGTCGCGCTCGGCGAGAACCCCGCCGACCTGCGCCTCGGCATGCTCGCCCAGCCCGACTCGGTCACCGCCAATTGGCTGCGCATCGGGTCGATGGGACTGCGGCGCTGCCTCGAGGCGGTCATCGCCGGCAGCGGCTTCCGCGAGCGCTGGGGCAAGCTCCCCGAAGGCCGCGGCCTGGGGCTCGCCTGCGGCTCGTACCTGTGCGGCGCCGGGCTGCCGATCTACTGGAACCACATGCCGCAGACCGGCGTGCAGCTCAAGCTCGACCGCTCGGGCTGCGTCGCGGTGTTCTGCGGCGAGACCGAGATCGGTCAGGGCTCCGACTCGATCCTCGCTGCGGCCGTCGCCGAGGTGCTGGGGATCTCGCTCCAGGACATCCGTCTGTGCGTCGGCGACACCGACCTGACGCCGGTCGACCTCGGCAGCTACTCCTCGCGCGTCACCCTGATGATGGGCAACGCGGCGCGCGAGGCCGCCGAGCGGGCGCGCGATCTGATCGCGCAGGCGGTCGCTCAGCAGCTCGAGCTGCCGAAGTCGCGCCTGGTCTTCGCCGAGGGCCGGGTGTTCGACGCCGAGGACCCGGACAAGGGCCTGCCCTTCCCCGAGGCGGTCATCGCCGCCGAGGCGCGCTTCGGCACGCTCGGCACGGTCGGCTCCTACGTGCCGCCGCGCTCCCCGGGCCGCTACCGCGGTGCCGGCGTCGGGCCCTCGCCGGCCTACTCGTACAGCGCCGCCGTGGTCGAGGCCGAGGTCGACCCGCAGAGCGGACTGTGGCGCCCGCTGCACGTCTGGATCGCGCACGACATCGGCAAGAGCCTGAACCCGGTGCTGGTCGTCGGCCAGGTCGAGGGCAGCGTCTACATGGGGCTCGGCGAGGTGATGATGGAGGAGTCGGCGTTCCGCCGCCTGCCCAAGCGGCGCTCGAACGCCCTGGTGCACAAGTTCCCGTCGCTGCTCGAGTACAAGAGCCCGACCTTCCTCGAGATGCCGCCGGTGACGACCTACCTCGTCGAAGAGCCCGACCGGAACGGCCCGTGGGGCGCCAAGGAAGTCGGCCAGGGGCCGCTCCTGCCCATCATGCCGGCGTGCGCCAACGCGATCTGGGATGCGGTCGGCGTGCGCGTCGACCAGGTGCCGATCCAGCCCCACATGATCCTCAAGGCGCTCGAGGCCAAGCGGGCCGGGCAGGAGCCGCGCTTCGGCCCGCGCGCCTTCCCGGCGGTCGACTTCGGCGAGACCCTCGAGGTGCCGACGCCGGCCCAGGGTGGCGACGGCAAGGCGATCAACGAGTTCAAGGTCAAGCTGCGCTCGAGCATGCGCTCGACGGTCGCCGGCGAGACCGGCACGATGAGCGAGCGCGACCAGGCGCTGCGCGCCAAAGACACCAAGGCGCTGACGACGTGAGCCGCGAGCACGAGCTTGCTCCCCTCTCCCACCGGGAGAGGGGCCGGGGGTGAGGGTTTCGCCCGATGACGCTCCCTCGTTACCAATCGACCGCGACCCGAGCCCACGAGCTTCGGCGGCGGGCCACACCCGCGGAGGATGCTCTGTGGCAGCTCCTGCGCAACCGCCGCCTGGGAGACCTCAAGTTCCGCCGACAGGTCCCCTGTGGGCCGTACATCCTCGACTTCTACTGCGCGCAGAAGCAGCTCGCGATCGAGGTCGACGGACCCGCTCATTCGCAGCCCGATGCGGCAGCGTACGACCACGAGCGCTCGCGGTATCTCGACGCGCTCGGCATGCAGGTGCTGCGGGTGCCGAACGCGGACGTCCTGGCGCGGCCGAGCGACGTTCTGATCAGGATCGAGGAAAGAGCCCGCGCACTCCCTCACCCCGGCCCTCTCCCTGAGGGAGAGGGTGCCACCACGCCCGCCGTCGAAACCAACTCGAGTTCATGCCCCGCTCCCCTCTCCCACCGGGAGAGGGGCCGGGGCTGAGGGTTTTCATGCTCCGCCTCCCCAAGTTCACCTTCCGCCAGCCGCGCACGCTTCGGGACGCGGTCGCGATCCTCGCCGGCGAGGGCGCCGGCGAGGGGGCGCCGGTGCGCGCCGTCGCCGGCGGCACCGATCTGTGGCCGAACATGAAGCGCCGCCACCAGCAGGCCTCGACCGTGGTCTCGCTGCTCCACGTCCCCGAGCTGCGTGGCATCCGCGCCAATGGTGATCTGCGCCTCGGCGCGACGACCACCTTGACCGAGATCGTCGACAGCGCCGTCGTGCGCGAGCGCTTCCCGGCCCTGTGGCAGGCGGTGTCGAGCATCTCGGCGCCGGTGCTGCGCAACATGGGGACGATCGGCGGCAACGTCTGCCTCGACACCCGCTGCACGTACTACAACCAGAACGAGGAGTGGCGGCGCGCGATCGACTACTGCATGAAAGAGTCCGGCAAGGTCTGCTGGGTGGCGCCGGGCTCGCCGCGCTGCTGGGCGATCTCGGCCTCGGACTCGGCGCCGATCCTGTGCGCCCTCGGCGCCCGGGTGCTTCTCGTCTCGCACACCGGCGAGCGGGAAGTCCCGATCGAGGCGCTGTACCGCGACGACGGCATCGCCTACCTGACCAAACGGCCCGACGAGCTGGTGACGGAGATCGTCGTCCCGGGAGCCTCTGACACGGGGCACTGCCGGATGGGATTCGAGAAGCTGCGTCGCCGCGACTCGATCGACTTCGCGGTGGCGGACGTCGCCGCCGTCGTGCGCACCGACCCGGCCGGTGTCGTGCGCGAGGCGCGGATCCACCTCGGCGCGGTGGCCTCCTTCCCGACCGCCGTCCCGGACGCCGCCACCGCTCTTCTCGGCGCCGCGCTCTCGCCGGACACGATCGCTGCCGCGGCGCGCCTGGCGCGACAGGCCGCGACCCCGATGGACAACACCGACTACCAGGTGGCGTGGCGCGGCGCGATGGTCGAGCAGATGACGCGGCGCATCCTCGCGCGGCTCGCCTGATCCGCCGTCCGCCTCAGAACGCGTCGGTGTCGGCGAAGCTCCGCATCTCACCGGCCGGCTTGTCGTAGACCCGCACCGCACCGGTCAGGGTGTCGGTCACCGTCATGGTCGTCCGCACGTTGGTGAGACTGGCGGCGAAGACCCAGTAGCGACCGTTCACCGCCGTGCCGTCGAGGACCTTGACGGCCATCTCGATGTTCGCCGCGGAGAAGAACCACAGGTACCCCGAGTCCTCGGTCGCTGGCACCGTCTGCCCCACGCCGACGTGGCCGGCGCCGTCGTCCCAGGCGAGCGCGACCTGGAAGCGGCCGTGCAGACAGAGGGACGTCGCGTTCGTAGCGCACGGCGCCGAGGTCGAGGCGCCAACGACGCTCGCTGCCGGTGGTGCCGGGAGCCACGCCGCGCCGCTCGCGGAACCGGGGAACGCGTTGACGTCCGCCTGGCTCGGGAAGCTGCCGGCGGGATTCGTGTAGGTCTGCGTCGCGCCGGTCAGCGTGTCGGTCACGTGCAGGTCGAGCGCCAGGTTGGTCATCCCGCCCCACAGCACCCAGAAGTGATCGTTGACCGCGCGCCCGTCGAGCACCTTGGCCAGCAGCTCGACGTTCGACGGGGAGAAGAACCAGAACCCGCCGGTGTCGCTCATGAGCGGCGCCGGCGTCGCCGGACCTTGATTGCCGTCGGGCGTGTGCCAGACCGCATCGAGCGCGAAGCGGCCGTTGGCGGCGAGGCAAAGATGCTGCCCATCCGGGACGCACGTCCAGCGGAAGCGGCGGACGTAGACATCCCCGGCGTACGCGTAGTCCACGGCATCCGTGCCGACCCACGCGAAGACCGCGGTGCCGCCGTCGTTGGCGTCCAGATCAACCGACAGGACTTGGCGGCTGGTCGCGACGGCCAACGCAGCGGAGGCTGGGTGCCCGAGCTCGTCGAGCGTCCATAAATGCGAGGCATCCTCCACCAGGACATGGCCGCGCCCATCGACGTCGAGATCGTCCACTGACAGCAACCCGCTCGGGACGATCATCGGGCTGAGCGAGCCGTCCACGTCGAAGCGGCGCACCGCAAGAACGCCATAGGAGGGCCAGAGCACCGTGCAGCTTCCGTCAGGGTGGGAAGCGATCCGGGCAAACGAGTTGGTCACCAGGTTGCCGGACGCGGTCACGTCGGGACCGGCGGGCGCGCCACTTCCGTCGAGATGCCGGACGTGGACCTTGGCCGTCAGGGCGGAGCGGTCGGGGACGAGCCACGCCAGACAGAAACCCCCGTCGGGAAGCGTGGCGATGTCCGCCGCGTACCAATACTCATTCCACGGGGCACGCTGCGTCACGACCTGCTCGAAACCCAAGGAAGCGCCCGCGGACGAGAACCGGCGCAGATGCACTTCCCAGGCATAGCTCGCCGGACCATACGGCGGCGAGCCACCGACCGTGACCCGCCGCGTCCACAGGGCCGCGAATCCGTCCGACGTCGGGACGAATCGCAAGGCGACATCGAAGTCGGCCGCCCCGACGCTGTCGTCGAGAGAGAACTCGGGGCCGACCTGACCGGTGCGAGGATCGATCACCCGCGCATTGAAATTGTGGTTGTGCTGTCCGCCATCGTAGGCGGCCACGTAGCGGCCCTCGGGCAGCGCCATGGCCACCGGGCCGTACGCATCTGAGGCGAGCTGCTGCGCTGGCCCCAGCGCTGTGCCCTCGGCGTCGAAAGCCTGCGCCAAGACCTCCAACACACGGCTGCCGTTGGCGTAGGTCTCCTCCCGGCCCCACTCCACCAGGAAAGAGCCGTCGCTCTGAACCGCCGTCGCGACCCTGTAGTTCGCCGCATTGGGATCGTGGGTGAGCAGAAGCCGGTCGCCATAAGCCGCCAGCGCCCCGAGCGCCGCAGGAGCACCGGCGGGCGCCAGAGCAGCGAAGATCGAAACCGCGAGTCGTGCAACGACAGATCGTGACCGGTTCATCGCAGTCGCCCTCCGGTGAAGCCCCAACCCACGGATTGCACGGCACCCGGCACCAATTCTAGCCGCCGCCGCAGCGCCCTGCTAAGGTCGAGACGAGCATGTCCTACCGCTTCCTCCCCCACACCGCTGACCTGCGCGCCGCGCTCGAGGCGCCCGATCTCGACGGCCTCTACCAGTCGGCCGCCGACATGCTGCGCGACGTGCTGGTTGGGCGGAGCCCGGTCGAGGCGCACGAGCGGCGGGTGATCGAGCTACCCGCCGAGGACGAGGGCGAGCGCCTCTACCGGTTCCTGCGCGAATTGCTCTTTCTCTACGATACCGAGACTTTTTTGCCGGCACGCGTCGAGCCGGCGCCGAGCCGGGCCGTCTGGGGGGAACTCTTCGACCCGACCCGGCACACCGCCGAGCGGCAGCTCAAGGCCGTGACACGTCACGGCCTGAGCTGCCGGCGGGAAGACGCGACCTGGCGCGCCGAGATCCTGTTCGACCTCTGAGGCCGCTCAGGCGAAGGCGCGCAACAGGCCTTCTTCGATCAGCTCCTGCACGTCGGCGCGATACTTCGCCCACGGCACCTGGCGCAGCCGGTCGAGCGGAATCGGCTCGCCGCTGTGCATGCAGATGCCGTACGTGCCTTCCTTCATGCGCTCGAGCGCCGAGTCGATCTCACGCAGCCGCTCGCGCTCCGCCTCGGACATCGAGAACAGCAAGTCGCGATCGGCTTCGATCGCCGCCAGCTCCTCGTCGTCCTCGCCGCCCTCCTGGCGCAGGGCCGTGGCGGCCGCGAAGTCGTGGCGCTGCAGCCGCAACAGCCGGCTGCGCTCCTCGACCAACAGACGCCGCAAGCCCTCGAGCTCCCTTGCTCGCAACTTCTTCGCCGCCCTTCGCTTCAGGGTCTTCATGATCGTCATGTCAGGGCCACCTCCGCGAATGGCACGCTACGCTGGCTCGGTGGAGGGAAAACGCCCCGCCGGGAGGGCCTCCGCCAACGCCGCCGGGTAGGAGTGGTGCAACCACCCTGCTATCCTGAAATCGATGTCCACCGCCGCTTCCGTCGCGCCGCGCCTCGAGCGCATCGACCGCTGGCGCCTGCGCATTCCGCAGAGCGGCGGCATGCGCACCGAGGGCCTGGTGTTCGCCGACGCCGAGCTGATGGCCGACCTCGAGGGCGAGCAGGCGCTCCAGCAGGTGGCCAACGTCGCCCACCTGCCGGGGATCGTCGGGCCGTCGATCGCCATGCCCGACATGCACTGGGGCTACGGCTTCCCGATCGGCGGCGTCGCCGCCTTCGACCGCAGATACGGTGTCATCTCGCCGGGCGGCGTCGGCTACGACATCAACTGCGGCGTCCGCCTGCTGCGCACCGGGCTCGGCATCGAGGAGGTCCGCCCGCGCCTCGGCGAGCTCGTCGACCGCCTGTTCGAGGCGATCCCCTCCGGCGTCGGGTCCTCGCGCTCCGACCTCCGGCTCTCCGACGCCGAGCTCGACGGCGTGCTCCAGGGCGGCGCGCCGTGGGCGGTGGGGCGCGGACTGGGAACCCCCGCCGACCTCGACGCGATCGAGGCCGGCGGCAAGCTGCCCGACGCCAACCCGGCCGCGGTCTCGCGCCGCGCCCGCCAGCGCGGCCGCGACCAGCTCGGGACGCTGGGCTCGGGCAACCACTTCTGCGAGGTGGGCTACGTCGCCGAGACCTTCGACGACCCGGCGGCCGAAGCGCTCGGCCTCACGCCGGGGACGGTCACCGTCTTCGTGCACTGCGGCTCGCGCGGACTCGGGCACCAGGTCTGCGACGACCACCTCGACGTCATGCTCGCGGCCGCGCGGCGCTACGGCATCGAGCTCCCCGACCCGCAGCTCTGCTGCGCTCCGCTCGGCAGCCCGGAGGCCGACGAGTACTGGGGGGCGATGAACGCCGCCGCCAACTTCGCCTTCGCCAACCGCCAGGCGATCACCCACTACGTCCGGCGCGCCTTCGCCGCGCTGTTCGGCGAGCGGGCCGGCCGGGAGATCGATCTCGTGTACGACGTGGCGCACAACATCGCCAAGTACGAGGAGCACGAGTACGGCGGCAAGCGCTACCGGCTGTGCGTGCACCGCAAGGGCGCCACCCGCGCCTTCCCGCCCGGCCACCCCGAGCTCCACCCGCGCTTCCGCCATCTCGGCCAGCCGGTCCTGATCCCCGGCGACATGGGGCGCTACAGCTACGTGCTGCTCGGCACCGAGCAGGCCTACGTCGAGACCTTCGGCTCCTGCTGCCACGGGGCCGGACGCCGTCTCTCCCGCCACGGCGCCAAGCGCGAGGCGCGGCCGCGCAACCTGCCGGCGGAGCTCCAGGCCAAGGGCATCTTCATCCGCGCCGCCAGCCGCGCGACGATCGACGAGGAGATGCCCGAGGCCTACAAGGACGTGCGCGAGGTGGTGAACGTCGTCCACGGCGCCGGCATCGGCAAGAAAGTCGCGATGCTGAAGCCGGTGGGGGTCGTGAAGGGCTGAAAGACCGCAGCCCGCATCACCCCGCGGCCCTGCGCTCCGGGATCGTGCCGATCGACAGAGTGTTGCTGGGTAGAGAAACGGCTAGAGGTTTGACGGCCGGTCGCCGCGGGGCTACGCTGCCGCGCATGTGCCGAAGCATCAAGACCCTCCACAATTTCGATCCGCCGGCGAGCGAGGACGAGATCCGCGCCGCGTCGTTGCAGTTCGTGCGCAAGCTGTGCGGGTTCACCAAGCCCTCGCAGGCCAACCAGGCCGTCTTCGATTCGGCCATCGCGCAGGTGACGGCCGTCGCGCAAACCTTGTTGGCCTCCTTGGTCACCAACGCCCCACCACGCGACCGCGAGGTCGAGGCGGCAAAGGCCAGGGCGCGGACCGCGGCGCGCTTCGGCCCCGCGACGAACGGAAGCTGAGCCAGATTCCCTACCCGGACACGACGTCGCACAGGGGACACCGCCGCCCATGCCGACCCATCCGGTGCTGTTCATCCCCGGCTACCCGGCGAGCGAGCTCCTCCTCTCGGGAAGCGGCCAGCGCATCTTCCCGCCGTCGCTCGGCGACCTCGCCGACCCCGACCGGCGCGACCGGCTGATCCGCTGGCTGACCGGCGCCGAGACGCCGCCGTCGCCGATCGTCGCCGGCGAGCCGATTCGCGACATCGCCGGGATCTTCAAGGAGGCGCAGTCGCTGTACGACGTGCTGCGCGACTACGGCTACTCGGTGAGCGCCGCGAACGACTTCTTCCAGCCGCTGGGCTGGGACTGGCGCTTCGCGGTCGACGCACCCGCGGTGCAGGACGCCTGCGAGCAGGCGATCGACGGGCTCGCGGCCCAGGGGCCGCTGGTCGCGATCGTCCACTCGACCGGCGGGCTGGTGCTGCGCGCCCTGCTCGAGCAGCGGCCGGCGTTGGCCGCGAAGATCGCGCACGTCCTCGCTTTCGGCGTGCCGTGGGCGGGATCGCTCAAGGCGGTGCGCTACCTCGCGCGCGGCGAGAAGATCGGCTTCCCCGCGCTCGGCCTCGGCCTGACCGCCGTCCAGGTGCGCACCGTCATGCGCGCCGCGCAGGCGGCCTACGACCTCTTCCCGCCCGGGCCGCCGGCGACCGAGATGACCGACACCGACGGCGACCCGATGAATCTCACGGTCGCGGTCGGCGCCGGCAACGCCCGGCGACAGATCGCGCTGCTCAGCGAGCGGGACTGGATTCCCGCCGGGGCGACCGGCGACGCCATGCGCGGCCATGCCGACAGCGCCCTGGTGCGGCTCGGAGCGCGTACGCCGGCGATCGAGCTGCCGGGCGGCGCGGTGATGCCGCCGGTGACCTGCGTGGCGGGATGGGGTGTTGCAACCGACGTCTGCTCCGTCCTGCGCGGCGACGGCGCGATCGCTTTCGACAATTCCTGGAGCCCGAGCCCCGAGGGCGATGGCACCGTGCCGCTCGCCTCGGCGTCGTGGCTGCGCGGCAGCGGCGTGCGCACCTTCTATCTGCCGATCGGCGTCTACCCGGTCGACGCGATTCCCCATCCCCACGATGGCCTGTGGAGCTCTCCTCCGGTGCTCGAGATCCTCGACCAGGTGCTGCTCGACAAACCGCCCGAGCCCTTCGTCTGCGCCGCCGCCGACGGCGACCAGGCGGTCGACCCGGAATCGGTGCTGACGATTCGCTTCTCGGCCGCGGACGAGCGGGGCCAGGCCCTCCCCGCCGCGCGGGTCGTGCTGGCCGACCTCGTCCCCGAAACGATCTCCTTTGCCGGGCGCACCCGGCTGGAAGTGATCCTCCCGCGCACCAACCTCGAGCCCAACGCGGGGCCCGACCTCCACCGGCTGGTCGCCGCGGTGGAATGGACCGGCGGGCGCCGCGAGCTGCCGGTCGTGTTCCGGGTCTGAGGCCAGCCCGGACGCCCAGCACGGCCGCCTCAGCGCGGCTCGAGGGTGATGCCGCCGCCGCTCGAGCGCAGCTTCAGCAGCGCGCCGCCGCCGTTCAGCTTGCCGTGGATGCGGTCGCGCGACACCTTGCCGCGGATCGTGATCGGCAGGTCCGTGGAGACCGAGCCGCCCGAGGAGCTGGCGTCGATCTCCAGCCCCACGGCCGCATCGACCCGCGCCGAAACCCCGCCCCCCGAGGAGTCGAGGCTGCCGCCGCGCGCGTTGCCCGCCGCGAAGGTCACCCGCACCGGGCCACCGGAGCTGCTCGCGGTGACCTCGCCGCGCGCGTCGTCGACCTTCACCGAGCCGCCGCTCGACGACGCCTCGAGGTCGCCGTCGATGCCCTCGGCGACGATCGAGCCGCCGCTGCTCTGGAGATGGACGCGCCCCGTGACCTCACGGGCCTCGACGCTCCCTCCCGAGCTGTCGGCGCGCAGGCCACCCTGCACCCGCTCCACGTGGACGCTGCCACCGCTGCTCGAGACGTCGACGTTCCCCTCGAGATCCGAGATCCGGGCGCTGCCGCCCGAGCACCCGACGTCCGCCGCGGTCTTGCGCGGCAGCTCGACGTCGATCGTGACGCGGCCGCGGTAGCCGCTGAACCAGTGGAAGAGCCCCTTGTCCTTGCGCTCGATCGTGACCGCCACCCGAGCGGGCTGCGGGTCGAAGCGCACGTCGTAGACCTGTGCGAAGTCGTCCCGGTCGGCGGTGACCACGATCACCGCCTGGTTGCCGCTGCCGCCATGGACCGCCACCTTGCCGACCTCGGCATGCAGCGTGAACATCCCGCCGGGAGCGAGATCGAAGCGCTTCTCGATGCGGTAGTCGCTGGCCCAGGCCGCTCCCGCCAGGGCCAGGAACATCGCAATCCACCCCAGACGCACCTTCGTCGAGTGCATGATGAGCACCTCCTCACCGGTACAACGGCCGGAAGGGTCGGAGGTTTCATTGCGGGGCTCGCCGATCCCCGGCCCCCGCGCCGGGGTCGCCCCTTACCGGCAGCTGATCGCCGGCAGCTTCCCCGGTAGACCGTCGAGGGTGTCCGTGAAGCGGACGGTGATGCGATGGGCTCGCCCGTCCCTGAGCGCCGCGGGCAGCGGCCACACGAACCCGTGCCGTCCGTCGCCGCGGCCGGCAGCCTGCAGGTCGGAGCGGTACTGGTCGGCGGGAACGGTCGCCAGGTACCTGCCGTCCGCCAGCACGTCGACGCTGGTCGGTGAATTGGGGAACATCGGATCCCAGCCCCAGCCGGCGACCTGCGCACAGCTCGCGCTCTCGAGCCTGCCCTGCATCGCGCAGCTCGACGCCGGACCACCGAAGGTCGGCGGCAGCACGGCGCCGTCCTCGGCCCAGTAGTACAGGTACCAGCGGCCGAGCTGGACGTTCACCAACTCGTCGTAGCTGCGGCCGTCGGAGATCTGGGCGACCACCACGGTCGGC
>Ga0316628_100002882_pt1 | contig 13003 bp, 2 predicted proteins | sample OWC_Aug_M2_C1_D5_FD_207648 | JGI IMG/M metagenome (GOLD analysis project Ga0316628, IMG submission 207648) | Wetland soil microbial communities from Old Woman Creek delta, Ohio, United States - OWC_Aug_M2_C1_D5_C | ecosystem: Environmental > Terrestrial > Soil > Wetlands | place: USA: Ohio...
ATAATGTGACACGCTGCCAGCACCAGGATATTGTGAGTGCAAAGACCATGTCGTAATTGAACTCTGTCAAACGACCAACGCAAATTCGAAGATAGACCTAACCTTTGCACTCTACCCGAAACTCTCGTGAGAAGCAGTTATCGCCGCTTTCGGCTTGCGCAATCATTGGCTTCCGACTATCTCATATGTAAGTTCAACCGATACGTTCTTCCACGAATCATTGCTTGATCGGAAGATGGGGTGTATGGAACCCTTATCCCCGACATTGTATCCAGCCGTATTCAGCCTGAGATTCACTATAACTTCTATACCCGGCAAAATCTCTGGAGTTTCACTCACCGGATCATTCCCAAGATAGAAAGCGCCGCCGTCAGTTTCAAGCGAAAAAACATCTTTCTCTAATCCCTCATTCTTTATTGTGAAACTCCAAACACCCAATGATCCTTGAGGGATCTCCTGGTATAAGCCCGACGAACATGTGGCTTCCAGTGAAGCATAAGGAGAGCTGGTAATGCCAAATTTGAAGCTAACGGAATCCTCTTCTTCATCATCCTCGGTCTTGAGAATTACATTTAGTTTGTAGTAACCAGCGGCTAGATTAGACAGTTCATACTCTGGTACCCAAAGGCTATATTTCGCGGCATCATCGAAACCCGTATCAGGAATTGCCTTAAGACTGGACGCGTAGGAATCTATCAACGTGTCATCGAGCGACCTGATCTCAACGACCACCTTCCGATTTTTGGGTGAGGGTGGATTCGAATAATTTGAGACGTAAGGAATAACCTCCAGAATGTCTGCTTGTGTCGCCGTGAGTCCCAGTTCTTCATCATACTGATACCAATCGAGGTCATTCCCTATGTAGTAATATCCATTGAGATATCCGGAACCCTCCCATTCGATCCTTAAGTCCCTGGGGGGGTTAACTGCAAGTATCCCGAAGCCATTCTTAAAACTGATATCCCCGGGTTGAATTTGAATGCTGGTGCTGCCATGGGCTGCCCGGCCTGATGCACGGTAAATGACATCGCAACTCCCAAAAGGCGAAAGCCAAGTCTTTTCGATTACTTCCCTGAATTCGGCCCAGGTGGCCTCATGATGAACCAGATCTGGCGAGAACATGGCCCCACTTGGGTCGTGCACATAGACATTGTTATCATCGCACCCAGTGACAACGACTGCGTGGGCCCTGGAATCTAATATACCAAGCTTACATAGGAAGACAGGATGCCCCAAAGACAGTATTGTCTTCAGTTTGTTCTGAAGTGCCTCACTTCTCCCAAAGGTTTCTTTCTTCCACAAGCCACCTTTGTAGCGGGCATTGAGGTAGTTCAAGATTTCTCCTGCATTCGCACTCGCTTTACTTCCGACCTTCTCTTTTTTAAGGTCAGCGGCAACCTCCCACAGCTTTCTCTCAAAACCATAAAACTTGAGCACCATTGATACCGATGCAGCCCAACTCCAATCTGAATCTCCCTGAGAATAGTAAGGTACGTCCAGGGGGTTCGTATCGGGCAAAGAATAGGTTATGCTATAAGCCCTCGTAGACGCAATTGTCCAGCTTCGCTCCCCTTGTGCCACAAAGTGAGGGGGCCCCGTAGTCTTTTCGCCAAAAGTCAAAGCACTCCCCCTGTCACACCAGTCAGTCCAGGTGCCATAGAGCCCAGAATCCAGATGGCCTGTGCCGAATTGACTGTGGGCCTCTGTACTTATTGTATGTTCGCTGTCTGTACCACTCAAGGTCACGACGGGCTTGTACTGATGATAGTAAGTGATGGAGATCGCATTACCATCCGTCACCGGCCCTACCCCCTGCGTCTCAGAGCGCCAACGCTGCGTATTCCCCGAGCCCATGGACTGCTGTGTGTAGGAGTAAGTTGAACCTGCATCCACCCATCTGATCACCGGGGAGTTGTCCCAGGTTTTCAGAATCAGCTTTTTGGCAAACTGGCAGACCGAAATGGTCACATAGTTGCTCGAGTTCATTGGCGTGCCTGGATTTGGCGTCCTAGCTGTAAAGGACTTCTGGAACTGCTCGTAATAATTCTTTGTGATCGTTGTGGTTGTTTTGGTACCTGAAGCCGGTGCCACTCCCGTAAGGACCGGATTGTTGCAATACCATCGGTGAGTGGTCGTATCGGAGCCAGAGCCGGTCTGGCTGTAACTCCATTTACTGGACGGCTTGACCGATAGGGCCTCGTCATACCCGTCGTAAGGGTAAGCGTATCCCGTTGTTCCATCAGGCTTCACATAAGTGACCGTTGGCCGGTTCATCGCACTCATGTCCGTGTGCAAACCAGTGTTTAATGTCACAGCGCGGAAGGTCATCGCCACATTTGGAAAGAAGTAATTGATCGTTGCAGAAAAGGGAGAACTCACCACCCAGCTGCGCTTGTCCACGGTAATCTTTGAGGGAGAACCTGTTGTCGTTCCAGCAAAGGTCAGGGTGCTTCCTGCATCGCACCAGTCACTCCACGGAGAAGTGCCGAGGTTCGGGTCCGGATGAGCTTTATTGAACTGTTGATGGGCCGTAGTCTTGATCATATGCCCACTGTCTATTCCGTTTAACGTCACTGTCGGCATGTACTGTTCGTAGAATTTTTTCGTGACTGTCTGGGCTCCCGAAGCAAGTGTTGTCCCTGCAAGGGTGCTTTCATTGCAATACCATCGGTGGGTGGTCGTGTCAGAACCTGAACTGGTCCGATCGTAACTCCATGGGCTGGACGGTTTGGCCGAAACAACCTCGTCATGCTTGTCGTAGGGGTAAGCATACCCCGTAGTCCCATCTGGCTTCACATAAGTCACTGCCGGCTGATTCGTTTCACTCATGTGGGTGTGCGAACCAACGTTCGCCGTTACCGCTCGGAAGATCACCTTCACGCTCGGATAGTTGATCGTCGCAGAAAAGCGAGAACTCACCACCCAACTGCGCTTGTCGGCGGTCGTCTTTTTGGGAGAGCCTGTTGTCGTCTGGGCAAAGCTCAGAGTGCTTCCTGCGTCGCACCAGTCACTCCACGGAGAGGTGCTGAGGTTCGGATCCAGGTGAGCCTTATTGAACTGTTGATGGGCTGTCGTCTTGGTCGTATGCTCGCCGTCAACCCCGTAGAACGTCACCACTGGCATGTACTGCTCATAGAAGTTTTTGGTAATTGTCTTGCTTCCAGAAGACGGTGCATAGCCCTCAATGGTTGCATCATTGCAGTACCATCGGTGAGCCGCCTCAGAACCTGAACTGGTCCGTTCGTAGCTCCACGGGCTGGAGGGCTTAGCCAAAACAACCTCATTATGCCCGTCATAGGGATGAGCATATCCTGTTGTTCCGTCAGACTCCACATAAGTCACTGTCGCCCGATTCGCTTCACTCATGTGCGTGTGTGAACCCATGTTCGCTGTCACCGCTCGGAAGGTGACCTTCACGTAGGGCAGGAGACTCATCGCATAGGTAAAGGTTGTCTCTTTTGTGCTCTTCACTCCTCCTGCTGTAAGTATCGCCTTCAGGGTGTGTCGCCCTGGACTAACCGTGCCAATGTCAATGTTGCGCGTCACTGTCCCGCTCAGGGGGATTGTGTCTGTTTTTATCGTCAGACCATCAAGCTCAAGTTCAAGGGCTGCATCCAGGGTGCCGTAGGCTGTCACAATTGCTTTCACAGGCTCCTTACCTGTCGGATAATCTGCCTTGTCTGTTGACAGCCCATAAAGCATCACGCTTCCTACATCAAAGGCTTCTGCCCCTGATGCCAGCAAGATTTCAGATGGTTGAGGATCGTTAACCGTTGTGTATATCCCGTAGCTGAGGCGATAGATACCGCTTTCAGCATCCATGAGGACATACTCGCTCTTGTGCTGCAACGGGTCTGAGGAGAAAAGATTTATTATGCTTTCGCCAACCTGTTGTGTCCCCCCGGCTGACATAATCCATGCTCTCAGTGTGATGGGGATGTCCCAGTTACTCTCCACGATGAGACCCAGCTTGAGGGTATCTGTCGAGGCATACCTTGCCTTGTCCAGGTTAGCTTCCTTTACTTTGATTGAGATACCTGCAACATCAAAGGAATGGGAGGCTGTTACAGTCTCTGGGGTTGCCGTCACAAGCTGGGCGTTGATGTAGTAGGTTCCGGCTTTCATGATTGGCGGCAAGGTGAAGCCTGCTGTTGCCGCCCCTGTGAAGGCGAAGGTATCCGTGTAATTTGGTCCCGTGAGCGTCAGTGTCCCGCTGACAGCTCCCCCGACACTATCTACGGTTACTGATACGTTATCCCCAGGATTGTACACTTGCTTGCCTGTCATGATTCTGAGAACATTCCCTTTGTCATAGATGTACAGGGAATTCAGATGGATCGATCTTCCTGTCTCTGTGTAGATTCCGTAGAAGAGCTTTTCTCCAGTAATCTTGTTCAAGGGAATAGCAAACTGTACGGTCTGACTTCCATTGAGGGTAAATGCGTTCTGGCCCTCAAAGCTGCTATAATTAACTCTTGCAGAAAGATTTGGGCTTCCAACTCCTAACTGACTGACGACGAGTGTGAGCTGGGCTGTCTCTCCCTGCTGGTAGTACTGTTTATCAAGAGATGCGCTCACGTTGAGGTTGATTCCTGTGACGCGGTATTTCACCTGACCTTTCTCAACCGTCTGTGCATTTCCTGCCGCCTTGAGTTCGTGGTCGGCGAAATAGTCCTTCTCCTCAAGGTCGCCGGGAAGCGTGACCGTAAATGTCACCTGCTTTTCCTCGCCGGGATTGAGCCATTCGGTCCGAACAGTTTTGAAGAAATCGGATGCCCGGAAATGAAGATCAAAAGACTCTCCCTGGTCCCCGGCATTTCTGACTCTGTAGGTGAAGCTCGCCTCCCCCCCTGCCACCACGGTCTGGAAGCTTGGCAATTGAGCTATCTGGAAGTTTGCCCCCTTGATGTCAAACAAAGAGGTGTAGACCCCGATCTGCTGGCCCGCGCCGTTTAACACGTCCACCTTGAGCGTGTAGGTCCCAGGCGGTATGGATGAAGGATTGATGTTGAATCCTACGTTCTGCGACTGAAGAGGAGAGAGAGCCGGAAACGCCTCCTTCCCGCTCCATACCACTGTCCCCTGGCTGCTCATAAGAGACAAGAGCAGGCTCCCTTCGAAAGTGTTGTATCCGGTGTTGGTGACAGGAACGCTCACAGGAAGAAGCCCGTTGGTCAACGCACCAGGGGTGACCGACAGCTCGGCCTCCTGCTCTTTTTTGACTGCAACGGTTGCCGTGGAGGATGCCGACGGCCCTGAACTGGTGGCTGTGAGCTTGTACTCTCCGTCTGTGAGGTCAAAGTGAATGGTATCGGTCACGCTCCCGGCCTTTGAGATAAAGTATGTCTTTGCCTGGGTTAAGGCCGAGGGCTGAATGCTGTAGGTTACCGTCAGTGTCTCATTAAGTTGGCCTGTGTTCGTAATGGTTACGGGTACCGAAACCGTTCCCTCAGGGTACACGGTCTGGGGGTTCAATGCTATTATGGCAGAAAGACCATAAAGGACGGTCTTTGTGACAGTCTGATCGAGATCACCTGTGAAGGTGAAGGTGCAGACAGTATCAGAGGCGATCTGCCCGGTATACTGGACAGGCTTTGTCTCTCCTGCCGGTATCGTTATTGTCTGTGTCTGGCCATCGACTGAGGACTGAAGACTAAGGACTACCTCTCCTTTTCCCTCATTCTTTATCTCGAGAGTTATATTGAACGACTCGTTGCCAACTATATCTGGAGCTGTCACAGTCACCGACACTTTTGGATCTGTTACCTCAAAACTGTCTTTGACCTCTACCAGGGTCGAGCTGCCCTTTACGGCCTTTCCGGCAAGAATATACATGCCCGCTGAACCTGCGGTCATTGTTGTGCTGAAGGGGCGGCTGCTATTCGCCGGGACATTGAATGTCTGTGTATAGATAGTTTGAGGGCCCTGGCCTGAAAGTTGGGTGCTCAGTGTCAAAGTAACCCCGGATAGAGCTACAGAGGACTTGTTCTCGACCTTCCCTGTGATGGTTACTGTTTCACCAGGCTTGTACACCTTCTTGTCAGTGGTGAACGAAAGCACAGTGTTTCCCTGAACAATGTAGAAAGGATACTCTGATGTCGCAATTGTCTGGCCAAGGCTGTTCGTGAGCTCTGCGGTGAGATAGAGTTTGCCGGTAACACTCAAGGTGCCGATATTGGTTGTGTAGGTTTTAGTTGTATTGGCTTGCTGGGTTATTGGAATGGTTGTTTCAAACAGGGTCTCTAGGCCGGTGCTGCTTTGAGGAACCATCCTTTGGATGCGGTGGTTATAAGAATCTGCCACATACACGGAACCGTCAGGCCCTACCGCCGCGTCCAAAGGACCACTAAACTGACCATTCCCACTGCCATAGCTCCCCCACGTCCCAAGAAAGTTGCCACTGCCATCAAACTTCTGGACGCGGTCGTTATAATAATCTGCCACATACACGGAACCATCGAGCCCTACCGCTAGGCCAGAAGGAAAATGAAGCTGACCATTTCCACTGCCCAAGCTCCCCCATTTCGTGAGAAAGTTGCCACTGCTATCAAACTTCTGGATGCGATGGTTTTGATTATCTGAAACATACACCGAACCGTCAGCGCCTGCCGCTACGCCGCGAGCACCGTTGAACTGACCATCCCCAGTACCATAGCTTCCCCACTTCAAGATGAAGTTCCCGTCGCTGTCAAACTTCTGGATGAGGTTGTTATTAATATCTGCCACATACACGGAGCCGTCAGGCCCCACCGCTATGCCAGAAGGGTAATTAAACTGACCATCACCACTACCCTCGCTCCCCCACTTTGTAAGAAACTTGCCACTGCCATCGAACTTCTGGATGCGGTAATTCCAAATGTCTACTACATACACGGAACCGTCAGGCCCCACCGCTAGGCCTTCGGGATCATCGAACTGACTATCACCAATACCCTCGCTCCCCCACTTTGTAAGAAATTTGCCACTGCCTTCAAACTTCTGGATACGGTAGTTATAACTGTCAGCCACATACACGGAGCCATCAAGCCCTACCGCTGTGCCACGAGGTTTATTAAACTGGCCATCACCACTGCCAGATCCTTCCCACTTCATGAGAAAGTTGCCACTGCTGTCAAACTTCTGGAGGCGGTCGTTATAATTATCATTCACATACACGGAACCGTCGGGCCCTACTGCTATGGCTAAAGGACAATTAAACTGGCCATCACCACTGCCATAAGTTCCCCACTTCGCGAGAAAGTTGCCACTGCTGTCAAACTTCTGGATACGGTGATTCCAAGAATCTGACGCATACACGGCACCATCGGGCCCCACCGCCACCATAGGACCACTAAACTGGCCGTCACCACTGCCCTGACTTCCCCACTTGGTGAGGAAGGTGCCGCTGCTGTCAAACTTCTGGATACGGTAATTATCTTCATCTGCCACATACACGGAACCGTCAGGCCCTACCGCCAGGGAGTAAACATAACCAAACTGACCATCACCACTCCCCTGGCTTCCCCATTTCGTCAGAAACGTGCCGCTGCTGTCAAACTTCTGGATACGGTAGTTACAAGTGTCCGCCACATACACGGAGCCGTCAGGCCCCACTGCCACCCCGTAAGGATAATTAAACTGGCCGTCGCCAGTAGTACCATAACTTCCCCACTTCGTGAGAAAGTTGCCATTGCTATCAAGCTTCTGCATGCGGTTGTTAAACGTATCTATCACATACACGGAGCCGTCAGGCCCCGCCGCCACACCGTTAGGAGAATAAAACTGGCCGTCACCGCCGCCCTCACTTCCCCACCCTATGACAAAGTTGCCACTGCTGTCGAGCTTCTGGATCTGGGATTGGAGACCATCCGCCACATAGACGGACCCGTCAGGCCCTACTGCCACGCCATAAGCCCAGAATAGTCCCCATCCCTTTGACGGGAGGAAATGCAGGAAGTCTCCTCCTGCGCTCTCACGAGACGAGCTCACGGCCACATTCAAACTGCCCCCATCAATGCTGAATTGCCCATTGGCAACGTTTGATATTGCTGTGGTTGCCTCTGTATTCAGGTATGTCTCTTTGGAGGTCTTCGTTTGCAGGGTTACTGCTATCCCGTTGATGTCCAGGACCTTGTAAAAAGTGGAGAGTTTTGAGGTTGCACTATCTCGCACCTGGATGCCCATCAGGGTATACCCATCTGCTGCCTGTGAAGGGACCTCAAAACTCGTAAGCTGTTTGTTCTCCCCGGCAAGGATTGACCCGGAAGCGCTTCCCTGATAGATCATGCTCCCCTTGTTGTCGGCAAGAGAAAGCTTCTCCGTGCCGTAATTCGTATCTACTCCTCCTGTATTTTCAAGCATCAAAGTGATCGTATCCCCGGATTTCAATGCGGTTGGCCCTGAATACTGAATGATGAGTGACGACTCAGGAATTGTAATTTGAGAGCTTTGGGTTACTGAACTTCCCGAAGGCAATGCCAGAGTGACCTGTACATTGTACTTTCCCGCTGCCAGAGATTCAGGGATTGGAATTGAATAACTGTTTTGTGAGCTCTGGGCCGGCGAAAGAGAGATCGTCTTCGCATCTGTATAACTTAAGCCCGGTACCGACACTGTCTCTGTAACAGTACCGAGACTAAACTTACCGGCAGTCACCTCCACAGTGAGATTCGCCGTTTCCCTAGCTCGGTGAGAAGGCTTATCAAAAGTCAGCTTGATAACAGGGACGTTAGATATGGTATACTCGTCGTTATTTGTTTGACCCTCATAGCTCAACGAGTAAACCAATTTGTACTCTCCAAAGACGATACTCGAAACGGGCATTGAGAAGTCAAAGACAGCACTCTGCCCTGATTGTAAAGATGATACTTGAGCCTGATCACTCCAGACCACTCCACTGGTGGGATCTTTGAGAGAGACCGAAAGAACAGCTGACGAAACCGACATAAACCCTCTGTTTTCTATCCCAAAAGAAATGCTGTTGCCTGAGGTAAAGACCGGGGGTAAAGTCGGCGTTACAGAGAGAAACAACTTTGGTAGATCAAAACCCGTGTTGTCGCCACCAATCGCATTCCCCCTAGTGTCGTAAGCCTCTACCGTAACCGTATAGAATCCCGGCGGGGACATTAAAGGCAGCGAGAAGCTCGTGCTTTGGTCGGATGTTCCTTCGGCAGAAAGATTGGTTGTCAACTCCGTATTATATACGCTCACATTTGAAGGGTCTGAGACTCTTACTTTCAGTTTAGTCGAAAAGGCGGATTTCGTCAGATTTTGAATATTGAGTGAAATAGTTACAATCTCACCACTTCCGTAATGGGGTCGATCAGTCTGAACACTGAGTTTCACTGAGGGCTTTATTATCCATACCCCTCTCTCTGTCATTGCCAGCCCACCGCCAACAAAATAGGTGTTGGGGTCCTGATCACTCCTGAAGAGTCCGAAGTAGATGCTCTGAGAAATATCGATCCGAAACATCCAAGGAACTTGAACTGTCTGACCTGCAGGGATGGTTATGCCCTGTAAAGCCTCTCTATAAACCCACCACTGACCACCTTCGCTCCCCTCCTCATGCGAACCGATTCCTATCTGGGCGTTGACAAGGTCGGTTGAGGTGTTGTTTTTGACGTGGATCGTGAAGATTACATCTGACCCCTGGCCCACATGGTCGATAGGTGTTGTCACCCATATCTGGTAGGTGGAGCCTGGCTGATATGCGGTGCCCGGGGGTTGGCTTACCGCAAAATGACCTGAACGAGCCTCTGCCCTGGGTTGAATAATGTTGCTCTGGGAGTCATACAACTCATATTCAACAGGATAGATGCCTAAGGCCGCATTTGAGAGAGCGGCGTAGGGAACTGAGATTGTGGTTGATTGTCCAGCAAGAAGGCTGATCGAGAAGATCTGTTCACTTACTACAGAGGATTTGTCAGGGGTAGAAATGTAGACTTTTGCGTATGCAGCAGCAGTTGTCGCGAGGTTTGTCACGGGCACCTGCACGGTCACGGTTTCACCCCGCTTTATTTCGGTAAGTTGTGCCGGCACCGTTGCCCACAAAACCATGTCTCTGACTAGGGCTATCTCCTCTGAGGAGGCTTGTGAGTGTCCGAAGGCATAATCCGAGTACAGAGAGGTTACAATCACCCGTCCGAGTCCATACTCATACATCAACATTGCAGGATAACTGCTCGCAGTCCTTCTCAAAAGGATGGTCGCCGTGGAAGGGTAGACGGTGAAGTACCCATCCACATTGAGGGTGGGTGTTGAACGGCTCTGCCCAGCAAGTATTGGGTACCAGGTATCGATGTAGGCCGCGTTCGCAAAACACGCCTGGTCCTCCGTCCATCCATAACCATTGATCTGTTTGTAAGTACCGTCCGTCTCTTGAGGAACAGGAAGGATTGAGAATTCGTATCCATGCTGCTGCGCAAAGACAATCAGTGTCCCCCCGGCTTTTACAAATTCCTCCAGAGCACCCTTGAAGAAAGCAGAGTTCTCCATCCCATAGAGACCGCCGGAGGGGATAACCAAGACAGGCGAAGAAGCCAGAAGATCCGATGCCGGAGTGTTGATGTCGGCCTTCGTCGCGCTCTTCTTAGCAAAGCTCAAGAGGTTAATAAGATTGTCATAGTTCCCATGTGTGAGTACGACGGCATGAGGGTCCGAGGTGAAAAAGGGTTGTATCGGCGGATTGCCGCTGTCAACCGAAAAGGTCTCGTCAGGATGATCGCCCCCCGGGGGGGAAGGGGGAGGAGGGGAACAATTTCCACTGCAACATCCAGAACTCGAACCACCCCCAGGAGGATCAACTGGATTCTGACCGTACAAATCACGAGAAAATCCAGAGAGCATAAGCAAAAGCAAGAATACAAAACCCAAAATATATCTTTTTCTCGTGTTAATCGCATTCGCAAATCCGGCAGGGGAGAAACATACAAAAAATAAGCGGGGTAGGACACTGGGCTTTTTCATAAGTACTGCTCCTGTAATTATTATTTTCTGGTACTTTATTCACAACAGTGATTGCATTGTTGGGGGCATTTTTTAGGATCATTTTCACAACAACTATAGCAATGGCACTCTTTATAGTCCTTGAAGCGTTCCTGTACTCCGCTATCATTTTTGTTGAAGCATCCTGGCCGGTTAAAAAAACAATCCCTTTCACAGATTATCGGAATATATTCATTGCCATAATTGATCGTGTGAACCAATTCATGGAACAGAACTGCCTCAATGCATATTCGCTTATCTTTATTCCAATCAAAGGCATTAGGACACATATAGATAATTGAATCTTTATCTGGGTTTAAATCCTTAGTATAACCTCCGGCTTGCAACTTCTTCCCAGATAAGCTTTCTTTCGTGCATTCTTTATCCGACGCGGGCGTACAATAAATTGTTATTTTCCTTTCCCTCAGTTTCTTATTAAGCGCATCGCTCATTTTTTCATCCATACACGTCGAACCTAATGCAACCAAAAGTTTCAACGAATTGAAGGCTTTCTTGAGTAAATCTTTGTGCTCAAAACATGATCTCTCGTCGATCGTCAGATTCTTAATGTCATCCTCCGCATAAGCTTTTGGCACCAAGAAATCTGCGAATAAATTTTTCAGCCAATTGAGAATTCTTGAAATCGGCGCCGGCGCATTGAAATAAATATCTACTGTTGTTTGCTTGCCGCTGGTCACCGCTATATTTTCCTTGTAGACAGTGTCATATTCTCCGGTAGGCCAAAAGGCTGCAGCCTTGTAATTGCCGGGGGCCACACCGACAATTGAATATTTTCCTGTCTCATCCGTGTAGGCACTTCCGATATCGTTGCCGAACTCGTCTCGTAAAACTATTTCTGCATCCTTTATTGGCTTATCGTCTATTGATGATTTAACGTATCCCACGATGCCGGTTATATCATCCCACTTCACGACAAAATTCACATTTGCTGTTGTCTTACTCTTCTCAATCGCAACCTTCTTAGTCAACATGGCACGGGCTGAAATTCTTACCCTTACAACACAGTTGCTTGACTCCTGCAGGCCTTGCAGTAGAAACTTCCCGCTGCTGTCTGTTAATGTCGCCGCAAATCCACCAATCCATCCCGGTTGCAATACCGGAACATCGGCGGAAACGCGAACCCCATTCAATGTTGTCACTCCGTCAGCCTCATACACAGTTCCAGATACGGAGCCCCCAAGCTTCAGTACATAGTTGGCATTGACAACGTGTCTTCCATTAGGCAAAGACACTTCCAGGTCAGGGTAACTACGAAGATAATGAGACTCTTCCTTGAAAAAACTGATTAGGTAAATGCCAGGGTTCAGGTCTTTCAAAACATAAACCCCTCGGGCATCAGTTGATGCGTATTGATATTCTCCATGAACTCCGCCAAGCAGGGAGGCCACTACGGTAACATTGGCTAAACCTGCGCCGGTATCCTCGCCAATGACCCTTCCTGAAATAGAACTATAGATAGTGGCAGTTGCGTCAGAACAAAAAAATAAAATCGGGATAGTGATCAAGATCAATACGTATGCTGCTACAGAAATCTTCTTCGCCATGTTATCCTCCCCAACGAAAGTGATGAACCAAAGGAGATGATCAGCAGGTTGCACCCCCAAATAATAAAGCCGGGCATACCAAAGGCTTGTATCCTTCGGTAGCTCGGCCATCTTACAGCTAAGACCCGCCGCTTTCCGTCCCCTCCTCACGGAAGGTATGGCTTTGTCGGGATTCTTGAACTCTCAACTGATTGGATTTAGTTTCTTCTCCGGAGATCTTTCAGCGCCTCCAGACGAAGGAAGAGACGACATTGGATATCAAATCATACTTAGATGAGGCGAAGAATTTGAGAGGCAGATCCGAAAGCTTCTCCGTCCATCACCCCCTTTGGAAAGAGAAAGCTTGGTTTTTGGATTTAGCATACTTAAGGTATTTCTTTTGTCAATGTGAAAATAAGATTGTGAAAAGTTTTTTTTGATTATTGATTCCCGTAGAGCAAAAGTGGAAAGGTTTTACACAAAAGTCCCAAATT
>Ga0316628_100002883_pt1 | contig 13001 bp, 11 predicted proteins | sample OWC_Aug_M2_C1_D5_FD_207648 | JGI IMG/M metagenome (GOLD analysis project Ga0316628, IMG submission 207648) | Wetland soil microbial communities from Old Woman Creek delta, Ohio, United States - OWC_Aug_M2_C1_D5_C | ecosystem: Environmental > Terrestrial > Soil > Wetlands | place: USA: Ohio...
CATCCCAATCGATGATCAGCGAACTGGCCGAACCCAAAACCCGGCCCTTTTCGTCCACCGCCACGAGTTGCCCTTCCGGGAATACCTCGATGTGATGAGCAAGCTCTTCGGCGCTCCAGGCCAGCGGAGCAGGATAGACTCGCTGTTGTATTTCCACCACGGCTGGGATGTCGCCCCGGCGCATCTGGCGGATTGTGAGTTCAGGCGTTTCGGATGTTGTGCCCATGTGGAACTCCTGATTGAGCCAAATCCTGCCACAGGAAGGCTAAACATTGCGTTGATCCCCGTCACCTAGTGAAGTGATCTATATCACAAGCGTTTGCCCGGAACTTCTCCTGCTGGAATAACCTGCCGATAAGTGTTTACCATCAATCGAAGAAGTTAAAAGCTTCGCGCGTCCCACGCACGATGGAAACGTCTCGCGCGGGTTGCCCTTCCACGAAGAGTATTGCGCCTTTGTGATAGGAAGAATCGGACATAATCGTGGCGAGCTATTGCGCGGCCGCCCGCAGCAGATTACAAAATATCCGCTAAGGATACGGCAGGCAGTATTCCCCCTTGAAGCACTTTTCGGGAGTTAACCACTGGTCAGACTCAGAATGGAAAACGCGTGGATATCATCCATCGGTGGTTGTATGTGTGGAAGCCCGTGACGGCAATCTGAACGCCGCCAGCCATTGCGAAGCGCAGCCCACGAAATAATCGTACGCGGCCGAATCCCAGACCGGGCGTCAGGAATGTCTGGGCCTCTCCCGCGTTAGGTCCTTGTTCAAAAAAAGTCGTATTGGCTTCCAGCTCCGGCCACACTTTCCAGCCCGCGCGATACTGAAATGTGGTATTCCACAGCAATTGTTTTCCCAGCCTCTGCGTTTCGGCGACAGACAAATTGGCGCCAAAGGTGGTTTGCACGTCAAACCTTCCCCAACCTTTCCCTAAGGCTAGTGTAGGTGTAAGCATGGCCTGACCGGCGCCGATGGGAAGGGAGGCCGTGGGTATGGCGGCGCTTAATAGGAAAGTGACCAGGTAGTTTCCGTTCGATGCGTCGCCGGAGGCCATGCGGACCTTCACCATCAGCGGCAAATCTCCAAATCCGTCGGGCGGCGCAGGTGCCGAGTGTCCAACATACGTGGGCACCCCCAGCAGGATCTGCACTCCAGGAGCGACGATGAACTCCAGACCCTTTCCGCCGCCAAAAGTAGAAATCGTGCTGCCTGTCGCCGTGGTTTGGCGCCACAAGTCATACCGAAATTCGTTCTTGATGCGCCCCGAGGTCGTAGCCAGTGGACTAAGCCAATTCGGCTCGCTAGCCTCTTCACGGTCCGCCATCCCTCTCCAGGAACGGTAAAGATTGTGGCTATTTTTACTGACTTGAACCGAAGAACTCAATTCACCGGATGCTTCTCCCTGTGACCATGTGAGCGCCGGCACGACGCCCAAAATCATGAGGAGCAGTCCCAGCGACGCAATCCTTCTTCCCATTCCATTTCGCGACCCCTTGCTCCTCACCATGACTTTCTCCTTCTGACCGTCGAGCCGGAAACCTTGAGCCCAAAAACACAAAAACCCACCAGCCGATTCGCTTCAGGCGGTGGGTCTCTAGAATTTCAGGGGATTGGAACTAGTTTTCTAGAGGTTTATCCTTTCAGCGCCAGAAGACACCCGTGCGCGACAACTAAGACAGCACACGCCGCTCTGAGCGCGAGGAATCATTCGCGAAAAGATTACGGGGCAGAGCAAGAAGAGTCAAGCCGAAATGCGCGAGCCGAATTGGCGCATTCCGCGCGAACCGCGTTTGCCGGGCGCGGCGTTTCGCATATAATCAAACACTAATCTTGTTCCGGCCGGCCCTATCCTGCATCCCCGGACGAGCCGGGTGCGGGCTACACGTTTTTGCCGAACGGTTCGCGCCGCTTGGGGTAAAGTGAAACGCGCGGGCCGCCGGGAAAATTGAGGAAATGAAATGATTCTTGACAGCGTGGGCATACAGAAAATTCTGCCGCACCGCTATCCGTTCCTGATGGTGGATACCATTCTCGAAATTGACCGGTTGAAGCGCATCGTCGGCTTGAAAAGCGTTTCCATTAATGAGAGTTTTTTTCAGGGGCATTTCCCCGGAAAGCCGGTGATGCCGGGGGTGTTGATTATCGAAGGTATGGCGCAGACCGGCGGCCTTTTGCTGTTGCTCGAAATACCCGACCGGGATAAAAAGCTCTTGTATTTCGCCGCCGTGGACGAGGCGCGTTTCCGCCGCCCGGTGGTGCCAGGAGATCAGTTGCGCATGGAAGTGACGGTGCTCAAGTACCGTCCCGCGTATTGCAAACTGCACGCCGTGGCTACCGTAAATGGGGAAGTGGCCGCGGAAGCTACCCTGAAATGCATGTTGGTGGATCGCGATCCCGTAGCCGAGCCGAGCGAAGCTCCCGCGGATGCCACCGTAGGAACGCGCGATGAGTGAAGTCGATTCCCGCGCAATTGTTTCTCCGAGTGCGCGCGTCGGCAAAGGCGTGCGCATCGGCGCCTTCGCCTTGGTGGGCGATGACGTCGAATTGGGCGAGGATTGCATCCTCCAGCCGCACGCCGTGGTGCGCGGCCCGGCGCGATTTGGCGGCAAGAACGTTTTCGATTCATTTTGTTCGGTGGGCGGCGATCCGCAGGATTTGAAATTCAGCGGAGAGCGAACCGAATTGGTTGTCGGCGAGGGAAACCATTTTCGCGAATTCTGCACGGTGAGCCGCGGCACGAAGCAAGGCGGCGGCGTCACGCGCATCGGCAGCGACAATCTTTTCATGGCCTATTCCCACGTGGCTCACGATTGCATCGTCGGCAGCAACACTGTGTTTGCCAACGGCGCGACGCTCGCCGGCCACGTCACCGTGGGCGACCACGCCAGCGTCGGCGCGTTCAGTCCCGTGCACCAGTTTTGCCGCGTGGGGCGCTTTGCTTACATTGGCGCTTGTACGGTCATCACACAGGATGTGCCGCCGTTTTCGCGCGTGGTCACCGAGCGCGAAACGCATTGCTACGGCGTGAACACCGTGGGCCTCGAACGCCGCGGCTTCGATCGCGAGCGTCTGGACAATATCGAGCGCGCCTTTCGCCTGCTGCTGCGCTCCAAACTCAACACCTCGCAGGCCGTGGAGCAGATGCGCGCGCAACTCAACGGCTCGCCGGACATCCGCGAACTCGTGGAATTTATCGAATCGGCGCAGCGCGGCCTGCACAAGTGAATTCCTCCATGCCCATGCCTTCTTCGCCCGCGGCGGACGCTTCCGTTCGATGGGGCCTTATCGCGGGGAACGGACAATTTCCGTTTCTGGTGCTGGAAGCGGCGCGCAGCCAGGGCATCGATCTCGCCGTGATCGCCATTCGCGAAGAAGCTTCGCCGGACCTGGAAAAAATCGCTTCGCGATTGCACTGGGTTAGCCTGGGCGAGCTGTCGCGCACGCTGGAATTGCTGCATCAGGAAGGCGTGACGCGCGCCGTCATGGCCGGACAGGTGAAGCACAATAAAATTTTCAGCTCGATCCGCCCGGACTGGAAACTGGCGAAACTTTTGCTCTCGCTGCCGTTGAAAAATACCGATTCGCTGATCGGAGCGGTCGCGCGCGTCCTCGAATCCGAAGGCATTCAGCTGGTGGACTCAACCACGTTTCTGAAGCCGCTGATTCCCGCTCCCGGAGTGCTGACCAAACGCGCGCCCGACGCTCGCGAAGCGGCGGACATCGCCTACGGCCGCGAGATTGCCGGGCAGATTGCCGGGCTCGATCTCGGACAGACCGTCGTAATCCGCGACCTCGCCTGCGTGGCCGTCGAAGCCATGGAAGGAACCGACGAAACCATGGAGCGCGCCGCGCGCATCGCCGGCGGTGCTTCGCTCGTTCTCGTCAAGGTCAGCAAGCCGAGGCAGGACATGCGATTCGATGTACCCGTCGTGGGCCTCAAAACCGTCGAAGTGATGCGCCGCTGTAATGTATCCGCGCTGGGGATGGACGCGGGGCGCACACTGCTATTTGATCGCGCGCGCGTGATCGACGCCGCCGACTCCGCGGGCATCGCCATCGAAGCATTTCCGCTGGACGCCAACGGTGTGGCGGAACCTCCGGCAACGCAGGGGAAGCATTGAGTTCCGAAGTTCAACCTAATAAAAAAATCCGTGTCGCTGTCGTCGGCGCGGGGGATTTCGGGCGGAACCACGCTCGCGTGTATCGCGAACTTCCCGGCGCGGACCTCGTCGGCATCGTGGATGCAAACGCCGAGCGCGCCGCGAAAATTGCGCAGGAATTTTCCACCGAAGTGATTTCCGACATGGAATCGCTGGCCGGGCGCGTCGACGCTGCCAGCGTGGTCGTGCCCACCGTCGCGCACTCCCGAATAGGCTGCCGGCTTCTGGAACTCGGCGTGGACGTCATTGTCGAAAAGCCTATGGCCGCTTCACAGGCCGAAGCCGATGAGCTGATTTCCACGGCCGCCAGAGGCGGGCGCATCCTGCAAGTGGGGCACCTGGAGCGATTCAATCCCGGAATCGTTGCGGTCATGCCCGTGGTGAACCATCCCCTTTATTTCGAAGTTCATCGCCTCGGCGTTTTTACGCCGCGGAGCCTCGATATTGACGTCGTGTATGACGTCATGATCCACGACCTGGATATTCTGCTCGCCATCGTCAATGCACCCGTCGTGGACGTCAAAGCGATCGGCGTTCCGGTTCTCACCGACAAAGTGGATATCGCCCACGCGCGCCTCGATTTTGCTTCCGGGGCGGTTGCCAACGTCACCGCCAGCCGCGTCTCCACTGAGCGCGTTCGAAAGATGCGTTTCTTTCAGCAGCACGAATATATTTCCGTGGATTTCACGCGCCAGGACGCCCTGCGCGTGCGCGTCGTCGAGCCCGGCCCGCAACCCAAGTTCGATTTCGCGACGCTGCCGGCCGAGAAAGAAGAGCCTCTGCGCGGCGAACTGCGAGCGTTTCTGGAAAGCGTGCGCACGCGCCGCGCGCCCCTGGTGGATGGCCTGGCGGGCCGCCAGGCGTTGGAACTGGCCGATCAGGTGATGGCAGGCATCCTGGAGCATGGCCGGCGCGTCCAATTGGGTGCCTTCGCGTCCCCACAGGCAAATAAATGATTCCGCGGATACTGGTTCCGAAGAATGCCCGGCCGGTCGCGTCTCCCTCGGACGCGCCGCCACGCCGTCTAAGCTCGGATCTGGACGCGCGCACGCTGGTTCCCTCAAACCTGCCGAAGTTCGAACTCGATCCGCGGTCCTCGATTCCGTCTTATTTCAAGCTGGAAGTGCTCGGCTCGCCCGTGGTCGTCCCGCGGGACAATATGCCGAATACGCCGCTCGACCCGATCAGCAAGATGCCCGACTACGTGCCGCTGACCATCCTGGATTCGCGCGTGGCCGTCCCGAAGGATGCGCATGTATCCAAGATCGAGCCGAAGCAGCTCGTGGCCATTCAGGATTTACCGGACGTCCTCGATCCGGACGTCATCACCACCGGCGAAGTAAATTTGATGGCCCGGTCGGTCGAGGAGCGCACCTCGGCCTGGAATGCGGTCGCGCGATTCGCCTCGATTGGCGTCCACTTTCTGGTAATTCTCCTGATTCTGTTTGGGCCGAGAATTCTCCCGCAGCGGCCATCGACCACAGCGGAAATCGCCCGGGACAACGTCACGGATCTTTACATGCCCAACGACATCAAGGACATCCCGAAAATCCCTTCACCGCCGCAGCCCAAAAGCCCGGCGATGCGAATCGATCCGCGGCTTTTGCGGAGGCTTGGTCCACCCCGCACACCTGAAATCCCGCCCGCCCCCGTTCCTGCCGCGCCGGAGCACGCCCTGCGCGATAACACTGCGCCAAAGTCGGCGCTTCTTGCGCCCATGCCGCACCCTCAGGACAGCCCCGTACGGACGCCGCCGCCCGTGCTTCCCGACACCCCGGCACCGAGTCTCACGCTGCCGCGCTTTTCTCCCGGCAAAGCCCTGCAAGAGTCCATGCAGCAGGCGCTGAAGGACGGCGGCACGTCGAGCGCTGAATTTGCAGGGCCCGTTCCTTCGGGTGGAGGCGGCATTGGTGGCGGAGGGGGCGGAGGAGGGCAAGGATATTTAGGCGGCGGCCTGCAAATGCTCACGCCTACCGAGGGAGTGGACTTCACGACCTATCTGGCCCGCGTGCTCGCCAGCGTGAAGCGGAACTGGTACGCCGTGATGCCGGAATCGGCGCGCCTGGGAGATCGCGGCAAAGTTGTCCTGCAATTCCGGATCATGCATAACGGAGTCGTGCCCGATGCGGAGCCGGCCCTGGTCGGCAGTTCCGGGAAGGATCCGCTGGACCGCGCTGCCGTGTCTTCGATCCGTGCTTCGACCCCGTTCGAACCGCTGCCGCCGGCGTTCAGCGGCCCCTTTATCGAGCTTCGGTTCATTTTCCTGTATAATGTCCCTCAGAACGCACAGTGAAGCCGGCTCGCGCACAGGTGTCGGGGATCCTTTTGTTGGCCTTGTTGTGCCTGGTATATCTCGCGATCCGGTACTGGAAATTCCTAAAATGAGTACCGCCCCAAAACTCAGCCAAACAAGGAATCAAGAGCCAGCCAGGCCCGGACCGGGCCCTCTGCCGCTGGTCGCCATCGTCGGGCCGACGGCCTCGGGAAAATCTTCGTTGGGCGTACACCTTGCGCGGAAATTCGGCGGGGAAGTACTGGCGTGCGATTCGACGCAGGTTTATCGCGGGTTTGACATTGGCACGGCTAAACCAACAATCGTGGAACGGGAAGGCGTTCCGCATCACTTGCTCGATCTTGTGGACCCGGATTTTCCGTTCACCGCGGGGGAATTTCGCACGCGGGCGCTCGATGTTCTGGAGGATTTGCGGCAGCGCGTGCGGCTCCCGGTGCTCACCGTCGGGACCGGCCTTTATTTGCGCGCCTTGCTGGAAGGCCTGGCCGACGCCCCGGCGCGCTCCGAGGAACTGCGCGCGCGCCTGGAATCACGCGCGGATTCGCATAGCCTGCAGTATCTGCACCGCGTGCTGCGGCGCCTCGATCCCGAAGCGGCCCTGCGCATCGGCTCGCGCGACCGCCCAAAAATGATTCGCGCCATCGAGGTGTGCCTGCTGACCGGCCGGCCGCTCAGCGAAATCCATCAGGCGGGCCGCACGCCGCTCGAAGGCTACCACCCGATCAAGATCGGCCTACAGCCGCCGCGCGCCGCGCTGTACAATCGCATCGAGCGCCGGGTGCATGAAATGCTTGATCGCGGCTGGCTCGACGAAGTGTCGCGCCTGGTTGCGAGCGGCGTGTCGCAAAATACAAAACCGTTTGACTTCATCGGCTACAGCGAACTGCACGCGCATCTGGAAGGCACGGTCACCCTGGCCGCCGCCACAAAAGCCATATCCCAGGCCACGCGCCGCTACGCCAAGCGGCAGATGACTTGGTTTCGCAAGGAATCCCTGGTGCACTGGCTGCCCGGTTTTGGGGATGACGCTGCTGTTGCCGCCGCTGCCGAACAATTGGTGGCGGGGCAGATGCAAGCCGGCGCGGTGAGTTAACAGGCTGCGGCAAACTTCCGTATTCGCGTCATTCCGAACGAAGTGAGGAATCGCTCTTGGATTGAAATGCCGAAGAAAGAGGGATTCCTCGGCGAAAAACGAGCCTCGGAATGACGGTGCTTTTTGGATTTTTCCGCAACCTGCCAGACCCCCCTCACGCAGCCGCCTCTCAAGGTGTATAATGGGTTTGTGAAAGTGCACCAAACGTCGCAGATTTCCTGCCTACGAATCTTTTTTTTCGATACCGCCGAATGAAGACCACACGACCGACGGAAAACCACGAGCGCGTGTTCCTGGTGGGCGTGGGCCTGAAGAGGGCCGCGCATGTGCCTGGAATCGATGCCGGGGAAGCGGAGCGCGCGTCGCTGCTGGAGCTTGCGGAACTGGCGCGCAGCGCGGGCGCGCATGTGGCCGGAAGTATTTTTCAGATGCGCGACAAAATCGATCCCGCGACCATGATCGGGCGCGGCAAAATCGAGGAATTGAAAATCGAGGCGAATCTTCACAAGGCGCCGCTGATTGTTTTCGATCGCAATCTTTCGCCGACGCAGTTGCGCAACCTTGAGCGGGGCACCGAATGCCGCGTGATCGACCGCACCCAGTTGATCCTGGATATTTTCGCGCGGCACGCGCGCAGCCGCGAAGGGCAACTGCAAGTGGAACTCGCCCAGCTCAATTACATGCTGCCGCGCCTGGCGGGCAGCGCCAAGGAACTTTCGCGGCAGGCCGGCGGCATCGGTACGCGCGGCCCTGGCGAGCAGAAACTGGAAACCGACCGCCGGCGCATCCGCGACCGCCTCAGCAAAATCACCAAAGCCATCGAAGCGGTCCGCAGGCAGCGATCGCTGCGGCGGCAGACGCGCCAGGCCGTGCCGCTCGGCACGGTGGCGTTGGTGGGCTATACGAACGCGGGAAAATCGACCTTGTTCAACGCACTGAGCCGCGCGGGTGTTCTGGTTTCCGCGAAAATGTTTGCCACGCTCGATCCGACCGTGCGCGCCGTGCGCCTGCCGTCGAACCGCCGCGTCCTGCTTTCCGATACGGTCGGATTCATTCGCGATCTCCCGCCAGGCCTGATTGCCGCGTTTCGCGCCACGCTCGAAGAGGTGCAGGAGTCCGCGCTGATTCTTCTGGTCACCGACATTTCCAACCCGCACCATGCCGAGCAGGACGCCGAAGTCGAAAAGATCCTGAAAGAACTGGGTGTAGGCGACCGGCCGCGCCTCCACGTTTTCAACAAGATCGACCGGCTTACTCCAGAGGAAGCCGCCGAGCGGAACGGCAATCATTCTTCCGTGCGTGTTTCGGCGTTGACCGGCGCGGGATTGGAAGAACTCCTTGCCCGGATTGACGCGGCCATGCCTGTCGATCCTGTTTTGCATTTGCACTTCACGCTGCCGCTCGCCGATGGCCGGACAATCGCTCTGGTGCACGCCCTGGGCCGCGTACTGCATTCCGAAGTGCAGAACTCAGCCATGGTGATGGACGCGGAATTGCCCGAATCCGTGGCTCGCCGCCTGAGAATCTATCCGGAACCGACGCTGGCTTGATTTCCGGCCGATTCAGAGACACTCCGTCCGTTTTGCCCCTTTGACAACAAGCCCGCAGAGGCCAGATCTTACGGCAATCCGTGAAATCCGAACCATTTTCGGAAATAGAATTCAAGATACGGGAATGGCCGTGCTGTGGAAAACGTTGTGGAAATTGGAGATAGCGGAATCAGCAAGAATTAGAAACTTCGATCAGGCTTGATCGCCCTTTTGTTTCGACACCACATAAGATGTGTATATTCAATTAGTTACAAGGACAATTGCTGCATTGCGCTGCATTTTGACGTATTCCGGACTCCCCGGCTGTAAAGTCCCTTTTTGCACAGGTTTGCAGGCCGGTGTATTCAAGGAGTAATACCCTGGCTTTTGCGTTCCGAAGTGGGAAAGTAGTGGTTAGACAGCTATGTCGGCTCATTTTTGTATAGTGCGTTCATTTATCATGTGTGGTTAAGACTGGCAGTTTTGCATGTGCCGCACGATTTTGGCAGGTTCTACGGGGGCAGGCCAGAGCCCTTTGTTACTCGAACACGTCACCAGCAACCTGAACTTCAGCAGCGGCGGATTATGGACGCCGGGCCTGCAGCCTGCCATTATTCCGGGCCTGAATGCACGGGCTGAACCTCGGAACTGGACAGGGCGGGATCTTCCGAATCAGTGCAGCAATCACCTTTAGGAATTGTTGACTGCCTGCGAGTGTGCGTCTATAGTGTGGAAAGCCTCGCGACAGGGCGGGTACTTGCAAAGGGAACCAGGGAACCCCCCTGGGTGCATCATGAACCTGCCGAACAGCCTGACGATATTACGAATCTTCTTCATACCGGTGCTGGTCGTTATCCTGCTGACCCGCGAACCCAATGTTGTGTTTTTTGGCGTGCATACAAATTTCGCGGAGTGGGGTGTGCTCATCCTGCTTGCGGCAGCGGCCACGGATTGGGCGGATGGGTATTACGCGCGGCGGCGCAGCGAGGTGACCACGCTGGGGATCTTGCTGGATCCCATCGCGGATAAGCTGCTGATGACGGCGGCGTTTATCTCCCTGGTGGAAATGCACCTGGTGCAGGGCTGGATGGCGGTGATCATCATTGGACGGGAAATTGTGGTGTTGGGACTTCGCAACATCGCATCGGCGGAAGGATTTACGATTCCCGCGTCGGCGCTGGGAAAAACGAAGATGGTGCTGCAGGTGATCGCGGTTTGCACGGTGATCCTGGCGGCCAAGCACCCCATCATTCGCCCGCTGGGCGTGGTGCTGCTGTGGCTGGTGGTCGGAAGCGCGGTGGTTTCGGCGTTTCAATATTTTCAAAAGTTCTGGGGCCGCGTGGACGGAAGCGTAAAAGAACACCGCCACTTGAGAATTCTGGAACGGCGCAATAATCCTCCGAAGAACGCTCAGGATGTTCCGACTATCCAGTGACGATTGGCTGGCGTTAATGGAAATTGCGCGGCGCTCGATTTCCAGCGCCGTCCTCGAAAGACGAATCCCCGATTTTCCGCCCTGTTCCGCCACTCTGAATATTTCCCGAGGGGCATTTGTAACTTTGTACCGCGCGGGCAAGCTGCGCGGCTGCGTGGGACAGGTCGAGGACCTGGGACCGTTGGCGGAAGTAGTGGCGCGCGCGGCTATCAGCGCGGCGCTGCACGACCCGCGATTTCCGCCGGTGGATTCGGAAGAAGTCGCAATTTTGGATATCGAGTTATCCGTATTGTCTCCCCTGGAATCTATCGCCCCGGAATCGATCGTTGCGGGGCGGCATGGATTGATGGTGGTGCGGGAACGGCGAAGGGGAGTTCTGCTGCCACAAGTGGCCACGGAGAGGGGCTGGTCGGGCCGGAAGCTGCTGGAGGAAACCTGCGAGAAAGCGGGCCTTTCCGCGGATGCCTGGCGCGATCCCGCGACGCGAATATTTGGCTTTACGGTGGAATTATTTCGCGAAGCCGGGTTTCGAGCGGTTGCCGATCGCTAGGAGTTTCTTCCATGGAACAAAGAATCGTCTCTTGCGTCTTTGCGAGCCCCGTTAGGGACGAAATAACGTAGCCCACCGCGCGAGCCCGCAGGAAAACAAAAAGGCCCCGTTCCTGGAACCGGAACGCGGCCTTTTGTCTTCGTCTGCGGATTGCGTGAAGAAGCTCGTTTTGCCGCTATTCCAATTCGACGTAATCGCCGGAGAAAATTTCCTCGCGCGCGGTGGTCAGCAACACGGTGGAAGAATTGGGTCCGGTGCGCAGCACAATTCCTTCTCCCAGCACCTGGCGCGGGAGGTCGTCCCATTGATACTTCACGGGGGTACTTCCAAACCCGTAGACTTTGTAGGCGGTATTGGCAACCTGGTAGAGGGATTCGCTGCGGGCTCCTTGATACCGGAACACGCGGAAATAATCGCCCACCTGAACGCCTTGCGCGCTTCCAAGATTCACGTACACGACTTTATTGGCGCCGGAAGCCTGCGTATAGTTTTTCCCGAAGACAACCATTGCCGTCTTTTTTCCGGAAGGGGGAGCGAAGGGATCGAATTTTACGTCATGGTAGGGAGGCGCGGGATGCGCGACGAACGGACGAACAATGTCGCCCCGCTGCATCATGTCGCAGGCCAGGGTTATTTCCGCAGTGGCCGTTTTCGGCTGAACATGCACAATGCGCAGCAGGCCGACGTCCGCATACAACGTGCCCATGGCTTTACCTAGCTGGGCCTGCCATTTAAACCATCTGTTTGGCATTATATCGTGCACGGGGCGGAGCACTTCGAACTCATCCCCGATCTTGACTCCCTCGGACTCGCCATGGTTAAGATAGACGTAGTCCCCCGGGTGGAAGGTGTTCTTGTATCGTGAGTTCTCGCCGGAGATGACGTAGGTGTCCTTGGGGATGCCCTGGTCGGTGGCCACACCCGAGCAATTCACATCCGAATCCGTGGGGGCCGTGGGCACCCGCTGCGCCGCAGCCGCACCGACGCATAGGGAAATGCTCAGTCCAACTTTAAGTCCCAAGGATAGAATACGATAGCTCATTTTTTCGGGCATGTAGACAGCTCCTTGCGTCGGGTCCGGGCTCCGCTTGGAGCCCGACATGAACCTCGATGCGAAACACGTTCCTGTGCTGGCTAAACCTGCTAGTTCAAACTAGCACCCGACCCGGGGACGGTCAAGAAAACCTCGTGGTACGATTTACACACTTGTTACCCACCGGGTGCGGGCTCTACTTGGAGCCTGCGTTCAATTATGGTAGAAGCCTTAGGTTTAGATGTTTGCGTGGAGGGATGGATTGCAAGGGGCATTCGGAAAAGATCGCGTTTGCGGGGTAATTGCCGCCGGAACCGCGCTCAAAATGAAATCCCAATTCCTGCTCGGGCTACGAAAGACCCGCACGCTGGAATTGCGCCTCGACTATCTGCGCGACGCCAAAGAGCGCGCCGCGTTTCTGGCCTGGCTCGGCCGGAAAGATCGCCGCGCCGTGCTGATCGCCACCTGCCGGAGCCGCCGAGGGGGAGGATTGTTCCGGGGCAGCAGCGAGGAGCAAATCAAAATTCTGCAAAATGCGGTGCGCGCGGGCTGCGGCTGGTGTGACGTTGAAATTGAAACGGCAAAAAATATGGCCGCGGGGGAATTGCAGAAGACCTTTTCGCCGGCGCGCATCCTGATTTCACATCACGATTTTCGCAAGACGCCGCGAAACCTTGCGGGCGTTTTCCGCGAAGTGTCCCGGGCCGGAGGACATGCGGTGAAAATCGCGGCCGAGTGCCATTCGATTTCGGATAGCGCGAGGATTTGCGGGCTGGCGCGCGGGCGCCGGAATGTCGTGGCCGTTCCGATGGGCGAAACAGGAATGGCGGGTCGTATTTTATCGTTGCGCGCGGGCAGCGCCCTGACCTACGCCGCGGTGGAGCAAGCCACGGCGCCCGGCCAGCT
>Ga0316628_100002884_pt1 | contig 12997 bp, 11 predicted proteins | sample OWC_Aug_M2_C1_D5_FD_207648 | JGI IMG/M metagenome (GOLD analysis project Ga0316628, IMG submission 207648) | Wetland soil microbial communities from Old Woman Creek delta, Ohio, United States - OWC_Aug_M2_C1_D5_C | ecosystem: Environmental > Terrestrial > Soil > Wetlands | place: USA: Ohio...
AGGCGGCGAACATTGTTCTGGTCGAATTTATACGGGGGCGAGGCCGTGCGGACTGCCACGATAGACGGCATAGACCTCCTTGGCCTGCAGCGCCATTCGTCCCATGAAAACCGGCGGCAGGCATCGGTTGATAATCTAGCGGCGGGCATCAGAGGTTGTCAAGTAAACCGATCTTCCGGCCGATATCTCTATCGGACGTCTGGAAAGCGGCTAACCCCAGGCCCCGAGAGGAAGGAGCTATGCAACACGGGCGACATCGCCTGTCCATCTCCACGGCGCTATTCGTGGGGACACTCATATTGACCGTCGGCCCTGCCCGGAACGCGGCTTGCGACGAAACCCCCATCACGATCGTCTCGCTGGTCAAGTTCGCCGGCGGTGCGGTTTCAGCGTTTATGATCCACGAAGGCGCGCATTTCATGGTCGCTGAAGCCACCCACACCAATCTGGGGTGGGAAATCGGCAACTATAACCAGCCGATTGCATTCACCGAAAATGCAAAAAGCGATTCGGACGCAGTGGCCGTTTATTCAGCCGGATTGGTTTCCCAGGTGGTAGGCTCTGAAATTATTCTGGACGTCGACCAGATCAACAAGAACGATGCCTTTGTCAGGGGCATGATGGCCTGGAACATCGTCAACCCCATCATATATGCGCTGGACTACTGGTTCATCCACATATCCAATGATACGAACGGCACGACCTTCCAGGGAGACATCCAGGGGATCGAGCATTATTCCAGCGAACGGACGGCCAATCTTTTCGCAGGCTCGATGGTCGCTCTGGCCACGTTCCAGGGCTACCGCTTCATGAAGACCCAATCCTGGGCGCCGGAGTGGATCAGGGATAAAACCCAGAATCTGGATTTCGCCAATACCCCCGATGGCGGCTTCTGCCTGGGCTTTCGCATCGAATTCTGATGGCCCTCGCGCTCCTCTGAATGCGTCTCTTCTTCAGGAGTCACGGACAGGGCACTGGCTGTTCGTGCGCGGTGACGTTCCAGGTAAAATCAATACTTCGGTCATGACATGGGATGGGTGTGCTATTCGAAAGAGTTAGACCGACCTCCCGCTGCGACGGGCCGCTTCGCGCAGCCTGTCGCGAATGCGGGTAAGCTCGGAGGGGGCACCCGCCGCCGGCGATGGGGGGGCGCCCCCGGCCGAGGCTGCTCCCGGCCGGGCGCCTTCAAGCAGATGATCGATCTGGTCGGCCAGGCCGTTGGCCTCGGCGCTGACCTGTTCGGCGCGGGTCTTGGCGGCATCCGCCTGCTGCAGGGCCTGGGTCGTGCGGGCGTCGGCGGGCACGCGGCCGAAATAGTAGCCAATGACGACCCCGGCCAGGCCCAGCATCAGCATCAGAATGTCCTTGGCATCGGACATCTTCTGTGGTTCGCCCACGAAAGAGAACACCCTCCAGCCGATGACCAGGGTGTACCCCACGATGATCAAGCCCAGCAGCGCGGTCACGGCTTCCTTGAACCATTGGATGCCCAGCTCGACCGTTATGCGCCGAGAGCCTTCTTCGCTAATCTTCGGTGCAGCCACAGGTCCTCCTCTTTTGTCCGAATGTGATGGGAGATGGCGGGCCGTATCATGATGCATTGGCACCCGGCATGTCAATTCAATTCCCGGACTCAAAGGGTTAAAAAAAACCTTGACAGAATTTTTTAAAGCTGTAAACTCACCGCAGATCCGGAAAAGAGAAATGAAAGAGAAAACCTCTCAAACCAGCGATCGGAATCTCAAGCGTTGTTCATGGTGGTGGCGGGCCCATCCTACGGGGTAGCCTGCGCGACCGAGACAAACTGAACTGAACCAAAGGATCGTGGGCGGCTCCGAAAGGCCCGCGGTCCTTATTTTGTTCTACGAAAGGGCCGTGGGAAGCATCCCACGGCCCTTTCGATTTTATTAACCCAGCAGCATGGGAGGGCTTATGATCCTCAATCGCTTCCCTGAGAAGGGGCAGTACCTGCGGCTTGCCGAAAAGTACCGCGTGGTTCCGGTATGCACCCAGATTCTCGCAGACACCCTGACACCGGTTTCGCTCCTCGGCCGTTTCTATGAGGGCAAGGGGCCGATCGTCCTGCTGGAGAGTGTCGAGGGCGGCGAACGCTGGGCGCGGTACAGTTTTTTAGGCTTCTCCGCCCACCTGACCGTGAGGGTCTTCGCCGACCGGGTGGACGTCGAGGAAGCCGGCAACCTCCGCAGCATTCCGCACCGCGGCAACCCGTTCCAGGTGCTGCGGGAGATCCTGGCCCCCTTCCGGCCGGCCGACGTGTTCGGCCTGCCCCGCTTCTGGGGCGGGCTGGTGGGGCACCTCAACTACGAGATGGTGTCCTTCATCGAGGCCATCCCGCACCGCTGGCCGGCCGACAAACCCCTGGCCTGCTTCATGGCCCCCGAGACGGTCCTGATTTTCGACAACGCCCGCCACACGCTGCTGCTCGTGGCGCTCACGTTCCCGAACGGCAAGCCCGAGCGCGACTGGACCGAGGCGGGCGAGCGCCTGGAACGCGTGCTGGAGAAAATTGCCGCCCCCTTGCCGCGTAAAACCGTCCCGGCCAACGGCCATCCGAACCTCGCCTCGTCGGTGGACGCGGAAGATTTCCGGTCCCGGGTGCGCACCATCAAAGATCACATCCGGGCCGGCGACGTGATCCAGACCGTATTCTCCCAGCCGTTCACCAGCGACCAGACGCCGAACCCCTGGCGGCTTTACCGGGCGATGCGCTACATCAACCCGTCGCCGTACCTCTTTTTCCTGCACCTCGACGACACCGTGCTGGTCGGCTCCTCGCCGGAAACCATGGTGCGGCTCGAAAACGGCATCGCCACCCTGCGGCCCATCGCCGGCACCCGGCCGCGGGGCCGGACCGAGCAGGAGGACCGTCAGCTCGCCGACGAGCTGCTGAAGGACGAAAAGGAGCGGGCCGAACACCTCATGCTGGTGGATCTGGGGCGCAACGACCTCGGCCGGGTCGCCGAGATCGGCTCCGTGCAGGTAACCGACCTGATGGTGGTCGAACGATATTCCCACGTGATGCACCTGGTGTCCAACATCCGCTGTGACATGCGCTCGGGCCTGGATGCGTGGGACCTGCTGACCGCCACATTCCCGGCCGGCACCCTTTCGGGGGCGCCCAAGGTCCGCGCCATGGAGATCATCGCCGAGCTGGAGGACGGGCCTCGCGGGCCCTACGGCGGCGCGGCAGGATATCTTTCCTTCAGCGGCAACATGGACATGGCCATCACCATCCGCACGGCTTCCATCATGGACGGGAAGTTCACCGTGCGGGCCGGCGCAGGCATCGTGGCCGATTCGGACCCTGAGCGCGAGCGCCTGGAAACCGTGAACAAGGCCGAGGCCTTTCAGAAGGCGCTGGAACTGACGGCGCAGAGCCGCTTTTGACGGCTGCGTAAGAATCTCAATTTCTGCGTTGGGCTTCATCTTGCAGTCGCTGCGGTCACGCCAAAGGCGGGATACGCCTCGCTCCGCGAGAATCGCGCGCCTTGAACTTGAGGCTTTTTACGCAGCCGTCTGATCCGCGACAAACGGCCAGTTCAAGATAAAGGAGGAAAAAATATGCTGGTCATGATCGACAACTTCGATTCCTTCACCTACAACCTGTATCAGTATCTGATGCAGATGGGCGCTGAAGTGCGGGTGGCCCGCAACAACAGTCTGACCCTGGAGGATCTCGACGCCCTCGAACCGCGCGGCCTGGTCATCTCCCCGGGCCCCGGCCGGCCGGAGGCAGCCGGCATCACGATGGCCGCCATCGAGCATTTTACAGGACGCATCCCGATCCTGGGCGTATGCCTGGGCCACCAGGCCATCGCCCTCGCCTTTGGCGGAAAGGTGGTGGCGGCCCGGCGGCTGATGCACGGCAAGACCTCTGCGGTGACGGCGGACGGCCGGGAATTGTTTCAGGGGGTCCAGAGCCCGTTCCAGGCCATGCGCTATCACTCGCTGGCCGTCGCCCGCGATTCGCTCCCCGCCTGTCTGGAAGTAACCGCCGAGTCCGAGGACGGGGAGATCATGGGCGTGCGCCACCGCAGCCATCCCACCGAAGGGCTGCAGTTCCACCCCGAATCCATCATGACGACGGTCGGGAAACGGCTGCTGCGCAACTTTCTGAAAATGACCCATCAGACGCTCTATGTTTAGAGAAAGGGGAGGAGGGATTCATGTTTCGCGATAACCTTCGCAAGATTACCCAGCGCCAAAACCTGCGCGATGACGAGATGGCCGAGATGATCGGGGAGATCTTTTCGGGCACCCTGTCGGACGCCCTGATCGGGGCCTTCATGGCCGCACTTGCCACCAAGGGCGAAACCTTCGAGGAGCTGGCCGGCGCAGCGCGCGCCATGCGCCGCAAGGCCGCTCGCATCCAGGTCTCGACCCCCACGGTGGTGGACACCTGCGGCACGGGCGGCGACCGAGCCGGCACTTTCAACATTTCGACCACCACGGCTTTCGTCGTTGCGGGCTGCGGGGTAACGGTAGCCAAGCACGGCAACCGCTCGGTTTCGAGCCGCTGCGGCAGTGCCGATCTCATCGAGGCGCTGGGTGTCAACCTCAATGCCCCGCCGGACCTGGTGGAGGAGGCCGTCCGGGAGATCGGCATCGGTTTTCTCTTCGCCCCCCTCTACCACGGCGCGATGAAGACCGCGGCGGCGGCCCGCAAGGAGGTGGGGATCCGCAGCATCTTCAACATGCTCGGCCCCCTCACCAACCCGGCCGGCGCCAACTGCCAGCTGCTGGGGGTCTACGCCCCCCAGTTGACCGAGATGTTCGCCGAAGCCCTGCGGCTGCTCGGCTCCCGGCGCGCCCTGATTGTTCACGGCCACGATGGCTTGGACGAAGTCTCGGTGTGCGCTCCGACCCGCGTGACCGAACTGAAGGACGGACAGATCCGCACCTACGACATCGACCCGGAACGTTACCTGGGGAGGCGTGCGAAGCCGGCCGAGGTCGCCGGCGGCGACCCCTCGTTCAATGCCGCAATCACCCGGCGCATCCTGGACGGTGAGACGGGGGGGGCGCGCGAGGTCGTGCTCCTCAATGCAGCCGCCGCGTTGATGGCGGCCGACGAGGCCGAACGTTTCGAGGACGGGATCCGGCTGGCCGCTGCATCCATCGACACCGGTGCCGCCCGCCGCAAGCTGGAGGACCTGGTGCAATTCACCCGGCAAGCCGGGTAAAGAAGAAGATTCGAGGGTCCAAGGGTTCAAGAGAAAAGACATCCATCCTTCCCTTGACCCCTGGAGCCCTGGACCCCTTGAACCCTTAACGCGATGCCTGGGATCCTTCAGAGGCAAGACGGGCCGGAGAAACATCTCCACAGACAGGAGCCACGTATGGCATCCGACATTCTCAAGCGCATCGTTCAGGCCAAGCAGGCGGAGGTCCGGGCCGCCCGGGAGGAGATCCCGCTGAGGCGGCTGCGGGAGGCGGCCGAGGCGCGAAGCGATTTCCGACCGTTCCTCGAGCCCCTCAAAGCCCCGGGGCCGTCGGGGGTAAACATCATCGCGGAGGTCAAACGGGCCTCGCCCTCCAAGGGGATGATCTGCAAGGCACTCGACCCGGGCCGGCTGGCTGCATCCTATGCCGCCGGCGGCGCCGCGGCGGTCTCCGTTCTGACGGAGCGAAGCTTCTTTCTCGGATCGCCGGAGGACCTGCAGCAGGCCCGGGCGGCGTGCACACTGCCCGTCCTGCGCAAGGATTTCATCTTCTGCGACTACCAGCTCTACGAATCCGCGGTCATCGGGGCCGACGCGGTGCTGCTGATCGTGAGGATCCTGTCGGAACGCAAGCTGTCCGACCTGATCCGCCTGGCCTCCCGCCTCGGCCTCGCGACGCTCGTCGAAGTGTATTCCGCGGCGGAGCTGAAGGCGGCCGACCGCGCCGGCGCGCAATTGATCGGCATCAACAACCGCAACCTGAGCTCCTTTGAAACCGACCTTGGCCGCACCCTGCGCCTGGTGCCGCAGATGGGGCCGGGGCAGGTGGCCGTGGCGGCCAGCGGGATCGGGAGCCGGGAGGACATCCGGCGCTACCAGGCCCTGGGGGTTTTCAACTTCCTGATCGGCGAAAGCCTCGTGCGTTCGGATAACCCGGCCGGTTTTTTAAAAATGCTCCAAGGGGAAAACGAAGGATGCCGGGGAACGAATTGAAAAGCGCCTCAGCCTTGCGGCGAGCCATATCCGTTCAGGTCAAGGTTTGCGGCCTGACGCGGGTGGATGAGGCCGTAGCCTGCGCGCAGGCCGGCGCCCGGGCGATCGGCTGCGTCTTCTACACCGAAAGCCAACGGTTTGTCAGCAACGCAACGGCGGGGGCGATCCGCCGGGCGTTGCCCGCCGAAGTCCTCTGCGTAGGGGTCTTTGTCGACGAACCGTTCGACGCGATCATGCGCAGCGTCGAGCACACCGGCTTCAGTGCCGTTCAGCTTCATGGCCGCGAGACGCCGGACCTCGTGCAGCGGCTGCTCCGCGAGGGGCTCTTCGTCATCAAGGCGCTGTTTAACGGCAGAGCGCCCGGGATCGAGGATGCACCGCACTACTCCGCCTCGGCCTTTCTCGTGGAGTGCGGACAGGGTCCGCTGCCCGGGGGAAACGCCCGGGCCTGGGAATGGGATCGCGCCACCGCCCTGGGCGCACGCCACCCCTTGATCCTGGCGGGGGGGCTCACCCCTGACAATGCCGCGCAAGCCGTTCGCGCGGCATTGCCGGACGCGGTCGACGTCAGCTCCGGGGTCGAGGCCAGCCCCGGGTGCAAGGACATCCGGAAAGTCGAACGATTTATTTCGGCCGTTTCAACCGCCAACGCAAGGAGGAGGATTTTCCCATGACCTCACCGCAACCGTCTCTGAAGAATGCGGCCGGAAGCATGCCGGACGCAGCCGGCCATTTCGGTCCCTTTGGCGGCCGCTACGTGGCCGAAACCTTGATGCCGGCCATCCTCGAGCTGGAGGCGTCCTACCGCCGCATCACGCAGAAGCCGGAATTTCAAAAAGAGCTCGCCCTCCTGTTGCGAGACTACGCCGGCCGGCCGACCCCGCTGTTCCTTGCCGAACGCCTGACGGACGACATCGGGGGGGCGGCCATCTATCTCAAGCGCGAAGATTTGGCCCACACCGGCGCTCACAAGATCAACAACACCCTGGGCCAGGCCCTGCTGGCCCGCTGGATGGGCAAGCCCAAACTCATCGCCGAAACCGGCGCCGGTCAGCACGGCGTGGCCACTGCCACCACCGCCGCCCTCTTCGGGATGGAATGCCGGATCTTCATGGGAGTGGAGGACATTCGGCGGCAGGCCCCCAACGTCCAGCGCATGCAACTGCTGGGGGCCGAGGTGGTGCCGGTATCCTCCGGCACCGGGACCCTGAAGGACGCCATGAACGAGGCCATACGCTACTGGGTGGAGGCCGTGACCGACACCTTTTACGTGATCGGCTCGGTGGCCGGGCCGCACCCCTATCCCATGATGGTGCGGGACTTCCAGCAGGTCATCGGCGTCGAGGTCAAGCGCCAGATGCAGGCGGCCTGCGGACAGCTGCCGGATGCGCTCATCGCCTGCGTCGGCGGCGGCAGCAACGCCATGGGGCTGTTCTATCCGTTCCTGGACGACGCCGTCGAACTCATCGGGGTGGAGGCGGCCGGCAAGGGCATCGGCACCCGTCAGCACGCCGCAGCTTTGGGCGCAGGCTCCATCGGAGTTCTGCACGGTTCCAAATCCTACGTCCTGCAGGATGCCGACGGCCAGATCCAGGAGGCGCATTCCATCTCGGCCGGCCTGGACTATCCCGGCGTCGGGCCCGAACACGCCTTTCTGAAGGAGACGCGCCGGGCCCGCTACGTCGCCGTGACGGACGACGAGGCCTTGCAGGCCTTCCGGGCGCTGTGCCGCCTGGAGGGGATCATCCCGGCCCTGGAAAGCTCCCACGCCCTGGCCTGGGCCATGCAAGAGGCCCGCCGGCGCCCGAAGCAGGACCTGCTCGTGGTCAACCTCTCGGGCCGCGGCGACAAGGACCTCGGGATCGTGGCCCCGCGTTTGCAGGACCTTCAGCCGAATCGAAAGGAGGAAGAGCCCAGATGAACCGGATCGATGCTGCTTTCGAACAACTGGCCCGCCGGAAAGAAAAGGCTCTGGTGGGGTTTGTCACGGCCGGCGACCCTGACACGGAGCGGTCTCTCGAGCTGGTCACGGCCATGTGCGCGGCCGGTCTCGATCTGCTGGAGTTGGGTGTGCCTTTCTCGGATCCGACCGCGGACGGCCCCGTGATCCAACGGTCCTCGTCCCGGGCCCTGGCGGCCGGCGCCAGCCTGGACCACGTGTTGAGCATGATCGCAACGCTGCGCCGGAGCACGCAGATCCCGATCATCGTTTTCAGCTACTACAACCCCATCCTCGTCCACGGGGAGGCGGCCTTTCACCGCGATGCCCTGAATGCCGGCGCGGACGGCGTCCTGATCGTGGACTTGCCGCCGGAGGAATCCGATGAGCTGACCTCGAAATGGCCGGACTGCCGATTATGCCTGATCCGGCTGACGACGCCCACCACCCCGCCGGAACGCATGCGACGGATCGCCGACTCCGCGTCCGGCTTCATCTACCACGTCTCCAAGCTGGGTGTGACCGGCAGCCAGGGCCTGTCCGTGGAGAACATCGACCGCAAGGTGCAGGAGCTACGCGCCGTCACCCGGCTTCCCATCTGCGTGGGCTTCGGGATTTCGACCCCGCAGGAGGTTGCAGCCCTGAGGCCGCACTGCGACGGGGTTGTGATCGGCAGCGCGTTCGAGCGGTTGATCGAGGAGAACCTCGACCGGCCGAATCTGCCGGACCTCCTGGCCGGCCGGGTCGCCGCCCTCAAGCTCGAAACCCGCCTGCACGCTTGATAAGCGTCCGGCCATCCATTATAAAGCCTTTATAGCCGGTACCAGGATCCCGCTCCGATCAGCGGTGCGGGGAGGGTGTCGTGTGCCCGGTGAAACGGAGAAGTATTCCGACCATCGCTCTATAGACCTCCTGGAGATACGCATGAATGCATGGCACACCCAGCCAGCCGCCGATGTGCTGAGCGCATGGTCTGCTTCCGAGGCTGGGCTCGGCCCGGACGAGGCGGCGGCTCGGCTGCAAACCCACGGCTTCAACGAGCTCACCGAGCGCCGTGGCAAGGGACCGCTCGCCATGCTGCGGGAGCAGCTCAGCGAAACCCTGGTGCTGATCCTGGTCGCCGCCGCGCTCGTTTCAGCCCTTCTCGGGAAGGGCACCGAGACGGCGGTCATCCTCGCCATCGTGGTGCTCTTCGCCGTCCTCGGCTTCATCCAGGAATACCGCGCCGAACGGGCCATTGCGGCGCTTGAGCAGCTGGTCGTGCCGACCGTGAGCGTCCGCCGCGGGGGGAAACCGCGCGAGGTGTCCGCCCGGGAGCTTGTCCCCGGCGACATCGTCTTGCTGGAGGCGGGCAACGCGGTGCCGGCAGATGTCCGCCTGCTGGAAAGCGCCGGCCTGCGCATCCAGGAGGCGGCGCTGACCGGCGAATCAGAGGCCGCCGAAAAGACCGTTGCGGCGATCCCCACTCCCGACCTGCCGCTCGGCGATCGCCGCAACATGGCCTACCTGGGCAGCTCGGTCACCTACGGCCGCGGCAGCGCCGTTGTGGTGGCGACCGGCAACCGCACCGAGCTCGGCCGGATCGCCACGCTCATCCAGGAGGTCGCCCCCGAGAAGACTCCGCTGCAGAGGCGCCTCGACCGGCTGGGAAGGGCCCTGGCGGGTGCCGGCGGCATCGCAGCCGTGCTGGTGCTGATCGTCGGTTGGTGGAGCGGCGAACCCCTGGCCGACATGTTCCTCACGGCCGTCAGCATGGCCGTGGCGGTGGTGCCCGAGGGGCTGCCGGCCGTCCTCGCCATCACCCTCGCCTTCGGCGCCCAACGCATGCTGCGGCGCAATGCCCTCATCCGCAAACTGCCGGCGGCCGAGACTCTCGGCGCGGTCACCGTGATCTGCTCGGACAAGACGGGGACGCTCACCGAGAACGGGATGACGGTAACGGTGGTCGACGCGGCCGGGGACCGGCTGAGCCTGATAGAAAACCTCCGCCGTCACCTGCCCTCCGTGACGGAGGCCGAATGCCGCATCTCCGCCGGCTGGGACCTGCCGCTGCCCATCCGCCTGGCGCTGGCCGCGGGCGCCTTGTGCAACGACGCCGTGCTCACACCCGATGCCGGTCCTGGGTGCTTCCACGCCATCGGCGATCCGACTGAAGGGGCGCTGCTGGTGGCGGCCGCCCGCACGGGGATGTTCCAGGACCAGCTGCATGCAGCCGCCCCGCGTGTCGCCGAGGTGCCCTTTGATCCCAGCCGCAAACGCATGACCACAGTGCATCGGCTGACCGACGCCGGCGCCATGCCCGATGCGCTGGCTGCCTTCCGGGGTGCGGGCGTGGTGGCATTCTCCAAGGGAGCTGTGGACGGCATGCTGCACCTGGCGACGCAGGTGTGGACCGCCGTTCGGCCCGAACCCTTCACCGATGCGCTCCGGGCGCAAATCCGCGCGGCAAACGACGAACTGACGAAGGCCGGAATGCGGGTGCTGGGCGTGGCCTGCCGCCTGCTGGCCGCCCCGCCAGCCAAGGTGGGTGCCGAGGCGCTCGAGCGCGATCTCATCTTCCTGGGATTGATCGCCCTGATGGACCCTCCGCGGGCCGCCGTCAAACCAGCGGTGGCCACCTGCCAGGCCGCGGGCATCCGCACGGTGATGATCACCGGTGACCACCCCCTGACCGCCGTTGCCGTCGCCCGCGACCTCGGTATAGCCGACCGGCCGGGGGCCATCGATGGCGCGGTCCTCAGCCGCATGGGGCCTTCGGACTTGGCCGAGGCCGTCGACCGTGTATCCGTCTACGCCCGGGTTTCGCCGGAGGACAAGCTGCGCATCGTAGCGGCCTTGCAGCAGCGGGGCCAGGTGGTGGCCATGACCGGCGACAGCGTCAACGACGCCCCGGCGCTGAAGAAGGCCGACATCGGGGTCGCCATGGGCATCACGGGCACGGATGTCTCCAAGGAGGCGGCCGACGTGGTGCTGCTCGACGACAATTTCGCGACCATCGTCGCGGCCGTGCAGGAAGGCCGTGTGATCTACGCCAACCTCCTGCGCTTCATCAAGTGCTCCCTGGGGGGCAACCTCGGCAAGGTCCTGGTGGTGCTCGCAGCCCCGCTGTTCGGCATCAACGTGGCCCTGCAGCCCCTGCAGCTGCTGTGGCTCAACCTGATCACCGACGGCCTGACGGGGCTGGGCCTGGGAATGGAGCCGGCCGAGGCCGACACGATGCGCCAGCCGCCGCGCGCTCCGCGCGCCCCGGTGCTGGACCGGGCGGCACGGGTCCACATCGGCTGGACGGGGGTCGTTATCGCTGCCGCCGCGCTGGGCCTGGGTGTCTTATATGTCGACCCGGCGCGGCCGGAGGACACCACTTGGCAGACCATGATCTTCGCTTCCCTGGGCTTCACCCAGATCGGGCATGCCCTGGGGCTGCGGGCTTCCGGATCCTCGGCCGTCTCGATCGCCGCCAACCCGCTGATGGCAGCCGTAACGCTGGCTGCCCTCGTCCTGCAGCTGGCGGTCATCTATCTCCCCTTTCTCGGACGGTTCTTCGGTTTGACCCCGCTGGCCCTGCCGGATCTGAGCCTGGCGCTCGGGCTGGGGGCTGCCATGCTCGCGTGTGTGCTCCTGGAACGAAGGGCCTGTCGGAAAAAGCCCGAATGAGGAAGGGGATCATTATGAGCAACGACAGTCATCGCCGGAATCAGCTCCTCGCCGGAGTCCTCGCCGCACTGGCCCTGGCCGGGCTGGCCGCACTTTGCCTTCGGTCGCACGGGCACGAGATCCCAAAAGACATTTCCGCGCGGGCCGGCGTCGTCCTGGAAACGGTCGGGCTTGACCCCGCCCGGGTCTTGTCCGTGGACGGCCGCGACATCACCCTGCGCGGCGAGGTCGACCGCATGGTCGATCGCGGCCGGCTGCTGGCCATGGTCCGGTCCGTACGGGGCGTAAGGACCGTCAGCGACCACCTCACCGTCAGGGCGCCCGAGGTCGCCCTCTTGACCCTCCGCCTCGCCGGTGGGAAAGCCGTGTTGACCGGTCTGCTCCCCAGCCGGCAGATGGCGGATAAGATCGCAGACGCCGTTTCGGCCGCCTACGGCATGGAAAATGTCGACAACCAATTAGAGGTGAACGAGGGAATACGGCCCGCCCCCTGGCTATACGGCATATCCGTGCTGATGCAGAAACTCGCTGCCGTCGCATCACCCGTCCTGGAAGTGACCCGCACCGCCGCCACACTGACCGGATCGATTTCGAGCGAAAAAGAACGGGACCTGATCTCCCGGGAGTTTTTTTCCGCCGTGAACGGACAAGTGCCCCTGGAGAACCGTCTCGAGGTGAACCCCTCCATCGAGGCGGCCCGCCGGTCGGAGCCTCCATCGGCGGAACCTGTTGCTCCCGCTTCATTTCCGCCGCTTCGGTTCAAACTCGGCAGCACAGAGTTGACCGATGAGAGCCTGCCGCTTCTGGATGAGGTGGTGGCAGCGCTGAACGCCCGGCCCGGGATGCGGGTCGAGCTTGCGGCGCATGCCGACGCCAGCGGGAACCCGGCCTCCAATCTGGACCTTAGCACGCGCCGCGCGAGAGCCGTGCTCGAACTCCTCAAAACCCGGGGCATCGACGAACGCCGACTCGAGCCCAGGGGATACGGTGACACACGCCCGTTGGCCGACAACCTGACCCGCCAGGGAGCGGATCTGAACCGGCGCATTGAATTCATCGCGATCGAATAAGGAGGTGACAAATGGGCTACCTGATCGGAGAGATCCTGGTGTGCCTGCTGCTGGCAGCACTGATCGGCGCCGTTGCGGGCTGGCTGATTCGGGGAATGCAGGCCAGGACGCGCGAAGCGGATCTCCGGACGCAGCTGCAGAACAGCCTTACGCAACGG